>WNFT01003143.1_pt1 | contig 20178 bp, 24 predicted proteins | sample 5400191 | NCBI WGS metagenome assembly WNFT01 (sample SAMN13153359, study PRJNA577476) | soil metagenome | isolation source: 80 cm saprolite under Madrone tree | place: USA:California | collected 2016-06-14 | reverse complement strand
CTCGGGATAAACGGACATTCGCGAGCGTCAGCCGAAGCGACCGATTCTGACCCTTCTCGGACTGCCGCACCTGTTGCATCGTAGTTTGAAATTGTAAGTTATAATTATAGGCCAAACGTAACAGCAAAATCGCATGCACATCTGCGCGACGGCGGACAAACCGGAATTCTAAACACTGGAGGCGTTCATGACGCGTAGTGGCTTGGTTGCAAGTTTGCTTTGCTGCTCGATACTCGCGTCTGCGGCGAGCGCCGCCGCGGCGGCGTCTGCCCCCGATCTGTCCGGCGCCTGGGCGCGCACGACCTTCGAGCTGGAGCCGCCTGCGTCGGGGCCGGGACCTTTACGCGATCCGCCCCGCGGGAGCAAAGCGCCGCCAGCCTATACCAGCCCCCTTCTCAAACCTGCGGCCGCGGCGATCGTGAAGCAGCGCTATGAAAGCGTGCAGGCGGGCAAGCCCTATCCCACTCCGTCCGAAACCTGCTGGCCGATGGTGCCGCCCCTGATCTTCCGCGTTCGTGAGATGCAGCTTGTGCAGAAAAAGGACGAGGTCCTCCTGATCTATATGCAGGACCATGAGGTCCGCCGGGTTCGGATCGGAGGCACGCATCTCGCAAACCTCACGCCCACCTGGCACGGCGATTCCATTGGCCATTACGAAGGCGATACGCTGGTCGTCGACACGATCGGGATGAAGGTGGGTGCAATCAACGTCATCGATCGGGCCGGAAGCATCGATCAAGCTGGAAGCCCCTACAGCAAGGATCTGCATGTGGTGGAGCGTTACCGGCTGATCAGTTACGAGGAGACGAAAGCGACGCGCGAGCGCGATGTCCTGCCGGTCGGTGCGCTGAACTCGCTGGCCACGCCCCAGGCCGCCGGCATTGACGAGAACTATCAGGGCAAGGGCTTGCAGATTGAGTTCACCGTGGAAGACCCCAACGTCTTCAACACGCCATGGTCCGGCACGGCGACCTATAGCAAGGCCGACGACCTCTGGGTCGAGAATGTGTGCGCAGAGAACACCCATGAATATTACGCCAACCGTGACGCTGCGATCCCCACGGACGACACGCCAGACTTTTGAATGTCGATGGGCGCAGCTCGCATGACTTCGCCGCGGCGCAGGGCTGCTCTTTTTGTTTTGATTGAATGCGAAGGAGGAAACGCCAATGGATTCCATGATTGACTCATTATTCGATCAGTATGAACGCGGCGGTATGACGCGACGGCATCTTGTCCAAGCGCTGGCCGTATTGATCTTGCCAGAGAGGGCCCTGGCGCAGGATGCCGCCCCGGCTTCCACTCCGATTGTGCGCGGCTTGAGCGTCAACCACGTGGCGCTAACGGTCAGCGATGTTCCGCGTTCCTTCGCTTTTTATGAACGACTTTTCGGGGTCACAAGAGGCTGGCCGGCCACGGACGCCGGTACGGGTATCCATATGGATTTGCCTGACGGGTACATCAGCATCGATTCAGTGGCAGCACAGAAGGGCGTGATCACACATTTCGCAGTGGCAGTCGACCATATGGATCGGGTTGCTGCCAAACGCCTCGCTGACAAGATCAACAGCGAGCTTCCGGATGCCAAAGCGAGAGATTCGTATCAGGCCAATACCGGCGGCTCGACGGTCAATCTCAGGGATCCTGACGGCTTCTTCGTGCAAATCGCGTCGAAAGACGGGCGCTGAACAGAACTGAGGAATAATTCAGTCACTTTTCATTGCGTTTCAGAGCGGCATCTAGGTCTATGACCGCGTGCGCAGCGCGTGCCTTATGTCCGGTCATGGCGAGACTCTTCCGTTCCTGACCGTCGCCCTGAACGGTCGGGATGCGTCGACTCCAGAGATTGCCCATTAGGGTCTGAGGTAGTGTGACCTCGCCACCGTGAGGAACCAGTTCGCACTTTCATCCTGTCCGGTCCACCAAAAACGGTTCCCCGGATCAGAAGTCGGCTTTGGCGGCCAGCGGCATGTCATAAAGCTTGCCAGTGGCGGCATCGATATTGTTTTCGGAGCAGGCCACTTCGAGCCAGGGCTCGTCGTCTTTGTGGTAGTTCACCAACGCCGACCATGGCGTGGTGAAGGCGCCGGGATCGTCGACTTGCACCGTGACATCGAGATTACCGGCATCGCGCCGGCGATAGCGCTCCACGACGTGCAATTTATCCGTATGCGGCGTCGCGAAATTGTCGACCCAGGTTCTCGCGTCGAGCCCGACGGTATCGACGACCAGCGTATCGCCCTCCCAATGCGCCACCGAATCGCCAAACCAGCTTGTCTTCACTGTGGCGGGATGGCTCGCATTCAGGCGCGCAATGCGCCGCTGGTTGTGGCGCTCATAGAGGAAAACGATCTGTTTTCCGTCGTCGATGATCTGGGTGTGGAAATTCAGTTCGAGAATGTAGGGCACGCCCATCGGCCAGCAGGTTTCCTGGGGGGCGTTCACCGTCTTGCCGGCACGCACGGCATCAGACTGCCGGCGAACGACCGCCGCGGCCCAGGGCTGGAGGATCGGCGCGTTATAGTCGCCCGCGAGTCGGGGCACGGATTGCCCAGGCAGCCGCAGAGTTGTTACCGGACCGGGACCGGACGGAGGCGGACGAAACGGCGTTTCAGCGGCGCCGCCGCGCGTCCACAGCCCGGAAATGTCCGGGTGTTGCTGCGCGGAGGCAGCCGTAGAAAGACACACAAGAGCTGCCAAAGCGAGGGAGCCGCGGGAATATTTCATGGGGTTTGCTCCACACGATCGACGTGTCACATCATACCAGAGCGGGCAAGTAGACGCGATTCGGCGCTTCGATGCGTTGGTCGTCTGGAGGGCCAAGCGGCATGTTTGTTCGTCGATAACCGGACAATTCGTCAGGGTGTAGGACTTGCCCTCATCATTTCAGCTGCTATTGCGCGCGCTTCCGCTGCGGTGAAGTGGCCATCGAATTGCAGCGGAGTGCGGGGCGCTTCTCCGGCAATGAGTGTGTTCAAGACCGCCTTGCCGTTGACCACCATCGCAAGCCTATGGCCAACATTTGCACGAGTGAGCGCGGCGAACCGATCTGCCGCCTCTGGTGTCAAGGTGAATAGCACGACCGCGCTCCCGTCTGCGCCGGTACCCACATGAGCGTCAACCACCAATGGACCCTCAATGGCGCCTTCGCGCTTCAGCCAGATCGAACCGCCGCCCTTGAAATTTGGCACGAGCGCTGCGCCCGGCAGTCGGGACGGTACGTCGGCGCTTTCATCGACTATGCGGATTGCGAACGGAATATTCGGGGCGGAAGCCGAGGGGCGTACATCGCACGCGAGCAGAACGACGTTGATGCAAAGCATCACCCAGGCGACCATCGTAAAGCGTGAAGTCGGCATCGCTGGTCCAAGTCAGATGATCACTTTAGCACAGCCTAGCACGGAGGCTCCGACGGCCATGGTCAAGTCATGTCCGCTAATGGGTCATCTTTCCCCGTTCTAGGCTACGGGCGGGACGGTCCGCTCGCTCTCCCCGAAAGCGGACGTTTATTGTGCGATGGGCAAAAAGGAAATTGCGAAGACCTATCGCGATACCGAGAAGCTGTGGCTTGAGGTGACTGTGACAAAAAAATGTTTCAGAAACTATTTACCGGCACCGGAGTTGCGACTTGGGGGTCTGATCCCAATGGAGATGAACCATGCGCTCAGTGATTCTGATTGCGGCTATTGCCAGCCTTACGGCTGGAGCGGCGTTCGCCCAAGACGATGCAAAGCAACCGGCCAGTCCGCCGGCGGCCCAGACGCAACCGGCCACGCCGTCCGCTGGCGCGCCGACAACCCCGAACGCGGGCGCTGCAATGACGGAAGTGCAGGCCAAGGCGCGTATCGAAGCCCAAGGCTTCACGAATGTTTCGGAACTCAAGAAGGACGCCCAAGGGATGTGGAATGCGAAAGCCATGAAAGATGGGAAGTCCGTTCAAATCAGCCTCGATACTCGGGGCCAGATCGCCGTGCTCAATTAATCGGCGGATAGAAGCGAGCCGCGCCTCACACGCGGGAGGTGCGGCTCACTTTGCAAATCCAACGTTGCTTGGGAACGTATCGGATCGAAGTACGGATGACTCAAACCGGATGCGCGGTGCGCCCCGTCCGTCGTGATAGGGTGCGGTCGACTCGACCACTGAAGGAGCCGTCGCCATGATTCGACACGCGCTCGTGACGTTGACCCTCGCGCTGGCCGCAGGCCTCGGCGTCTCCCCTGCCGCAGCCCAGACTCCCCCCAACACCGTTCAACTGCAGCCGGCTCCCGACATCCCCGGCGTCATCGCCGGCGGCACGATGCCCGAGGTGGTGATCAAGGGATTGACGAGCTCGGACGACCCGCTGTGGCTGCCGAACATCGGCCTAGTCTTCTCGGAGTCGCAGGCCAAACGCATCGTAAGGCTGGACGAGCACGACCAGCCTGTCACCTTCGTGGGCGATTTGCACAACCCGCTTGGCATGACCTTCGACTCGCAGGGGCGGCTGATCTCGCTGCAGACGCAGCCCGGCTTCACCGGACCGCGCGTCGTATGGCCGGCAGGCAAGGAGATGGTCGTCGCGGACAATTACCAGGGCAAGAGCTTCGGCCGTCCGAACGACATCGTCGCGGACCTCAAGGGCGGCGTGTACTTCACGGATATTCCGCCCGACCGGACCGTCATGCCGCCCGCGGTGTACTATGTCCCGCCCGGCGGCGCGGCGATCCGCGTGGCCGAGGGCATCACGACTCCAAATGGCCTGCAGCTCAGTCACGACGAAAAGACCCTCTACGTGAACGACACTGGGGGCATTAACATCTATGCGTTCGACGTGCAGCCGGACGGCCGCCTCGCCAATCGCCGGGTCTTCGCCACCTATGTGGGACGGGACGTGTCGCTCCCTCCGACGGCGCCGCCGATGTCGAGGGCCGACGGGCTGGTCACCGATGACGACGGCCGGCTGTATGCACTGACGGATGCGGGCATCGAAGTGCTCAGCCCGACTGGTCAGGCCTTGGGGGTCATCCCGGTATGGTGCATCACGCGGCGCTGCCAGAACCTGTCGTTCGGCGGCCCCGACAAGCGGACGCTCTACGTCGCTGGGGGCGGCACGCTGCTTCGGATTCCGATGCGCGCGCGCGGATTCGGCGGCCGTGCAAAGTAAGCACACGACATGTCTGTCGCCGTTACCCAGGATTTTGAAATCAGCGGAGCCTTTCCGCATCACGCGAGTGTCTGATCTTGGCGAGACCAGGCTCTAGCCTAGGCGTCCGACTGGAGGTCCGCTTTCAGGCAGAGCGGAACTTCGCGAGCGAGGAACGGAAGGACGGGGTTTGCCCCAATGCGGACGTACATCGCAGTGCACGCATCGTTATAATCTGCGCTGGCGGAGTGCACATGCAGGCCCCTGCGCCCTTGTTCCACCCGCCGATGCCACCACCTAAAAGCGGTGGAAGCGGAAGCCGACAAACAGCCTCCGCTTCCACAGCGTTGTGTCCCAAGTCTCAATCACATTAACGTCTAGGCGAAGATGAAATTGGCCTCGGTCGGAGCAACTCCGACCACATCGATACCGAGGTCCCATCTTGGATCGCCAATAACGCTGTGAACGTGGACGCGGTAGTCGCCAGCGCCAAGCGTCTCGATCTCGATCTGATTCATCGAACTGATGCCGCAGCTCGACAGATCGATGAAGTCCCCTGCCGAAAAATCGTGAATCGTGTCCCGCTGGTTGTTCAGGTCGGTAGATTCGGACCACACGGAGAATACGAACGTATCCGATCCCGCCCCGCCGTAGAGATTGTCCGCGCCCATGCCGCCGTTCAGGCGGTCATTCCCGTCACCGCCATAGAGGGCATCGTTTCCATGGCCTCCGTAGATACAATCGTTGCCACCGTTGCCGTAAATCACATCGCCTTCGTGGTGGCCGACCATGAGGTTGTCGTTGTCGTTGCCGATCAAAGTTTCGCCGTTGCAGCCGCCGCGCTAGTGCGCATCCAAGCCGTCGATCGTCGTCGACTGGCAGACGGCCGACGCCGGGGCTCTTTTTTGTCACAGGCCAGGGAGTCTCTGCTTGGCGCGAGTCTTTGATTTGCGTCAAAGCACCACCGTCTCATTCTTGCTGCGAATTTCGCCGCGGCAAAATTGCCAGTCAGTCGATGACAGTTTGACTAAGCCTTTAGCCGCTCTTCAAACCAATCGTTCAGAACCGACCATGCAGAGTCGCGGGCAAGCGTGCGATTCCACCAACTTGGAGGAGGATTGCACAAATGCCTCTTATCTCGGGAACGGGACAGTACGGGCTCATCCGATGCCGGGGTGAAATATGCCCATAGAACGGCACCCAGACTTCCACGAATCGGCCGAGGGGGCTCTCGCCGAGAACAAGAACTGGTGGGCCGTCGTAATGGATACCGATAGCCGCCGAGTGTGGGTTGAGCATCGTTGGCACTACGTGAACCCTTACAGCGGCATTACGACCTCCAAGGGCGAAGCGCTCCATCCCGTCGAGGAATTTATCAACACGAATGATGGAAGGCCGCTTAAAAAAAAGCTCGAAGCGGCACTAAGAGACGCCGGCATAGATGCCTAAAGGACAGAGCGCCACGCCGACGTGATCGGCAAAGCCGTGTTCCGGTCTTCCCGATCTAGCTGTGGCCGTCGTCGTTCTCGCCAAACACTCTCATCCATTCGACAAGCTCCTTGTCCAGTACATGTTCGCTTGTCGGCCACTCGGGCCGCGAACGGGGCTCCTTCCAGTTGGTGTTGATGGCCCGGAAGTGACGAAAGGAGACCCCGCGCGAGAATTCTGCGTCCGCTATCATGCCCGGGATGTTATGCGTGCGCCATTGCGCTTCGGCCGGACAACGGCCGGGAACCACAGCCCACTTTGCCGACGGTATATCGACAGGGCGGGACAGGCGGTAGAGGAATTGCGAGTGGCGACGATCGCTTTCGGGCGCGTCGGTAGCAGCGTTTTCGATCCAAATCCCCCAATAAAAAATAAACCCGGCCCTGCTCTTGCGGACGCGGTCGAACACCGATGACTTGTCGTCCGTCACTACCAATTCGTCGACGTCGACATTAAGGCAAGCCTCGGCCAGGGCGAGAAAGCGATGCCTCGCGTGCTCCAGGACGCCATATTGGCAATAGTCCGAATCCCATAGCCCGCTCGCGCCGCCCTGCGGCCCAAATGCATAGGGCCAACCGACCACAACGACGGTGTCCAGCCCCGGGACTCCGGAAAGGGCGCGGTGGATTTCGTCTATTGGGTATCGGCTGGAATTGTTGTCGTAGAACAGCACCGCGTTACAGCCGTGCCAGCGCGCGTGGAAATAGGCCCAGTCCCGGATCCATCGCAGATCGTTGTCCTTCGATACCGTGAAGGCCGCGCGTTTGCCGCGGAACGCCTCGCTGCAATTGGGCTGAATGGCGACCTGCTTGCCGGGGACCAGCCTCTCGAACACGACGTTGGCCGCATCCGAGGGAAGCCAAATTTGGGAATTGCGATCCAGATTGCGGATTTTGAATGCGGACATCGGCACGCCAAATGCCGACTCGACCGCCAAAAGTGCCGGAATGAGAAGATTGCTCAGCGGCGGGCCGATAAGAACGATCCACCGTCCATCCGCGCTGCGAAAGATATCGTAGAAGACGGTCAGCCCGTCGAAATCCTCTTCATAGCCCGGTTGGCGCAGCTCCGCAGGCCGGGGCGAGCTTCGCCGCATCCCGCTCGTGGGGTCGAGCGCTAGGGTGGAAAGGGCGATGGGATGCATTCAAGACAGCCGGCTGATCAAGTCGCATCGCGGCGCGCCCGCCGAGATGGCGGCGCCGACGATAGCATTGGACAACTGACGCTCATAAGGGGCGCTTGGGCGCCGACGTCAGAAAAGGGTGGCGTGACGTCTTCGCTCTCGGACCCGATGCTGCTGCCGTCAAATAGGGCCCGAAGCCCTATCGTGGCGCGCGGCACGAATATTGCCGACAGGCTCGGAAGAATAGTGCATACTTCGGAGGCGCGTGCGAGCGAACGCAGCGGCTCGTGAATTCCAGGAGGCCCCGATGAAGCCAGTCGCCCTTATTCCAGCTGCCGCATTGGCTCTGTGCGCTTTTTGCAGCGCTGCCGCCGCGATGAGCACTGTCCCATTCCCGGGGGCGAAAACGGCTCCCCAACTGAACGGCTCGCTTCGCAACCCAGATAGCGTCAACAATCCATACGCCTACCGAAATCCTTTTGACCCTTACCTTGCAGGGCCGAATACGGGAGCGTCTCCCTACGCCCCAAACAAATCGGACCAAGAGTTCTTGAACGCCGACCCGTTCGACCCGAACTCGGTCGTAAATTCTTTCGACCGCCAGCGCTATGCCAATCCCTATCGCTACGACCCGATCTATAACCCATATGGGCAAGCGCCAAGCCCGTACGCACCAAACGCCCCGAATGTGCCTATGGGACAAGGAATACCTTACCGGCATTAAGACGCGACCGAACTATCGCCATCCGCCTTAAAGCACGGGTCCCGAGGCGCGGAGCTTCCTCGCCGTCATCGAGCGAAGCAAGCGGAGGCTCTCTTCGCCGTTCAGAATAGAAATTTTGATCGGGTCAGTGCGCGAACGACAAGGTGAACGAAAAGAAGCGGTCGTTGCCGTTCTGCGTTTCGAATTCATGCGTGCGAACGGTATAAGTCGCCTGGAATCGAATCCACTTCCAGAGGATTGCGGCACCGGCATCGAAATCCGCCACCAGTGGGACCTTCGTTACGTTTGCACTGTGCTGGAACGAGTTTCCGTCAAGAAAGATATTTCGAGCAACCGCGCGGACCTCAAAACCGGCGAACAGGGACCAGGCCAGCGGGTTAAGCTGGTCGAAATTCGCGAAATCCGAACCGTCCAATGAGGGTTCGATGCGCGCCGGCCCCCAATCCGCGAGAAGGCTTTGGCCGACCCTCAGGGTGGCGCCGGCGCCCGCATAGGTGAAGACATTGCCGAGGGAGGCGGCCGCCTCCGGCAACAGCTCGGTGTCGATCGAACCGCGCGTAAGCGACACGCGCCAGATGCGCTGCTCGGTGAGGACGAGCCCTGGCTCATCTTTGATCTGGGCGTGCCAGCCTTGTGGAGGCACCCCGCCGAACCAGTGCAAGGCGTGCCACCATCTTTGGACAGCGTCCGCTCCCGAACCGGGACCGACCACGCCAATGGCGAATTGCGCTCGATCGAGCACATCATCGGTCTCGCGATGCAGCCGCGCGCCGATATACAACCAACCCCCATATGGTCGATCTCTGGAATCGGGCTGGAATAAAGAAAGATCCTCCGGCGTGAACATGCTCTGGCCGGCGAAGAACCCGTAGTGAAAGTCAGGCCCATCCACGCCCGACCGCAACATCAGCGTGTCGGCCAATGACCTGCACCAGTTGCAATCGGGCTGTTTTCCTGAAGTCGCCGAGGCATAAAGGCCATTCGTATAGTGGCGATCAGAAATACCGAAGAATGAATCATTCTCGATCATTGGGAAGATTATCGTCCAGGGCTGTCTCACCTCCTCGGCGGCGGCGCAAGCAGGTAATGCAGCGAGAAAGGTCAGGGTCGCCACAAGGCTGATTTTCGCCCGGAATTGAGAAGATTTGGGATTCCCGCGCCGCTTCACTCGCTTGGCTCTATCGGGTGCCGAAAGCGCCCTAGGCTACAAGGGTCCGCCTAGCGGCAATCGTATTGTCGGATGTCCGCGTTGTTCGCCGAGACTCGATCGAGATCGGTTCCGGCACGGTTGACCATCGCGATCGACTGCTCGAACTGCAAGGCCTGACTGTCTCCCATCGCGGCATCCGCCTGGGTGATGTACAGCCGGTGCTGCGCCATATAGGCCGACGCGCGAAGCTGGCGCCCATTGGGCTGCACGATATTGAGCTGACCGCCCGGCTTCCCGATTCCGATCTCGACATTTGCCCGCGTGCGGACCTCGCCCTTCTTGCTCAATTCGGCCAACGCCTGGTCGGCGATTTGCCGGTCTGCCTTCGGCCCGCTCGCGTAATCGACGACGGTCACGGAGTATCGGTTTCCTCCCTTTTCCACATAATACTCGCGCGCGGGAAGGCTGGTTCCGTTGGCCCCCGCATAGCGCGTGTCTCGGGTCATCGGTTCACCCGGAAAGAGGACGACAAATCCGGCTTGGCAATTGGCGTAAATCGGCTGGGCATCGGCTTCGATGTCGGCCGCCGTCAGCGGCTGAATTTCGACCTTGCGCCAATACATCACGCCGGTTGCGTATTGCAGCGCGATCGCGCCGCGAGCGTGCTTGGTGTCGCGAACGCTGGCGGTACGCTCGCCGTTGATGGTGACGTTCAGCTGCGGACCTTTGGCTTCGATCTCGATGACGTTCCATTTGAGCTCGGTTTGCGGCACGCGCTCGACTTTGGCGGTATTGACGATCGCGCCCGTAGCATTGTCGCGATTGGGATTGGCATCGAAAATGTTCACTTCGTAGCAGGACTGGGCGCTGGGCTTTGTTGGATCTTCGCAACGGATGAAGACACCGCTGTTGGTGTCCTCGTCGTTATAGAACTCGGCCCGGAGGCGAAAATTGTCGTAAGGCTGCTTCGTCACCAGGAATCCGTTGCCCTTATCGGCGACGATGGCGCGCTCCGCGATGCGCCAGTTGGCGTCGCCGGCCTTGTCGAAATTGTTCATGTTGGTGCCGTCGGTGAGCGCGACCATTCCGCCCGCCGGCGCCGCCTGGCTGGACAAAGCAAACGCACTGAGCCCGGCAAACAGCACTCCCATAGTAATCGTCGACGCGCGATGCATAGTGGTCTTCCTCCTCGATGTTGCTGTCATCACCCGCGAGTGAATTCCCGCATCATCATAGGGATATCGCGGTCTGGGCGGGAGGGGTGAGCCCCAAGATTGGGAAGAATCATACTCGCGGCGAACGGCGAAATCGCAAGGCTGCCATTCCCCAAGGGCTTGGAAACAGTCTCCCTCCCTTTAGTTCGAGCTCGTTAGCGGGCGGGTATGGGTGCGATGTTCCATTCGATGGTGGCGGGCCCGCTATAGCCGTTAAATTGCAATGGAACGTTTCGCGTTCCCCTCAATCCCGCCGGCGTCGGCGGCAGCGGCACGTCCTTGATGTTCACTCCAAGGTTCCCCAAGTCGCCGACCGGCTTTCTCGTGTTCTTGGTCTCGTTCGTCACGCGGTCGCCGGCACAGTGGTCGACGCGTCTCGAGGTGGTTACGACGTCCGCCTGGTTGCTGGAGGTGACCCCACCGACGAAACTGTATGAGGTCAGCAGCCCGCTGATCTGCATCAGCGCCTGCGCGTAGCCTTGGGTCGCGGATTGGGTGATCGGGCCCGTGGCCGCGGCCTTTCCTTTGACCACCGTCGTTGTGTCCGACCTGAATTGTTCGATTCCTTCGCAACCCCCGGTGTCGAGGTGCGCGTCGATCTGTTCCCCCCATTCCAGAGCCATTGTGACCGGTAGGGCTTCGGCCTGCGGACGTCCCGAACCTTTCGACGCCAATAGCGACCATTGGGGACCGACCGTCGGAGGGACGGCGGGCGTGCCGTAGTTCATCGGAATGGAAGCCGTGTATCGCATCGTAAGGGCCGATCGCGTTCGAGCGTTGTTCTTGCCGTCTCCGTTTTCACGCGCGGCTTTCATCGTGACGGTGAGGTTCATCACGTAGCCGGCGCCCGCCTCCCATATCGCGGCGCGCGACGGAAGAGTGGGGTTTGCCTTGTTGGTCGCCTCCATCTGCTTCGCCGCCGCCAGCCCCTTCTGGATCAGGGCCGGATCGACGCTGGCGAGGAGATCCGCGATGCTGTTGCCGCCGCCGAGGTCGTCGACCTTCGCGTAGCCGGCGGGAACAGAGAAGAGATCGGCCGGTTGCGCGCCCTCGACGACGTTGCGGACTTCATTGGTAGCGCCGCTGTCGGCCACGGTCTTGATGGGAAAGCGCAGCTTGGTGGCGATCCATGCCGTGACGCGCTCGCCGTCGACATTGGTGTATTGCCATTTCTGCGTGGCGTAACCGTTCAGCATCTCGGCGCCGAGGCGCATGCAATCGCTGAGCTCGCCGCCAGCGCACGGGTCGGCAGGATTGACCGCGGCAAGCCTCGGAATCCGCACCGGCCCGCCCGACTCTCCGAGCGGCATCTCCATGTATTTGCGCTGCCCGGCCGAGATCGTGTTCTGCGTGCCATTCTGAGGATCGGTGACGGTGGCCTGCATCGCGGCGCCGGCGCCGAACTCCATGCGCTGCTTTGCGGCGCCGACATACAATTTTCCGGTCGCGGTTTTGCCGTCCAGATCGCGGACCAAAAGATCGGATTTAAACTGCAACGGCGCTTGAGCTTGCAAGGCGCCCGAGAGAGAGACGAGCAACACGCTATACGACGCGGTCGCAAACCATTTGCGCGAGGTCATGGGACGCTCCGTTTCGCGAAGGGCCAGGCTGTGGGATCAGGGATTGCAGTCCATGACTCGGCGGCCGGTGAGGTTGATCGTCATGTCGCCGCTCGTCGAGGTGAACTTGATCGAGCCGCTATAGGCGTCGGCGCCGTTGCGCACGATCTGTCCAACGCCGGTGGTCGGGGGCGATTGGCAGGTTATTTTCCAGGTCGCCGTGTTGCCGGTCATTTTGAACTCGGTGCTCTTGCAGGTCTGGTCGGGCCCGCTTCCTGCCGGAGGCGCCGTCCATTGCTTTGCCGAGCAAACCTGTTGCGTTTGCGCCGGCAGCTGGATCGGCAATCCCACCATCGACATCTGCGAGGTCACCTGCCACAAATCTCCCGTACCATTTTGGCCGGTTGCCGCGGTCAGTGAGCCCAGGAGCAGGCACGTGCTGGCGACGGCGATGGTGACAATCGAGGTTTTGTTCATCTCTTGGCTCCCCATGATGTGTCGATGCGCCGGCAGGAACGCCCAATGCCGACGCTGGAAAAATCGAAATTGCCACGCACGGGAGGGCGCCGAAAATCCCCTGCGAAATCCGCGGGGAGGCGACCGAACACGACGCTTTCACGGCTGCATTCTCAACCGTGCATTGCGGCAACCTTGCCAGAATTTCAGGAAACAGAAAAGGCTCATGCTGGGGGGAAGGGAGCGGGTTAGCGCTGATCTGCGCTAACGCTTCACCACTCGGGGTATAGCTTGCTCACCCTGCTTGCTCTGGACCAACGACCACTCCGTGCGCGGGAGATTCACGATTTCGCCGAGCTTCGCATAGCCGGATCCGGAGAGGCGGCAGACCGGGTCGAGCAGCTTCGGATCGACGCGCCCGTCGCGCCACACCGAGGGATCGACATGGGCGTGCACGATACGGCCGAGCACGATGTGCGTGTTCCTGTCGTCGACGATCTGCACGACCTCGCATTCGAGATGGGCCTTGGCCTCGCCGACGCGCCAGGGCCGCACCTTCGCCGCCGGAACGGGCGTCAAGCCCGCCCACGAGAATTCGTCGTCCGCGTGCGGGAAATCGGTCGAGGTAAAGTTCATTTTCTCCAAAAGGTGCATGCTCACGATGTTGGCGACGAATTCGGGCACCTTGCGCAGATTGCCGACCGTGTCCTTGTCGTTGTGGGACCCGAACGCGACGTAGAACGGATCGCTGCCCATCAAATTGAAGTACGAATAGGGTGCCAAGTTGCGGGCGCCGGCGGGCGAGACAGTCGAAATCCAGCCGATGGGCCGCGGTATGACGAGCGCGGTCATCAACTGATGGAACTCGCGCTGCGCCCAATCTTCGGGACCAACTTCGATCGGCCGCTCGAGCTCACGGGGCGGCGGCGAAGCATGCGAAGCGGTCATGTCAATTGATACTCCCCCACATGACTCTAAATCGGAGTCGACCCCTTTATTACCTACCATTATTACCGAGGTTGAGGCTGCGTTTCGCCGCTTCAATTAGCCGGCAATCCGATAAACTTTTCGACGCTGCCGGGGCCTCCGCGACGACGGTTTTGTAGCGCTCTGCGCAGAGAGCTTGAACCCGAGGGATTTTATCACGCCAAGCAGTGTGGTCAGCTTGGGATCGCCATTCTGGCTAAGTGCCTTGTAGAGCGATTCCCGAGTTACGCCGGCACCGCGTGCCACGTCGGTCATGCCACGCGCTCGCGCGATCACGCCGAGAGCATTGGCGATATAACCGGCGTCGCCGCTCTCCAGTGTATCGGAAAGGAGTTCTGCTTGGGACTCCGGCGAACCGAGATATTCCGCCGCGTCAAAGGGGATCGTTTTCGTTGCCATCATCAGTCCTCCAAGTCAGCCGCCAAGGTTTTCGCCTTCTTGATGTCTCTCGTTTGGGTCTGCTTGTCGCCGGCACATAGCAGGATGATCAATGCCCGGCCGCGTTGAACGAAATAGATCCGATAGCCTGGGCCATAATCGATACGCAGCTCGGATATTCCCTGGCCGATAGGCTTCACGTCGCCAAACAGCCCCGACTGCAGCCGAACAATACGCTGAGCGATCCGCTGCACCGCGCGAGGATCAGAGATGCGACTGAGCCATTTGGCAAAAAGCTCCGTCTGGCGCACCTCAAACATGTGTAATCTATAGGATACAGATGGCCGACTGTCAACTACAGGATACAAACGAGTCCGGCGTGCGCCGGAGGCGGTCATCCCGTTTGCGATACCGGATTTGCAATGGACGGCGATTGACGCGCAAGACTTGCCCCAATTTGGTTTTGAACTCCGTCGGACGTGCGTGGCCTTCGCCCGCCGCGCAAAAGATCAGCTCGTCGCCCTTAAGAGAATAAATGGCCAAGAAGGTCTTGCCGGCGTCGGCACCAAACGTATCGGTGTAGTCGATGGCTTTTGGCTGCTTTGTCGGATCGAGCTTGAAAATCCCTTTGATCGGAATGCTGCCATCGGCGATCGTCACGACAAAATTATTTAATCTGCTTCCAGGCACCCTGGAATTTAGCGATTTCGTCCTGGACTAGCGCGGTTTCAGATTGTGATGAATCAAAAACTGTCATGGCCCGCAGAATTCACTCGCCGCGCAGATCCGCCTTCGCCGAGGCTACGGGGACAGGCGCGCGGCGGCCTGCCTTGCCGAAGCGCGGTAGCGCGAAGGCAGGATGGATGGCCGGACAACAAGCCGGGCCATGACAAGCGTGGGTGCCCTAGTCCAATCTGAAACCGCTCAGCATCCTTCATTTCGCGCAGGTGAAGCTCGAGGCTTCGTTCGGGTCGCCCTCGCCTTTGTAGCGCGGATAGGACGGGTAGAGGCACATCGGACGCGACGCCGCGACCTTGAACGGCGCTTTCGCCTCCTGCGTGACCTGCACGAGCTCGCCCGGCGCCTTCGACGAATCCACCCAGCCGTCGAGCGCGCCGAGGAGATCGACCTTGGCCGGCACCGCCGCGCCGGAGCTCATGACACCGTTGCCCGGATGGTTCACGCCGGGCGTCACATAGAAGCGGACGAACTGATCGGCGCGCGCCTGCCCCATCTTGGCGACGACGGATTTGTAATAGGTGATTTCCTGCAGCACGCTTCTCTGGTAGTCGGCGCCGTTCCCTTTCAGGATCAGCTTGCCGCCGCGCGCGAGAAACGCCGAGAGGTCGGGATTGGTCGTATCGAACATATCCGAAATCTCGCGAATCCGGCCGGCGTATTGCTGCGCCGAGAAGTTAAGCGGATTGAACTTCGCGTCGCGCGCGAAAAAATAGCGCACAAAGCCGTCCGCGTTGGCCCAAGCGACCGACTGCACTTTCTCCGACACAATGGGAAAATGCGGCGGCTCGACGCCCGTCACGGAGTCGACCATTCCGCCCGGCTGATCCTCGCTGCCATAGGTCCAGCCGGGAAAAGAGGTCACGCCGTTCGCCATCGCGAAGGGATAGTCGAAGCGCCGATGCACGATTCTGTCGGCTTCGATTTGCGCATCCGAAAGACAGGTATCGCCCGTGTCGGCGCCGTTCGCGCAGCGCAGCGTTTTCGGGTCGAACACGCCGAGACATTTTTCGTAAGCACTGATGACGCCGTCGGCCAAGCCGTCGAGCTTGTCGCAGGCGGCGTTGACGGCATTATGGATCAACTTGACCTTCGCAGGATTGATCCAGCCGCCGTTCTGCTGAAGCGCGGCGAGCTTGGTCCGTACCAGATTGCCGCCCGTGTAGTTGGCCACCGGCACGACGCTGACGATGCCGTCGAAATCGGCCGGAAATTTCTGCGCCATCATCAAGGCTTCGCGGCCGCCTTCCGAGCCGCCGTAATAATAGATCTTCGCGGGCGCGCGATCGTAAAACGCCGCGGCGATACGCCGGCCGACATCGTGCGTCTTCTTGTAGGCGCCATAGGCCATGTTGACGAGCGACTCGTCATTCAACGCAAACGCCCGCGGTTCGGGAAGCTTGGCGTTCTGATGGCCGGAATCCGTGCCCCAGGTGGCAAAGCCGCGCGCGATCGGCACCGGCGTGTCGCGCCTGGCATCGCGCAACGGGCCGAGGCCGGTGATCAGCGTGCCGTTGCTGCCGCCGCCGCCATATTGGACGGCCCTGCCGTTCCATTGCATGGGCAGGTTCACTTCGAAATTCACCGGCGGCGCGTTGGGATCGACGGGGGCGATCGCGCCCAGCACCTTGCAGTAGTCGCGCGTCGCGCCGGGCGCCGTGGGATCGGCGGGGACGGTCTGGATTTGAGCGGCGGTAATCGTCGCACCGCTGGTCGGCAGGCCGATTTCGTTCGCTGCGACTTTCAGATTGGCCAGATCGGCGCAGCTCGTCGCGGCTTCCGCGGGAGTCGATGCGGCAAAACCGACGGCGCCGACTGCGGCGGCGAATGCGAGGCTTGAAGTGAAGCGAGACATCGGATTTCTCCTCTTATGGTGGCCTTGCGCCGCCCTATCCGGATTCTTGCGCACTGTATCACAGCGCGCTCGCCGCGCGGAGGCTTGCAGCTCAACCCGCGACGAGCTTTTTCTCCGCCGCGAAGGGACTGAGCCTCAGCCAGGTCTGCATGCCCGCGGCGAGCCGGCGATCACCGGTCAAGGTGAGCTTGCCCTGTGCGATCGCTGCCCGCGCGGTCGTCAAACCCAGCCAAATCGCCGTCATGGTGCGCAAATCGGTGGTGACGTAGAGGTCGACGTCGAATCCCGGATCGACCAGGCAGAGGTCGACCTCCGCGTCGGGTGCTGCGATCAACCACCAGGAGCGCCGGCTCGCCGGCTGCTCGGGATAAATAAAGTGGATGACGCAGCGATGCTTCGGCAGCGGCGCCGGGTCGAGATTTCGGCGCATGTCCCACATCAGCAACGGCGCGTCGAGATTTTTCAGCGTCGCCGTCGTTTCCACCCAGCGCTGGCCCCAATTGCCGATCGATTCGACCACGGCCGCGAGGTCTTTTCCCGTGCGGGTCAAATTGTACTCGAGCACGCCAGGCTCGACCGGCGAGGCGACGCGGCGGACAATTCCGGCGTGTTCGAGATCCTTCAGCCGCTTGGAGAGAAGCGCCGGCGACATGCGCGGCAGGCCGCGGCGGAGATCGTTGAATCGCGTCGAGCCGACGACGAGCTCGCGCACCAGCAGCATCGTCCAGCGCGTGCAGAGCACTTCGGCGGCCATCGCGACCGGACAGAACTGCTTGTAGGTTCCTTGCGTCATGACATCCCTCTTCCATCGCCGCTGAAACTAGGCCGCGCCGAAACGCCTGCCTAGTTCAGATTCTATATCGGGCCGGTTCAGTTCCTGAACTGGCGAATGCGCGCGTTCCGGCGGCATTGTTCCGCCGGATGAAGGCGCAGGAGAGCATCATGAGCGATGAAAAGACTTATAGCGGAAGCTGCTTTTGCGGCGCGGTCGAAGTGACGGTCAGCGGCGAGCCTGCCGCCATGGGCTATTGCCACTGCACGTCGTGCCGGCAGTGGTCGGCGAGCCCGGTCAATGCCGCGACGCTGTGGCCGCCGGCAAATGTGGAGGTCACCCGCGGCGCCGAACATATCGCAACGTTCCACAAGACCGAGATGAGCCATCGCAAATGGTGCAAGATTTGCGGCGGCCACCTCCTCAACAAGCATCCTTCATGGGGGCTGATCGACGTTTATGCCGCGATCATTCCCGAGCTTCCCTTCCGGCCCGGCTTTCACGTGAATTATGCAGAGACCGTGCTGCCGATGCGGGACGGACTGCCGAAGTTCAAGGATTTCCCGAAGGATTTCGGCGGCTCGGGCATCATGTTGGCGGAATAGCAGAGCGTGCAAGGCGCTTATCCGAGCTCGCGGTCGAAGCGCGCGGACTCAGGCGGCGGCGCGGCACGCTCGATCACGGCTATATCCTCCGGCGTGAAATCAGCCAAACTCATGACGCGGCGATCGCGACGCTTAAGACGCCGATATTCCTCGGCGGAAATCAGCACCGTTCGATCACGCCCGTTGCGCGTAATCGTGACCGGCTGCGTGAGGGCGATATCCTGATAACGCCCAAAGTTCTTTTGGAATTCGGCGGACGAGACTTTCACCATGTCGCCATACTCCAATTCCGTATGTCTAAATATTCCGACCAAAAAAAGACCTATCGCGCCAGCCGGAGATAACTTGCGGTTGTCTTATACATGAACGTTGAGTAATATTCTGGTCATTCTGCTACGCGCTGCTGACATTTTGTTGCGTGTCACGGGTGGAAGGCAGCGCCTCCGGCAGTGTTCCAACCGAGGGGGCTCAAAAATGAAACTCACCAGCCGCGTAATCATATCGCGCGTCATCACCTTTGCGTTTGCCGCACTCGTTTTCGCTGTCGCACTTCCAGATGCCGGGTTCGCTCAAAGCGACGTCATGATCGGGACGTGGAAGATCAATCTCGCGAAATCGACCTACAGTCCCGGCCCGCCGCCGAGAAGCAGCACCGTGACGACCCAAGCGGCCGGCCAGGGTCTAACGTCCACCTTCGACGGAATCAACGCGGCGGGCATGCCGACACACGTGGTGTTCACGGTCATGTACGACGGGCAGCCTCACGCGGTAACCGGCTCGGCAATCATCGATGCGAGCTCGATCAAGCGAATTGACGCCCTGAGGCGGGAATACACCAACACCAAGGCGGGGAAGGTCGTCGCGAGCGGAACCATCGTGTTTTCCCAGGATGGCAAGACCCTCACGATAGCGGGCAAGGGCGTCGACGCGAACGGGCGGCCGACCAACAACGTTGTCGTCTATGAGAAGCAGTGAGGCACCGTGAGCGATCGCGAAACCATCGCGCGCCGGCGCAGCGAATGGGTGGCCGCGTTCAACCGCGGAGACCTGCCGGGGCTCGAGGATTACATCGCCGACGACGTTCTCGTCATGGCGCCAAACCGGCCGACGGTGCGCGGCAAGGCTGCTTGGCGCGCCTTCATGCAAGAGGGATTCGCAGCCGCGAAAACGCGGGTCTCCGTTCGAGATGTGGAGCTCGAAGTCGCCGGCGACATCGCCGTCGATCAGTTCCGCTGGAGAATGGAGATCGCGCCGCGCGGCGGCGGCGCGGCTGTCCATGACGAAGGCAAGAACATCTGGATCTGGCGGCGCGGCAGAGACGGCGCTTGGCGACATTGGCGCGCGATCTGGAACAGCGATCTCGCGCCGGCGCAGACGGTGTGGACGGGCGCGCCGCCGAAAGGCTGATCGCGAGCACTTAGATTCGTGAAGCCGGCATTGGGGGGCTTGATGCGGAAATCAATCTTGGGAATCGCGCTTGGCGCCGTTGCGATCGCGGGCATCGGATTTGTTGCGCTGCTCGTCGCTCCTGGCGATGGCTCGCAAACAGACGCGCCGGTGCCCGATCTCTCCGGCCTATGGGCGCGCGAATATTTGGGGTTTGAGCCGCCGGAATCGGGGCCCGGGCCAGTCGCGAATCTGTCGCGCATTCCGACCGGTCAGAGCAATCCCGACGAACTGGTCGGCGATTACAAGAACCCGCTTCTGAAGCCGGCTGCTGCCGAGGTGCTGAAGACGCGCGGCGAGATTTCGCTCAGCGGCAAGACCTTTCCCGATCCCTCCAATCAATGTGCGCCGCATCCCATGCCGTATATTTTGTGGCAGTGGGAGATAGAGATTCTTCAGCGGAAGGATGAGGTCGTCATTCTGTATATGCAGGATCATCAGTTTCGCCATGTGCGCTTGAACAGCGCGCATCCTACGCATGTGACTCCTTCATGGAGCGGAGATTCGGTCGGCCATTACGAGGGCGACACGCTGGTGATCGACACCGCCGGCGTCAAGGT
>WNFT01001426.1_pt1 | contig 20179 bp, 8 predicted proteins | sample 5400191 | NCBI WGS metagenome assembly WNFT01 (sample SAMN13153359, study PRJNA577476) | soil metagenome | isolation source: 80 cm saprolite under Madrone tree | place: USA:California | collected 2016-06-14 | reverse complement strand
CGGACGAGCTGTTGGCCGGCGACCACCACCAGATCGTCGTCTTTGATGCCTTCGCTGATCTGAACGTCTTGACCGGTGATTCCTCCCGTCTTCACGCGCCTGGCATACACCTTTTTGTCGGTGGGAAAGTAAACATAGACCTGGGGCGCGCCCTGCGGATCCCGCACGACAGATTCACCCGGAAGTGTCAGAACATCGCGCTTCTCGTTCTGAAGAATCCGTGCTTCGGCGATCATTCCGATCAGCAATGTCCGCTTTGGATTCGGTACCTTAATCCGGACCATGTAAGTTCTGGTCTGCGGCTCGGCGGAGACGTTCAGCAGCCGCACTATTCCTGAAAAAGTCATTCCGGGAAGGGCGGAGGCGGTCACGATCACCTGTTGACCCTGGTGGACCAGGCGAATATCGGTCTCGGGGACACCCACCTGGATCTCGACCGGATCGAGTTCGACGATTGTGAAGACAGAAGCGTCAGGGCCGGCCGTCGCTCCGACTTCGATGTTGCGTTTCGCAATGAAACCGCCGGCCGGCGCAATCAGCGTGGCATCGCTCAAGCGTTTCCGTGCGATGCGCTCGGCCGCTTCAGCTTGTTCGAGCGCCGCTTTGGCTGCGGCTTTGTCCTCGCGCTGCGCGCCTTGTCTGGCTTGCTGATAGCGCTGCTCAGCGTTTGTCAGTGCCGTCTCGTACTTCTTGAAATCGTTCGGCGCGAGACTCTTGTTGTCGTAGAGAGTCTTCATGCGCCGGAACTCATCTTCGACCTGCGATAGATTCGCTCTGGCCTCCTCGACGATTTCCGGGCGAGCAGATGCGGAGGCCTTCTCGTATTGGGCGCGCGCAAGCGCTGTCTGAGCGGCGGCAGAATCAACCGCAAACTGATAGTCCGCCGGATCGATCGCTGCGAGAACATCGCCGGCCTTGACGAAATCTCCCTCGCGAGGACCGACCCGAATCACCTTTCCAGATACCTGGAAGCCGACTTTTGCAGGCTCGGCCGGCGTTTCGACGGTTCCGCTGACATCGATTTCAGCGGCTACGCGGACGTGGCTCGGTTTCGCAAGACGAACCGTTACCGGCTGCGGTTGCGTCTGATCTGCCGACGCGTTGCGCGTCCCGCAACCTGGGAGCGACAGAAGCCATAAAGCAACAAATATCGACTGCACGTGCTGAGTATTCATGAAGAAGTCCCTTGCCCGGCGAGTTTGCAATTGTGGGGCCGCGTGTAATCCGAATGAAGAAGCAATAGCTTGTTCTGCGTTGCCAGGCAAAATGTCGAACGTTTCGACAATTGTCGGAGCGGGACCGACACCATCGCCAATCATCAGACTTTCGAGCGATGCGCCAGCTTCGCCAGTATGTCCGCGCTCAACGACTTGCAGCTGGCCACACTTTCCTTTGACTGTGGAACGCAATTCGCACTGCTCGAGGCGAGTTGTTCGTGTGTTAAAGAAAGGACAGTAGATGAGTGCAAATCAGACGGTGGTTTCTCCGGCATCAACCGAGTCCGAAACGATTTCGAGACTCCTCAGGCAGTACGGGCACGGCGCTATTCAGTTCTCGGGCGCGGATAACGCGTTGTACGAACGCCACCTCGTTTTCGACAACATTGTTGATCCTGAGGCTGCCGGTCCACGTGAGCGTTTTGAGGCTATTGCCCGTTCAGTTCGAGATGTCCTGTCACAGCGATGGGTGCGGACCGAGCAAACGTACGAGCGCGAGAACCCCAAGCGTGTCTATTATCTGTCGATGGAGTTTCTCATTGGGCGCTCCCTCGCAAACAATGTGACGAGCCTTCTGCTCGATCCCATCGCGAAACAGGCCATCAAAGAGAAAGGTCTCGATTGGCTCGGGCTGCTGGAGCAGGAACCCGACGCCGGCCTGGGCAACGGTGGACTTGGGCGCCTGGCCGCATGCTTCCTCGACTCGATGGCGACGATGCAACTCCCAGCTATGGGTTACGGCCTGCGGTACGAATACGGAATGTTTAAACAGGCAATCCGCGACGGCTGGCAACAGGAACAGCCCGACAACTGGCTCCGTCGTCAGGACCCATGGGAGGTTGCACGCCCGCACGAGAGGGTCGAAGTTAAGCTGAACTGCTCCTTCGAGGTCCGCGGTGGGAGCCTGGTCGCTATCTTTGGACGGCCATCCACCCTGATCGGCATCCCCTTTGATCGCCCCATCGTCGCTTACGGCGGCCTGACCATCAACACGCTTCGCCTCTGGGCCGCCACCGCATCCGATTACTTCGACTTCCAGGTATTCAGCCATGGCGACTTCATTGCCGCTGTGGCTGAAACCCTCAATGCCGAATCGCTCACCCGGGTCCTATACCCCGACGACTCCACGAGCCTCGGGCAGGGATTACGCTTCATGCAGGAGTATTTTCTGGTCGCCTGCTCTCTGGCCGATCTCGTGAGGCGTTTCCGGCGGAGCAATACCGATTGGCAAACGCTCCCTGAGAAAGTCGCGATCCAGCTCAACGATACGCATCCAACGCTCGCGGTCCCCGAATTGATGCGCATTCTGTTGGACGAGGTGCACCTGGGATGGGACGAGGCCTGGGATGTCACACGAAGGGCTCTTGCGTATACAAACCACACACTGTTGCCCGAAGCACTGGAGAGATGGCCGCTCGCGTGGTTTGAGGTCATGCTGCCGCGTCACCTGGAGATCATCTACGAGATCAACCGTCGCTTGCTCGATGAAGTCAGGACACGCTTTCCTGGCGATGAGGGCCGGGTGGCGCGCGTGAGTCTGATCGAGGAAGGTCCAACCAGGCACGTCCGCATGGCGAATCTCGCAATCGTCGGCTCTCACAGCACCAATGGCGTGGCCGCTCTTCACTCGGAGCTGCTGCGCACGACGACAGTGAAAGACCTGGCCGAGATGTTTCCAGAGCGTTTCAACAACAAGACCAACGGCGTCACGCCGCGCCGGTGGTTACTACTGGCAAACCAGCCGCTGGCGCGCGCGATTACTGAAGCCATCGGCGACGGCTGGACAACCAATCTCAGCCAACTGAGTGAACTCAAGCTGCTGGCCGATGACACGGCTTTTCAGGACAGCTTCCGCAAGGCCAAGCGCGAGGCCAAATCCCATTTTGCAAGCTGGCTCAAATCTTCATCGGGCCAAATCGTGGACCCAGAAACGATCTTTGATTGCCATATCAAGCGCATTCACGAATACAAGCGGCAACTGCTCAATGCGTTGCGCATCGTAATACTTTACAACCGGCTGCGCGAGAACCCGAACCTCGAGATGGCGCCGCGAACGTTCTTTTTCGCCGGCAAGGCGGCGCCCGGCTATTACCTCGCCAAGCTGATCATCAAGTTCATCAACAACCTGGCCGCCACGATCGACGGCGATCCGGTGACGCGAGATCGACTCAAGATTCTGTTCCTGTCCGAGTACGACGTTTCACTCGCGGAGCGGCTGATCCCAGCCAGTGATGTTTCCAACCAGATCTCGACCGCCGGTTACGAAGCCAGCGGCACCAGCAACATGAAATTCATGATGAACGGCGCTCTGACAATCGGCACACGTGACGGAGCGACCATCGAAATGGCCGAGGAAGCGGGCGAGGAGAATTTCTTCCTCTTCGGCCTGACAGCGGAACAGGTGGCCGGCAGTCGCGGCTGGTACAGCCCGCAATGGCACTATGATAATGAGCCAGAGACCCGTGCGGCTTTAGACCTGATTTTTTCCGACTACTTCAGCCGTTATGAACCGGGTGTCTTCGCCCCATTGAGCGACACGCTGCTGAGGAACGGTGACCACTACATGCACCTGGCGGACCTGAAGTCCTACCTCGAGGCGGACCAGCGGCTGCGCGCGTTATACACTGATCCGGACGCCTGGGCGCGCAAGGCCATTTTGAATGTGGCGGGCTCCGGCAAGTTTTCCAGCGACCGGACGATCGCCGAATACGCAAATAATATCTGGAGGGTCAAGCCATGCCCAGTCCTGTAGAACCGCATGTAGTCTCGAATGTCTCGCCCCTTGCTGGCCGGCCTGCCACAAAAGAGATGTTGGTCGACGTGGCCCGGCTCGAGCGCGAATATTTTGAGCGCCGGCCCGACCTCGGTGACCCGAACCAGATGGTCAGCTTCGGCACGAGCGGACATCGAGGCTCCTCGCTGACGGGCGCGTTCACCGAAGCTCACATTCTGGCCATCACTCAGGCAATCTGCGACTACCGGCGAGGTTACGGCACGGACGGACCGCTTTACATGGGCAAGGATACGCACGCGCTGTCCGGCCCTGCGCAGCGTACCGCGATCGAGGTCCTGGCGGCCAATAACGTCGAAACTGTAATCCAACGAAGTGACGGCGTGACGCCGACGCCCGTGATCTCGCGGGCCATCCTGGTCTACAACCGCGGCCGTAAGCAAAACTTCGCCGATGGCATCGTCATCACGCCATCGCACAACCCGCCCGAGGACGGCGGCTTCAAGTACAACCCGACTCACGGCGGTCCGGCCGACACAGGCGTGACGCGATGGATTCAGGACCGAGCCAACGATCTGCTGCGAGAAAACAACGCCGGAGTAAAGCGCGTCCCGTTCGCCGAGGCCGTCAACGCGGCGAGCACCCATCAGGACGACTTCGTTCTGCCCTACGTTCGCGATCTGCGGAGTGTGATCGACATCGATGTCATTCGCGCCGCCCGCCTCACGCTGGGCGTGGACCCGCTTGGGGGCGCAGCCCAACCATACTGGGAGCCGATCAATGCCGAATACAACCTGGACATTGCGATCGTAAACCCGGTCATCGACCCAACGTTCTCGTTCATGACAGTCGACCATGACGGGAAAATCCGCATGGACTGCTCCAGCCCGTACGCGATGGCCCGGCTCGTGGCACTCAAAAGCAAATATAGCGTGGCGTTCGCCAACGACACAGATGCAGACCGGCATGGGATCGTCACACCTTCCGTGGGGTTGATGAACCCCAACCACTATCTCGCGGTAGCCATCCGTTACTTGCTTACTGACCGTCCACAATGGCAGACCTACGCATCGATCGGCAAGACACTGGTCAGCAGCAGCATGATCGACAGAGTCGTTCATAAGCTCGATCGCAAGCTCGCTGAGGTACCGGTTGGCTTCAAGTGGTTCGTCCCGGGGCTGGTCGACGGCTCGTACTGCTTCGGCGGCGAGGAAAGTGCGGGGGCGAGCTTCCTGCGGCACGACGGAACCGTTTGGACGACCGACAAAGATGGCTTGATCATGAACCTGCTGGCGGCTGAGATCACGGCCCGCACCGGCAAGGATCCTGGAGAACACTATCGCGAGCTGGAGGCGGAGTTTGGCACATCGTACTACACGCGAGTTGACGCGCCGGCCACATCCGAGCAGAAGGCGAGGCTGCTGGAGTTGTCGCCCGACGCCGTCAAGGAGTCGAACCTCTGTGACGAACCTATTCTCGCTAAGCTGACTCGCGCGCCGGCAAATGACGCCCCGATAGGTGGGCTGAAAGTCGTGGCCGCAAGCGGCTGGTTTGCGGCCCGGCCTTCCGGCACGGAGAACATCTACAAGATCTACGCGGAAAGCTTCAAGGATCAGGCGCACCTGGACGACATTGTCGGAGAGGCGCAGCGAATCGTGAACAACGCGCTGAACTCTTCGAAGGGACACGCATGAGGCGCGACGTCAGTCTCCCGCCGTTTCCGCCGGAATACCGCGCCTCCGGTTTGCTGCTGCACGTCACCTCACTGCCCTCGCCTTACGGCATTGGCGATGTTGGACCGGCTGCGTTAGCGTGGATCGACCGCCTTGCCGATTCTGGCCAAAGCTGGTGGCAGGCGCTACCGCTCGGTCCCACCGGATACGGTAACTCACCGTATCAATCGTTATCCTCTTTCGCGGGCAACGAGTTGCTCATCAGTCCTGAGTGGCTGATCGAGGATGGACTCTTGCATACGAGCGACTGCCAGGTCCGTTCGTTCCCTCAAAACGAAGTCGACTACAACGCTGTCATTCCTTTCAAATATGCGTTACTGAAAAGAGCCTGGGCTAACTTCAGCGGCGGAGCGCGTTCAGATTTGCGTGCCGCCTATGAGCAATTCCGCCGTGACCAGGCGCACTGGCTGGAGGACTACGCGCTCTTCCGGGCGCTAAAAGCCAGGTTCGATAACGCGCACTACCTCGAATGGCCGGTAGAGCTGGTGTGGCGCGAACCAGCGGCGTTAGACAGAGCCCGATACGAGCTGAAGGATCAGATCGGCCAGGTATGCTTTGCGCAGTTCCTCTTATTTGGCCAGGGCGAGCGGCTCAAGATACATGCGCATGCCAGGGGCGTGCGCCTGATCGGCGATCTGCCCTTCTTCGTTTCCCCCGACTCGAGCGACGTATGGGCCAATCCGGAGCTCTTCCTTCTGGATCAGAGGCGCCGGTCACGCTTCGTAGCCGGCGTGCCGCCCGATTACTTCAGTGCGCAAGGGCAGCTCTGGGGCAACCCGATTTACGACTGGGACGGCCTCCGTCGGGCGGACTATCGTTGGTGCATTGACCGGTTGCGTGCTCTGCTCGCCCATGTGGATGTAATACGCCTGGATCATTTCCGCGCTTTCGCGGCTGCATGGCACATTCCAGCCGGCGCATCAACGGCCCTGTCTGGCGAATGGGTGCAAGGTCCAGGCGCGGAATTCTTCAGCACGGTCGAGAGAGAGTTGGGCGTCCTTCCATTCATTGTCGAGGACTTGGGACTGATTACGCCTGATGTTCGCGCACTCCGCGACCAGTTCAATCTTCCGGGGGTACGCGTCCTGCAGTTTGCCTTCGACGGCGATTCCGGCAATCCGTATCTGCCTCACAACTACGTCACCAACACGGTGGTGTATACCGGCACGCACGACAATCCCACTACCCGCGCCTGGTTTGAAGAATTGCCCGATTCCCAGCGGCAAAACCTGTGGAATTACCTGAAGAAGTCTGGGGACCAGAGTGGCAATTCGGCTTTGGAGTTGATGGAGTTGGCCTGGAAGTCGGCGGCCGCGGTGGCGATGGCTCCATTGCAGGATCTGCTCAACCTTGGAAGAGAGGCTCGGATGAACGTTCCCGGTCGCGCTGAAGGTAACTGGCGTTGGCGAGCGACTGAAGACATGTTGTCCAATGCGGCCTTCGAATGGCTGCGCGATTTGACGAACAACTCAAAGCGCTTCACGAAACAGAGAAACAAATTCAGAAATTCAGAACTCCAGACGGCAAGGAATTCAGGATGAACCAAGTTCGACTGAGCGCTGTCCTCGCCGGCCAGTGCGCTTCCGCGAACGTTTTTGAGATCACCGGACGAAGTTCTCCTCTCGGCGCTACGGTTGTTCCTGGCGGTGTCAATTTCAGCGTTTTCTCACGGAATGCTTCAGGCGTGGAGTTGCTGTTCTTCGACCGTGAAGACGATGCCAAGGCGGCGCGCGTCATTGCGATCGATCCCGCCAGCCGTACTTACCACTATTGGCATGTGTTCGTGCCGCGCGTGCTGCCCGGGCAGCTCTACGGTTATCGGGTCCGGGGCCGGTACGATCCGGCGAACGGGTTGACGTTTGATTCGACCAAGGTTCTTCTCGACCCTTATGGGCGCGGCGTCGTTGTTCCCGATAACTATAGTCGCGACGCCGCGCGCCGGGAAGGCGACAACGCCGCGATGGCGATGAAGAGCGTGGTGGTAGATCCCAGCGCGTACGATTGGGAAGGCGACAGAGTGCTGCGTCGGCCGTCCTCGCGCACCATCATTTACGAGATGCACGTGAGAGGTTTCACTCGGCATCCCAGCTCCGGAGTTTCGGAAAAGACTCGCGGCACGTATGCAGGCTTGATCGAGAAGATTCCATATCTTCAGCAACTGGGCATCACCGCCGTCGAGCTGCTGCCGCTGTTCCAGTTCGACGCCCAGGATGCCCCGCCGGGACGGGTCAACTACTGGGGCTACGCGCCCATCGCGTTCTTTGCGCCTCATCAGGGCTACAGCTCGCGCCAGGATCCTCTCGGCCCAGTGAACGAGTTTCGTGACATGGTCAAGGCCCTGCACCGTGCAGGCATCGAGGTCATTCTTGACGTCGTCTTCAATCACACCGCCGAAGGCGACCACCGCGGGCCCACACTGAGTTTTCGCGGCCTGGACAACGGCGCCTATTACATTCTGGAGCCGGATCGCTCACGCTACGCCAATTACAGCGGAGCGGGGAACACGCTAAACACTAATCATCCCGTCGTCCGACGCATGATCGTTGATAGCCTGCGGTATTGGGTGGAGGAGATCCATGTGGATGGCTTTCGGTTCGATCTGGCATCGATTCTCGGCCGCGATGAGTCGGGGCGCTTGATGCCGTCCCCGCCGGTGCTGTGGGACATTGAATCAGATCCGGCGCTGGCGGGCACGAAGCTTATCGCCGAAGCGTGGGATGCTGCAGGCCTGTACCAGGTGGGCAGCTTCATCGGGGACAGTTGGAGAGAGTGGAACGGTCGCTTCCGCGACGATGTCCGGAGCTTCTTTCGCTGCGACGAGGGTTCGCTGGCGTCCCTTGCAGACCGCTTGCTCGGGAGCCCCGAGATTTACGGTCACAAGGAACGCGAGCCCGAGGAAAGCGTAAACTTCGTGACCTGTCACGACGGATTTACACTGAACGACCTCGTCTCCTACAACCAAAAGCACAACGAGGCGAACGGCGAAGACAACCGTGACGGCACGAACGACAATCGAAGCTCCAATTGGGGTGTCGAAGGCCCAACCGATGACCCTGCGGTGGAACAGCTGCGAAACCGGCAAGTGAAGAACTTTCTGACGGTGACAATGCTCTCGCTCGGCTTACCAATGATTTCGATGGGCGACGAAGTGCGGCGCACCCAGGATGGTAATAACAACGCGTACTGCCTGGACAACGAGACCAGTTGGTTTGACTGGACGCTGGTCTCGAAGCATGCGGATATGCATCGGTTCGTAACACTGCTTTGCGCATGCCGGCTTCTGCGAGATACGGAACCGGAACGCCGGCGCGAAAGCCTGAACCAACTGCTCCTGAAGGCGACTAAAGCATGGCATGGAGTAAAACTCTGGCAGCCGGACTGGAGCGCCGGGTCGCATAGCGTGGCATTCACCGCGGAAACCCAGAAGGACAGGCTGTTCGTCCACATAATCCTGAATGCATATTGGGAGCCGCTTGAATTCGAGCTGCCGCCGTTGGCGGACGCCAGCAAGGATCGATGGCACCGATGGATCGACACCACCCTCGACTCGCCGCAAGACATCGTCGAATGGCAGACTGCACCAGCGGTTCCGGGCAGCACCTATCGTGCCGGCCCCCGCTCCGTCGTCTTGCTTTTCGCGCGCCATGAAAACGCTTCGCCGTTTCATTGGTAACCACGTTCGATCATGTGCGATCGCGCCATGCGAAAACTTCGAAGAAAAGGGTCCGACATTCGTTGCATGACGAACTGACCTTTATACGTGCCATCGAACGACGAGGCCAAATCGCGGAACAGTGTTGTTCCGGCAGATGCTGCGCTGTAAACACCCGAGGCGACCGGTCTCTGGCGATTTCCTCTTGGAGGTTTCCAAAAACTCGCTTTTTGGAACTCAGCGTGCCGACATGCGGACCACTTTTTGGACATGCTGAAGCACATCAAAGTATTGTTGAGTTAGGCGCTGGTCTGCTACCTCAAAGGTGTTATTCAAGAATCACGAGACATAGGGATTCGCGATGCGCCTGTATTCATTACGCTTTATGTCGTGGCTGTCAGCGTACTGAGCAGTGTGAAGGAGACACAACCTGCAAAGGCTTTTTTCAACCTTTCCTAGTGGCTGGCCCGGCGCAGGCCTCCTGCTGTTGCGAGCAGCGGCGGGAATTGTGCTGATCACCCAAACCTTATCGTTTCTCATCGAAACAGGTACCGTGACATCCTCAAATTGGGCTGTCGCTCTCATTGCCTTAGTGAGCGGAGCTTCACTTCTGCTCGGTTTCCTTATGCCAGTGGGCGGTATTCTAGCTACCCTGTGCTGCGCGGGCGTCGCGCTTTCGCTGGTCCCTCTGGATTCCTCAAATCTGGAGCAGATCAGGCCGGCGGCTACTCTGTTGGCAGTGATGGCCGTGGCTCTGAGTCTGCTTGGACCCGGCGCATTCTCGATGGATTGCCGACTCTATGGCCGGCGCGAAATAGTCATTACCAGGGTTCCTCAGTCACGAAAGACGGATTGAAGGCCGAGTGCCAGCACGGATTTTGGGAATACCACGACGGAATTAGCCGGCTGTGACTTGCGATTGCGATGAGGCTACCGCTACCACGAAGGGGTTATTCAAGAATCACGAGACAAGGGGATTCGCGCGACGACTGCATCCGTTATTTTATGGCCAGTTACTTTCCAGGATCAACGATGCAAGGCAAAGGAGTCAGACGCTGCAAAAGCTATTTTCGACTTTTCCAAGTGGCCCGCCTGGACTGGGTCTGCTATTGCTCCGAGCGGCCGTCGGGATCGTTCTAATCGCACAAGGTGCATCTGGTCTGGTGAATGGGACTAATTCGACGCTGTCCACCTGGATACCCACTTTGATGGCGCTGGGGAGTGGTGTTTCGCTTCTGTCCGGTTTTATGACGCCGGTTGGCAGTCTCGTAGCTGCGCTGCTCAGCGCAGGGATTGCGCTATCGTGGCTTCCGCGAGACGCTTTAAGTGTGCTTCAGAGTAAACCGGCGGCTGCTCTCGTCGCTGTAATGGCGGCGGCTTTAGCTTGCCTGGGACCTGGAGCGTTTTCGATCGACTCTCGTTTGTTTGGTCGGCGTGAAATCGTCATTCCCCCAGCCTCTCGATCTGCGAAATAGCCGTAGCGGCGGTCTATGACCGCCGGCGATCTCACAAGTTGTTGTATTGTCGGCGGTCATAGACCGCCGCTACAGTGACAACCTTCCAATACCACAAAGGTGGTATTCACCCATGCGCCCATAGTGGTAGGCAGAAAACATTCGATCTCGTCATGCTTTTCGCGTTTGTATTCCTCATAGTGTCGAGCACGCAATTTCGTTTGAGCCGCTGAAAAGCAGGAAATCTGGAATGGATATCCGAACGAGGACAGCCTGATGGATACCGTCATACGGTGAATCGCTGAGGAGGATCAAATTGTGAGAAGCGTTCTGAGATTTGTTGTGTTTGTAGCGGCGACGGCCTGCGTCGTTTTCGGACAGCAGGATCGAGGAACGTTTACCGGCACAGTCACCGATCCGTCCGGCGCCGTTCTGGTCGGTGTTAGCGTTGCGATCGTCAACCTGGCGACTAATTCCAATTACGACTCTCTCACAAATGGGGCGGGGCAGTATACCGTGCCGAATCTTCCGATCGGCACGTACAAGGTGACTTTCGTAAAACCCGGCTTCAAGAATTACGTTCGTGAATTCCTGATATTGAATGTGGCGCAAGTTGCACGAGTTGATGTCCAGATGCAGATTGGCGTCGTCAGCGAGTCTGTGGAGGTTCCGGAATCTGTTGCGCTTCTGCAGACCGGCAGCCCCGACGTTGGGATGGTTCTCAACAAGCGTGATCTTGTAGATCTGCCCCTCGGATTTGCCGGCGGCCGGCTTGCAGAAAATTTCGCCTACAAGCTGACGCCGGGCGTTGGCGGCAATAATTATGAAAGCCGGATCAATGGGAGCGCCGCATTCTCAAAGGCGGTTGTTCTCGATGGAGCCGACGCTTCGATCTATATTGGTGGACATTTCGTCGAGTCGAGTCCGCCGCTGGAGGCGATAGAAGAGTTTAAGGTTCAGACGTCGGGTATGAGCGCCGAATACGGCCGTACCGGCGGAGGCATCCTTAATTTTGTGATGAAGTCGGGCACGAACCGGCTCCACGGTTCGGCTGTTGGGTTTATTCACAACGAGTGGATGGATGCGAATTCATTCACGAACAACTTCTTCGGCAGGCCAAAGCAGAGAGATCGCCGGCATGATTGGGGCGGGTCCCTTGGCGGTCCGATCTCTATTCCAAAAGTGTATGACGGAAGGGACAGGACATTTTTCTATGTTGCTTACGAGCGCTATAAAGAATCTTACGCCGGAGCAGGATCACCGACGGTAACGGTACCCGTTGACGAGTTCTGGAACGGCAATCTGAGCCGTCTTCTGACGAATGAAGTCATAGGGCAGGACGCGCTGGGCCGCAACATCTATAGAGGTGCCATTTATGATCCGGCCACCACGAAGATCGTAAATGGTGAGATGGTACGGGACCCGTTCCCGGGAAATATCATTCCGCCGGATCGCATCTCCAGCCCGGCGCAGAAGCTTGGGGCAATCTTCAAGAAGCACTATTCACCAACGCTGAAAGGAACCGACGGCGAGGTGGCCCTGCTTAATAATTCATTCTTCCCGATCTCCAACCAGGGCGGTTTCACTCAGAATCAGTTTTCGCTGAAATTAGACCGCGTTCTTGCGAGCGCACATAAGCTCACGGGATCTTTCGCGTATATCGATCGCCCTCGCCTGCTGCTCGATCAAGGCGGTGTCTGGGATTTCAACGATCCTTCCGGAGGGCCCCTTTCGCGCTCGCGATTGCAGTGGGTTCGCAGTTGGTATGCCCGCGCTGCATACGATTGGACGATTTCATCATCCCTGCTCAGCCACCTTCAGCTAGGGTTCAACCGGCAGCGCAACCCCAGCCTCTCCACACATCTTACCGAAAACGGTGCGGCAACTCTCGGTCTCCGAGGGCTCACGAAAAGTTTCAATTATCCTGAAATAACTTTCGGCAGCAATTATCTGGTCAACTATCCCACGCTCGGTTATCAGACGAACGATTTCGGAGCGGGACAGAATTATCAAATCATCTACACGCTTTCCTGGATCAAGAATAAACATTCAATTCGTATGGGAGCGGACTGGCGCCGATCTTACCTGAGGTGGCGAACGGACAATGGTCCTGCTCAGATTGACTTCAATCAGGCCCAGACGGGTTTGCAAGGTTTCGTTCAGACCGGTAATGGCTTTGCCAGCATGCTGCTGGGTAACGTAGCCGCGGCGACTGTCCCGATGGGAACCCCGACTGGGTCGAGGTACTTGAATTTTGCGACGTTCCTGCAGGACGATTTCCAGGTCAGCCCGCGTTTAACTTTGAACCTCGGGGTGCGCTGGGATTACCAGCCGCTTCCCGTTGAGCAATACAACCGTCTCAGCAATTGGAATCCTAAGTTGATCGACCCTCAGTGGGGACTCCCCGGGGCGCTGGAATTCGCCAGTGCGGATCACCGCACGTTTGCTCCCAACCACCATCGTGATTTTTCGCCTCGCATCGGATTTGCCTATCAACTGACCCGGCGAACCGGTCTGCGGGGTGCATACGGGATCTTCTATCTCGCGCGTAATGCTAACGGCTGGTCTGGGGTCCCGTGGGGACAGACGGCTGGATTTGGGCAGGAAAATCGAATCCGCTCCAATATCGCTTATGAGTCACCGTGGAATTGGTCGAACCCTTATCCGGGAGTCGTTCGTGACCTTCCGCAGAATTCATCGCTGGCAAGCGGATCACCTGGCGTGTGGGGCATCGTGAGCTACGATCCGAACGCGGGGAAGAATGCATACGTTCAGCAGTGGAACCTTAATATCCAACGCGAGCTGCCATTCGGCATGGTCTTCGATATCGGGTATGTAGGATCCAAGAGCACCGCCATTCAGGCTAATGAGCTGCGTCGGCTGAACCAGCTGGATCCGAAGTTTCTCGTGCTGGGTGATGCTTTAGGTACCGTAGTAACGGGCCAGGCGGATATTCCAGCTTCTGTGGCCGCAGCGGGAGGAAGATATCCGTTCGGAAATACTGGAATCCAGATTCCCGCATATGAGACGCTTTTGCCTTACCCTCAGATGCTGGCGTGGAATGAAATCAAAAGCGCCTTCACTCCACTGGGTTTCTCGACGTATCATGCGCTTCAAGTCCAGGCTAACAAACGATTCTCCGCGGGCTTCGATTTTCTGTCGAACTACACGTTTTCAAAATCTATCGATAATGTTCGTTCGGCCTTTGGCGACACCTGGGGCGCGAATTGGGGCCGGCCGGTCAATTACTACGATCTGTCACTCGACAAATCCATTTCAGACGCCGACCGCACGCATGTCTTTAAAGTTGCCGTTCAGTACGAGATTCCGTTCGGCAGGGGGCATCGTTTTGGTGCGAGCACATCTGCTGCGGTCGATTCAGTGCTTGGCGGTTGGACGCTTCAGTACATCGGCAACTACGAAAGTGGATTGCCGCTGGGCATCTTCGGCTCTGGTACTCCAAACAGTAACTTCGCCACGAGCCGCGGCTTTGAATTGAATCCAAATGGGCAACCGCTTGCTGTCGTTTGGAATTCCGATCATATCGACATGACTAAGATCAACCAGGCCAATGCAGCCAACAAGTACTTCGATACTTCTGTCTTTGTTGATCCCATCACGATTGGTCGTTACCAGCGCGGCAATACGCCGTACAAGGTTTCGCAGCTCCGCGCGCCTTGGGAACTGTACGATGACTTTTCGCTCCAGAAGAACTTTCATCCCCTGGAATCATTGCGGATCCAATTCCGGGCTGACTTCTTGAACGCGTTTAACCGAACCCTTTGGGCGAACATCGAAACGAACACGTCGAGTCCGCTTTTCGGACAGGTCACCGGCGCGAGTGACTGGTTTTCTCCTCGTAAAATCCAATTCGGGATTCGCGCGGACTGGTGACCGGATTGAGATGCGGGATTCGTCCAATTTCAATTTCCTCTCTTATCTTGACAGTTTTACTGCTGGTCGGATGTCAATCCCCGCAGGCAGACGTTAAGCCCGTTATCGAATTCACGAGGGTTCCTCCAGCCGCTCCGGGCGGTCCCAAGCTCGACACCATTGAAGGTCGCGTTACAGGTGCGAGACAGGGCCAGCGGATCGTGCTGTTCGCCTTAAGCGGGTATTGGTGGGTCCAACCGCTTGCGGACGATCCTTATACGCCCGTTCAATCCGACTCGACGTGGAAGGCTTCAACACACCTTGGGACGGAATATGCGGCAGTTCTCGTTGAGCCCGGCTACGTTCCTCCGGACACGTTGCAGTTGCTACCCCAAACGGGCGCCGGCGTCGTCGCGGTCGCAAAAGTGGAAGGCGACAGAGCCTCGCAGTTCGTTCCAAACAAAATTCATTTCAGCGGATATGACTGGGAGAGCCGACAGGTGCCCAACGACCGGGGCACAATCAATGACTACGATCCCGCGAGCGCCTGGACGGATGCAAACGGGTGGCTCCATCTTCGAATTGCCCGTTCCGAAACTGGATGGAAATGCGCGGAAATAAAACTCCGGCACAGTCTCGGATATGGGTCGTATAGATTGGTCGTGCGAGATGTTTCCCATCTCGAGCCTGCCGTGGTTTTCTCGATGTTCACATGGGACGATTCAAACGCCGACCAAAATCATCGCGAAATAGATATCGAAATCAGCCGGTGGGGCGACCCTTCCAACAAGAATGCGCAATACGTAATCCAACCCTATTACGTTGCCGCGAACAACTTCCAGTTCATGACTCCCCCGGATCGCCTGACTCACTCGTTTCGTTGGCAACCGGGCCGCGTTACATTCAAGACTGCCCGGGAAACTGCGGCCGGAACCGTATCCAGCGTTGTCGCGGAAAATGTATTCACTTCCGGAGTACCCGTTCCTGGAGGAGAATCGCTTCACGTGATCCTGTATGTCGAGAAAGGGACGGTCCCTCCCCAACATGAGACCGAGGTCGTTATTGAGAAGTTCGAATACCTGCCATAAAAGTCCGGTGTTCCGGTATTCGTGCATTGCCTCAGTCCTGCTCTGTCTTTTGACCATATGTCTTCTCAAACCTGCGTACGCGATTGATCCGAACCGGGCAACGTCGCAGTACATCCGCGACCGATGGGGTTCACAGAACGGGTTTCCAAAAGGGCCAGTCTACGCCATCACGCAAACGAAGGACGGGTACCTTTGGATCGGCACACAGCGAGGACTGGTCCGGTTTGACGGACTGAACTTCCAACTTGTCGATGGAATGAAGGGTCCCGTGTTCGACCTGGTGCCTGATGTGGACGGAAGCCTGTGGGTCCGGATGGCGCCCCCGACCTTATTCCGGTACCGCGATGGAGAGTTCCGAACCGTCACCAGGGACATCGACGGGAGGGAACACACAGTAACAACGATGTGCAGGTCAGGCAGAGGTTCGGTTGTCTTCTGGATTTTAGAGGGAGACGGTGGAGTAGTGGAGCGTCAGGGACAGAAATTCGAAACGCTGTCGACCGGGACGCGCCTGAGAGGCGTACTGTCGATGACGCAAATGCCAAACGGCGACATTTGGGCGGGGACGCGTGCCGGCCTATATCGCTTGACTCGCGGGGAAACTCTTGCGGTGACGGAGGGTTTACCCGACAAGAAGGTCAATTGCCTTCTCGCTGACGGCGAAGACCTGTTGGCCGGTACCGATAACGGTATCGCGCGTTGGAATGGCAAAGAACTGACTGTGTCTGGTTTGCCCGCTGCCGTCGGCTCCACAAGAATTCTCGCCATGGCTCGGGACCGTGACTCGAACATTTGGGTCGGCACGAACTCCCGAGGCCTTCTACGGTTCAACGCTCAAGGCGTTTCTTCGCTGGATCCTGACCAACGTTCCGCTGAGGCCGTGACTGCTTTGTTCGAAGATCGGGAAGGGAATTTATGGATTGGACGCGACAGCAGTATTGAACGGCTTCGCGACAGCGTTTTTCTGACTTATTCCGCTTCCGAGGGTTTGCCTTCGGACCGCAACGGTCCCGTGTATGTCGATTCGCAGGGACACACCTGGTTTGCTCCTCTGAGCGGGGGACTCTATTGGTTAGAGAAAGGTCAGCATAGAGGCGTCGCTCAAGCCGGCCTGGACAAGGACATCATTTACTCGATCGGCGCCGCGACCAATGGACTCTGGATTGGAAGACAGCGTGGCGGATTGACGCATCTGCAAATTCAAGGAGCATCCTTTACGGCGAAGACCTATACGCAACAAGATGGTCTCGCTCAAAATAGCGTGTTTGCCGTTCATCAAAGTCGCGACGGCGCGGTGTGGGCCGGTACACTCACTGGCGGCGTGAGCAAGTTCGCCGGAGGCAAGTTCACCAACTATACTGTCGCGAACGGTCTTTCCTCGAATACCGTGACGGCAATCCTCGAGGGTTCCGATGGAACAATGTGGTTCGCTACACCCGCGGGTCTGAGCGCCTACTCGAAAGGACACTGGAAGGTAGTTACTTCTCGAGACGGCCTCCCTTCAGACAATGTGAATTGCATTCTCGAAGATTCGCGCGGCGTGCTCTGGATCGGAAGCGCGGACGGCATTGCGTTCACGATGTCGGGCAGAGTTCAAGTTCCGCTGAAAACACCGGCCTCACTGCGGGAGCAGATATTCGGATTCGCAGAAGACAACAATGGATCGCTTTGGGTCGCAACTTCGAATCACCTGCTGCGAGTCAATCGTGACAAGCTGTTGAACGGCACGGTTACCGAAGCGGATGTCAGGGAGTTCGGGCTGGCAGACGGCTTGCATGGCGTTGAAGCCGTCAGGCGGGACCGGTCCGTGGTGGCAGATTCGCTGGGCCGGATCTGGTTTTCAATGAATCGCGGCCTATCCGTGGTCGAGCCTGCCCGCATGACGAGCAATTCAGTTCCGGCCCTCGTGCATATTCAAAGCATTTCAGCGGACGAGAATTCACTCGACCTTCGTAGCTCTGTGCGGATTCCAGCGCGAAGCAAAAGGATCAGGTTTGGTTTCGCCGGTTTAAGTTTATCGGTTCCTGAACGCGTTCGCTTTCGCTACATGCTCGACGGATTTGATCGCGGTTGGAACGAGGCGAGCCCGGCCCGTGAGGCTGTATACACGAATCTGACTCCTCGCTCTTATCGGTTTCGGGTGATCGCAAGCAATCCTGACGGAGTCTGGAACAGTTCCGAAGCGGCCATCGCTTTCGAAATCGAGCCGTCGTTTTGGCAGACATGGTCCTTCTGGAGCTTGTGCGTGTTTGTTTCTGCGCTCGCAATCGCCATGGGGTATCAATTCCGGCTGCGCCAACTCGCCAACCGGCTCAATATTCGCTTTGAAGAACGGCTCGCGGAGAGGACAAGGATCGCGCAGGAATTACACGACACGTTGCTGCAAGGCTTTATGAGCGCATCCATGCAGCTGCACGTTGCGGTTGACCGTCTGCCAACGGACTCTTCCTCAAAACCCTCTTTGACCCGCGTCCTCGAACTCATGGGGCAAGTCGTGGAACAAGGCCGAAATGCTCTCCGAGGCCTTCGCTCGTCCGAACATGCTGATGTGGATCTGGAACGGGCATTCTCGCGGATCCAACAGGAACACGCCCTTAACGAGCAAGTCCATTTTCGCGTGATCGTTGAAGGCCGGCACCGGCCACTGCATCCTCTCATTCGCGACGAAGTCTACAACATTGGCCGAGAAGCTGTAGTCAACGCGTTTCGGCACGCGCACGCGAAGAGGATCGAAGTGGAAGTCACATATGAAGCAAACAGCTTGCGGGTTCTGGTTCAGGATGACGGTGGCGGAATCGATCCTCAAGTGCTGACGATGGGGCGCGAAGGACATTGGGGGCTATCCGGTATGCAGGAGCGCGCCGGGCGCATAGGAGCGAAGTTGCGGGTGTTGAGTCGGCAACCGAACGGAACCGAAGTTCATCTGTTCGTTCCGGGCCACACCGCTTTCCAGAGCGAATCGTCAGGGACGAGCCCGAACGCAAACCGAGGAGATCGATGAGCGGAGCGAATGCAAGCCCGATAGGGCGCAGCAATCAAGCTATGAGCGGAGCGAATGCAAGCCCGATAGGGCGCAGCAATCAAGCTATGAGCAGAGCGGCTGTCCATGCAATAGCGAGGGTCGTTTTGGTGATGGTATTCGACCTTTCGGTTTTATCGTGCAGGCCGTCGCCCCCTGCTGAAGAGCCCATGATTGAATTCACCCGTCTTCCGCCGGCAGGTGAAGGCAGTCCGAGCAGAACCGAAGCGATCGAAGGGCGGGTTACAGGGGCTCAGTCCGGACAACGCATCGTTCTATTTGCCAGGAGCGGAACGTGGTGGGTGCAACCCTTCGAAGCTCACCCATTCACAGAGATTCGAGCCGATTCTACATGGAAAAACTTCACGCACCCCGGCAGTGCGTATGCTGCGCTCCTCGTTGACGGACGATACCGGCCGCAGGTGACTGTTGAAGCACTGCCTCCGAAGGGAGGCGCAGTACTGGCGGTTGCAACCGCGGAAGGTAACACCCTGGTCCAGCCGCAGATAAGAACGGTTCGCTTTAGCGGCTATGAATGGAAGGTCCGGAATACTCCGAGCAATCCGGGCGGTTCGCTGAACGTTTACGATCCTGCTAACGTTCAGGTTGATCGGGAAGGGTTTCTGCACTTACGCATCAAGCGGCAAGAAAATCATTGGACGAGCGCAGAAGTTAGTCTAACCAGAAGTCTCGGATATGGATCGTACCGCTTTGTGCTTCGCGAGATTGCGCATCTCGAGCCTGCAGTTGCTCTTAGCATTTCGACGTGGGACGACTATGGTCCGAGCCGCGAAATGGATATTGAAATCGCGCGATGGGGCGAGTCCGTCGTTAAGAATGCACAATACGTCGTTCAGCCATACTATGTTCCGGCGAATGTGTTCCGCTTCACGGCGCCCCGGGGGATCCTGACCTTTTCATTTCAATGGGAGCCGGGCCAGGTTTCCTTCAAAACGGAACGTGGCGCCGGAGCCAACCCTCGTTCCGACATCGTTTCCGAACACATTTTTACATCAGGTGTTCCGCCATCCGGCAAGGAGAACGTACGAATGAACTATTACGTGTTCCAGAACGAGCATAGCCCCTTGCAACGTGAGTCTGAGGTGGTCATTGAGAAGTTTGAATACCTGCCGTAATCGAGTTCCCTCTCGCGAAGGGAGACTGGAGTTTGGACATTTATGTGGGGTTTGGAGCAAGAACTCCCCTCCTGGATTAGGAGGGGTGCCGCGAGCGATTAATAGTTCGTTAGAAAGCGAGCGGCGGGGTGGTCGATCAACGTCGCGAAGCCACCTTATAGGTGCCCGCGAAGCGAACCGAATAAAAAAGGAGGGCTTCGCCAGCATCTATAAGGAGGCTTCGCAACATTGATCGACCACCCCGTCTGCGCCGGCTAAGGAGGCTTCGCGGCATTT
>WNFT01001893.1_pt1 | contig 20194 bp, 16 predicted proteins | sample 5400191 | NCBI WGS metagenome assembly WNFT01 (sample SAMN13153359, study PRJNA577476) | soil metagenome | isolation source: 80 cm saprolite under Madrone tree | place: USA:California | collected 2016-06-14 | reverse complement strand
TGAAGTCGCCGGCGTCGTGCCACCCCGCCCGCACGCCAGGCGGGGCCTTGTCCGCGTCGCTCTTGTGGACCCAGGGGCCCTCCGCGTGCGCCCGATCGATCTCGGTGAACGCGCGCTGGTAATAGAACCAGCGCTGCACCGCCCGCAGGGTGGCGTCGTACACGTCCGCGCGGACATCGAAGGGAAAGCTCGACGCGCCCCGGTCGTCCACGATCCGGTAACGGCCGGGCGCCGTCAGCGCCGAGAAGTCGCCGATCCAGACCGTCGGGAACTCCGTCCCGAGCAGATCGGTCTGCACGGTCCGGACGGGTGCCCGTCCCGCGAAGACTTCCTTGCCGTCGCCTTCGCTCACCACTCGGAAGGACTGGAAGGGATGCGGAGCGGTGAACTGCTTGCGCATCGACGGCGCGTAGCCCACCTGGGAGACCGCCAATCGCGTGAAGGGCGGCTCGTTGCTGCGCATCGCGTATCGCTGCCGGCTGTTCCAGCGATCGAGCGCGCGCTTCGCGACCCGCTTCACCGGTCCGGACGCAGGGACCGCCAGGGCGAGTCCGGCGAAGATGCCGGCGATGAATGCGGCGACGATCTTCTTCATCCGGGCCGGTGCAACGAATCACACCGGCCCGGATGATGTCACCCCGCGGCGCCGCCGAGTGTTGGAATGGCGCTACGGATGCAGGGCGTCGAACCGGGCCCGTGCGGGAAGCGTCGCCACCTTGACGGTGCCGGTCGAGTCGACCCAGGGCCAGGGGTTGCTGCCGAAGAAGGCCGGCTTGCTGCTCAGGTAGAGCGAGGGCGGAAGGGCCTGCGGGCCGGTCACCCAGCGCACGGTTCCCGTCGCATAGTCGAAGTTGCCTTCACGGATCACGGTACTGATCACGTTGGGATCCGGCGGCGCTGCCCAGTTCTCCGGGTTGTAGCCCAGGCGCCACATGCCGATGGGGTCGTCGGTCCAGGGGAACGGCGCGTCGAGCACGTAGCTGGTCGACGGAAACGGATTCTGACTGGCCGTGCCCAGCACGTTCCCGACGAACGAGTACCACTTGTGGCCTTCCATCAGCCCGATCGCCCGCGCGTTCTGCGCGTCGGTGAGCGCCAGCGGCGCGATCGACCGCCGCTTGCCGGTGAAGTGGTTGCGGAAGACGGTGATGTACACCGCGTTGCCCCAGGTGTTGTCGCCGTCGAAGTTGAACGACTGGTTCCCCTCGAACAGCTCGTAGTGCGGGCAGGTCATGTGCGAGGCGTTGATCCCCGTCTCCACCCAACCCGTCGAGTAGTCGATCCAGCCGTCCTCCATGTAGTTGTAGGCGATCACGTTCCCGCCGCCGGAGGCCCGCATCACCAGAGAAGGAGAAGCCGTAGCCGCCTCCGCCCGGCGAAGGGGTCTGGGTGCTGTGCACGTAGGAGTCCCGGACGATGCAGCGGAAACTGGCGTCGATGGCGATGCTGGGGCCGTCCTGGAAATCGGACTCCACGTTCTTGATCCAGCTGTAGGCGGCGTTCTCCAGCCAGACGTTGCCCTGGCCTCCGCTTCCTCCGTAGACGTAGAGGTCCTCGACGCCGCCATATTTCACGACGGGAACGACGGGGCCATTCGACGTATCGGAGAAGCGGCTGAGCTGGGCGGTGAAGGCGGTCTGGAAGTCGATGTGGAACGGCGTGGTGAAGGTGACCGTGGTCCCGCTCACCGACTGCACTTCCATCACCTGTCCCACCGGCCGGTTGGGGCGGGTGAACCAGGTCCGCGACACATCGCCAGGCGGCGACTTGCTGCTCCACTCGGTGATCGCGGGATTGGTGATCTGGTCGACGGCGACGATCTCGCCCTGGGTGAGCCCGGGGTTCGAGGCGAGCACGGCGGTCTTGCTTCCCTTGACGGCATCGCTGGCGAGGTTGGTGGACTGGGTGAACTTGAACCACTGCGTGCCCACCGTGATCAGGTTGGCGCTGGTCCCCACCGGCATCTTCAGCTTCGTCTGGGTGGGACCCATCCCGCGCAGGACGATCCCTTTGGTGATCTGCAGCGTGCTGGTGATCTTGAAGTCACCTGCCGAGAGCTGCACCACCTGGCCCACCGGGCACGCATCGAGCGCCGCCTGGATGCCGCTGGTCGCATCCACCGTGCCGTTGCCGTAAGAGGAGGCGTTGACGTTGGCGCAGATGGTGTTGCGCGCCGGAACGCCGCCGGGAATACCGGGGTTCCAGGCGGTGAGGCGATCCGCTGGGATCAGCGCGGAGGTGTCGACCGGCGCCTGCGTGTTGGTGGAGCACGCGGTCGCCGCGGCGGCCAGGGCGAGGATTGCGAGGGAACGAAAGCGCACTTCGGGTCTCCCGGGCCGGATGCGGCCGGCGAACAGCGTCACGGTAATCATCCAACATCACGCGAAATGCGCCGCTGTTCCGCCAACTTAGGTACCGTGGACCGCGGCGGAAGTCATCCACACCCCAGAACACCAATGGCGATGTGCGGCGTTCATGTACACTTTCGGCGTCCACGGAACCGGCGGGGTTCCAGGATCACTGCGAAACTTCGATGTGCGGCATAGCGGGCATCATCGGGCGTATCGGCGAGCGCAACCGCGCCGCGCTCCAGCGGATGAGCGACGCCATGACGCATCGCGGCCCTGACGGCCACGGCACCTGGGAGTCGCCGCCGGATCAGAGCGGCATGGGCGTCCTGCTCGCGCACCGCCGCCTCGCCATCCTCGACCTGTCGCCCGCGGGCGCCCAGCCGATGGCGGATCCCGGGAGCGGGCACGTCATCGTCTTCAACGGCGAGATCTACAACTTCCAAGAGCTGCGCGACCGCCTCTCCGCGGCCGGCGAGACATTCGAGTCCTCGGGGGACACGGCCGTCCTCTTGCGCGCGCTCGCGAGGGGAGGCGAGGGCGCGGTCGCGTCGCTGCGAGGCATGTTCGCCTTCGCTTGCTGGGATCCGCGCCGTCGCGAGCTCCTGCTCGCGCGCGACCCGCTGGGGATCAAGCCGCTGTACGTGGCCCAGTCGAGCGACGCTTCGGGCGAGTGGAGCCTGGCCTTCGCCTCGGAGGTCCGCGCCCTCCTCGCCTCGGGCCTCCTCGGGAACGCGCGGCTCCGCCCGGAGGCGGCCGCCTCCGTGGTCTGGAACGGCTTCGTCGTGGGCCCGCATACGGCGGTCGACGGAGTCGAGTCGCTGCTTCCCGGAGAGCTGCACGTCTACGACGCCGCCGGCGGGAAGAGGGTGTCGCGCGAATTCTGGAAGATGCCGCCCGCGTCCGTCGCCGCGCCGATGGACGAGGACCGCCTCTCCGCGGTCCTCGAGGACTGCCTGCGCCTCCATCTGATCAGCGACGTCCCGCTCGGCGTCTTCCTCTCCGGCGGGATCGATTCTTCCGCGGTGGCAAACCTGGCGCAGAGGGCGAATCGGGCGCCCATCCACACCTTCACTCTCGGCTTCGAAGAGCCCGAGTACGACGAATCTCCCGTCGCGCGCCGCATCGCCGCCGCGATCGGCACCCGGCACCGGGAGGTGGTGCTCTCCCAGGATCAGGTCCTCGCGCGGCTCGACGAGGCGTTCGCCACGCTGGATCAGCCCACCTTCGACGGGCTGAACGGCTACTACATGTCGCGCGCCGTCCGCGAGGCGGGATTCACGGTGGCGCTGGTGGGCACCGGAGGCGACGAGCTGTTCGGCGGCTACACCACCTTCCGCGACTTGCCCGAGCTCCAGCGCTGGTCCCGGCGCCTCGCCTTCGTGCCGCGGCAAGGTCTGCTGGGAGCGGCCCGGCTCTTGAGCGCGCTGCGGACGGGCTCGAACGGCGGCTTTCCCCCGCAGACCCGGTGGGCAAAGTTGCCGGAGATGGTGCGGCGCGGCGACGATCTGATCGCGCTCTACCAGCTCGCCTACGCGCTCTTCCTTCCCGACTTCCAGCGCGAGTTGCTTCCCGCGAATGGAGTGCTCGCCGACGGGCTTCCTCCCGCGCTGCGCGCGCGGCTGGAGCGCGAGATCGACGGCAGGAGCGCCTTGTCGGCGATCAGCGTGCTCGAGCAGCGCCTGTTCCTCGGCGAGCGCCTCCTGCGCGACGGCGACGCGGCGAGCATGGCCGCATCCATCGAGCAGCGGCTGCCGCTGGTCGACCAGGTGCTGGTCGAGGCCGTGTCCGCCGTTCCCGACGGGCCGCGGTACCAGCCGGTCTCGCGCAAGGCCGCGCTCCGCCGGATCGGGCTGCGCGGCCTTCCTCCGGAGCTGTTCGAGCGGCCCAAGAGCGGCTTCGTGCTCCCGTTCGATCGGTGGATCCGGCTGGGGCTCGGCAAGGCGATGGACGGAACGCTCCGCGATCCGGCCGCCGTGCGCGACGCCGGGCTCGACCCCGCGGCGGTGGAGCGGCTCTGGAAGGCATTTCTCGCCGGAGCGCCGGGCCTGTACTGGTCGCGGGTCTGGGCCATCTACGTGTTGATCCGCTGGTGCGCGCAACACCGGGTCAGGCGATGAAGGGGGCGAGCCTCGAGGGGCGAGTGGAGCGGTCGGCCCCAGGGCGGAGTGCCGCTATTGTAGAAAATTACAGTAAGTGGTAGAGGGACGCCTCCGGGGGGGCCACGTCATGAGGCTTGCGCGGATCTGTGTGCCTTTGCTGGCGTTCGCTTGCGGCAACTCGCACCAGCCGGTCGGAGACATCCTGGTCGTCGCGAGCTCGCTGACGGCCAACGCGCAGATCACGCGCGTCACGGCGTCCATCTCGCCGGCGGACGTGAAGCAGGATCTGAACCGGAATGCGGACGGCACGTTCAGCGGCAGCATCGTCGTGCCGGTCGGCGCCCAGACCGTGACCGTCGAGGCGTTCGTGGCAACCACGAAGGTGGGTACGGGCACCGCGACGGTGACGGTGACGAAGGGCGCGCACATGCAGGCGCTCATCACGATCCTCGACACGACCGGACCCGACGGGAAACCGGACCATTCGCCCGTAGTCACATCGCTCGTCACGCCGACTGCCATGCAGGTCGACGATCAGTCGGTGGTGACCGCCACCGCCGCCGACGGGGACAGCGACTCGATCGCGTTCGCCTGGACGGCGTCTCCCGCGGGCTGCGTCACCTTCACGAATCCGGCCGCATCGTCGACGATCGCCACCGCCAAGGCGATCAGTGCCCCCTGTACCCTGACGATCACGGTGACCGCGAATGGCAAGGTCGACGCCAAGAGCGCGCCGGTCCAGATCAGCGCTGCCACGGGCTTCATCGACGTCACCGTGACCTATGTCCCGCAGCCGCGAATCGGCTCGATCGCCTTGTCCGACAGCACGGGACAGATCGCGTTGGTTTTACGGAATGCGGCGGACGCGACCATCCGGGCACCCTTCCACAAAGGCATCCCGTACACGGTGACCGTCACCTTCGATCCCTGGCCGGCCGGCGCGATCGCTTTGTCGGATTCATGCGGCGGCGTCATCGCGCAGCCGGTGTTCCCGGCCAACGGAACCTCCGCGAGCGGCACCTGGACGCCGAGCGTCGATACCGGGACCTGCAACCTGACCGCGACCCTCACTCGAGTCGCGCCGCCAGGCGCCCAGGACGCCGGCAGCCTGGTCGACTCCTGGTTCGTCGTCGTCCTTCCGGTGCCCTGATCAGTGCGTCGGGCCTGCATCGCGCTCTTGCTCTGCACCTGCGCCCGGCAGCCGGCGGCGGCCGAAGTGTCCGTCCGCGTGCTGGTGTCGGCCCTGACCTCGAGCGCCGACATCAGCCGCGTCTCGGTGACCGCGACGCCCGCGGGCGTTTCGACCGACCTGGCGCGCGATCCGGGCGGCACGTTCTCCGGAACGCTGAGCTTGCCCGCAGGCGACCAGACCGTCGCCGCGCGCGTCTTCGCGGGCTCCGCTTTGGTCGGAACGGGCTCCGCCGGGATCACCGTGGTCCAGGAGCAGACGGCGACGGTCGTAATCACCGCTTTCGACGTCACCGGTCCGGAGCCCACTCCCGATCATTCGCCGGTGGTCACCTCGCTGACGGCGTCGTCCACCGCGGTCACCCTGGGAGACCAGGTCTCGTTGACGGCGACCGCGATCGACGCGGACAGCGATCCCATCGCGTTCAAATGGACCGCGGCGCCCGCCGGCTGCGGCACGTTTTCCTCGACTGCTTCCGCGGCGACCACCTGGACCGCGGCTGCGCTCGGGACCTGCGCGATCACCGTCACCGCGACCGCGCGCGGCCGGAGCGACAGCCGCGGTACGAGCATCCTGGTCAGCCCGCCTTCGGGACCTGCCGCTCCGGCGCTGGTCCAGCACGTCTCCAGCTCCGCCAACCCCGTGAGCATCAGCGAATTCGGCAACGCCTTCAAATTCACGCTCCCGAACCCGGTGCTCCCCGGCAATTGCCTGGTGATGGGGATCTCGTACGAGTGGTCGAACACCCGGACCGTCTCCGTCACCGACGTCAACGTGCAGACCTGGGGCCCACCCGTGGTGACGGCCGACGACGGGGGCCAGTTGATCTCGTCGATCTTCGTGCTGCCGAACGCCTGCGCCGGTGGCGCCTGCGTGGAGACGATCACCATCACCTTCGACGCGCCGGTGAGGAACTTCCAGTACACCGTCTCGGAGCTCACCGGCATCGCGACGGTTGCGGCCGTGAGCGGGACCAGCAGCGCCGCGGGATCGATCGCGCCCCATCTCACCAGCGGCGTCTTGACGCCTGCGGACAACGACGCGAACGGCGGCAACTTGATCTGGGCGTACTTCGCCGACGGGAACGTGAGCGGGAACTTCGTCACCGGCTTCGCCCCGGACGACGGCTTCAAGCTGCTGGATGCCGACATCGCCTGGCACACGCAGGGGTTCCCGCACGCGTCCGAATACTTCGTCCAGACGGCGGCGGCCCCGATCGCTCCGGGGATGACCGCCGCGATGACGCCCGCGAACGGCTCGTTCAACGCGGTCTCGGTCGCGCTGAAAGCGGCAACGGCGGGAACGGCGCCGGCGAGCGGCATCCGCATCGTCAGCGTCGTCCACCTGACCAACGAGACGCCGCCCCTGGGCGATTGGACGCTCCAGTTCCCGACCACCGGCAACCTCATCGTGCTGGTGGCGCCCGAGCATGACGTCATCCCCATCGGCTCGATCGCCGACAATCACGCGAATGCGTACGTCCCGCGGGTCTCGGCGGTCACGGACTCCGATCGGCCCCAGTTCTGGACGGTCAGCAACGCGACGCCGGCGAACGATCTGAAGATGACGTTGAACCTCACGGACGTGGCGCTGGGAGCGACGGTCGTCCTCTACGACATCGTCGGCGCCGATCCCGATCCCGTCGACGGCGTCGCGGGAACGTCCACGAAGGCTGTCCTCCCGATCGGCGATCACAGCGACGACATCCACGACGCGCCCCTGATCACGCCCGCGTCGATCGGATTGACCATCGCCTCCGTCGACCTCGGGACCGGACCGATCACCGGGCTCTTGGCGACCTCGCCGTCCGGAGCCATCTTCGATCTGGTCACGTACGCCGGCGAGACCGACACTTCGGCGATGGACAACGCGGACGGGAAGGCGCACGTCTACAACGCCGATCTCTTCCAGCAGAGCTGGAACTGGGGACCGGTCCTGAACGGCCAGACCGTTCCCGTGAATTACTCGTCGTCGGCGCTGCACTTCAAAGCGGCCACAATCCATTGATCATGCGGCACTTTTGGCATGGCGCATCGGGCCGGCCGGCGGCCCGGAAACCGCCGCGCGACAAACGGCCGTATTGAAATATTGCAGTAGGTAATGGTACGTGTCCATCCGAAGCGGCAGTCCAAGGGGGGTTCCAACATCGACACTCGCGGAGGGTCGCAAGGCCCTCGTCCCCGATGGATCCCCGTCCGTTCGGAGGTCGAGCACCCGTGATCCGTCACCATCCAGCGCCTGCGAATCGCGGTGAGCCGCTGGCGTTCAACTCGTCCTCGGCACTCGCGTTCAGCCCGCCGCCGGAGGCGGCCGCCGCACGCCTTCCGGCGGAGCCGACCGTCCCGGAGCCGCCGCCGACCGAACCCGACCCCATCCCTGCGGCGCGTGAAGGCCGGCTGCCGGCCGGCTTCAGCGCGCGGCTCAATTTCGTCTTCGACGTCCTGGCGCTCTTCGTCTCGCTGCAGCTGTCGAGCACCGCGGGCACACGGCTCCTGCACGGCGAGGGGCAATCCCCTCTGCATGCGCTTTCCATCGCCGCCGTCGTCCTCTGGCTGGTGGGCACCGCGGCGTCGCATCACTACGAGACCACCTCGCTGCAGCGCCGCTGGACCCACGATGCGGCCATCGCCGCCCTCCTGGTGCTCGCCGAAGTCTCGCTGCTGGTCGCGACGAAGATCGTGCGCGACACCGGCACCCTGCCCAGCGACGTCCGATTCCTGGCGCTGTTCCTGCCGCTCGTGCTCGGAGCGCGGCTCTTCGCCTTTCGCCCTCTCTCCACCCGTGAGGAGCCGTCCGAGGACGTCCTCGTCGTGGGATGCGGTCCGCTGGGGCGGGCCACCGGCATGGATCTGATCGCGCGCGCGCGCCGCCGCCTGCTCGGCTACGTCAGCTACCCAGGCGAGGTCCGGTCGCTCGTCTTGCGGAATCCGGTGGTGGGCACCGTCTTCGACCTGGAAAGCATCCTCCGCGCCCATCCCATCGGCGAGGTGTACGTCACCGGCGACGGACTGCGCGACGCCGCGAACATGCAGCGGGCCGTGACCGTCTGCGAGTCGCTGGGCGTGCCGTTCGCGCTACCGGTCTATTCGCTGCGGCTCGAGCGCGCGGTGCCGCGCGACCTGCACGGAGCCGCCGACGGCTACCTGCATTACCGCCTCGCTCCGGACGGGCATCAGCCGGCCCTCAAGCGCCTCTTCGACATCGTCGCTTCCGCCGGCGCGCTGCTCTTGATCAGCCCGCTCTTTCCCGTCGTCGCGGCCGCCATCAAGCTCACCTCGCGCGGCCCGGTCTTCTTCAAGCAGACCCGCTGCGGCCTGCACGGGCGCGAGTTCAAGATGGTGAAGTTCCGCACCATGGTCGTGGAGGCGGAGGCAAGGAAGGCCGCGCTCGCCGGGCGCAACGAGCAGACCGGACCGGTCTTCAAGATGCGCATGGATCCTCGCATCACCCGGGTGGGGCGGATCCTGAGGCGGTACTCGATCGACGAGCTCCCTCAGCTGGTGAACGTCCTGCGGGGTGACATGAGCCTCGTCGGGCCGAGGCCGCCCGTTCCCGCCGAGGTGGTCAAGTACGACTCCTGGCAGCGCCGCCGGCTGTCGGTGCGGCCCGGCTTGACCTGCATCTGGCAGGTGTCGGGGCGGAGCGAGATCTCGTTCGAGCAGTGGATGTACATGGACATGGAATACATCGACAACTGGAGCTTGCGTCGCGACGTGGACCTGCTCCTTCGCACGGTGCCCGCGGTCATCTCCGGCCGCGGCGCCAGCTGAGAGGAGCACGTGAGCGGTGAAATACCGCGGACGGCGCGGACGGCCCTGGTCGTCGACGACGATACCCGGCTGCGGAAGGTCGTGAACGGATATCTGCGGGAGCTCGGCATCCTGGCCATCGAGGCGCACGCATCGCGCGCCGCCATGCGCCAATTGGCGGAGCTGAGGCCCGACATCATCTGCCTGGACACGGTCCTTCCCGAGATCAGCGGGTATGCGCTCTGCGAGCACATCCGGCGGGTCCCGCAGCTCCGGAAGACTCCGGTGCTGCTGATGAGCGAGCGCGGGCTGCCCGAGGATCGGGCGCTGGCGGAGGAGGTCGGGGCCACCGCGTACATCCGGAAGCCGTTCCGGCGCGCCGACTTCTGCCGCGAGGTCGGTCTCTTGCTGAATGGGAAGCTGCCGGTTCAGCCCGGCTGACGGGAGACCACCGGAGTGCAGGAGGCCGGCGCGCGCTGCGCTTCGCGGGAGAGGCGGCCGGCGATGGCCGGACCGGCGCAGGCCGTGCCCGCCACGAACCGGAACAGCGGCCCGAAGCTGAGCGTGGAGAGGATCTGCGGCACCTGCAACCTCAGCGGCGCGCGGCGGGGGGCCCCCGCCAGACCGCCTGCCGCGTCCGCGGAATCCTGGAAAGATCGGGAGCGTTCGCCGTGGCCTTCATGAGCGCCGGACTTCCTCCGCCAGGGCCCGCAAACGCGCTTCCCGCGCGAGCACCCCCACGGGTGGCCGTATCTGCACCGCGTCGAGGATCGTCCGCAGCCGGTGGACCCAGTCGTGCTGCAGCAGTGCGTTGGCGACGTTGTCCTTGCGGATCCGCGCCTGGCGCGCGGGGTCGGCGTCGAGTTGCTCGATCCGCTCGGCGACCTCGCCGGCGTCGAACGGCATGGGGATCACCGCGTCCGGCCAGCCGAAGCGGGCGCGAAACTCGTCGGTGGCGGGAGGATCGCCGATGAGGATGGCCCCGGCGGCGATTCCCTCGAAGAACCGGCCGGCGATCTCGTCCCGTCCGCGGATCAGCTCGGGCTGATTCGCCCGCGCCCGGTTCACGACGAAGTACCGGCTGCGCTTGAGGAGGTTCGCGAGGAGGAACCGGTGCTCCGACCCGTCGCTGACGTGGAAGGTGACCTGCTTCTCGGCGGGCTTGACGGTGTCGTAGTAGTAGAAGAGCCCCTTGTCCCGGGCGGCCGCCAGCAGCGCCTCGTGCGTCAGCGGCGAACGCCGGCCGATGTTGCAGACGTCGATGGTGCGCTGGGGCGGATCCGGCCAGGGACAGAAGCGCAGCGCGTCCACGCCCTGGGGCATGTAGCTGCAGGGCCGGCCGATGATCCTGGACATCGCGCCGATCACGTGCCGGGCATTGACGAAGACGTGGTCGAACTCGCTGAGCAGCTCCAGCAGGTACCCGGGGAGCATTCCCTCCCAGGCTTCGGCGATGAAACACGCCGCCTTGCGGCACCGCTTGCGCCATTCGGGGATGCAGCTGAGCGCGAACAGCTGGTGGGGGTGGCTGAAGACGGGCAGGAACAGCTCGTAGTCCTTGTGGAGCTTCCGGGTGACGAGCCGGGGGGCGATCGAGGCGGCGAGCCCGCGCGACCCGGTGAGCAGGCGCACCAGCTTGTACGCCTTGCGCGACACCTCGATGCCCTGCAGCGCCTCGGGCACCGCCATGTCGGCGCCCACCACCGAGGCGACGACGTCCTCGAGCTCGTACTGGGCGCAATAGGCGACGACGTCCTCGACCTTGCGAAGCGAGAGGAGGAGCACGTCGGATTCGCCGCGCGACTCCCAGCCGATGGGCGGGCCCAGGAGGCCGCGCCTGCTCTCGCCGTTCAGCATCGTGGCCCCTAGAAGACAGCCTTGCGGCAGTAGAACGCCTCGGCGAAAGAGCCCGATGCGGCGCACTCCATCCCGCGGATGCGGGAGATCGCCCGGAACAGGCCGGCATCGAACCACTGCCTCCCGCTCTGGCTGGTGAAATGACGAAGCAGGAGGGCGATCTTCCGCTCCAGGATCGCTTCGGGCAGCGCGGAGAAGAAGTTGGGCGCCCCCAGATCCCCGTCGTACTTGGGGATCTCGTATTCCAGGATGAGCTGGTTGCGCCAGGTCTGCCAGGTCAGCTCGGAGATCAGCCGGTGATCCTGGTGCAGGTCCTGCCGGTAATGCGTGAAGATCAAGTCGGGAGCGAACTCGCGCTTGACGGCTTCCAGCTCTTCCTTGATGGCGGCGCCGGCCCAGGGAAGGAAGCCGTCGCGATGTCCGTGGACCTCCACCCTTGCCGGGACGCCCTCGAGGAACCCGGCGGCCGACGCGCGCGCTTCCGCGGCCCGCTGCGTGCTCGCGGAAAAGACCACCCAGCGGACGTCGAGCTCGGGGCACGCCGCGACCAGGCGCAGGACGGTGCCCCCGCACCCGATCTCGATGTCGTCGGCGTGGGCGCCCAGGAAGAGGACGCGCCGCAGCGGACCGCCCTGTTCGAGGAGGGGAAGGATCTGCATGGATTCAGCGGGACCCGGCGGGGGCGGCCTTGCCGTTCTTCCAGACCTCCCAGGGGACCTGGCCTCGCGAATAGAGGTCCTCGAGGAGCTGCTTGTCCTTGAAGGTGTCCAGGCACGCCCAGAACCCGTCGTAAGGGAAGGCGGTCAGCTTCCCCGCCGCGGCAAGGCGCTGGAACGGAGCCTCGACCAGCTCTTCGCCCGGCCGGATCCAGTCGAAGATCTCCCGGCGGAAGGCGAAGAAGCCTCCGTTGATGCGCATCCCGGTGTCCTTCACGTGCCGGATGCTCCCCACCAGCCCGCCGTCCTCGATCCGGACCAGGTGGAAGCTCTGCGTCGGCAGGACGCCCGCGAAGCAGCCCACGGCCTTCCGCTGCGCGAAGTACTCGAGCATCGCCGGCAGCGGCAGGTCGGAGACGCCGTCGCTGTAGTTGGCGAGAAAGATCTCGTCGTCTCCCAGGTGGCTCTGCACCGCCTTGAGGCGCATGCCGATGTTCGAATGGACCCCGGTGTCGACGAAGGTGATCTTCCAGTCCTGGATGTCGCTGGAGATCAGATCGACCCTCTTCCCGCCGTCGGTCAGGACGAAGTCGTTGGAGATGGTCTCGTCGTAGTCGAGGAAGTACTTCTTGATGTTGTCGGCCTTGTAGCCGAGGCAGAGGATGAACTCCTTGTGCCCGAAATGGGCGTAGTAGCGCATGACGTGCCAGAGGACGGGCCGATAGCCGATGGGCACCAGCGGCTTCGGTATCGTCTCCGAGAACTCGCGCAGCCGCATGCCCAGGCCACCACAGAACAGGACCACCTTCATTTCGCTCGCTCCAGAGGCTTGTGCATCGGCCGGATGGTCAGATCCATCAGCTCGGCGGTGTCGGGCAGCGCCAGCGCATCCGCGACCGCGCGGGCCACGTCGGCCGGCTGGAGGAGCTGCTCCGCTTCGTAGCGGCTCCCTTCGAACGCGGAGACCGTGCGCGCCATCGCCGTCGCCGTGCGTCCGGCAAAGACGGAAAGCACGCGGATCCCGTCCTGGTTGACCTCCTGGCGCAGGGCGTTCGCGAACGCCAGCAGGCCGGCCTTGGTGGCCGCATAGAGGCCGTTCACGGCGCCCGGAGCCGTCACCGCGCTCGAGTTGACGAACACCACCTGCCCGCGCGCCGCTCTCAGCGCGGGGAGGAGCGCGGCGGTGAGCAGGACGGGCGCGCGCAGGTTGATGCGATAGAGCTCGTCGAGGTGCTCCGCCGTGTCCGTGAGCCGGCCGAGCCGGAGGACGCCCGCGGCGTGCACCAGGACGTCCAGCCTGCCCATCTCGTCGATCCGGCGGGCGATCCGCTCGGCGGCGCCTTCTCCGGCGAGGTCCACCGCCACGGTGACCGGAGGCGCCGCGGTCCGGAGCGCCGCCGCCACTTCCGAGAGCCGGCCGGGATCGCGCCCGCAGAGCACCAGCTGCATTCCCCGGCTCGCCAATGCCTCGGAGATCGCGCGGCCGATCCCGCTCGAGGCCCCGGTCACCAGGGCCACCCCCCGCGCGTCGCTCATCGCGAGCTCCCTTCGCGCAGCAGGCCGGCGCTCCGCAGCGCGAAGGCGGCGCGCCGCAGATCGGTGAACGGCAGCTTCGAGCGGTCCGCCACGTCGAGCAGCGTGCGAGTGCCGTCGCAGAGGTTGAGGACCCACAACATCGCCATCTGCCTGGCCACCGCATGGCTCTCGCCGCCGATCGAGCCGTACAGCCCGCGCTTGCCGAGCTGCGGCTCGCACTCCGGCGCGAGGTTGACGAAGGTGCGATTGCCCTCCAGGACTTCGAGCACCTCCAGGTAACGCACCAGCGAGTCGACCAGGCGGTCCGGTTCCACCAGCCCGGGGTCGTCCGCCGAGGTGTGGTACTCGGGATATTCGCCGTACGGCGTCCGCGTGAGCGAGCCCACCGGCAGGTCGAAGCCGGGCGAGCAGTATTGCCGCTCGTCGTAACCGTAAGGAGCGAAGTCGCGCAGCTGATGCTCCTGCCCCGAGTGGGAAAGCACGTGGACGACGGCGCGATCGATCTCGGCGTCCCCCCTGCGGCTGCGCTTGTACGTCAGTTTCCCTGCATCCCCCAGGCAGGCGGCGACGAGCCCGTGGACGATCCTGGGGGCGTCGTCGCGGTGGAGCGCCAGCCAGGCGATGGACCCGATGGTGCCGGGCACGAACAGGAACCGGTAGGTGTAGCGCGGCGACATGCCGGCGATGAGCCTCGCCAGCACCGCGCAGAGGACCATTCCGGACAGGTTGTCGTTCGCGAGCGACGGATGGCAGCAGTGGGTCGAGAGCAACACCTCTTCGCTCCGCGCTCCCGGCACCACCAGCTCGCCGTAGCTGAGCGATCCGTCGGTGAGGCTGGTGTCGATGTCCACGGTGTACGCGCCCGGCGCGAGGCGGCTGCGGCGGGCGTCGCTCAGGCAGAATCCCCAGTCCTCCCGGTAGTAGCTCGTGCGGTATGGGACCAGCTCGGGCTGCTCGGGCAACGAATGCAGGTGCCGCTGCAGCTCCTCGAGCTGCACCACGCCGTGGAAGGACGCGCTGTAGTTGAGCACGTGCAGGTTCAGCCGCGCGGCGTCGACGATCACCTCGCCTCCGGGCCCGACCAGGCGCGCGGAGCGGAAGGTCCATTCGCGGGGAATGGTCCAGTCGAACACCCGAGTTCCCGTCGGCACCTCGTGGATCTCGACCGGCGCGAAGCGCTGGAGGAAGCGCAGCGACTGGCGCAAGCCGTCTCCGGTGATGCTGCGGCAGATCGGGTACAGCTCCCGGACGGCCGCGTGCATCTCCTCTCCGAGCGCGCGCCCGTCGAGGGTATCGGCGGCGCGGCGGAGCTCCTCCGCCGCGTCTCGCGAAGGCGATCGGGTGTCCGGGGCGGCGAAGCGCATGACCTCAGCCAAAGACGCGGGCCTCGGGGATGGGGACCACGAACTTGCCTCCCCATTCGCGGACGTACGCCATCTGCTGGATGATCTCGTCCTTGAAGTTCCAGGGGAGGATGAGGACGTAGTCGGGGCGGGCCTCGCGGATCGCTTCGGGCGCCAGGATCGGAATGTGCGTCCCGGGGAGGAACCTTCCCTGCTTGTGCGGGCTGCGATCGACGGTGAAGTCGATGAAGTCGGTGCGGATCCCGCAATAGTTCAGGAGCGTGTTGCCCTTGCCGGGCGCGCCGTACCCGACCACCTTCTTGCCCGCGCCCTTCGCGGTGAGCAAGAACTGCAGCAGCTTGCGCTTGGTCTTCTTCACCTGCTCGGTGAAGCCCGCGTAGGTGTCGAGGCTCAAGAGCCCGGCGTCGATCTCCCGCTGCCGCAGCAGAAGGGCGCGCTCGGTGGTGGGCCGGGTGTCGTCTTCGGCGTGGCGCGCGTAGACGCGCAGCGATCCGCCGTGGGTGGGCAGCTCCTCGACGTCGAAGAGCGTCAGCCCCTGCGAGGAGAAGATCCACTCGGCGCTGAGGAAGGAGAAGTAGGAGAAATGCTCATGGTAGATGGTGTCGAACTGGTTCCCCGCCATCAGCCGCATGAGGTGAGGGAACTCGATGGTGATCGTTCCTCCGGGCTTGAGGAGGAGCTTGAGCCCCTGGACGAAGTCGTTGGGATCCGGCACCTGCGCCAGCACGTTGGCGCCGCAGATCAAGTCGGCCTGCCGGCCCTGGGCGGCGAGCTCGCGCGCCAGCTGCGCGCCGAAGAACCGGACCAGGGTGGGGATTCCCTTCTCCACGGCGACCCGGGCGACGTTGCGCGCCGGCTCGATCCCGAGCACCGGGATCCCCTTCTTCACGAAGTGCCGGAGCAGGTAGCCGTCGTTGCTCGCCACCTCGACGACGAAGCTGTCCTTGGAGAGCCGCAGGCGCCGGGCGATCATCTCCGCGTACCCGCGCATGTGCTCGACCCAGCTCTCCGCGTACGACGAGAAGTAGGCGTACTCGGTGAAGATCGCCTGGGGGCTGACGAATTCCTCCAGCTGGACGAGGAAGCAGCTCTCGCAGACGTAGACGTGCAGCGGGTAGAACGGCTCCATCTGGTTCAACTTCTCCGCCGGGACGTAGCTCTCGCAGAGCGGCGACATCCCCAGATCGACGAACGTGTGCCGCAGCAGCGCGCCGCAGGAGATGCACCGGCTCGCCGCGACCGCGGGCGCCGCGGAGATCCTCAAAGCCTCGCTCAAATTGGTACCCCCCCGTTCCCTTCATACCACGTAAGCGGATTTTTGAACTCAAAGACCTACGTCCACCGCTGCTTTTCCCACCCGCGATACCATCCTATGCAATGGAATTAATTACTGAAAAATTGAAAATCGCGGGGGTATTCGCGGCGTACGGGTTTCACGGCACGAGCAGGTCCGGTGTAGAGAAAGGAAGATGGGGCTGCGCAAGAGGGGGAGGCCGCTGCGCGCGGCCATCGTGGCTGCGGCGGCTCTCGCTTGCGCGAGCGCCGGCCCATTCGTCTGGGCCGATGCTGTTCCCGAAGCGGCGCCGCCGCGGGGCGGCGAGTATGTGCTGGCGCCGGGCGACAGCGTCTTGGTCCGCGTCTTCAACCACGAGACCGTTTCGGGGCGTTGCCGGGTCCGTCCCGATGGGCGGATCACCGTGCCCCTGATCAACGACGTCCAGGCTGCGGGTCGCACGACGCAAGAACTCGCAGCCGATCTGACGAAGCTGCTCCGCGAATACATCAAGGAAGCGGTGGTGACGGTCTCGCTCGACGAGATCGGCGTCACCCAGCTGTCGGTGATCGGCGAGGTGGCGAGGCCCGGCGTCTATGCCGTCGAGCGCGATCAGGGAGTCCTGCGCGCGCTCGCCGCCGCGGGCGGCCTGACGGAGTTCGCCCACAAGGACCGGATCTACCTGGTGCGCTCCGGCGCGCCCGGCCGGATCCGCTTCTCGCTCGACGCGCTCTCGCTCCCCGGCAGCCGCAGCGCTCGCTTCCGGGTGCAGGGCAACGACGTCGTCCTGGTGCAGTGAAGGCAGCGTAGAGAATGGACGAGAGCCTGCTGATCTCGACCGTCTCGGGTCCTTGCCTGCGTCGTGTCCGTGACATCCATCTATCCGCGGCTGCTTGAATAATGCCATACTGCTGCAAAGGGGGGGCACACAGGACATGACCGGTAACTCGAACGAGGCGCGCGCTCGCGCCATCGACCCCCCGCAGAACGGCGCTCACGACGGTCCGCACCAGGAGATCGTCGATTGGCGCGAGATATACCGGTCCCTGTCGTTCGCCCTGGCCTCCGTGCGCCGCCGGCCGATCCTGTTCGCCTCGGTCGCCGCCTCGTCGCTCCTCCTGGCCGTCGTCGCGCTCGCGGTCCTGCCCAAGACGTACGAGGTCGAGGCACGCCTCCTGGCCCAGCGGAACAGCGTGCTCGCCATCCGCGCCGATTCGGCGGTGATGGAGCCGACCCGCGCCGCGGCCGACACGATCGTCAGCCGCGAAAACGTCCGCGCCCTGATGGAGGAGACCGATCTGGTGCGCGACTGGCCGAACCGGCGTGCGCCCGTGCTGCGCCTCAAGGACAGGCTGCTCCGGATGCTCCAGCTCCAGCAGAGCGAGAAGGACCTGACGGAAGGCCTCACCGACCTCTTGCAGGAGAGGCTCACCGTCTGGGTGGGAAACGAGGGGACCGTCACCATCAAGCTGCGCTGGCCGGACCCGGTGATGGCGTACCGGCTGGTCGACGCCGCCCAGCAGAACTTCCTGGAGAAGCGCTACGTCCTGGAAGTGTCCACCATCGTCGAGCAGATCTCGATCCTGGAGGGCCACGCCCAGAACCTGGACAACGAGATCGAGGGCCGGGTGTCCGAGCTGCAGCGGGCCATCGAGCGAACCGCGCCGAAAGGCGCTCGCGCCGTTCCGGCGTTCGCGGGCCGGGTCGCGGACGCGCGCGCTCTCGACCTTCGGGTGATGCTGCAAGCCAAGCGGCGGGCGATCGCGGACCTCGAGGAGTTCCGCCGGCGCCACATCGTCGAGCTGCAGACCCGGCTGGCGGAGCAGCGCGCGATCTATTCGGCCACGCATCCGATCGTCACCGACCTGCAGCGCAGCATCGAATCGCTCGGGCACGAATCGCCCCAGCTCGCGGCGCTCCGGCACGAAGAGCAGGAGCTGCGCCGCAAGCTGGGCGCGTCCTCCACCGAGGTGGAGCCCGCCTCGACGGCAGTGGCTGCCGTCCTGGCGGAGAGTTCCGCCGCCGCGCAGATCGGAGAAGATCCGTCGGTCGAGTATGCCCGCGCCCGCGTGCGGTATGCCAGCCAGCAATCCGCCAGCCTGCGAGAGCGCATCGACGCGGCGCGCATCGATCTCGATACCGCCCGCGCCGCGTTCAAGTACCGCTACTCGATCGTCGCGCCGCCGCAGGTTCCGCGCGGGCCGATCAAGCCCCGGATCTCCACGGTGCTGATCACGGCCGTCCTCGGCGGGCTGCTCCTCGCGGTCCTCGCGGCGGTCGCGTCCGAAGTCCGGGCGAGCCGCGTCCGCGAGCGCTGGCCCGCCGCCGATCTCTTGCGTCCCTCGCCTGCCGTTCTCGACGTGTACCTCGCCGCCGACGCCGCAGTCCCGCCGCAGGCACCGCGCGCGCCGTGAACGGCCCGCGGCCGCCCCTCATGATCCCGTCGCTGGACGGGATTCGCGCGGCCTCCTTCCTCCTGGTGTTCCTCGCGCACGCGGGACTCGAGCGGGCGATTCCGGGCGGACTGGGCGTGACGGTGTTCTTCTTCCTCAGCGGCTTCCTCATCACGACGCTCTTGCGAAAGGAGCTGGAGGAGACCGGGGGGATCAGCCTCAAGCAATTCTACCTGCGGCGCGCTCTCCGCATCTTTCCGCCCTTCTACACGATGCTCCTCGGCGCCGCCGCGCTGTCCGCGGCCGGCGTCCTGGCCGGGCCCCCACAAGGCGCCCCGCTTCTCGCGCAGGTGCTCCACCTCGCGAACTACTGGACCGTCGCGCACGGCTACGAAGGGCAGATCGCGGGGACGGGCGTCTATTGGTCGCTCGCCGTCGAGGAGCACTACTACCTGGTGTTCCCGGCCTTGTTCGTGCTCCTCCACCGCCTCCTGAAGACTCCGCTGGCCCGCGCGGCGTCGCTGTGCGCGCTCGCCGGCAATCCGGCGCTCGACACCCAGGCCCCCGGGATCCAGCGGATCTGGTTGCGCGTCCTTCTCCCTTCGGGCGCGGCGCTGATGCTGGTCTCGCTCCTTTTCCGCGACGATCGGTTTCGCGAGACGTTCCGGTACACGCTGCAGGGCGTCGCGCTCTACCCGCTGTTCGTCTGCGCCGTGCGCCATCCCAGGCTCGGCGCCTTCCGCCTGCTCAACCACGCCTTGGTCCGCCGGGTGGGCGAGCTCTCGTATTCGCTGTATCTCGTCCACCACGTCGTCATTCTCGGCGTGCAGCGCTGGCTGCCGCTGCCAGGCGCCGCGCAGGGCGCGGTGGCGCTGGGCCTCGCGCTGCTCCTCTCCGACGCCATCTGGCGGTTCGTCGAACAGCCCTGCGCGCGGCTGCGCAAGCGCCTCACCCGCATGCCGGCTCCTGCGCTCGCCGCATTTCCGGCCATCGCGGGAGGCTCGCAGTGAACGCGTCCGCGCAAGTCCATCCGGCGCCGCGGATCGATCGACTGGTGCTCGCAGCTGTCTCGGCGCTGGGCGTCCTGATGCTCCTCCTGGCGTTCGTCGCGGACGACGCGCGCGTCGCGCTGGCGCCGCTGGCGCTCGCCATGCTGGTGCTCGCGGCCGTCCGGGCCCCGCTGCGGCAATCGCTGCTGGCCGTCGGCTTCCTCTGCCTGACGCTGGAAAACCCGGCCGAGATTCCGGCAAACGGTCTCTGGCGCTCGCCGTTGTACGGCGTCGGCGCGCTGTTCCTCACGCACCTCAACTTGACCATCCCGGCCAGGTCGCTGGTCTTCTCCGGCCTCGATCTCACCCTGGTGCTGCTGGCCGCGGTCTGGGCCTGGCGGCGGATGACGGGCTCGCCCACCGACGTGCGGGGGCACGTGCCGCCGGCGCCCCCGCTCCGGAGCGCCGCTCTGCTCTGCATCGCCGCCATCTTCTTCGTCTGGGGATACGGGCTCGTCCAGGACGGGGCCGATTTCAACAACTCGCTCTGGCAGGTCTTCCGCCTCATCTATCTTCCCTGCGTCTTCCTGCTCTGCTGCGCCGGGATCCGCGGAGCCGGCGACGGCCGCGCTTTCGCCATCGCGCTGATCGCCGCGGCTTTGATCCGCGCCTGCCTCGCCGGGTACCTGAGGCACCTGTTCCCCAACGTCGAACAGATGCCGCACGCGACGGTGCACG
>WNFT01003935.1_pt1 | contig 20202 bp, 11 predicted proteins | sample 5400191 | NCBI WGS metagenome assembly WNFT01 (sample SAMN13153359, study PRJNA577476) | soil metagenome | isolation source: 80 cm saprolite under Madrone tree | place: USA:California | collected 2016-06-14 | reverse complement strand
GAGCGAAGCAAGCACAGCCCACCATGGAATTCGGCGGCCACCCAGCGCGAAGTCTTTGAGATTTTCCTCCTTGCGGCCCATGTAAAGGCCGATGGAGATGATAAGAACGAAATAGAGCAGCAAAACCGCACTATCGATCGCGAGTCGACTGTCCATGTCGGAGGATATTTAGCCACAGATGAACAGAGATAAAACACAGTTTATGTGATCCTCTGACTCGTCTCGTGCTCGTAATCGCAATCGAAGTTAGAATGCTGAATCGTGGATAGAATAGCGAAATGAAGTTCACGGAAATTCCTGCATCCTTCTTCGAGCCGCGTCCCGAAATCGGGACGACGAAATCCCGCAAGTGGAATGAGCCGAACGCCGCGCGGCGATTCCACTGTGAACACAAGCAGCCGCCCAAGCTGGAATTTAATGATTATAAGCCAAGTTGGCACGAGCATTGCAAAGGAGATTGACACCGCCGCAAACAAGCGGTTGAGAGATAAGTCAGTGACGAGAATTCTAATCGCAGACGATCAGCGCGACGTGCTCGAAGCGCTGCGCATCTTGCTCAAGGGCGAAGGTTATCAGACGGAAACGGTCACGTCGCTCGCCGGCATCTTCAACGCGCTGGAAAAGAAAGAGTATGCGCTGCTGCTGATGGATCTAAACTACACTCGCGATACTACGTCGGGGCAGGAAGGTTTGTCGGCGATTCCAAAGATTCAGGAGATCGACAAAACACTGCCGATTGTGGTGATGACCGCCTGGGCGACAATCGAACTGGCGGTCGACGCAATGAAACGTGGCGCGCGCGATTTCGTTACCAAGCCGTGGGACAACCAGCGGCTGCTGGCGATTGTGAGGACACAGATCGAGCTCGCTGCGGCGCTGCGGCGGGAGCGCAAGCTCGAAGCGGAAAATGAGATGCTGCGCGGCACGATGCCGGATTTGATCGCGCAATCGCCTTCGATGCGACCGGTGATCGAAATGATTTCACGCGTCGCGCCATCGGATGCGAACGTTCTGATTACCGGCGAAAACGGCACGGGGAAAAGTTTGATCGCGCGAGCCATTCAGGCTCTCTCGCCGCGAGCGGCACGCACGATGATCACAGTGAATATGGGCGGTTTGTCCGAGACATTGTTTGAGAGCGAACTGTTCGGACACGTGAAAGGCGCTTTCACTGACGCAAAGACGGATCGGGCAGGACGCTTCGAGCTCGCGGATGAGAGCACGCTCTTCATGGACGAGATCGCAAACATCCCTCTTGCTCAACAGGCCAAACTTTTGCGCGTAATTGAGACTGGCGATTTCGAGCGCGTCGGCTCATCCAAAACGCTTCACGCCAACGTGCGAATCATTTCAGCTACAAACGCAAATCTGGAGAACGAAATTGCAGCCGGCCGTTTTCGGCAGGACCTCCTCTTTCGCCTTAACACGATTCAAATCGAATTGCCCACGTTGCGCGATCGACGCGAGGACATCATGCCGCTGGCGAACAGCTTTCTTCGTCAACACGCAGAGCGTTATCGGAAACAGGTTGGCGGCTTCGACGAAAGCGCGCGCGAGCGTTTGCTACAGCATCGGTTTCCCGGAAACATTCGAGAACTCGATCACATCGTTGAGCGCGCCGTGTTGATGACCCAGGATCGACAAATTCGCGCAGCCGATCTTGGTCTGACGACTGGCGGCAGCGAATCGCGGAACGTCGAGGAAATGAGTCTCGAAGAGGTCGAGGCATTTCTGATCAAAAAAGCGCTGGCCCGAAATGACGGGAACGCGCGCAAGGCCGCAGACGCCCTTGGCTTGAGCAGAAGCGCTTTCTACCGTCGTCTGCAGCAATATGGCCTTTAGGCATTGCCGATTGCGGATTGCTGACACCGAACGTGTTCGCGTGCTCGCGACAAAATGTCGGAGTTGCGGATTGCAGCTGTAATGCGCAGCAAACCAAAAACTCGACGCCGGCTTTCCTACGAAAGGAAGATTACGTGGCTGGCGTTTGGCGCGGTCGCGCCTGCGCTCCTTGTTTCGCTAGCACTGCTTTGGTTCGGCGGTCATAGCTCCAAAGTACAGTGGACACTTACGATGCTGATTCTTGGCTGTGTGCTTGTGTTCATTTCCAGCGCGCGAGAACACATCGTTCGCCCGTTGCAAACGCTGTCTAATCTGCTCGCCGCACTACGCGAGGGCGACTATTCGATTCGTGCGAGGGGCGCCGGCGAAGGGAGCGCAATGAGCGAAGTCCTCCTCGAAGTCAATTCGCTCGGCGAAACGTTGCGTCAACAACGTCTCGGAGCCTTTGAAGCGACTGCGCTGCTGCGCACGATCATGAGCGAAATCGATGTCGCAATCTTTACCTTTGATCCCGAGCGGCGTCTGCGCCTTGTCAATCGCGCCGGCGAAACATTGCTGGGACGCACGATCGACAAATTACTAGGTAAATCGGCGAAGGAACTCGGGCTCGACCGTTGTTTTGATGCGGACGAGGACGAACCGCTGGCCTTGAATTTCCCCGGATGGTCAGGCCGTTGGGGGATTCGTCGGAGCACATTTCGTGAGCAGGGTTTGCCGCATGAATTACTCGTGTTGACGGATCTAAGTCGGACGCTGCGCGAAGAAGAACGACGCGCCTGGCAGCGACTCGTGCGAGTGCTCGGTCACGAGATGAACAATTCACTTGCGCCGATCAAGTCACTTGCCGCGAGCTTGGAATCGCTGCTGCGACGCGACCCGCTTCCAGCGGATTGGAAAGATGATGCAAGCTCAGGGTTGAATTCCATCGCCTCGCGCGCCGATTCGCTGAGCCGTTTTCTCCAGGCTTATACGCGGCTCACAAAACTTCCGCCGCCTCAAAAACAAGATGTCGATCTTGCCAGGCTGGTACAGCGTGTCGTCGATTTGGAACCAAGGCTCAAAGTTCAAATCCTGCCGGGTCCGAAAACGGTGATTCGCGCAGACGCGGCGCAGATTGAGCAAGCGCTAATCAATCTGGTGCACAACGCTGTGGATGCCGCGCTTGAAACGCGTGGAAACGTCACGCTTGGGTGGCGTGAGAAAGGCAATTGCGTTGAGGTCCTGGTTGAAGACGACGGTCCCGGTATCATGAATCCCGCCAATCTCTTCGTTCCGTTCTTTACCACAAAGCCCGACGGCTCCGGAATTGGTCTGCCTTTGAGTCGTCAAATTGCCGAAGCGCACGACGGTACCTTGCTGCTAACAAACCGGCAGAATGCGACGGGCGCGCAGGCTGTGCTGCGCCTGCCGCTTTAAGGTCTGTCACTGGGAACGTCCCGAAGGGTGTGACGTTTTCCCTGGAACGAGTAACGGAAATGAAGAGACCAGAGGACTGGCACAACACCGGGGTAACGTTGACGCTAGATGACAAAGATCACGTGACGCAACGCTGGACCTATCTCTACAAGGGCAAAATCGGAACGACCATCTTTCACTACACGCGCAAGAAATAGTTCCTCGCGTTCGTTGTCTCGGCAGTTTTTGCGTCGCCTCTCGACCGCGAAAGCAATTACGCCAGCCGACACAAAAGTTTTGAATCCAGCGAGTCGGCAAACTGCATCTCACCAGAGGGCACGAAAGACAGAAGAACATGAAATTATGTCTGGTGACACAGTCGGGGCGCGGAGGTTTTGCTGCGCTCGCCTCGCTAGCTTTGGAGTGCGGCGACATGTCGCCGCTTTCGAGGCGCGGACATGTCCGCGCACTCCAAAGTCGCGTCCCGAACTTGGGACGGAGCAATCCCACAACCGAATCGAGTGGCACACGGCTGCGTTTTGTCTCGTCGAGCGTAAGTCGCTGATGGGGTGCGCCATGTGACTTTCTTTTGGTACTTGGCACGACCATTGCATCAGTCACCGGCAACAAAGGGAAAAAGCTTATGAAACCTTTTGTGGGCGAAGCATGTTTGTTCGTAGCGATCGTCGTTACGGCTGCAGCCCCCTTCTTCAACACGGCATCTGCTCTTGCCGATTTCTGCCGAATAATTGGACAGTTTTGATTCAACAGTGATTCCAGAGCGAAAAACAACAGACGAAAGGATCGTGCGTCCGGCCGGGTTTGCACCGAGTCTTTCCTCGATGGACGTACCGCGCGCAGGCGTTGCGGCAAAAAAACGCAAGCGCCGCATCATGATCATCGCTACGTCTGCGCTGGGTTTGATTCTGGCGACGATTGCAATATCGCGATTAAAACCAGCAGTGCCGAGCGTCGATCGCTCGACTGTTTGGATCGATACCGTTAAGCGTGGCCCAATGGTGCGCCAGGTGCGCGGCCTCGGAACGCTTGTGCCGGAGGACATTCGTTGGATTCCCGCAAACACAGAAGGTCGTGTGGATAAAATAAATATCTGGCCGGGAACAAAAGTTGAACCCGGCGACGTTATATTAGAGTTGAGCAGCCCCGAACTGGAGCAGAGCGCGCACGAGGCCGAATCCAAGGCGAAAGGCGCCGAGGCCGATCTCGCTACGTCCCGCGCGACATTGCAACGCGAGCTTCTCGATCAGGAATCCAAAACTGCGGCCGCGCATTCAGCCTACGAGCAGGCAAAAATGGAGCGGCAAACCAATGACCAGTTGGCAAAGAATGGTCTAGTCGCCGATCTCGTTTACAAAACTTCGAAAATCAAAGAACAGGAATGTGAGAAGAGCGACGAGATCGAGTTGAAGCGCTTGGCGTTCGCACGCGATTCGATCGAGCCGCAGTTGGCCGCGAAACAGGCGGCAGTCGATCAAGCGAATCAGCTTGCGAAATTGAAGCTAGATCAAGTTGAAGCGCTGCATGTGCGCGCCGGCATGTCAGGCGTGTTGCAACAACTGCCTGTGCAAATCGGGCAGCGATTGAAGGTCGGTGATAACCTCGCGCGGGTTGCCGATCCGACAAAACTGAAGGCGCAGGTAAAAATCGCGGAGACGCAGGCGAAGGACATTCAGATTGGTCAGAAAGCGATCATTGACACTCGCAATGGCGTCGCGAACGGCCACGTTACGCGCGTCGATCCTGCAGTGGAGCAGGGGACAGTAAATGTCGAAGTCGCCTTTGACGAGCCGTTGCCGAAAGGTGCGCGTCCCGATCTTAGCGTCGATGGGACAATTGAGCTCGAGCACCTCGACGACGTCATTTACGTCGGCCGGCCAGCTTTTGGGCAGGAGAACAACACGGTCGGCATGTTCAAGCTGGTCAACGGCACGTCCGAAGCGACGCGCACGCCGGTGAAACTTGGCAAAAGCTCCGTGAACACCATTCAGATTTTAGATGGGCTCCAACCAGGGGATCAGGTGATCCTTTCCGACACGAGTGCGTGGGACGCACATGACCGAATTCGACTGAACTAAGTTCTTATTTCTGAATCTGATTTCAGATTTGAAACCATCAAAGCAATACGAACAACATGAACTCGAATGAATTAACTGAAACGCAACCGACAAATGTCGTTAACGGAAACGGTGTCCATCCATTGATACGTCTCGCTGGCGTCACCAAAGTGTTTCTTACCGACGAAGTAGAAACGCACGCGCTCTCGGGGATTCACCTCGATATTCGCGAGGGCGAATATGCTTCCATTGCTGGACCGTCAGGTTGCGGCAAGACCACGCTGCTTTCTATTCTCGGCCTGCTCGATACTCCTTCGGATGGCAGTTATGCGTTGAAAGGCCATGAGGTCGCGAATCTCTCGTTCGCAGAGCGCGCGCGCGTTCGGAATCGCGAGATCGGTTTCATCTTTCAAAGCTTTAATCTGATCGGCGATCTGACGGTTTTCGAAAACGTCGAATTGCCGCTGACCTACCGGGGCACGAGCGCCAGCGATCGCAAAGCGTTTGTGACCGAAGCCCTGGAGCGCGTGGGCATGGCGCATCGCGCAAAACATTTGCCGAGCCAGCTCTCGGGTGGCCAACAGCAACGTGTCGCGGTCGCGCGCGCTCTCGCCGGCAGGCCGGCGATTCTGCTCGCAGACGAACCGACCGGCAACCTCGATTCGCGCAATGGCGAGGCGGTGATGCAACTGCTCAGAGAACTGCATCAGGGTGGCGCCACGATTTGCATGGTGACACACGACGAGCGTTTCGCGCAGCACGCAGATCGGACCGTGCATTTATTTGACGGTCAAATCGTCGAGGACCGCATGGCCGCATAAACAATCAACGTTCAAACGAAGCGAACCAAAGATGCAAACGTTTCTTCAAGACCTTCGCTTCGGTCTGCGAATGCTTCGGCGCAGCCCCGGGTTTTCTGTCCTGGCAATTCTTTGCCTCATACTCGGTATCGGTACCAACGCGGCGGTCTTAAGTTGGATCGAAGGAATTTTGATTCGCCCCTATCCGTTGGTCGCGCACCAGGACCGTATGTTCGCATTAAACGCGACCACGCGCGGCCAGCAGGGATTCACCGGACTTTCGTATCCCGAATTCCTCGATTACAAAAAAAATTCCACGCTCTTTGAGTCGTTCATCGTTGATAGGATTACTGGCACTACGCTGAGCGTTGGCGATCGCGCTGAACGCGCATCGGGCGCAATTGTCTCGGCGAATTATTTCGACGCGCTCGGAGTGCGACCGATTCTGGGGCGTGGCTTCAGGCCAGAGGAGGCTGAAGGTCGCAACGCGCATCCAGTGACCGTGATCGGTTATAAGACCTGGAAGGATCGTTACAGCGGCGATCCCAACATCATCGGCAGAACGCAGATGCTGAATGGCGTTCAGCACACAATCATCGGCGTCGCGCCGGAAGAATTTCACGGCACCTTCATCGGATATAACTTCAGTTTTTGGGTGCCGGTCTCCATGCAGGAGACATTCGACACCGGTTACAAGCTGGAAGATCGGGGTGCGCGTTGGATCGAAGGCTACGCATTTCTTAAACCTGGCGTTACGCGCCAGCAGGCGGACGCTGAGCTTCACGCAATTTCGCAACGGCTGGAAAAAGATTATCCGGAAACGAATCGCGGTCACGACCTCTCGCTTTCGCCCTTGTGGAGAACGCCGTTCAATCAGGCGGGCAACATGACTTCGACGCTCGCAATCACGATGGCGGTCGTTTTTTTTGTTCTGCTGATCGCATGCGCGAACGTAAGCAACCTGTTGCTCGCGCGATCGCTGCTACGCCGCCACGAGATAACGATGCGTCTGGCGCTGGGCGCGGGACGGCGCCGGTTGATTAAACAACTTTTCACTGAAGGATTGCTTCTTGCATTGATCGCCGCCGTCGGCGGAATCGCCGTTGCCTATTGGTGCCGCAACGCGCTCGTGCTTTCGTTTCCATCGCCCGCGGCAGGAATCGTGATCGATTTGCCAGGACGAATCGACTGGCGCGTACTCGTGGCAAGTGTCGGTATCTGCATTGGCGCTACGATGCTGTTTGCGTTGATGCCGGCAATTCATGCCAGTCATGTCGATCTTGCCAGCGCACTCAAAACCGACGGCGGCGGAGTAGTCGCGGGCAGCAACCGTTCGCGATTACGCTCCGCGCTCGTCCTTGTTCAGGTTTCGCTTAGCTTCGTTCTGCTCGCAGGCACAGGCTTGCTCTTGCAGAGCTTGCAGCGAATGCAGAAGACCAGTCCAGGTTTCTCCACCGACGTTATTGTATCCGGCGCTGACTTGGTCTCTGCTGGATACAATTTGGAACGTGCAAAAGCTTTCGACACTGAATTAGTCGATCGAGTGCGCGAAATTCCCGGCGTCGAATCGGTGACTTTGTCCCGATTGCAACCGTTTAGTTACGGCGTCTTCTCTACCGCGCCGCTGATGATCGATGGCTATCAACCCGCGCCGGATGAGCAACTAAATTCATCGTACCTCGAAGTAGGTGAGGACTATTTCAAGACGTTAGGTATTCCAATTGTAGCCGGACGCGAGTTCCAACGCACCGATGACGAGAACGCGGTGCCAGTAGCTGTGGTCAATGAAACCATGGCGTCGAAATATTGGCCGGGAAAGGATCCGATCGGCCAGCGGCTTAAAGTTAAGGATCGTTGGCTGCAAATTGTCGGCGTGGCCAAGAACGTGAAGTACGAGAACAAGCTCGAGCTGCCCAGGACATTCTTCTACGTGCCCATGCGACAGAACTTCTTGGAGAGTAATGCTCTTCTTATCCGCACGCGCGAGACTCCGGGCGCGATCAGGGCTGCGCTCGCTCGCGAAATGCAGTCGCTCGATCCTAATCTCGCGCCGACTGCTCCATTCCGCGTGCAAGAACAAGTGGACAGGAAAGGTTACACGCAGCGGCTCGCTGCCACATTGATCGCGATTTTTGGTGCAATGGCTTTGTTCTTGGCGGCCATAGGTCTGTATGCGGTCATGTCTTATTTCGTTTCACAAAGCACACGCGAGCTCGGGTTACGAATGGCTCTCGGCGCCGGCGCCAAGGATCTTTTGAGGCTCGTCGTTTCGCGCGGTCTCCAATTGACCGCGGCAGGAATCGTTCTCGGTAGCATCGTAGCCCTGATTCTGACGCGTTTGATGGGCAATCTGCTCTATAAGGTCAGTCCGCACGATCCGCTGGCTTTTGGGTCCGCGCTCGTGGTGATCACGATTGCGTCGTTGACTGCATGTTTTTTGCCGGCGTGGCGTGCAACACGCATCGATCCCGTTCAGGCGCTGCGCGAACAGTAACGAAGCAATTACCGCCCTTATGCTCAAAGACATTCGTTTTGCTTCGCGCCAGCTACTCAAACAACCGGCGTTTACAGCCATTGCCGTTCTCACCATTGCGCTCGCGATCGGCGCGACGACCGCCGTGCTGAGTCTCGTAAATGCGCTGCTCGTTCGGCCATTGCCGTATCGAGAGCCGCAGCAGCTCGTCCTGCTCCTTCAGCATTTCAAATCGCAAAATCTCGAACGGATTCCAGTTTCGCCTCCCGAATTCCTCGATTATGAAACGCGCGCGCAAAGTCTCGAAAAGCTCGGCGCGTTCGGTTTTACAAGTTTTAATCTGGCGGGCGAAGATAGACCGGAGCGAATTGCAGGCGCGACTCTAACGGCAGGCGTGTTGCCATTGCTCGGCGTTTCGCCGATCAAGGGCCGGTTCTTCCAGCCGGAAGAATGCAAGCCTGGCCGCGACGATGTCGTTATCCTCAGCGCGCGTCTATGGCAGCGCCGGTTCAACAGCGATCCGCAGATCATTGGGAAGAAGCTTCTTCTCAACGGCAAAAGTTTCACCGTTGTCGGCGTGATGCCGGCGGGTTTTGATTTCCCGCTTCAGCTTTTCAACCTCGGCAACGGCGGACAATTCCACGAGCGCGCGGAGATTTGGAAGCCACTCGCGTTTACGGATAACGAGATGAAGGCGCGCGGGTCGCGCGAGTATGCGCTCATCGGACGGTTGGCGGCGGGAACTTCAGTGCCTCGAGCACAGGCCGAGATCGAAACCATCAATGCGCAGATGCGACGCGAGCATCCGGACAATTATAGCCAGGACAACAGTTTCGGCGGCGATGTGTTCCCGTTGCAGCAGTTGGCGGTGGGTGGGATCCGTCCCGCGCTTCTCATCCTGCTCGGCGCGGTTTTTCTCGTCCTGCTAATCGCGTGCGCGAATCTCACCACGATGTTGCTCGCGCGCGCGGCCGCACGCGAACGGGAGATGGGCATTCGAGTTGCGCTCGGCGCGGGTCCGTTGCGGCTGCTCAAGCAAGTTTTAACTGAAAGCGTTCTGCTCGCGCTCGTCGGCGGCGCGGCCGGCGTTCTTCTCGCGCTGTGGGGAGTCGAATCGTTGAAAGCAATCGGCGCGCAAACAGTGTCACGGCTGGGCGAAGTGAATGTGGATCTTAGCGTGTTGGGCGTGACGCTGGCAATTGCTGTCGGCACCGGCATTGTTTTCGGGATTGTTCCGGCGTTGGCCAGCGCGCGACCAGAGCTGACTGAAGCGCTCAAGGAAGGCGGCCGAACCTCGAGCCAGGGCACGCGCCGCAATCGTTTGCGTAATGGACTTGTAATTGCCGAAGTCGCGCTCGCGCTGGTTCTGCTTAGCGGCGCCGGGCTTCTCATCAAAAGTTTCGTGCGCCTGCAAAACGTGAATCCCGGTTTCAATCCGCGCAAGGCGCTCACGTTCGAGATTTCACTGCCGAAGCTTCAATATCCGGATGATCCTTCAATAGTCCGTTTCAATAACGAAGCGCAACGTCGAATCGCCGCCTTGCCGGGAGTGCAGAGTGCCGGATTCAGCACGATCCTGCCGCTCGCCGGGACGAACAGCGATTGGTCCTTTGCGATTGAAGGCCGGCCTTCGAGCGACAACAGCCCAACCCCAGACGAAGAAAAGCGCCAGGTTTCTCCTGATTATTTTCGCGCGCTGGAGACGCCGTTGATTAAAGGCCGATTCTTCACTGATGCGGACACCGCAGATGCGCCGCGAGTCATGCTCGTGAATCAGGCGTTCGTGAAAAAATTCTGCCCGACTGAAGATGCATTGGGCAAACGTATTACCTTTGATAACCCGAAGAAGAATCCGAAGTGGATCACAATCGTTGGAGTTGTCGGCGACATCCGCCATTTCGGATTGGATGTCGATCCCAAACCCGAGATGTACGTTCCATTCGCTCAGGAGTCGTACTTCACCACAATCTACGTAGTCAAAAGCAGCCAGGACCCGCAAGGTTTGCTTCCAGCGATTCGGCGCGAAATTCAGGCGATCGATCCTGCGGTGCCTCTCGCGAATATGCGCACATTCGACGACGTAATTGCCGATTCGGTCGCGCCGCGGCGGCTATCGGTGGTGTTGCTCGGAGTTTTTGCCGGGGTCGCATTGCTGCTCGCGGGCGTCGGAATTTACGGCGTGATTTCCTATCTGGTCGTGCAACGCACGCATGAAATCGGTGTCCGAATGGCTCTCGGGGCGCAGCGTCAGGATGTATTAGGAATGGTCGTGGGCCATGCGCTGAAACTTGTCGCGCTTGGCGCGATCATTGGCCTGATCCTGGCGTTCCTCTCGACCCGCGCCCTGGCGGCTTTGCTTTACAGCGTTAGCGCGTTCGACCTGACTACCTTCGTTTTCGTCACCATCACGCTTGCGTCGGTCGCGCTCGTCGCCAGCTACATTCCAGCTCTTCGCGCAACCCGCGCCGATCCGATGATCGCGCTCAGTCACAACGCCTGACTATGATTCGCGATTTCAAATTTGCCTTCCGGCAGCTGTTCAAGGCGCCTGGGTTTACAATTGCGGCGGCAACTGTGCTCGCGCTTGGGATCGGCGTGAACACCGCCGTGTTCAGCCTGGTAAACACCCTCTTCTTTGCTCCTCCCTCCTACGCCAGGCCGCACGAAATGGTGCAGCTATTTTCTCAGGACAAGAAGGATCCAAAGAAATGCCGCGGTTTTTCGTATCCCACTTATCTCGACATCCGCCAGCAGAACACGGTTTTCAGTGACGTAATGGCCTTCAATTTGGCGTTCATTGGTCTGGGTCAGAAAGGCGATACGCGCCGCGCGTTCAGTGCCGTAGTCACCTCGAACTATTTCTCAGTCCTCGGCGTTCCATTGGCGCGCGGCCGTGCATTTTTGCCAGAGGAGGAGACGCCAGGTCACAACGCGCAGGTCGCGATCGTCAGTTACAGTTACTGGGCAAAACATGACCTCGATCCCGGCGTGCTCGGTTCTCACTTACTCATCAACGCCCGCTCTTTCACGATCGTCGGAATTACGCCGAAGGGTTTTGTCGGCACGATGCAAATTCTTTCCCCGGAAGTCTGGTTGCCGATGAGTGTTTACGATCAGGTAGCGAACGATTTTAATTTGGCCAACAAGACGACGATCGACGATCGCAAAGGAACGCAGTTGCGCATCATGGGCCGGCTGAAACCTGGGATGACCGCAGCCGCAGCCAAGCCTGCACTCCAAGGACTGGCGGCCAATTTAGAAAAAGCCTACCCCGTTGAGCAAAAGGATCAGACGTTCATGACCGCTCCCGTGTCGCGTAATTCGGTAAGCAACAACCCCGGGGCCGAAAGCGGGATAGAAGTCATCGCGCCATTGCTGCTTGGAATGGCGGTAGTGGTGTTGCTGGTGGCATGCCTCAACCTGGCCAACATGCTGCTCGCACGCGCGACGGCGCGCCGCAAAGAGATTGCAATCCGCCTCGCGCTGGGCGGCAGTCGTTGGCGGATCATTCGCCAGCTTCTCACAGAAGGTTTCGTTCTGGCGTTGCTTGGCGGCGCCGGTGGTCTCGTTCTTGGACTTTGGTCGTCAGATTTGCTGGTTGCCTCCATGCGCAAACTGATGCCGCTCGACATTGTGTGGTTGAGTGGACCGAGCCCCGCAATTTTGGCGGCGACGTTTGGATTCTGCCTGCTTGGCACGCTCATGTTTGCGCTTGGGCCGGCTTTGAAAATTTCGCGCCGCGCGCTCGTGACTGATCTGAAGGAACATGCCGGGGAAGACGTGGTACGCCGACACTGGAAATTTCTACCGCGCCACCCGCTCGTGGTCGTGCAAATCGCCTTCTCACTCGCGCTGATTACCGCGGCGGCCTTGTTCATTCGCGGTGCAGGCAAAGCGGCATCCGTTGATACGGGACTAAAACCAGGCGCAAGCTATGTTCTGGAAGTTGATGCGAGTCTGGCCGGCTACGAACCGAAACGTGCGCAAGAACTTTATCGCAACTTGAACGCCAGACTGGCGGCGTTACCAGGCGTCGAGCACGCGAGCGTCTGTTCAATTGTCCCATTCGGGATGTTTGAATTAAACAGGAAAGTCCAACGCGCCGGTTTCAATCTTGCTCCCGACGCCAGGCCGGCTACTGCCGCAGAGGGCCTTGCTTTCGATGTCTCGTGGAACAGCGTCGGCGCGGATTATTTTTCAACCGTTGGGTTGCCAGTCGTGCGTGGTCGCGCATTCACCGAAGCGGAGGCGACTCAGCCCGGTCCGAAGGTGGCGATTATTGACGCAGTTCTGGCGAAGAAACTCTGGCCCGATACGGACGCGCTAGGACAACGCATTCAATATGCGGCGGCAAATGCCCCGTCAGCCCAAGGCGGCGAGGGCGGGCATGTTGGAGGGAGCGCCGATTTGAGTGAACACCAGAAGCAGGAGGAGACGATCGAAGTAGTTGGTATCGTGCCGGCGACGCGGCATGCGCTCTTCGAAAAAGAATCCGCCGGCGGGATTTATTTGCCGTTTGCGCGCGGATTCCAAAGCGATGTTTTCTTTATCGTTCGCTTTCGTTCGCTCCCATCCGGAAGCGATTCTACCACGGCCGATTTGCTCCGTCGCGCGGTGCGCGATTTCGACCCGTCAATCCCAATCCTTTCGTTGCGAACCTTCGCTCAACATCTTGATTCGAATCTTGATCTTTGGCTTGTTCGCGCGGGCGCGGCTTTGTTTTCCATCTTTGGCGGACTTGCGCTTGGTCTGGCAGTGGTGGGTCTCTATGGAGTCAAAGCTTATTCGGTAGCGCGACGCACGCGTGAGATCGGCATTCGGATGGCGCTCGGCGCGCAAGCCGGAGCGGTCTTGCGAATGATCATGCGGGAAGGCTCCATCATGTTGGTCAGCGGAGTCGCCATCGGCCTGCTGCTGGCTGTGGCGACCGCAAAAATTGTCAGCGGAATTCTTTATGGAGTTGGCGCCCTTGATCCGGTTGCTTTTACCGTCGCCCCGGTGGTGCTGACCGTTGCCGCACTTGTTGCCATGTGGTTACCAGCGAGACGCGCTACGCGGGTGGATCCAGTCCAGGCGTTACACGCCGAGTAAACGTATGATCAAGCTTCGAAATCTGGAACGCAGTTATCCGCTCGCGAAGGAGAAGTTTTTTTACGTCTTGCGCGAGATCAATCTGGACGTTCAAGAGGGTGACTTTATTTCGGTGATGGGGCCATCGGGTGCAGGCAAATCTACATTGCTGCACATCCTCGGGATGCACGATCACGGCTGGCGCGGCGAATATTTTTTGGATGAAGCCGCGGTCCATCATTTGAAGCCGAAGGAGCGCGCCACATTGCGCAACGAGCAGATCGGTTTCGTGTTTCAGCAATATCATTTGCTCGATGACCTGACGGTTTACGAGAACCTCGATATCCCGTTGTCATATCGACGCTACAGTAAAAGCGAGCGCGCCGCGCTCGTGGCCGACATGCTCGATCGCTTTCAGATCGTCGGTAAAAAGGATTTATACCCGCGCCAGCTTTCCGGCGGCCAACAACAGCTGGTCGGGGTTGCCCGGGCGATCATCGCCGAGCCGAAACTTCTGCTCGCCGATGAACCCACGGGAAACCTGCATTCCAGTCAGGGCGAAGAAATCATGGAGCTCTTTCGCAAGCTCAATGATGAAGGCATGACCATCGTGCAGGTGACGCACTCGGAGAAGAACGCGTCGTATGGCAAACGCATCATTCAACTGCGAGACGGCTGGATCGTTAACAAATAACGGAGGTAAATTCACATGATTCTAGATTCCTTTCGTCAGGATGTCCGAGTCGGACTGCGTGTCCTGTTCAAAGACAAGATCTTTTGTTTTCTGGCTGTGCTTGTGCTCGGTCTCGGCATCGGCGGCGCGACGACCCAATTCACCATCGTCAACGCGATCGTGTTGCGCGGGTTCTCCTTCCCGCACCCGGAACAGTTAATGAGCGTCGGCCTGATCGATCCCAAGGCGAGCGATCAGAACAACAACTTCGGTCTCGGTAATATTCCGACCGCCCAGGATTACGAGGATCTGAAAGCGGCGCAGAAATCATTCTCGATGATGGCCGGCTATCTCAGCGGATCGACCATTAATGTCACTTACAAAAATAATCCGCAGCGTTATACCGGCGGTTACGTAACCGAAGATCTTTTCAAGATCATCGGGGTCTCGCCGGTGATCGGTCGGGATTTCACTGCCGCAGACAACAAGCCCGGTGCGGAAAAGGTCGCGATCCTTGGTGACGAAATATGGCGCCGCGATTTCAATGCCGATCCGAACATCGTCGGACAAGGCATCCGAATTAACGGCAAAGCCGCGACCATCATCGGCGTGATGCCGCCGAATTTTAAGTTTCCGGTTTCGGAGGAGCTCTGGACTCCTCTATATAATGAGTTTCCGCCACAGCCTCGCGGCGACTTGCGCCTTGGAGCAAGCAATAACGCGCCTGCGGTGATGGGCCGCCTACAGCCGGGGGTGACTCTCGATCAAGCGAATGCGGAATTCATCGCGCTTGCGCGCAATTTGGCAAAGGACAATCCGAAGACAAATCAAAATCTCACGTCGGCAAGCGTGCAGCCACTGCTGCACGCATTCACAGGTGTGCAGTTTCGCCAGCAAGTCTGGGGAATGCTCGCTGCGGTCATTCTCGTCTTGCTGATTGCGTGCGTGAACGTAATGAACATGCAGTTCGGGCGGGCAGCGTTGCGTGCCAAAGAGTTGGCGATTCGCGGCGCGCTCGGTGCGACACGTTGGCGACTCGTGCGCCAAATGTTGACCGAAAGTCTGGTGGTCGCGGTGTTCGGAGCAATCGCAGGTGTGATCATCGCTTATTGGTCATTGGACTTCTTCGTTCGCGCTATCAACACCTTGCCTTTTCCGGCACCCTATTATTGGAGGTTCACCATCGATGGACCCGTGCTCGTTTTCACGGTCGTGATCACTCTGCTGGCCACGATCGCCTCGGGTCTCGTCCCGGCGTTCCTGAGCGCCAGAGGCAACGCAGCTGAGATGATGAAAGAAGGCGGCCGCGGCAACAGCAGTCGCCTTGTCAATGCGATCACGCGCGTGCTCGTGGTGGCGCAAATCGCGCTCACCGCTGGGCTTTTGATCGCGGCAACGTTGGAAATCAAATCGGTTCGAAATCAGATGAAGCTAGACTACGGCTACGACGAGAACGCCGTTTACGCCGCACGGATGGGTTTGATGGAAGGCGCCTATCCCAGCGACGACGCGCGCCGGGAATTTTTTAAGCGGGCCGCTCGGGGTTTGCGGGCGAATCCGCAATTTGAATCCGCTGCGATGAGCAGTCGCTTTCGGATGACCTTTGACGCCCAGGGTCAGTATGAGGTGGACGGCCAAAATTATCTCACGGATCGGGATCGCCCACGCGGAAATTTCGAATCGGTCTCGGACAATTATTTTTCGGCGCTTGGTTTGAAAATTCTCGAAGGCCGCGATTTCACGGTCGACGATGTCGATTCAAAGCAACCGGTGGCAATTGTGAATGCGAGTTTTGCCCGAAAGTACTGGGGAAATCAAAGTGCGATTGGTCACCAGCTGCGAATCTTCAATCCCGGTCAACCGCAGCCGTGGCGAACCATTGTCGGTGTCGTGCCGGACATGCTGATGCAAGGTCCGTTCGATCAGCAAACCAACAGCGTGGGCTTTTACATGCCATTGCTCGGCGCATCTCCGGCTCCTCAATTTTTAACGATCCTTGCTCGTCCGCGGGCGGGCCAACGGGCGGACACTCTTGGCCCGGCTTTGAGCAGAGCGGTGGCCGAGATCGATTCGAACCTTCCGACTTATTTTGCTGGAACGCCCGGGAGATTTCACAATGAAATTCTTTCCGGCAACCGCATCATCGCGACGCTGTTCACCATTTTTGGAATCGTCGCGTTCATTCTTTCCGCCGTTGGACTTTATGGCGTGATGAGTTTCTCGGTGAACCAACGCACGCAGGAGTTCGGGATTCGCATGGCGCTCGGCGCAGACGCAGCCCGAATTTTCCGAATGGTGATGACTCAAGGCGCGTGGCAGTTGGTAATCGGAAAAGTAAACGCCCTCGATCCGACGATTTATTTTGCGGTTGCCGGAATGCTTACGCTCGTCGCGGCGATTTCCTGTTTTGTTCCAGCGCGTCGCGCCACACGCGTCGATCCAATGGTCGCGCTGCGTTATGAATAACCCGCGGAGGTGACTCAGATGCTGGACGATCTTCGCTTCGCACTTCGACAGCTCGTGAAAAATCCGAGCGTTACGATCGTTGCGATCTTCGCGCTTGCGCTCGGCATCGGCGCGAACACTGCGATTTTCAGCGTCGTAAATGCAGTGCTGCTGCGGCCTCTGCCGTATCCTGATGCGGACAAGTTGATCGTACTGCGCGAGCGCTCGAACGCGTTTGAACGCGGCTCGGTCGGTTACATGAACTGGCTCGACTGGCACGCCGCTCAGAAGAGTTTTACTGAGCTCGCTCTCGTCAGGCGCGAATCGGTCAACTTTTCGCTCGGTGCCGGCGTCGGTTCTCCGGAGCGTCTCCGCGGTGTCCGAGCAAGCTCCGGATTTCTTACCGGTTTGGGGTTAAAGCCGAAGATCGGCCGCGATTTAAGCGCGGCAGACGACATCGCGGGCGCGCCGAATGTCGCGCTGATTAGCGAAAGCTTGTGGCGACATCATTTCGCTGGTTCTCCGTCCGTGCTTGGCCGGCGCGTGCTGATTGATGGATTGGCGCGCGAGATCATCGGCGTGTTTCCGGCCGAACTCCAATTTGGCCGAAATCCAGAAGTACTGCTCCCGCTGAGCGAGATCGCCAACGAACCGTGGATGCGGAATCGCGATAACCACCAGGGTTTTTGGGCGCTCGGGCGGCTGAAACCTGGTGTGACCATCTCGCAGGCGATGACTGATCTGAATGCAATCGCGATTGATCTCGAGAAGAAATATCCGCAAACGAACACGGGGCGGCGAGTTACGATGCGGCCGCTGTTTGAAACAACGGTCGGCGATTATCGCGGCAGCTTAAACTTGTTGCTCGCCGCAGTCCTCTGCGTGCTCTTGATCGCGTGTGCGAATGTTGCGAACCTGCAACTCGCACGCGCGCTGGCACGCGGCAGAGAAATTGCAGTGCGCGCGGCGCTCGGCGCCAGCCGTTGGGTTATCGCTCGGCAACTGCTCGTCGAAAGCACCTTGCTGGCGGTGATCGGGGCCGCTGCGGGAGTTTTGCTGACGGTGTGGTGCATGGATGCAATTCTCGCGCTCACACCGTCGAAGCTGCCGCGTTTTCACGAGGCAAGGATCGATTTCCACGTGCTCGCTTTCACCACATTCGCGGGGTTGCTGGCTGGCGTGCTCGTTGGTGTCTGGCCCGCTTGGCGAATTTCAAACAACGAATCGATTTCGCTCGCGCTGCACGAAGCAGGCGGCCGCAGCGCGAGCGACGGGCCACGCAGCCACCGCATGCGCTCTGGTCTCGTGATCACGCAGGTAGCGCTCGCAATCGTTCTGCTCGCCGGTGCGGGACTGACCTTGAAAAGTTTCTGGCATGCTCAGAACGCGCCGCTCGGTTTCGATCCGCAAGGGGTCGTAAATTTCGAAATTTCGCTGCCCGACGCGAAGTACAAAACAAACGAGCAGAAGGACGCGTTTTGGACCCAGTTGTTGCAACGCATCCAGAACCTTCCTGGCGTTGACGCCGCGGCCATTAGTGCCAACAGCCCGTTCGACGACAACGAATGGGACAGCGGCTTTCATGTCACTGGTACTCCGCCGATCCCGCCGGGGCAAAAGCCTCCGGTGGAAATTAGTGCTGTGTCACCCGACTACTTCCGTGTGATGGGAATGCCAATTCTTAGAGGTCGCGGATTTGGTCCGGAGGATTTGCCCGGTGAAAAAGGCCACTCCCGCTCGATCATCATCGACGAATCTTTCGCGCAAAAATATTTTGCGAGGAAAGATCCCATCGGGCAGCACATCGACGATAACGAGTCAACGGACGAACACGCGCCGCCGATGACCATCATCGGGGTTGTGCCGCGAACGCGCAACGAAGCTCCGGGCGAATTCAATACGGAATCGCTGCACATGGTGGAGGAATATTTGTTGGCATCGCAGGCCCCGCAGACCCAGAACCAGCTGCATGTTCGTACAAAGCTCCGCGACATCGGTCCGCTGGTAGCCGCGGTCAAACGCGAAGTGCGCGCGCTCGACCCGGATCAACCGATCGGACAGATCACCACGATGGATCAGGCCATCGCATTGAGTTTGGCAACGCGCCGTTTGACGATGGTGTTGTTGGCGGCATTTGCCGTGCTCGCGCTAGTGCTCGCGAGCGTCGGTCTTTACGGGGATCCGCATGGCGCTCGGCGCGGAGCGCACAAACATTTTCAAGCTGGTGCTCGGCCAGGGCATGACGCTGATGGGAATTGGCATCGCAATCGGACTCATCGGGGCAGTTGCTGCCGGCCGGGCGTTGATGTCGTTGCTTTACAACGTAGGCGCGATCGATGCCGCGGCTGTCATTACCGCCGTCTCTGCACTAGTCGCAGTCGCGCTGATCGCCTGCTGCGTGCCAGCCCGCCGCGCTACACGTGTCGATCCAATCGTCGCCTTGCGAGCCGAATGAACCAGATGGCCGAATCACTGCCATGTTAAACGACATCCGTTTTGCTTTTCGCCAGCTCGTCAACAATCCTGCGTTTTCCGCCATCGCAATCTTGACGCTCGCCCTCGGTATCGGTGCGAACACCGCGATCTTCAGCATCGTCAACGCCGTCTTGCTCCGGCCGCTGCCTTATCCTGATGCCGACCGGATCATGGTCCTGAATGAATCGTCCGGGCCGGGACAAGATTATTCGGTCGCGCTCCCGGATTATTTTGATTGGCAAAAGGACAACACCGTTTTTGAACATCTCGCCGCGACTCACAAGGAATCGCGCAATCTCAGCGGAATTGCGGGACGCGACCCGGAGCGCGTTTCATGCGCGGCGGTCACGCGAAATTTTTTCAACATCATCGGACTGCCGCCGCAGATCGGGCGAACGTTTAGCGAAGAGGAAGATAAAGTTGGAGCGCCACCAGTGGTCGTCATCAGCGATCGGCTTTGGCAGCGGGCGTTCAATCGCGACGCAAAAATTCTCGGCCAGGCAATCACGCTTCACGATCAGAGTTACACCGTGATCGGCGTCATGCCGCGGCAAATGACCTCACCGCAGGATACGGATGTCTGGCTGTCGATGATGCGACGCAGCAACAACGGCGTGTGGATGTCTCGAACGATCCATCCAATGATTTATGTCTGGGGCAAGCTCAAGCCCCGCGTGACGGTTGAGCAAGCACGGACGGAAATGAAGGGGATCGCGGCGCGTCTGGAGAAAACGTACCCGGACACAAACCGCGGAGAAACAGCTGTCGTTACGCCGTTGCTTGATAATCTGGTCGGCAAGTACCGGACGAATCTTGGACTGCTGCTCGGAGCTGTCGGTCTCGTTCTGTTAATCGCTTGCGCGAATCTAGCCAATCTGTTCGCTGCGCGAGGCGCGGCGCGAGCGAGAGAATTCGCGATCCACGCCGCAGTCGGAGCGACACGCGGCCAAATCA
>WNFT01001422.1_pt1 | contig 20215 bp, 15 predicted proteins | sample 5400191 | NCBI WGS metagenome assembly WNFT01 (sample SAMN13153359, study PRJNA577476) | soil metagenome | isolation source: 80 cm saprolite under Madrone tree | place: USA:California | collected 2016-06-14 | reverse complement strand
CGGCGCTGCTGGATGAATTCAGGCGCAACGGCCGCGCCGGCGCGATCGCCCGCGAGCACCTCGACATCGTCCGTGCGGAACTGTTCGAGCGCCCTTTGGCCGGCGCCGGCGGACTCGAGATCGTGCGCGACTTCACCGCTGCGGTCGACGATCTCCTGCGCGCGCTCTTCCGCTTTGCGGACGTCCATCATGGACGCCGCTTCCCGCGCCTCAATCAGCGGGTCACGATTGCGGCCCGCGGCGGATACGGCCGCCAGGAGCTCAATCCCTACTCGGATATCGATCTGCTCTTCCTGCATGACTACAAACCGGGCCCGTATATCGAGGTCGTCGGCGAAGTAATTCTGCACGCGCTGTGGGATGCCGGTCTGACGGTCGGCCAAGCGGTGCGCAACGCGGCCGAATGCGTGAAGATGGCGGCGCAAGACCTCAAGGAAAAGACCGCGATCCTCGACGCGCGGTTTCTCGCCGGTGACGAAAAGCTCTACGCCCAGTTCGACAAGGCGCTTGTCAGCGACGTTCTCAACCGTGACCAGCAGAATTTTTTCAAGGCCAAGCTCGAAGAGAGCCGCGAGCGCCACAAACGCTACGGCGAATCGATCTACCTGCTCGAACCCCAGCTCAAGGAGGGCGAGGGCGGGCTCCGCGACCTGCATACGGCGTTATGGCTCGCCAAGGTAAAATACAAAATCCACTCAATCCAGGAACTCGTACAAAAGGCCGTTATCACGGAGCGCGAACTCAACGAGGTGATCGAGGCGCAGGATTTTCTCTTCAGGGTTCGCAACTCGCTGCATTTCCTGAGCCGCCGCCATACCGACCAGCTCACCTTCGAATACCAGGAGCAGATCGCCCCGATGCTCGGTTTCAAGGGTGACGACGGCGACGGCGACGGTATCGCGGCTAGCGCGGCGCTGATGCGCGCGTACTATCAGCACGCCAGTACTATCCATCGCTTTTCCGAGGGACTCATTGCGCGCGTGACCGAAGAGACCGCATCGGTGCGTTTCCTGCGCCGCAGCCCGGCGCGCAAGATTCGCCCCGGCGTGGTGATTCAGCAGCGCGTGCTCGGAATCGCGGAACCCGATCTCTTCAAGCGCGCCCCGCTCAACCTGATTACTGTTTTCGCCGATTGCCAGGCGCATGGTGTCGAGCTCTCAGGCAGCGCCTACCAGCTCGTGCGCGACAATTTGGGATTGATCGACGACGCCATGCGCCATGATCCGCGCACCGGGAGCGCGCTGATGGGCATCCTGAGCGGACGGCAGCGCGTCGCCGAGACACTCGAGGCGATGCATCGTGCGGGTGTGCTGGGCGCGATCATTCCCGAGTTCGGCAACCTGTACGCGCGCGTCCTGCACGATCTCTACCACATCTACACCGTCGACCGGCATTCGCTCGCCGCCGTGCGCGAACTCGAACGTCTGCGCGCGGGCGAATTCAAGGACGCCAATCCGCTCCTTACCGAGGTCGCACGGGAGTGCAACGCGCTGCCGATTATCTTTTTGGCGCTTCTGCTACATGACATCGGCAAGGGCCACGGCCACGACCATCATGAGCGCGGCGCGGTTCTGACGGCTGAGGTTTGCAAGCGTCTGGGATTGGACGGCGAGGAAACCGATCTCGTCGTCTTTCTCGTGCGCGACCATCTGATGATGTCGCAGGTAGCGCAAAAGGGCGACGTCGACGATGAGCGCACGGTCGAGGACTTCGCCCGCGAGGCCGGCTCGATCGACCGGCTGAAGGCGCTCTATCTCCTGACCTTCGCCGACATGCGCGCGGTCGCGCCCAACGTCTACAACAACTGGCGCGACATGCTCTTGAGTGAGCTTTACATGAAGGCGCTCAAGATCCTCGAACATGGCGATCGCGAAGCGGTCGATCCGGCGCGGCGCCTCGCGCTGGTCAAAGAAGCGGTGCAGGAGCGGCTTGGCACCGCGAATGCGCCCGCGGACGAAGTTGCAGCCTTTCTCGACCTGATGCCTGATCGCTACTTCCTGACCGTTCCTGAGGGCGACATCGGGATCCATTTCGAGTTGATGCAGGCGCTTCGGGAGCGGCCGCTCGTATGCCGCTATCGGCACTTCCCCGAGCTCGAATTCAGCGAGTTTATCGTCGTCACACGCGACCAGCCCGGCCTCTTCTCGAAGATCGCCGGGGCGCTCACCGCCAATAATCTCAACATCCTGTCCGCCCGTATCACGACGCGCGCCGACGAGATTGCGCTCGATGTCTTTCGCGTCTCGAACCTCGCGAGCGCGGGTGGCCTTGCGATGGAGGAGGAGCGCTGGCTGCGGGTCGAGCGCGACCTCGAGCGGGTGCTGAACGGCGAGCAGGACATCGAACAACTGGTTGCGAACGCGCACCGTACGCGTTTCGGCTCGCGCAAGTTCGTGCGCCGGGTTGCGAGCGAGGTCACCGTCGACAATCGCACCTCCGAGCAATTCACGGTCGTCGACGTCTTTACCCAGGATCGCGTCGGGCTGCTGTTCGCGATTACGCATACGCTTTTCAAGCTTGGACTGGTGATTCACCTTGCGCGGATTTCGACCAACGCCGACCAGGCGCTCGATGTCTTTTACGTGAGTGACCGCGACGGTGGAAAAATCACTGACCTGGAGCGGATGCGCACGCTGCGCACGGCACTGATCGAGCGTCTCGAAGAGGATCCGGCGGGGAGCGGGCAGGGCTGAACGCGGTGGGGTGGGACGAATACATCCAGCGTTTTCTCGATCGTCAGACAGTCGAGCGCGGGCTCGCACGCAATTCGCTCGAGGCTTACGGGCACGACCTGCGCGAGTTCCAGGAATTTTGCCGTGAAAAAGACGTTATACCCGAGCGCCTCGACGCAGCCTCGCTAATGGCCTACCTCGAATCACTTGCCGAGCGCGGCTTTCGCGTGTCGAGCCAGCGCCGGCGTCTCGCCGCGGTCAGAGGATTGATTCGCGAACTGCTCGAACTGAAGATTATCGAGCGCGATCCCGCGCAGGCGCTGAAGCTTCGGCCGCATCCGCGTCCGCTGCCGCGCACGCTCGGTCGCGCCGATATGGAGGCGCTAATCGCGGCGATTGATACGAGCACGCTGCGTGGCCTGCGCGACCGCGCGATGCTCGAGATGGCCTACGGATGCGGCCTGCGCGTGTCGGAACTGGTCGGCCTCAAGCTTCATCAGGTCAACGTCGAAGCCCGCGTCGTGATCGTGATGGGCAAGGGCGGCAAGGAGCGAATCGTGCCGGTCGGCGGCGCGGCTCTGCGGGCACTGAGGACTTATCTGGTCGCGCGGCATAAAGAGTCCCAGATCGAGTCCAACGGCAAGCGCGTAACACGCCGTGCACGTGCAGCAGTGCCCGTAAAACCCAATTCGGCGCTTTTCACGAGCCGGCTCGGCCGTGCGATGACGCGCCAGGGATTCTTCAAGGCGCTCAAGGGATGGGCCGCGCGCGACCCGCGTCTGAGTTGGATCAGCCCGCACACGTTGCGCCATTGCTTCGCGACCCATCTGCTCGAGGGCGGCGCTGACCTGCGCGCGGTGCAGGAGATGCTCGGCCATAGCGACATCTCGACCACCCAGATCTATACGCATCTCTCGCGTAGCCATCTGCGCAAGGTCCATCGCACGTTCCATCCGCGCGCACGGCGCGACGCCGCCGCGACGGATAAGGCGGTCGACTGACGTGCCTGAAAGCTCGAGCTTCGACGTCTCAAACTTTATCGTTCAGCTTTCGATCTGGGCGGTGCCGATCGTCTTCGCGATTATCCTGCACGAGGTGATGCACGGGTTCGTCGCGCGCATGCTCGGTGACGATACGGCCGAGCGCGCCGGCCGCCTGACTCTCAATCCCATCCCGCATATCGATCCGATGGGCACGATTATCCTGCCGGCGTTGCTGCTCCTCTTTCATATGCCCGTCTTCGGCTGGGCCAGGCCGGTGCCCGTCGACTTCCGGCGGCTCAATCCGCGACGGGCCGGCATGTTGGCGGTCGCGGCCGCGGGGCCACTTACGAATCTCGCGCTTGCAGTCCTGAGCGCAGTGGCGCTGAGAGTCGCGGTCGCGCATCTTGCAGGACTATGGGGAGAACGAATCGGACTGCCGCTCGCTTTGATGCTCAAGGCGTCGGTCATAATCAACATCGTGCTTGCGGTCTTCAACCTGCTGCCACTGCTGCCGCTCGATGGCGGGCGGGTCGTCGCAGCCCTTTTGCCGCCGCAACTGGCGCGCCGCTTTGCAGGCCTCGAACGCTACGGACTTCTGATCCTGTTACTGCTACTCTATACGGGCTCGATCAGTGCGGTGATGGACCCGATTATCAACGCGATTGCGCGGGTGCTGCTGTGAACGACACTAGCGAAGCCGAAGGCGGAGCGAGCTAAGGAGTCTGCCGCCAGGTGAGCGAAGCGAACCGAGCAAGCAAGTCTACGAGCTGCGCCAAGAAATCAGGGAGCGAGGGCAAGGTTGAGAGTGCTCGTGAGGCTTTATCAGACCGAATATCAAGTGAAAAAAGTCGGTGGAGGCTGTGGTGAGCGGAGAGGAACCGGCGGCGAAGTTCGAAAGCGAAGGCGGGATGCGCTTCAGTGTCGGGGTCTACGAGGGTCCGCTCGACCTGCTGTTGCATCTGATCAAGCGCGCCGAACTCGACGCGCACGACGTGACCGCCAGCCTGATTACCGACCAGTATCTCCAGTACCTGAACTTGATGGAGGAGTTGAACCTCGACGTCGCCGGCGAATATCTCGTGATGGCGGCGACGCTCCTGCTGATAAAATCGTTCACCCTGCTGCCTCATCCGGAGTTTGCAGATACGGAAGAGGCGGAGGAACTTAAACGCGATTTGGTCGAGCGCCTGCTCGAGTACCAGCGCTATCGCGAGGCTGCAGCCAGGCTGGGCGAACGCCCGCTGCTGGGCCGCGATGTCTTCCCGTCGCGTGGCGAACCGGTGCCCGAAGTCAAGGAGGAAGGACCACCCTATACGGTCTCCATCTTCGACCTAGTGCAGGCGATGGCGGCGGTGCTGGCGCGGCTCGCCGACAAGGTGCCGCGGCAAATCACGCTCCGCGATATTCCCGTCGCGCAATGTATCCCGCAAATCCTGGCGGTGCTCGGCGACGGCGAACGAATCGAGTTTACGTCGCTCTTCGCCAACCTCGCGGACAGGCCGCTCGTGATCGCGACCTTCCTGGCGTTGCTGGAATTGATCCGGCGCGGCGCGGTGCGTGTTTGGCAGGAGGTGCGCCAGGGTCCGATACTGCTCGGGCGCGGCGACCGCTTCGATGTCAAGCCCGACTGGTCGAAACCTATTGATTCGTATGTGTCCAGTCCTGACGCGGCTGATGAAGGGGAAGAGCCGAGCGCGTGAAGATCGCATCGCAACAACGCTAGTCTAGCCAAAAAGACCTTGGATTAATCGTCCGAGCACCTAATGCTGACCTCGATTGACAGCAGTTAGTTCGCGAGTGTACGAGAGGCTCATTCCGCGCGGAGGTTCAGATACATATGCCCAGCCCGGCAGAGAAAATCGATATCGAAAAGACCAGGAAAATTGCTGAGCACGTTTTCGATTTGCTGGGCGGCGCGCTGGTCTCAGCAATGATCTATCTCGGCGACCGGATGGGGCTGTATCAGGCGTTGAATGGCGCAGGTGCCCTGACCAGCGAAGAGCTGGCGCAAAAGACCGGATTACACGAGCGATGGATTCGCGAATGGCTCTACGGACAGGCAGCGGCGAAGTTGATCGACTATATAGGGGAAGGACGTTTCGAGCTGAGTACGGAAAGCGCGCTGGTTTTGGCGAACGAGAACAATCCCTTCTTTCTCGCCGGCGGATTCTGTGCGCTGCCGCAGCAGATGGCGGTGCTCAATCAGCTTCCCGAATCATTCAAGAGCGGCATAGGATTGACCTACGATCAGCTTGGTCCGGAAGTGAATCGCGGCGTCGAGCGCCTGCTGGCCCCATGGTTCCACACGCAACTTGTTCCGAGCGCACTACCCAAGCTCGACGGAGTCGTTGGCAAGCTGCAAAGCGGAGCCAAAGTCGCGGATGTCGGCTGCGGTTCAGGAGTCGCACTGATCGAGATGGCGAAGGCCTACCCGCGAACCAGCTTCCATGGATATGACATCGCGAAGATCGCGCTCGCTCGCGCATTAAACAACGCTATGCAGGCGGGCATTAGCAACGTCACTTTTCACAATGCCAGAGTCGATCCACTTCCGGGTGATGCGAGTTACGACTTCATCACGACCTTCGATTGCTTGCACGACATGACGCGGCCGGATCTTGTGATGCGGGCTATCCGCGCCGCGATCAAGCCCGACGGTACCTGGCTAATCGCCGATGTTCACGGACAGCCGACCTTCGAGCAAAATCTGAAGGATAATCCGCTTGCGCCGGTGATGTATGGATTCTCGGTGCTCTGTTGCATGTCCTCGGCGTTGTCGGAACCAGGCGGTCTGGGTCTGGGCACGCTCGGATTTCCCGAACCAGTGGCGCGCAAGATGGTCGCTGAAGCGGGCTTCACCCGCTTCACAACGCGCGATTTCGAGAATCCGATTAACGCGTATTACGAGGTGCGTCCGTAGCGCATGAATCAATGAAACGTTGGGTTTGAATTTTCGTGGAAGAAGAACGGCTCAAAGCGATCCTCGAAAGCCTGCTGTTCGCGGCAGGTGAACCGGTGACCCTGGCGCAACTCGCATCGGTACTCGACAGCGCACCCCGCGACGATATCCGCAGGGCGCTCGCGGAGATGGCGACGGCCTACGCTGGGGGCGGACGAGGACTCGTACTTGAGGAAGTCGCCGGTGGGTATCAATTGCGCACCCCGAAGGAGCATGCGCTCTACGTCCGCAAGCTGCTCGCCGCCAAGCCTCCGCGGCTTAGCCGTCCATTGCTCGAGACGGTTGCGATCATCGCGTATCGGCAACCGATTACGCGCCCGGAAATTGAGCAGCTTCGCGGCGTCGATACCGGCGGTGTGCTCGAAACGCTGCTCGAGCGCAGGCTCGTGCGGATAGCCGGCCGCAAGGATGCGCCGGGCCGTCCTCTGATGTACGCCACCACGTCCGAGTTCCTCGAAGTATTTGGGCTGAAGGATCTCCAGAGTCTCCCCGACATGGAGGAGTTCCGCGCACTGCAGACCGCGCACGATGATTCGGGTGTCGCAGCTGGCGCCGATTCAACGCCCGTATCCGCGGACGAGGCGGAAATTTCGGAGGCGGCTGCGGCGGGACGCGGCGAGGGGCCTGCGGACGAGGAATCAGGGACGCTGCCGCTCCGAGAAGTCACGACTGCCTCTTCAGCAACGCCTGCCGATTCGGAGCCTTCGCAAGAGCCTTCGGTCGATCGCGAGGAATCGAAGGAGCCCGAAGAGCCGCGCTAGCATGCCGTCCCGCAAATAACTTTATAGGGTAAGCTGTCATTCTCCGCGTGCGTACCTCGCGGAGAATCCCGCCGCTCTGAAGATCGCGGGATTCCACGCGCGAAACGCGCGCAGAATGACAAGTCATCCGCCAGTTGGGCGTAACCGGTAATTTGTAAGGTTGCTAATGGGACACAACACTCGAGCGAAGGAGTAAGCCGGACTAGTTCCGGTCTTCTTCCAGGTAGCCCATTTCGGGGGCGTAGTTCTCGAAGCGCGTGAACTGGCTCAGATAGGTGAGCCGTGCGGTGTCGGTCGGACCGTTGCGCTGCTTGGCGACGATGACTTCGGCGACCCCTGGCTCCTTGCTATCACGATGGTACATCTCGTCGCGATAGATGAACGCGATCACGTCGGCATCCTGCTCGATCGCTCCCGACTCGCGCAGGTCCGCGAGCAGCGGGCGGCGGTCGGGCCGTGTCTCGACCTGCCGGTTAAGCTGTGAGAGCGCGACGACCGGCACCTTCAATTCTTTGGCGAGCGCCTTGAGCGAGCGCGAGATGTCGGCAATTTCCTTCTCGCGCGATTCGCCCGGCTTGGGCGCACGCATAAGCTGCATGTAGTCGACGATTATCAGGCCCAGGTTGACGTTGCGCTCGCGTGCGAGACGGCGGCACTTGGCCTTGAGGACGATCGGCGTGATGTCGGAGCTATCGTCGATATAGATGGGCGCGTCGTAGAGATCTCCGGCGGCGCGCGCGAGCTTTGTGAAGTCGTCGGCGGACAAACGCCCGTTGCGCGCCTTGGCGCTGTCCACCCGCGCCTCCGAACACAACATCCGCAGGACCAGTTGCTCCTTGGACATCTCCAGCGAGAAGAACGCGACGCCGACGCGCGGATCGGCCTGGGTCGCCGCGTAACCGGCGATATTCAACGCGAGCGCCGTCTTCCCCATGCTGGGGCGTGCCGCGATGATGACTAAATCCGACGCCTGAAGCCCGGCAGTAATCCGGTCGAGGTCGAGAAAACCGGTTGGCACACCGGTGACCAGCTCCTTGCGATCGTACAACGCCTCAATGAGCTTGAGCGATTCCTTGCTCAGCTCCTTCATCGAATGGAACGACGGCCGGATCCGTTTTTCTGCGATCTCGAAAATGCGATGCTCGGCTTCGTCGAGGTATTCGTCGACGTTGGCCGGCCCGTCGTACGCGCCCGAAGCCACCTCGGTTGCGACCGTAGCGAGGCTGCGCAGTACGGCTTTCTCGCGCACAATGCGCGCGTAATGGCCGATATTCGCGGCGGTCGGTACGCATGCCGCCAGTTCCGCTATATAAGCTGCGCCGCCGATTGCTTCGAGCACGCCCTTGGAGCGTAGCGTGTCGCAGAGCGTGATCGCATCGACCGGATGATTACGGTCGCTGAGCTCCCCCATCGCACGGAAGATCTCGCGATGCGACTCTCGGTAAAGATCGTCGGCGCTCAGGATTTCGAGCGCCTGGTTGATACCCTCATTATCGAGCAGAATCGCGCCGAGGACCGATTGCTCGGCCTCGAGATTCTGAGGAGGAACGCGCTTGAGGATATCGTCCGCCGCTGCCGCCGCCACCTGCCACCCCGCTTCGGACCCGGCCACCACCGTCTCACGGAAGGGTAAAAATACGAGCCCGCCCGTTCGTCAGACGTTTGCTTAGAATGTTAGTAAACGTCGTGTAACATCAGTATCCGAAACGGCGGGTTGCGGGGCAAGCGCAAACGTGGATGTTGCGCAAATTCTTTTTCACATCTGTCCATAACTCAACGCAGACCACAAATGAATCAGCGCTTGCGGCGAATGCTCTTGGCCCCGTGGTGTGCGACGAGCGGTCCTATCGCGACGCCAAAGAGAAAGCCACCCACATGTGCCCACCATGCGACGCCGCCCACAAAAGGTCCTTGCGCGCCGGCGCTGATTCCCGCCCATAGCTGTATCGCGAACCAAAAGAGCAGATAGAAAACGGCGGGAATCTCGACGAACTCGACGAAGATGAAAAGCGGCAGGATCGTCATGATGCGGCCGCGCGGATACAACACGAAATACGCGCCGAGCACGCCGGCGATCGCGCCGCTTGCGCCGATCACCGCCACGCGCGAGTCCGGGCCCATCGCGATCATTGCAAGCCCGGCGGCGATTCCCGAGAGCAGGTAGAACCACAAGAAGCGGAAGTGGCCGAGTCGTTCCTCGACTGCGGGGCCGAAGATGAAGAGGTAGAGCATGTTGCCGGCGATGTGCAGCAATCCCGCGTGGAGAAAGAGCGAAGTGACGAGGGTCGCCAGCGCATCAAAGCGATATCCGCTGCGCGCAGCCAGATACGTTATCCGCGCCGGCACCATCGCGAAACGTGCAAAAAGGGGCTCGGCGTTGCGTGCGGCGTGGACCTCGAACGCAAAAACGGCGATATTCGCGGCGATCAGGCACGTGTTTGTCAGCGTCAGCCGATGCGACGCCTCGCTATCACGTAAAGGGATCATCGGAAGATGCCGGAGCGATGCGCCGGTATAGTAAGCACGCGCCGCGGCCGCACGCGAGCAGGTTGGGCGCCGGACGTGCTTGAGCCTATGGGCGCTTATGTGCAAAAGAGATCATGCATGCAGACTTTCGAATCCCGCGCCTCGCGGATCACACACTAGGCGAAGCGAAGCGGAGCCGAGCTAAGGAGTTTGCGACGTGCGCACAGCGAGCGCAGCGAGCGATTTTAGTCACTGCAAACGCGGCTATAAATTCGGGCGAGGGCTAAGTAACAAATTTCCCGACGACCCGCCGTCGCGGCGGGTTCATTAACACGGAGGAAACCATGGAGATCGTCAAGCAGGAAGTGATGGTCCAAACCGGCAACGAGCAGATGCCCTGCCATCTGGTTCATCCCGCGAGTGGAGGCCCGTATCCGGGGCTGGTCGTGGTGATGGAGGCCTTCGGGCTCAACGACAACATTAAGAAGATTGCTGACCGCTTCGCGGCCGAGGGTTTTGCCACAATCGCGCCGAACCTCTACTTTCGCATGCCGAACAACGTCGTGGGATACGATGATCTGCCCGGCGCAATCAAACTGATGGGAGGGGTCAAGGACGACCAGGTCGTCGCCGACATGACGGCGGCAATTAATCATCTGAAAGCACAGAAAGACGTGAAGCCCAAGTTTGGCACGACCGGTTTCTGCATGGGCGGACGCGTTGCCTTCCTGGCCGCCGTGCGCAATCCCGACGTGTACGCCGCGGTGCCGTTTTATGGCGGCGGGTTGACGCGCGCTGGACAGCCCGGCGGGAAAGCGCCGACCGAATACGCGGAGAATCTCAAGGGTCCGGTGCTCGCGTTTTTCGGGGGTAAGGACGCGTTTATTCCCGTAACTGAGGTCGACAAATTCCGCGATTCGCTGAAAGGCGCAGGGAAGGCCGCCGAGATCGTGTTGTACGCAGATGCGGACCACGGGTTCATGTGCGATGAGCGTCCGTCGTACCATGCTGCGCACGCGAAGGAGGCATGGCCGAAGGCGGTTGCATTCTTGAAGCAGCACTTGAGCTAGTACGCTGCGCTGATTGCAGGACGGGGCCAGCGCCCGAAGCCGTCGCGAAAGGCAAGCTTCGTGCGTTTTCTGCCGGGCGGAGCGGGCGCGCGACGCGCGCCCGCTCCGCCCGTTACTCTGCTAATGCTGCGAAGCCTCTACGCCGGCCACGGCTTTCCGTACTCGTCGAGACATGCGACCTCGCTTACGGGACGCCGTCGCACTGGACCAAACTTGCCTTGCGGATACCCGATCGGCATCAGCGCGTACGTCTGGATATCCGCCGGGAGTTTGAGGATTTCGCGCACTTCATCCTCGAAAAACGCGTGAATCGTCGTGAGCACTGTACCCAGTCCGAACGCGCGGCATGCGAGGATGATGTTCTGGACGGCGGGGTAAATACTTGAGCCCGCGATACGCGCTTGGACCTGTGCTTTGGCCTTGATATCGTCGGGCAACTTCGCCGCTGCCGACCACATACTCGCGCGAAGACATGGGAGCAGCAGGACCGGCACGTCGCCCATATGATCGAACAGATGCGTGACGGAACGCATGAAACGTTCGTACTGCTGCTCATCCATGTGCGCGGGGCGCTCGCGGCCGGCGTAAAGCTTCGTCAGGATGTCCGAGGCCTTCTTGTACACCGCGCCGAGTTGCCTTCGCTTCTCAGCGTCCTTGACCACGATGAAGACCCATCCCTGCGCGTTGCTACCCGAGGGCGCCCGAATGGCGGCGTCCAGAACCTTGGTAATTACTTCATCGGGAACCGGGTCGGGTTTGATACGCCTGACCGATCGCGCCGAGTACATCGCTTCGAACAGTCCAAATTCAGCCATCTTCAGTAATCTTCGAATAAGAAGTGTTGCTTGGCCGCACGCTCCCGACGGAACAACTCTTGTTAATTAACCGGCGCGGCTTATACCGACTTTGTCTTGGCGCCTGGGTTTCCACGTCCGAGCAATTTTGCCATGACCTTCTTCGCGTCGGCCGGATCCTTGACCATCGGGCCCGGCTGCACGCGATGTTTCATCAACTTATCGTCATCATTGAATTCGCGCACGCTTACGCAATATTCAAGCAGGAGGCCATTCGGGTCATTGAAGTAGATAGAACGGCACCACTCGTGATCGACCACCGGAGTGACGTCGACGCCCTTGTCAGCGAGGTGTTCGCGCTTGGCCTCGAGTTCCTGCAACGAATTCACGTTGAAGGCGAAATGATAGAACGCGGCAGGGAGGTTCTGAGCACTGCTGATGTCGGTTGCAAACTCCGAGGGAATGCCTGGAACTTTCTCGGGGCACATAAAAGCGACCAGCGTGCCATCGCCGGTATCCAGGAAGGCATGCTTGATCCTGCCGCCCTCCGGCGGTTCGAGAACGTCACACCATGCGACCTTCCAGCCGAGAATGTTAGTGTAGAACTCGATTGTGCGATCGATATCGAGCGTCGTAAGTCCCAAGTGATGCACGCCGCTGCGTTCCATTGGACGGTCCTCCGTCTGTGGCAGATTTGTCCCCTGTCGTTTAGTACCACGGCAATGGCAAAAACGCGATTATCCTGCGCCTTACGCGTAGCGCAGGCGTTAGTCGAGCTTCACGATCTTGTGTTTTATCGCGTAGCGCACCATTTCCGCGGTCGAGCGCAAATTCAGCTTCTGTTTGAGATTGTCGCGATGGACCTGCGCGGTCTTGGGGCTGATGTCGAGCTTGAGCGCGATATCCTTGCTGGTCGCGCCGTCGCCAATCAGTTTCAACACTTCTCGCTCGCGGCGCGTAAGCGTGAATTTGTTGCTGTGCTTCGCCGTCCATGGGCGAGTGATCCGGCTCAGCAGTATCGGTGCGATCGACGGGCTTAAGTAGCTTTTGCCGGCATGGACGGCGCGCACCGCGTCGAGCAACTCCTCGGGTGCGTCGGTTTTGAGGAGATAGCCTGCGGCGCCGGCCTCCGTGAGCGCCTCGAGCACATATTCCTCGTCGTCGTATTGGCTCAGCATCAGCACCTTGGAGGCGGGCGAGGCCTTGGCGATCCGATGGGCCGCGGCGATGCCGCCCATTCCGGGCATTCCAATATCCAGTATGGTTACCTGCGGATGGAGTTTCGCGGTGAGTGCGACCGCTTCTTCGCCGCTCGCAGCCTCGCCGACGACTTCACATTCCCCACCGCGCTCGAGTAGGAGCCGCAGCGGGTCGCGAAACATCCGATGGTCATCGGCGAGTACAACCTGAATCTTTCCGTCGCCCCTGGTCATGCCGGCTCCGGGATATCCGCGACCAGCCTGGTCGAGCCCGGCCTGGACTCGATTCGGAATCGCCCGCCCATCAGTTCGAGCCGCTCCGCGAGTCCGCTGAGCCCCATTCCGCTCGCGCTCTTCGCAATCCCCTTGCCGTTATCCAGGATGGAAAGCCGCGCGCGGCTGCCGCGTTTCTCGACGCTTATCTCGACGCGGCTTGCGCCCGAATGGCGTATCACGTTCGAAAGTGCTTCGCGTGCGACCTGGTAGCAGAGCTGCTGAACCGGACGCGTCAGCGCGTCCATCAGATCCGCGTGAGCGAGCCGGCCCTTAACGCCGGTATCGCCGAGGCGGCGCAGTTCGTAGCGCAGCGCCTCTGATAGTGATGAACGTCCGAGCGTTGCCGGGCGCAGCTCTCTCATGCGCAGCCGCAGCGCCTGTTCGAGTTGCTTGAAGACGCCGCGCGCTTCATCAGGATCGGCTTCGAGCGCCAGCCGAGCCGCGGCCAGCAGTTGCGCCTGATGGTCATGGAGGTCGCGGGCGATTCGTGCGCGTTCCGTGTCGATCGCCCCAAACATCCGAAGCCCCAGACTGCGCACCAGCCGGCGCAGCCGTTCGTTTTCTGCTTCCATTTTCCAGCAGTCGATAATCGGATCGATACGCGCTGCCAGCGCTTTGACGCCCGCGACTACCGTATCGTCGATCACAGAATTGGATGCGAGCGCGACGGCGCCCTCGCGAAACGGGACGCATACATAACTCGAGAAGCGCTCGAAGAGACGGTCTTCACGGTATACGCTGGCGCGGTTGCGATTCGCAGTCCGGAGAATCGTGGCTCGGCGCTTGAAGCTGTCGGCGAGCGCGCTATGCGCGTCGAGCGGTGGGAGCGACGCCAGTGCGGTCGAGGCTGCCGCCAACCGTAGCTCGCCATCTTCAGTCGCTGCGACCATCCAAGCCTCGAATGGGCCCATCTTTGCGAAGAGTGAGCCCAATCCCGCGAACCGGTTGCGCGGCCTTAGTCTCAGAACCGACCTGACCGCATCGTCGAGTTTGCGGACCTCCGATTCACTGGCCGCGAGTTCCGCCTTTGTCTTTGCCAGTTCCCCGTGCGTGGCGAGCGCGCGTTTACGCCAGAAGTCGCGGGACGCTCTATGTTCGCTCGCTATGACTGACGAAAGTGCGTTGCGCGCAACCAGTTCATTCACCGCCTCGAGCCTGGAGTGCGCGACGCCATCGGGCGCGACACTGACCACTCGCACTCGCGCCGCGTCGGTGGCGTTGGTGGTTACTACGCCTGAGACGCGGCTGCCGTCCCGCACTATCGAATCGCCTAAGAATGGTCCAAGCTCGGAAGAAGCAAATCGTACGCTCTCACGTGATGTTACGGATTCTTCGATAATCTGCCGGGTGGCCTTGGCGAGTATCGCCGAAAGCGCCGCATTCCATCTTGGGCCGGCGGGGACGTGAAGCACGCCGTCACCATGCGAATTCCGCCATTCGATGAGGCAAGCGGTGGCGCCGGCGATCACGTTGAGCCTGGCGAGAGAGCCCAGCGCAGCGCGAACGCCGGACGATTCGTCAGCATCACGTGCCGCCCACACCAGCGAAGGTTCCGGAAAAATACTCACATCCTCCCCTATGCTGCCCCCTCATGCTGGACGTGTGGATAGTCAATGCTGAATCGAATCGCTCGGTTGGCCCAAGTCTGTTCCGAGCTTCTGCATCTCAGCGCCGAACTGCGCCCAGTCGCCACGCCGCAGCGCCGTCAGTGCCTGGTTATAGTGCGCGGCGGCAGCTTCGAGGCTTGGTCGTCCATTCGCGTGGGGCGCGCCCCCAGTTGCCGGCTGGGCCGGTTGCCCCGCATACGCAACGATGACGTTCGGCGCGGATCCGTTCTTCGCCACGACTGGCGCTTGCGCCGGCGGCGCCTTGAACAGTGCGGCGAGGGTGGTCTCGAGATCGTCACCCATTACGGCCTTGCCGTCATACGAGGCCAGCACGCGCTGCAATTGCGGCAATTTGCCATTCTCCGCCGCTATGTAGAGAGGTTCGACATAGAGTAGTGAGTCCTCGACCGGGATAACCAACAGGTTACCGAGAATCACCTTCGAACCCATCTGATTCCACAATGAGATTTGGCGCGAGATTTCGGTATCCTGGTTGATTGTCGCCTGGACTTGGCTGGGGCCGTAAAAGTTCCGGTCCTTCGAGAAGGCAAACTCGAAAAGATGGCCGTAGTCGGCGCCGTCGCAGCGCGCGGCGAGCCACGCGATCATGTTGGGCCGATTTTGCGGCGACATCGGCAGCATCAGTATATACTCCGCGTTGACCTCGCCCGGCAGCCTCATCATCACGTAATACGGCTGCATCGTGCCCGACTGGCCCGCGTATGTTTCCTGCGGGAAGCTCCACAGGTCCTCACGATTGTAGAAGACCGCCGGGTCGGTCATGTGGTAGGTGCGGTAAATATCTGCCTGGATCAGAAACAAGTCCTCGGGGTAGCGAATGTGGGCATGCAACTCTGCCGTCATCTCGCCCATCGGCTTGAAGAGTCGTGGATAGATGCGCTCCCACGTCCGTATCACGGGATCGTCGGGATCGGAAACGTAGAATTCGCTGTCACCCGTATATGCGTTGATGACGACTTTGACCGAGTTTCGGATATAGTTTATCTGGTCGCCGTTTTTCTGTGAGTACGGGTAATGGTCGCTGACGGTATAGCAGTCAACTATCCAGTACAGCCCTCCGTTTAATACTATCATGTAAGGGTCCCGGTCCTGATTCAGGAACGGCGCAATCGCATTAATGCGGTCATTGATGTTGCGCCGCAGCATGATTCGGCTGCCGGGGATGATATTACCGGTTACCAGCAGATTGATATCGCGGTAGTAGAGGCTGAACACCAGGCGTCGCCAAAAGCCGCTTACCGGTACGCCTCCGCTGCCCGAGTAAAAATTAGAAACGTTTTCGTTGCCCCTCCCATAATCGAATTCAGGCGCGGGCCCCTTGACGATAACGTAGTTGTCCGGTTCTTCGCCGAAATAGATCCCGGGTTGGGTGATTTTCAGGCCGACGTTCGATTCCGGTGGAATATTCTTAACGTAAAGGTTCGGCAATCCTTCCTGGTTCTTGGTGTTCACCGGACTCATCACCAGGCCATAACCATGTGTGAACTTCAAATGCCGATTGACCCAGGTCTGCGCAACCGGCGTCAGCAGGTCTACGTTCATTTCGCGCGCCGACAACATTACCTCGGTGTAGCTGTTCTGAATTTGATAACGGTCGATATCAACGTCCTTGAAGTCGTAGTAGGGGCGGATTTCCTGCAACTGCCGATAGGTGTCGATCAGCACGCGCGGGTCCCACAGCCTGATATTCTTGATCGTCGTCGCGTCTTGCTCGAGCGAGGCTGGCGTCATGTGCCCCATCCCTGCAAACGGCTTCACATCGAATCCGTCGAGCTGAAACGCCAGCCGCGTCATCTCGATATTGCTCACTAAGTACGGCTGCTCGACCCGCAGCTCGTCGGGCTTAACCCACAGCCGTTCGATGACGGGTTGGACCAGAGTCAGGATGATCGACGGGCCGAACACGATTACGGCAGCCGCCACCGGAAGCCTGAGACCTCTCTCACGAACGTTCGAGACACATAACGCGGCAGCCACTATCGACAGCGCCACCAACAGCCACAGACCTGGTTGCCACAACACATGATCGACGTAACGGAGCCCAAAAACGACGCCGTCGGTATGGAACAGGAGTTGATAGCGCCCGAGCCAGTAATTCATCGCCCGCTGCAGGAAAAAGATTCCCAGCAGAACCGAGAGATGCGCCGCGCACGAAAGCGTAATTTGAGGCGGCGATTCGCGGAAATCGAGCGAACCGCGCGCCCAATAGACCGCTGCTGTCATTGCTGCCGTGAGAAACAGAATCAGCAGGAACAAATCTCGCCAATCTTCCAGGAGCGGCAGCGTAAAAACGTAAAAGCCGACGTCACGGTTAAGGGCCGGCTCTTTGAGCCCGAACGGTACGCCATAGAGCGCCTTGAGATAAACGTCCCAACTCCCAGCTTCGCCCTGTGCCGCGAAGAGCGCCAGTATCGCCGCGCCGCCCATCACCAGCAGATACCATGGCACGCGGTCGCCGAGCGCGCGGATAAGCTCCGGCAGGTTTATCTCGACCATTTCTTCGGTCCGGCGCACCACCCTCAGGCGTTCGCGCTCACGGCTCAACCGAAGCGCGATCCAGCCACTCAGCGCTATCGCCAAAAACGCAACCGTCCAGACCGTTGCGAAAATCGCGACTTGGGCAATGAGCGTCTTCGTAAAAACCTGTCGATAGTGGAGTGCGGCGAACCAGTACAGGTTGACCAACAGCTGGTCGGCGAGACTCAGGACGAGAAAGGCGACGATTAATGCCGCACCCAGGATGATCAGAAGTATTCTCGGGCGCATCAGCTTTTTCCGGTCAGGCGCCGCGCGCGACCTGGGCAACGTGCTCCCGGACCACGTCCGGCGGGCACAGCCAGATGAAGATCTTCAAGGAAATGTAAGCGACCAGTAGCCAATCCAGCTCTCCAATTATCGGGATAAGATCGAGTTCAAGTGCCGGTGGAGTGATCAGAATCAGAACGCCGAGCAGGGGCACCAGCTTGGCCAGGAACGAGACCCGCCGATCCTTCATCAGCCGGAAAAAGACCCGCGTGAACTGCGGCAAATACATCAATAACCCGCGCACGCGCAGCGGGCTCAGCATTTGCATTCTGAGGAAGGATCGAAACACAGATGCGACTCCGTTGATACCAAGACTAGCACACCCGCGTAGGAAGAATTACACGGTTAGGCCGATTAAGCGCTCACGCCCTTTTTTGGCTACAATCAAACCCAGGGGAGGGAGATAACCCGGTGAAAAGGCACATGACCGTCGGCGACTTTTTAGTCGCCTATCTGCGCAAGGCAGGCGTACGTCACGTTTTCGGCATTCCCGGCGATCTTGCCCTCAAGCTCTTCTTTGCGCTGGGCAAGAAGCATGATCTCGAAATTCTCACCTTCTCGCATGAACCCGGAGTTGGCTTCGCCGCCGACGGCTACGCCCGCGCGACCGGTAAAATCGGCGTGGTATGCGTTACCTACGGCGCTGGCGGCCACAACATGGTGAACCCCGTCGCCGGTTCGTTCTCCGAGCGGGTGCCGCTCCTTATCTTCTCCGGCGGCCCGGGAGAAGAGGAGCGTAAACTCGGCACCCTCATCCATCACCAGGCCCGCGAAATCGAATCGCAGCGCCGCATTTATGACGAGGTCACGTGTGCCTCGCGCGTAATCACCGACCCGCGAACCGCCGCGCACGACCTGCATGCGGTCGTCCGCGCCGTATGGGCCGAACAACGCCCGGGCTATGTCGAGATTCACCGCGACATGGTCGACCGCGAGATCGAAGTGCCCGACGAGATCATCGAATGGGACGGCCATCTGCACTTTCATGAATCGGATTCGCGCAAGCTCGAGGAAGCCGCGCGCGAAACCGCGGCGATGTTCAACGAGAGCCGCAAGCCGGTCCTCATTGCCGGCATCGAGATCCATCGCTACAAGGCCTCGCACGATCTGGTCGAACTGGCCGAACGCATGGGAGCGCCGGTTTTCGCGACCGTGCTGGGCAAGGGCGCCTTTCCGATGGATCACCCGCTGTACATGGGCGTCCACGTCGGCCCGATCAGTCCGCCGCCCATCGTTGCCCGCATGGACGAGGCCGATTTCGTGCTGAACCTTGGATGCCTCAAGACCGATATGAACTTCGGCAACCGCCCGCCGCACATAATCCAGAAGAACAGCGTATGGGCGGTCGACCGCCGGGTCGACGTCAAATTTCACACCTATACCGACGTCGCCGTGCGCGATTTCGTGCGCGCGCTCCTGCGTCAGGAACTTCGCAAGCACCGGGAGACCGTGACCTATGCGAGCAATCTCACCAACAGCGCCGGCGTCGTGAAGGGCGGACTGCTCAAGGGGGGCGGCACAATCAGCAAAGCTAACGGCGCAGCTAAACTTAACGGCGCATCGCCGGTGAAGGTGAGCGAGATCCTTGTCGCCGTCAACGACTTCCTCGCCGAGAATCGCCGCTACATGGTCGTCGCCGAATCGGGCGACATGCTGTTCGGCGGACTCGATGTCCGCGTGCCGCACCACGGGACCTATCTCGCGCAGGGATTTTATGCGTCGATGGGATTCGCGGTGCCGGCCGCGCTCGGGGCACAGGTCGGATGCGGCTTGCGTCCGCTCGTACTATGCGGCGACGGCGGCTTTCAGATGACCGGCCCGGAAGTCTCGCATGCGCCTCGTATGGGTATGAATCCGATCGTCATCGTGATCAACAACGGTGGCTGGGGCATCTTCCGGCCGGTCGCTTCTGACCGGCGCGATTTGCTGGAAATTCCCCCATGGCCGTACGCCAAACTCGCGCAGGATTGGGGCGGCACCGGCTTCGAAGCCAACACCGCCGCAGAACTGAGAAGCGCGCTCGAGGCCGCTCATCGATGCAAAACCTTCGCGATAATCGACGCGCACGTTGGCCGCGACGACCTCTCACCAGTTACCATCAAGTACATCAAGGCCGCCGCCAAGCGCTCACAGGCGCCGCTCCAACACAAGACGAACCATCACGGCCTTCGCCCCTAAGCTAACGATGGACACCTACGAAAAGCTCTACCGCGAATTTCACTGGGAAACGCCCCAGCACTTCAACTTCGGCGCGACCATCGATTCCTTCGCGAGCGATCCCAATCGTGTCGCGCTTTTATGGGAAGATCAGGACGGCAACCGCGCGCGTCTCACCTTCGCCGACATCTCCGCGCAATCCAACCGGATCGCCAACGTGCTCGTCGGACTCGGCATCAAGCGCGGCGATCCCGTGATGATCGTCCTGCCCCGTATCGCGCTTTGGCAGGCGGCCTATATCGGCGTGCTCAAAATGGGCGCGATCGTCATTCCGTGCGTCTCGATGCTGCGCGAGAAGGACCTCGTCTATCGCGCCAATCACTCCGGCGCCCGCGCGATCATCGCCGGAACCGACACCGCCGATCTCGTCGCCGACCTGCGCGGC
>WNFT01006815.1_pt1 | contig 20226 bp, 18 predicted proteins | sample 5400191 | NCBI WGS metagenome assembly WNFT01 (sample SAMN13153359, study PRJNA577476) | soil metagenome | isolation source: 80 cm saprolite under Madrone tree | place: USA:California | collected 2016-06-14 | reverse complement strand
TGGGCGCCAGCTTTTCCAGCATTCCCCAGACGGGAAAATTGAACGCGTTGATGTGCACCGCCGCGCCTTCACGCGAGACGTACAGGTGCTGTCCGACAAAATTGCCGGCCTTTGACAGGACTTCCACATCACCGTCGATGTAGACACGCGCATTCGGAAGCTCACGAGAACCCTTACCGGCGAAGGCGAAAACCGTACCGATACCCCCGTCGATGTCGATCATGGAGTCGCTCAATGTCGCGCCGGTGCGGTAGGAGAGCGCATAAAACTCTTCCTTGAGTTCTGAGAGACGCTTGGCGAGCGCCTTCAGCACACTCGCCCTCTCGTGAAACGTCATTCCCCGAAGCTGAGGTCCGCCCACGGTGCGAGCGTGGGCGAGCACGGCGGCGAAGTCGACGCCGGCGGAGGATGCTTGCGCGATGAACTCGCCGGTGGTGGCATCGCGCAGCGCGACACCGTTATCCCGGCCGCTTTGCCAAATACCGCATACATAGCTCTTCAAATTCATAAGCTTAGATCCTCGAAATCACGCAGATTGGGCCGGTCCGCGCAGGCGTGAACAACGTCCACGGAAATGCGCGAGCACCGCTCCGGAGGCTGCGGTCACGGCTACGTCGTAAATTCCATGACGCGCGCTGCGCGATACTTCGGTGGCTGTGGCGGTCAACCGCTCACCGCGCGGAGCCGGTGCGAGAAACTCGATATTGGCGCCCGCCGCCACCATCGGATCACCATAGGAATTGCACGCGAAAGCAAAGGCACTGTCCGCGAACGCGAAGACAATGCCGCCGTGACACATCCCCAAGCCATTGACCATGTCAGAACGCACGGTCATGGCGATTTGGACGCCCCCGGGCGCGACGACGACGATTTCGATACCGAGCGATTGCGACGCAAGATCGGCGAGATACAGCGACTGAACGGCCTCTCGGGCACGGCGCACCGTGTCGCCTGCGGCCAAAGGGCTCTCGTGGGCCATGCTCATCGGCCGCTGAACCGGGGCGTCCGCTTCTCGATGAACGCGGCAACGCCCTCCGTGTAGTCGGCCGACCGACCGAGCTCGCGCTGCGCGTCGCGCTCGATATCGAGCTGCTCGGCGAGCGAGCGCTGCCAGCTGCCGCGAATCGCCGCCTTGGTCCAGGCGAGGCCGCGCGTCGGCGCTACGGCCAGCCCTTCAGCGAGTGCGTCTACGGTCGGTCCGAGCTCAGCATCCGCAACGCATTGCCAGATCATTCCCCAAGCGGCAGCCTGCTCCGCCGGGAGCTTGTTGCCCAGCAAGGTCAAGCCCAGTGCCCGCGCATTGCCGATGAGACGCGGCAGGGTCCACGTCCCGCCCGAATCGGGCAGCAGACCGAGCTTCGAGAAGGCTTGGACGAAACTGGCGGAGCGCGCGGCAATGACGAGATCACAGGCGAGCGCGATGTTGGCGCCCGCGCCCGCCGCCACACCGTTGACTGCCGCGATCACCGGCATGGGAAGTGTGTGCAATGCCAGCACCAAAGGCTTGTAGTACTTATCGATCGACTCCCCGAGGTCGACGCCTTGAGCGCCGGGGGCCACCGCGCGATCGCCGAGATCCTGGCCGGCGCAGAATCCGCGGCCGGCGCCGGTGAGGACCAGAACGCGCGCGTCACTGCCGGGCAAACTCTCCAGTGCGTGCCGTACCTCACCGTGCATTTGGGTATTGAAGCTGTTGAGCTTGTCCGGTCGATTCAAGGTCAGACGAGCGATTCCGCCGTCGACACTGAACAAAATGGTGTCGTATGACATGTGCGTCCCTTGGGATTCGTCGTTACTTGTGATCGTAGCTGATTTCGAGCGTGGCAGTCGTCGGCCGAGCCTGACAACACAGCACGAACCCTGCGTCGGTCTCCCAGGGTTCCAAGGCAATATTGTGCGTCATCACGGCGGCGCCGTCGGTGATTCTCGCGCGGCAGGTCGCGCAAATGCCCGACCGGCAGGAAAAGGGCAGTTCGAGGCCTGCGCGCTCAGCGGCATCGAGCACCGACGCGTCGCTCTGCGCCATCGCGAAGCTGCGGCGCCGGCCGTCCATGACCACGGAAATGGTGGCCAGCACTGATTCGGGCGCGGGAGCCGGCGGTGCGGCGGCGGCCCCCGGCGCGGCGGCGCGCTCCTTGCCGGCGTTATCGACCGGTCGAGGCGCAGCGGCGGCAAAGCGTTCGAATCGAATCTGAGCACTGCCGTTCAAGGTTTTGACGGCATTGCGAACCTCGTCCACCATGTCGCCGGGACCGCAAATCAAGTACTCGTCCGCGGACGACACCTCGGGCATATGCCGCGCGAGCTCGCGAATCTTGTGGCCGTCGATTCGGCCGTTCAGCCATTCTGTCTGTTGCGGTTCGCGGCTCATCACAAAATGCACGGAAAAGCGGTCGATGTAGCGATTCTTGAGCCCTAGCGTCTCTTCGAGAAACATCGTTCGCGAAATGCTGCGGTTGCCGTAAATCAGTGTGAAGCGGCTGCGTGACTCGCGAGCGAGAATATCGGTGGCGAGAGACAGTATGGGTGTGATGCCGCTGCCCGCTGCGAAGGCCACGTAGGAATGCTCGCGATCGGCGCTGATCGAGGTGCGGAATCGCCCCATCGGCGTACCGACGTCGAGCAGGTCCCCGGGACGCAATGTCGACCCAAGTTCGCCGGACATACGGCCGCCCAGTTGCAGTCGGATACCCAATTTGAGCACCCCGCCCCCAGGGGCCGTCACGATGGAATAGGTCCGGCGCTCCTCGCGCCCCTCGATCATGCGTCGCACGGTGACGTACTGTCCCGCGTGAAAGGCGAACGCATCGCGCAGCGCGGAGGGAATCTCCACGGTCAGGCACGCGGCATCTTCGGCGATGCGCTCGACGGCGGCGACTTTCAATGGGTGGAACTCAAGCATGCGCAGTCTTCAGATGCATTTGAAGTATTCGAAAGGCTCGAGACAGGCGCGGCAGCGGTGCAGCGCCTTGCACGGCGTGGAGCCGAATTCGCTGATGCATTCAGTATCGGTCGAACGGCAGCGGGGACAGCCCACGGGTCTGGCCTTTCGCAAGATATCGCGCATGGAAGCGGCGGGCCGCTCCGGGGGCACGATGCCGTAACCTTCGAGCTTGCGCCGGCCGTCGGCGGTGATCCAATCGCTGGTCCAGGCCGGCGACAACACCTGGGTCACGACAAAGGCGCCGATTCCTGCGCTGCCGAGCGCGTGCTCAACCGAGCGTCGAATCACCTCGGTCGCCGGACAGCCGAGGTAGGTCGGAGAGAGACCCACGTCGAGAGTGCCGTCGGACTCCAGTGTGACGAAGCGAATCAGGCCGAGATCGACGATGCCCAATGCCGGGATCTCGGGATCTTCAACGGCTGCGAGTGCCCTCCACGCCAGCGACAGACGTCGGTCGGCATCGACATTCGCAAACGTGGGCTCGGGCTCGCGATTGTCGGCGCGCATCGAACTCACCAGCGTGCTCCCGGATAGGTGCGCTGCAGATGCTGCATCTCAGCGAGAATGTATCCGAGATGTTCGCTGTGTTGGCCGCGTTTACCGTGCCAGGAATGCGGTCGATCTTTGGGTCGCCGGAGCGTCGCCTCGGCCAGTATCTCATCGATACGCCGGAGCCACGCCGCTTGAACGTCGGACAACCGCGGCGCCACACCCCGGTCAGCCATCGTCCGATCCAACTCATCTTCGGCGAACAGTTCCACCGTATAGGGCCAGAGGTTATCCAGGGCCGACTGAACTCGCGCGTGGCTTTCGTCGGTGCCGTCGCCGAGGCGCACCAGCCAGCCGCCGCTGTAGCGCAAGTGATAGAGGACCTCTTTCACGGATTTCGCCGCTATAGCGGCCAAGCGTTCGTCGCTGGACGTGGTCATGCGCTCGTAGACTTCCAGCTGGAAGGCATCGATCAGGACCTGGCGCACGATGGTCTGGCCGAAATCGCCGTTCGGCTGTTCGGCCAATATCGCGTTCAAGTATTCGCCATGCTCACGCAGAAAGGCGATTTCATCCTCACCGCGTCCCCGTCCCTCGACCTCCCCGGCATAGGTGAGCAACAGCCGCGCCTGACCGATCAAATCGAGCGCGACATTCGCCAAGCCCAAATCTTCCTCGAGCGCGGGAGAATGGCCGACCCATTCACCGAGCCTCTGCCCGAGCACCAAGCTCAAATCACCGAGGCGGAGCACGTAGCGGAACAGGGCCTGCGCGTCGGCGTTCAATTCCTGTCCGCGGACAACGGGTGACGTCGCGTTCACAGCGTCTTCACCTCATCGGGAATTTCATAGAACGTCGGGTGACGGTAGATTTTGTCCCGAGCCGGTTCGAACAGGGAGTCGTTCTCCGCGGGATCGGACGCCGTGATGTCCTTGGAAGGCACCACCCAAATGCTGACGCCTTCCTGGCGCCGAGTATAGAGATCGCGCGCGTGATCGATGGCCATGCGCGCATCGGCGGCGTGCAGGCTGCCGACGTGCTTATGATCGAGGCCGCCGCGCGCCCGGACAAAGACCTCATACAAGGGCCACTGGCGACGATCTTCGGTTGGGTTGCTCATGGAGGACCTGCTCTTGGGCGGCAAGGGTTACTCAGGCAGCCAGGGTTGCGGCGCGTTGGCGCTGCTTCTCGGCATAGGCGCTCGCGGCGTCTCGTACCCACGCTCCGGCGGCGTGGGCGTTGCGGCGCGCGGCAAGCCGTTCCGCATTGCACGGTCCATTGCCTTTCAGCACTTGATCGAACTCGGTCCAATCGATCGGTCCGAACTCATGCTGCTTCTTGGTCTCGTCCCAGCGCAGCAGTGGATCCGGAATGGCGAGGTCGAGGAACTTGGCCTGCGGCACCGTGAAATCAACGAACTTCTGCCGCAGTTCATCGTTCGAGAAGCGCTTGATCTTCCAGCGCTGCGATTCGCCGCTGTGCGTGGAGTTGGCGTCGGAAGGTCCGAACATCATGAGCGCGGGCCACCACCAGCGATCGAGCGCCTCCTGTGCCATGCGTTTTTGCTCCGTCGTACCCTGCGCGAGACGCATCATCAGGTCGTAGCCCTGCCGCTGGTGAAAGCTCTCTTCGCGGCAGACGCGCACCATGGCTCGCGCATAGGGACCATAGGAGCAGCGGCACAGCGGAATCTGATTCATGATGGCGGCGCCGTCGACCAGCCAGCCGATGGCGCCCACATCCGCCCACGTCGGAGTCGGATAGTTGAAGATGCTGGAATACTTGGCCTTGCCTGACAGCAGCTGATCGATGAGCTGATCGCGGCTCACGCCCAGCGTCTCGGCCGCGCTGTAGAGATACGCGCCATGGCCTCCCTCGTCCTGCACCTTGGCGATCAGTATCGCCTTGCGCTGCAGCGTCGGGGCGCGAGTGATCCAATTGCCCTCGGGCAGCATGCCGACGATTTCCGAATGCGCGTGCTGGGAAATCTGACGAATCAGGGTGTTGCGATAGCGCACCGGCATCCAGTCCTTGGGCTCGATCTTCTCTTCGGCGTCGACGCGCGCGAGGAAGCGCTGCTCGAGCGCGTCCTCATCCAGCGTCGTCGCATCTGAACTCTGCATATCCAGCGCTTGCGTGTACATACCTGCCCCTAGGAATCGGCCAGCCTGAATATTGTGATACACAAATCCACATAAATCAAACTTTTCTGTGTCATACGGCTCAACCCTACTACAATGGCGAAAAATGACTGACAAGGCCTCCACCGCTGCCGCTGAACTCGTCGCCCGCTTTCGCCGGCAGCGGCCGCTGCGCGGCGGCTCGCTCATCGTCACCATTTTCGGCGATTCGATCATGCCGCGGGGTGGAGCCGTCGCTCTGGGCAGCCTGATTGCCCTGGCGGCGCCCTTTGGACTCAATGAGCGATTGGTACGGACCGCGACCGCGCGCCTCGCAAAGGACGGGTGGCTGGAGGGGCACCGCGCCGGCAAACTCAGCGAATACCATTTATCGCGCGACGGGCGCGAGCGATTCGCCGAGGCGACGAAGCGCATCTACAGCGAACCGGACACGGAATGGTCGGGCCGCTGGACCTTGGTTGTCCTGCCGCCCATGCGCGCGGCAGAGAGGAAGGAAATCAAGGAACAACTGACCTGGCGGGGGTTTGGCGAGCTCTCGAGCAGTGTATTCGCTCATCCCGAGCTCGATTCGCGTTCCCTCGACTCGCGTTCCTTGGGGAAGGGACTGCGCTCACCGGATACGCGCTCCAAAGTCATCGTCTTCGACGCCAATCTCACTGACGACGACGCTCCGCAGCGGCTGGCCGGTTTGGGCTGGGACCTCGAGGAGCTTGGGCTTCGATACCAGCGCTTCGTGAAGCGCTTCGAACGCGTCCTCGCGGCGGTGCGCGGCCCTCGCACTCTCGACGATCAATCCTGTTTCATCGTGCGCACGCTCTTGATCCATGAATACCGCCGCCTGCATCTGCGCGACCCGCTGTTGCCGCCGCGGCTGCTGCGGGCCAATTGGCCGGGAGCGCAGGCCGCAGCGCTGTGCCGGGATATCTATGCGTCAGTATTCGCAGCTTCCGAGGCGCATCTCTCGCGGGTCGCGGCGCAGCTCGACGGTCCGTTGCCTCCGCCCGATGCATCGGTGATGCACCGCTTCGGCGGGATTGGCCTCCATCCTGCTGCATAGCAAACCCCGGCCTGATCCCCCAGTAGGCGGGTTGACCGCGTCTCCACCGCCGCCGCATCGAGTCAGTCGTCGTTATCTTTCATCCTGGAATGCTTGGCCAGCAGCATGGCCGGCGGCGGCCGTGCGCCCATGGCGTCCTGCCACAGAATCAGATTGAGCTTGCCCGGGTCCGCGCGGTCCGCATGGCGAAAGTCCATTTTCTCGGACTGCGCCGCGCCCGGTGCTTTGGCCGTATTTGCCGCGTAAATCAGGCCATTGTCGCGATTCGACGCGTCCGCAACGAACGGCGGCTGATCACCCGGTCCGGTAAACAACGTAGAGATCAACGAGCAGAGCCCATCGTTGTTGTTCATCGGAGGCACCTGAAGGAGAGTCTCCATCGTTCGCAGCATGCTCACGGTCGAATAGAATCGACTATCCACCACGGCGACCTCCCCCGCCTTCGGATGCGGCGCATACTTGCTCACCACGATTCCGAGCGAGCGGTGTGCGTCCACGTGATCCGCCCCGGCCTGCGCATCGTCTTCCAGAATCAGTATGGCCGTATCGTTCCAGAACGCCGAGTGCGAAATCGCTTCCACTACGCGGCCGACGGCCAGATCATTGTCGGCGACCGACGATTTTGGGGTTGGTCCGCCGACCTTGGTGCCTTCCGTGTGGTCATTGGGCAGCCGCAATTGGATGTAATTGGGCATCGTGTCATTGCCGGCTTCGCGATCGCGCTTCCACTGCTCGAAATGCCGAAGAAACACATTGGCGCGGATCTGGTCGGGCACACGCAGATTGAAATCCGGCGACTCGGGCGCAAAGTGGCCCACGAGTTCGGGCTTGGTTGCGATATTGCCGGCCAATCGCGGAATGGCCCACGGCCACAGGTTCGTCCCGCCGCCCCACTCCTCGGGAATCGAGTCGCCGGGCTTGATGGCAGGCGACGCGCACTGAGCTACACCGCCTGACATGGCCCCGAGTTTCGGATCGCCGACCCGCTTCGGTACTTTCTTATCACCGCAGAAAATCGATGAGATGTATTCGGCGAAGTGATAGACCGTTTTGCCGTGGGCCGCGAAGTTCGTCCATAAATACCCGCTTGCCGGCTCGGACACATCGGGTATGTTCTGGAGCAGCGGATAGCCGTCGGCTACCATCCCTTCATAGTCGTAGGTACGCTGCTCGCTCCGATAGTTTTGCTGCCAAGTCTTCTCGAGGTAATCCGTGCCGATGCCGGCAGTCGACCAGACGTGGCCGTCGCCCGACACCTCCCCCGAGTCGAAGAAGTTATCCAGCACGCCAAACTGCAGCGCCAGCCGGTGTTGGTTGGGGGTCACTGCGGCTCCATACATCGTGAGCTTTGGGTCGCCATTGCCGACCGGCTTGCCGTCTTTTGCCAGATCGCCGAACACCTGGTCGTACGTGCGGTTCTCTTTCAAAATATAGATCACGTGCTTTATCGGGCTGCCGCCATCGGCAAATTGAATCGTCTCCCGCGCCGCCTTCATGCGGTTCGATTCGAGCACCACCGCCGTCGATGCCTTAAGCGTAGACTCGATCGCCGCCTCATCGAGCGCCGCCAGGGAGCCGTACAGCAGCGTCGGGGCGTACGTGAAGCTGCGCGTGACCAGCCTCCTGCCCTTTGTTGCCTCGGTCGGGCGCTGCGCCATATCGTTGGGACCGGTCCCTTTACCCTTCGCGCTTGCGACGTACAGCGTGCGCGCAACCGATGCCAGCGCCATCGGCATGAGTTCAGTCGGCACGAACCCGATCGGCTCGGCTATCCCATGGCCCGGCGGCATCTGGTGCAACCGGCGCGGGTCGAGTACCGCCACCGCATCCGATCCTAGGTTCGCCGCGTACAGCCGCGATCCATCTTCATTCTCGGCAAGCGCACTCGGCTCCGCGCCGAAGTAGCTCTGTCCCGGCAGCCGCGTGTCGAAGTAACCCTTCACCTTCAGTTTCCGATGCAGAACCGGGTCACTGCTGCCAATCTCGATCGCCGCCACCGCATCCCGGTTCGATAGCGCCGCGTACAGCAGGCCCGCGCGCTCATCCAACAGCAGCGCGCACGGATGTGTCCCCGGCGCGGTCGCCGCGCTCGGTTTCATCAACTTCACGTTGCGCACCACCGTGCCCTCGACGAGGTCCAATTCCACCACCTCGCTGACATTCCACAAGGCTACGAAGGCTCGCTTGCCGTCCCTGGTGACTGCCAGCGCAATCGGATAAGTCGCAGGCACGTTCTCGCTGACCGACAAGTCGAAGCGCCGCGCAATCGCTCCCGTACGGGTATCCAGCACGGCAACCGTATCGGACAGGTTCTCTGCGACCAGCAGGCGCTCGAGGGAGCCGGGCAGTACCGCGAGCGCCGCGGGATAGGGGCTGACGGTACGGTCGTCGCTGCTCAGCAAGCTGGTGCGCCGGCCGGCGGCAAGCGTCACGGGAGGCAGAGGCAAAAACTTTTCGGGCGTCAGCACGCCGTCCGCGAACCTGTACACGACGATGCCGTTGCCGGTTTTCTTGTCTCCGTCGCCGCGCGGATCGCTGGAGGAGGCGAGGCTCGCATAGACCGAGGCGCCGTCCGCGCTGAACGCGAGCCCCGAAAAGAACGTCTGCTTCATGTCGACCAGCGTGCGCGCATCCGGGAAATCCCTTACTTCTCCCGTGCGCACGTTGAGCACGGCCAGCGATTGCATGTAGCCGGACTCGAAGGTGCCGTAGCCCGCATTCAGCGACACCACCCAGCGACGATCCGGCGAGACGGCCAGCGACATCGGCAGGCTGTTGATACGCCGCGGATTACCCGGAGTGGGTGTCATCAGCTGCTTGCTGGTCGGAAGATCCAGTGCGCGACCCGTCAAGTCCTGTTGCGCGTGAACAGTGCCGGCAAGCACGGCGAGACTCGCGATAAGCGCGGCCTTAGGCTGCAAAAACCGTTTCGCGAAGCTCGTACGCATCGCCATTACAAATATGTTACACATCGCGTGGATCTCGCGGACACCGGTCGTCCATGCTAACGCATAAGACTTCCAGCAACACTAACGGCAACGCTTCCCGATCGTAAGGGTACCTCCGCGTTCGTCCGCGGATGACAGCCTGATGTCGCGAGTGGATGCGAGCAGCGCGGTCAGAGCACGCGGTTAGACGGACTCACGGCCCGTCAGCGGGCCACTGCTCGAGCGTCGCGACCACCGAACTTAGAAAGGCGTTGGCTTGGAAGGCCCCACGCCCAGGATCGCGACCTGCGGTTGATTGATGACGATCGGCGCCGCAAGGAGGCTGCCGCCCACTCCGTGGTTCGAGATCGTAAAGGTGCCTCCGCGTACGTCCTCGGGCGAAAGCTTGCCGGCCCGGGCGGCCTCGACCAGCTGACCCAGCCGCTGGGCCATGCCGAACAGGTTCAATCCCTGAGCGCGATGGATCACGGGCACGATCAGGCCCTTGTTGCCGAGAGCCGTGCCCACGCCGATGTTCACGTCCCCGTGCAATTCGAGCGCATCGGCATGAAAGGTGGCGTTGACTTCCCGGTGGGCGCGCAGAGCCTGTACGCAGGCACTGACGAAATAAGCGGTCAGCGTCAGGCGCGCGCCGCGCGATTCGAATTCCGCGACGTGGCGCGCCCGGTGCGCCAGCACCCGGGTGAGATCCGCTTCGAACAATGTGGTGACATGCGGTGCCTCCATGAGGCTGCGCGCCATGTGTTCGGCCACGCGCCGGCGAATTGCCGTGTGCAGTACCCGCGTGCTGCCCGCCGCTGATATCGGCGCGCGTGGTGCCTGCGTACTGCCCGACGGCGATATCGGCTGTACAGGCGCGCGCGCCGGCGCGCGTTCGGCCGCCGCATCCGCCGCATCTGCCGCATGGCGAGTCACATCTTGCGCCGTGATGCGTCCATCGCGACCCGTGCCCTCGATGTCGCCGGCGGCAATCGAAAGTTCCTTGAGCAGCCGCCGCACCGCGGGACTCAACGGCTTGCGCGCGTCGCGCGCATCAGGAACCGCCGGCGCCCCGGCAGACGGCGCGGTTGCCGTCGACGTCGCAGTCGCTTGCGGCGCGGTTGATTCGCCGCTGAGACTCAGGCGCGCAAGCACCTCATCCGGATTGACCTCGGCGTTCACCTGCTTGAGCACTTCGACCAAGGTGCCATCGGCGGGCGCCGGGATTTCCACCGTCACTTTATCGGTCTCGAGCTCCACCAGGGGTTCATCTTTGGCGACCGTATCACCCACTGCCTTGCACCACCGCAATACGGTGGCGCGCGTTCCTTCCTCGTTGGGCGGGACCAACACGTCGGCAAAGTGGAGCATATTAAATTTCAGCCAGAGCTTTGACAGCCTGAGAAATGGTCTCGACGTTCGGCAGGACTTCGTCGAGCAGCAGCGGGCTGTGGGGACTGGGAACATCCGGCATGGCGAGGCGCTCGATCGGCGCGTCGAGATCGAAGAACGCTTCCCTGGCGATCACGGCTGCGATTTCCGCGCCGAAGCCGGCGGTCATGGTGTCTTCATGAACGATCAGGCAGCGGCGCGTCTTGCGCACGGATGCAAGGGTCGCCTCGCGATCCCAAGGCGACAGCGTCCGCAAGTCCAAGAGGTCGGCGGAGACTCCGGTGTCGATGATGGCCTTCTCGCAACGTTCGACCATGGCTCCCCAGCTGACGACGGACAGTGTCGTGCCTTCACGCAGCACGCTGGCCTTGCCGAACGGCACCACGAATTCATCGCCGGGGTATGCGCGCCGCGCCCAACCGCCGTCGAGCAGCGAACGATGTTCGAAGAAAATCGTCGGGTCATTGCCGCGCAAGGCGCTTCGCAGCAGTCCCACCGCATCCTGGGCGTTCGAGGGCATCGCCACGCGCCAACCCAGCCCGTGCACCCACTGCACTTCGTTGGATTGGCTGTGCCAGGGATCACCGCACTTGAAAAAGCCTCCCGGGATGCGCACCACCATCGGCGCGGCGAACCGATTGACGGTTCGCCAGCGCATCGTTCCGCAGTCGTTGAGCTGCTCTGCGGCGGGATCCGCATACTTTCGAAACTGAATTTCCGGCACCGGCATGAGTCCGGCGGCCGCCATGCCGACCGCACGGCCGATGATGCCTTCCTCGGAAAGGCTGGTGTCGAACACGCGCTCGGCGCCAAATTTCTCCTGCAACCCGAGAGTCGCCGCGTGCACGCCCCCCTTGCGGCCCACGTCCTCGCCGAAGATGAGCATTCGAGGATTGACCGCAAGCTCACGCTCGAGCGTGCGGCGTACGGCCGTGACCAGATTGATGCGCGGACCCTGCGGACTCGCCTGCGACGTGCCCGGCGGCGGCACCACGCCCTCGGCGTACGTTCCGCCCTGCTGCTGCACCTCAATGGTTCCGTCGGCGGCCAATTCCGAGAACACATAGCGTCGAACGCGGCCAGGATCGGGAGTGCTCCGCCGTTCAACGGCATGGAGCGCATGCGCGACGGCTTCGCGGCCTTGCGCGATCTCGAGATCCCAATCGGCAGCCGAGACCACATTCGGCACCAGCTGAGCGCGCAGCTTTTCCAGAGGATCGCGCGCCCTCTCGGCAGCGATTTCGCCGGCACTCTTATAGGTCTGGGTGTCCTGCCCCGAGTGCCCGGAAAGCCGCGGCACCAGCAATCTGATCAGCGCCGGGCCCCCGCCCGAGCGAACGCCCGTGACGGCATTTTCAATCAGCGCCGCCGCACCCATCGGGTCTGAAGCATCGCCGTCGAGCACACGAAGTCCCCGAAAGCCGGCGAGATTTCTGGCGATGTTGCCGTCCGGAGTCTGCTGCCGCGACGGCACCGAAATGCCGTAGCCATTGTCCTCGATGAAGAACAGGAGCGGCAGCCGCTCGGTGGTCGCGATATTGAGGGCAGCCCAGAAGCCGTTCGTGGCCGTCGAGGCATCTCCGCCGTGCGCCACGGCAATGCTGGTCTCGCACTCCTTGTCGCCGAGCACGATTCCGCGGTAGCGCAGGGCCTGAGCCCAGCCCACGGCGGGGGTGTATTGGGTGCCGACGCCTCCGCACACCGGCAGCACACAGGCGCCGGATTGCCGCGGCAGATTGAACACCACACCGATATCGCGTCCGTCGCTCATCCCGCCGGCCCGCATCATGGTTGACGCCAGCGCCTCCTCGAGCGGCAAACCCAAGCTCAGTAACAAGGGTCGCGATCGGTAGTAGGCGCCCACCCCGTCTCTAGATCCGGTGAGCTGATTGGCGAGCAACACCTGCGTGAGTTCGTGTCCGCGCGCCGAGAACTGATAGAGGACTTTGCGCTCCGGCAGGAGAGTCGATTCCTCGAGGTCGTCGAGCGCGCGCGACACCGCGATCTGGCGCAGCACGCCGCGCCAATCCAGGGAACCGAGCCCGGACATCTCCCGAACTAGCTGAGGGCTTGCACTCATCGTGATCTCGCTGCGTGTGGACCTACCCAAGCCTAGTCCACGCCCATCAGTGAAAATCGCTAAAAACACTACCAATAGCCGCATGCATTAGTGATAATCACTATTATCTAAGCTTTCTGGAGCTAAAAATGGAGATTGATCGCTTTGATGCGCGGATACTTTCTGCATTGCAGCGCGACGGCCGTCTATCCGTGGTGGAACTTGCCGAAGCCATCGGGTTGTCGGCCACCCCCTGTGCGCGGCGAATCAAGGCTCTGGAATCGAGCGGCGCCATCGAAGGATACGCGGCCATTCTCAATCCCGCGCGCATCGGTCTCGGAGTGCTCGCGATCGTGCAGGTCAAATTGACCGAGCACACCGACGAAACGGTGGCGAGATTCGAGAAGGAGATTCTGCTCATGGACGAGGTCACCAAGTGCTTCGCGATGACCGGAAGCTATGACTTCATCCTGGAGGTCTACGGCAAGGATTTAGATGCATTGAGCAACGTCGTGCTCAAGAAGCTCATCAGAGTGCCCAACGTTCGCGACATGCAGTCGAGCGTGGTGCTCGCCACGGTCAAGCGCTCGGCTCGAATTCCGTTGGGACATCTGCAGGTGTAGATGCGATTGCGGCCGATAGTCAGACAGGCTCCTGGCTGCACGCGAATGTCACGCCGCGTGCAGGCGGCGCGCGAGCAGCGCATCTGCGAAGCCGCCATGGCCGATCCCCGCAGCGGCGATGGCGGCGCGGACGCGCGGACTCAACAGCGCGGCCAGCTCTTCGGCGTGGGCGTACGTGCTCATCGACGCAGCGATCGCACTTCCGGACTCGGTGGCGGGGTGAAGATAGATTTCGGTCACGCCCTGCGGCAGCCGTTCGAGAATTGCCAGCAGCTTCGCCTCGTCCATGGCGCCGCTCGCGGCGACGCCGAATATGCGATCGTTATACGGCACTTGCGCCAGGCGCAATCGACGCTTCATGAGCGCAATCCACGGAGCCAGCAGCGCGGTATTGGCGGCTCTGAACCCATGGCCTCCCCGCGCGGCGAACCAGAGGGGCTCATCGGGCACCCTCACCGCCGTAACTCCGTACTCGCGGCCGATTCGCAGCAACATGTCCAACAGGGTTGGATGCAGATGGAAATGCTTGTGCACATTGACGTGATCGAGAGCCAGCCCGGTGCGCGCGAACGCCGCAAACTGTGCGCGGATCTCCGCTTCCAGCTGTCTGCGCACCCCGGGAAACGCGAAGAAACGAACGCCGTTGACGAACATCCGGCTGTTCATGCGGCCGGCTCCGTCGGCGAGAGCCGGGATGAGATCCGGCGTCAGCATTGCGTTGCCGTCCGCGAGAACGAGATGCAGACCCACGCGCAAGTTCGGCAGCTCGCGCGCACGCCGAATCGCGTCGGCGGCGGCGGGTGCCGCCACCATCAGACTCGCCGCCGTGAGAACCCCCGCCGCACTTGCCTGCTGAACCGCCTCGTTGACGGCTTCGTGCAGTCCAAAGTCATCGGCCGTGACGATCAAGAATTTTTTCATCGGGCTTTCGCGTCAAATCCTCGCGACGGGCTGGACCGATCCGTCGCGAGTCACGCGGTAGCGAACCTCCCGCCACTGCACCCGGCGCGTAACGAAACTCCAAGCCCAAAGCGCCAGGCTGAGCGCGTCCCTCAGCGGCAAAACGGCGAGCTGCAGTGCGGACGAGCCCCGCTGGCGCACCGATAAATGCAGCATGACGCGCGCCAGCGCGGTGATCGCCAGCATGCCGACGACCGGTGCCGCACCCCCGGCCAGCAGGGCTCCGAATGCGGCCACCGGCACCCCGAACGTGACAAAGGTAAACCCGTATCCCATCGGCCGGAGCGCACGAATCGTGCGCAGCCATCGGAGCTCGTGCCGCACCAGATCTCCGAAGCCGGGCTCGGTCACGCAGACCTCGACCACGGCTTCGGAGAAAACCGTGCGCAATCCCCGGCGGCGGGTCAGTTCTCCCAGCCGATAATCGTCCGCCAATTGATCGGCGATCGACATGAAACCGCCGATGCTCGCGAGGGCTTGGCGCCGTATGGCTATGGTTGAGCCGAACGCAAAAGACCGCGAGCCGGCCATGGCCGCCACCCGTACCGACGGCATGAACCATTCATTGATGAACGAGGCTCCCAAGAGCGACCACAATCCTCGGCGCGGACGCCCTCGATACGCGCAGGTGACGATGCCGACGCCGTCGTCGTGAAGCGGCGCTACTACTTTGGCCAGATAGTCGCGCTCCACCTTCACGTCGCTGTCGGACAGGACCAGAAACTCATGGCGCGCAAGCGGCATCATATTGATGAGATTGCTCACCTTGCGATTGCTGCCGTGCTGCCGGCGATCGATCGCTACGGCCAGGTCGCGCAGCGGAAACTCCCTTTGCAATCGCTGCACGATGGCCAGCACCGGGTCGTTCGAATCGCAGACGCCGAAGACCACTTGAAACTCCGGATACGCCTGATCGCAGAACGAGCGCAGGCATTCGTACGTCTCCGGCTCGGCCCCGCAGAGGGGTTTTAAAATCGTCACCGGAAGCGTGTCTCCCGCCGTGAACCGCGAGGGTCGAATCCGCATGTTCGCGGCAACGCACGCGACGATGCCATAGACCATGGCGCACGCCGCGAGCGCGAACCCTATCCACGGGAACTCCAAGTGGGCGAATGCGGTCACTCTGCACGTCCGTGGGACCGGGACACGATGACGCTTGGTTGGTTCATGACAGGATCACGCATGGGTTCCTCTTTGGGGGATGACGGTCCGCGCAGCGTATCCGCCGTGCGATAGAATTGTGACAAGCGAGGCTTGACGCTGGTTCGCTTTGTTGCACAAAGTACCGTTCTCGGCAATGAGACGCAAGTGTGAGGCATCCGAGCTGCCATGACCGCGCCGCGGGCGATTTCAACGTCTCTTTAGGTCGCCTCTTTCGGGCTCCATTCCGATCTGACGGCGGTTGCCGCATCCAATAGCACTTGCTCGAGCACCGAGAGGTACTCGACATAGCGCTTGCGCCCCAAGGCGGTAATGCGGCAAAACGTCTGCGGGCGGTTATTCTGCACGCCCTTCGTGATTGCGATCAGCCTCGCTTCTTCGAGTACCTGCAAATGCCGGTTGAGATTGCCGTCGGTCAGCGCACACAGCTGCTTCAGGTCGCCGAACAGCAAACCTCTCGAATGAGTGACCAGCGATGTGAGCACGCTCAACCGCGCGCGCTCGTGAATGACGCGGTCCAAGCCATCGTAGGCGAATCGGGGAACCGCGCCCTTCTTGGTGCCGCGCTTATTCAAGAGGTTCTCCATACCGAAACTGAAGTACGGCTGCGACCAGAAGCTGGCCGACGCCGAACGGAATACCCATCGTCCAGGGCGAGAGCGACCGGGTGGCGCTTCCGGCAACCAGGCAAAAGAGCCCGGCCGCCAGATACCACACGCCGACGGCAAACATCTGCCGCGGAAGAAATCGGCACGAGGCGAATACCCCCAAGCTGAAGATCAACTCCCAGAGGCCGGGTAACATCCAGCATTCCTCCGGCGCGACCCGCATCATCACGACGGCGAGCAAAAATCCAACCATCACGGCGGGCAGGAACTGCGCGACCGCGGATTGGACCATTTCTTTGGCAAATCCCAAATGCACGCGCCGGGCGCGCACGAACGTCTCGAGGCCGGTCAGGAACACCGACACGACGGCGGTCCCCGCCCAAACGCCGAGCCAAATGGCAAGGTCCGTCTTCGCAGACTTCGCCATCCACTGCGTCTGTGCGGCCGCAACCGCCAGCGCCAGAATTCCGCTCGCGGCAATGGATGCCGGACCATAACCGTGAAATTCAGTGCCACGCGCCACCTGAGTGCGGATGGAATGAATCTCGGACAAGGCCTGTTGCAACTCTTTCATCTACCACCCTCGTATCTTTGCACTGCAAAGTGCAATCGGCCGCGACGCTGATCGAGAAATACCTCAAAGGCGCATCGTGGTCAACCGGTGAGCTCACTGCAAGAGCGGATACGATCAGCGAAACGGACGGCTGAGGTAGCGCGAGCCCGCGAGGCCAAAGCGCCAAGGCCGCTCGACTGCCTTGGAGATCCCTACCCGCGGCCCGCATACGACCCGGGCACGCGTGCTCACCGCCGTCAAACTGAACGGTGCCGCATCGATGCTTTTTCCGTTCAGTTCGCGGGTGATCGCCAGAGCCTGTCCAAGCCGGCCGGGTCCCGCACAGAGCATTCGCGGATCCTGCTGCCGCCGGCGATTGATCATCGTTGAAACGCCGGCCGTCGGCTCCAGGGCGCGAATCAACACGCCCGCGCCGTGCCCGGGTTCCCGGCACACGAAATTCAGGCACCAATGGATGCCATAGGAAAGATAGACGTATGCACGGCCGGGAGGCCCGAACATCACGGCGTTGCGCGGCGTCGGACCCGAGAAACTGTGCGACGCCGGATCTTCCCCATCGTACGCCTCGGTCTCGACTATGATTCCACCGATCCCGCCGACGAGCAACGTTACACCGATCAAGCGGTGGGCGACCTCCGGCGAGTTCCCCATGAAGTCGATCCCTTTCAATCGTGGAGTGCCTGGTGCACCTGCTGCACGCATGCGGATCCTTCGCCGACCGCGGCCGCCACCCGTTTGACGCTTCCGCAGCGCACGTCGCCGACCGCGAAAATCCCGGGCCAATTCGTCTCGAAAGACTGCGGCGGCCGCACGGCCGACCCATTCGCGGCCGGTAGATCCGCAGGGTCGAGATCAGCGCCCGTTCGCACGAATCCTTTGTCGTTCAGCGCGATGCAGCCTTTCAACCAGCGTGTACTGGGTACGGCGCCCGTCATGAGAAAGACGTGACCGATCGCGTGCGTTTGGAGGACGTAATCCGGCGCCGTCTTCCACACCACGCGTTCCAGCTGTTCGTCGCCCTCGAGCGACGTGATCTCGGTGCTCGTGTGCAGCGTGATGTTGGGAGTTTCGTCGATACGGCGGATGAGATAATGAGACATGGAGTCGGCCAGCCCCTTGGATCGAACCAGGAGGTGCACGTGGCGGCACTTGCTCGCGAGAAAGACCGCAGCTTGGCCCGCTGAATTGCCGCCGCCCACCACGATCACTTCCTTCATCTCGCAGCGCCTGGCTTCTGTCGCCGTCGCCGCGTAATAGATACCCGTGCCGAGAAAGCGGGACGCGTTTTCGATCGCGAGCTGGCGATACTCGGCACCGGTTGCGATGATGATCGCACGCGCACGCACCGCATTGCCGTGACAAAGTTCGACTGCATACGGCCGCTCATCGCAATTCAGCTTCAACGCCGAGTAAGCAGTCCTGATTTCGGCGCCGAATTTCTGCGCCTGAACCCGCGCGCGGCCGGCCAGGGCCAGGCCGGAAATGCCGGTGGGAAATCCGAGATAGTTTTCGATTTTCGAGCTCGATCCGGCTTGGCCGCCGGGCGTGCCCGTTTCGAGCACCAGCACATCGAGCCCTTCCGAGGCGGCGTAGACGGCGGCCGCCAACCCGGACGGCCCGGCGCCCACGACGATGACGTCCCGGATCCGGTCATCATCGATCTGCTGGTTCATCCCCAGGCAGGCGGCCACCTCTTCATTGCTGGGATTCTTGAGCACCACTTCGCCGCGGCACAGCACCACGGGAACCTCGTCGGCTTTGATATGAAAGCGTTCCAGCAGCGTCTGTACGGACGGATCCGTGTTCACGTCGAGGTTGACGTACGGAAACGCATTTCGGGTCAAGAATTGCTGTAGCCGCAGCGTTCCCGCCGAGTAGCTCGAACCGAGTAAAATGACGTCGCCCGCCTGGGAGGCGATCAGACCGACGCGCCTCAAGATGAAGGCACGCATGAACAGTTCGCTGAGGTCCGAGTCGGTCTGAATGACGGTGCGCAGGCGATCCTCGGCGATCACCAGAACCTCGCCCGCATCGCGGACGCGAGCCCGGACCAAGCTGCCGACGCCCTGAAGCGTGCTCATTTCTCCGGTGAAGCTGCCTGCCGTGTGCACCACGACCAAGACTTCCCCGTTCATGCCGGGTTGGACCACTTCGATGCTGCCCGAGAGAACCACCAGCATGGGACGATGGCGGTCGCCGGGCTCTGCCAAGATCTGTCCCTTGCTGATTCGGCTATGAGTTGCAACCGCTTCCAGCCGCGCAATCTGCGCCGGAGTCAATTGCGGAAACATCTGCGCCTTGCGGCCGCTGAAGGGAGGCTTAGCGGCTATGCCTTCGTCGTTGAGCTCGTGCATTGCTGCCGCGCTCTAGCCATGCTCGTGTTTCCCCTAAAATACCATCGCAACCATACTCTCCGGCCCAGCTCTCTGCCCGCCGCGACGCCGGAACACGGTTGAAGCGCCTATTCCGCTGACGGCGCCGAGCCCGATACCTTGCGGCGGGCGCGAACTTCGCGGGCGAACGGTGTCTAAGCCAGCTGAACCCCCACCAAGAGGTGCCGAAGATCTCATGCATTTGCGAAGCCGCCCGCTCATTTTAGCAATAATTCTCACTGCAGCGGCGCATGCCGCTCCCGCGCCGTTCGACCTCGCCGGTCCGACCCTTGACGTCAAAATTACCCGGGGCACAGAGACGCGGTCGGCGTCTGAAGTTCCCAATCTCGCGGCCGGCGACCGGATTTGGATCAAGGCTGATTTTCCGGCTACGCAATCCGCCCACTATCTGATGGTGATTGCATTTTTGAGCGGCTCGACCAATCCCCCGCCGGAGAGTTGGTTCTTTCCCTGCAAGACCTGGACGGGCAAATGCGCACATGACGGACTGACGGTGACCGTGCCGGAGGGCGCCCAGCAGGTCCTGGTATTTCTGGCCCCGGCAACAGGCGGTGATTTTAAAACCCTGGTGAGTGCGGTGCGGGGGCGTCCCGGCGCATTCGTGCGCACGTCGCAGGACCTCAACCAGGCGGCGCTGGACCGCTCTCGCTTGGAACGCTATCTCTCGGCGATCCACGCCCTCAACGATTCCGATCCGTCCAAGCTGGCGGAGGCCGCCCCGCTGCTGGCCCGGAGCCTGGCGGTCAAAGTGGACGAGAAATGCCTCGACAGGCTTCCCGAGCTGCAGGCGCCCTGCCTGACCCAGGGCCAGGAGTCACTCATTTTGAATGACGGGCACAGCACATCGATCGTCGAGGCGCTGACTTCCGGCCCTGGCAGTGATCTGGCAATGGAGGCG
>WNFT01001570.1_pt1 | contig 20231 bp, 16 predicted proteins | sample 5400191 | NCBI WGS metagenome assembly WNFT01 (sample SAMN13153359, study PRJNA577476) | soil metagenome | isolation source: 80 cm saprolite under Madrone tree | place: USA:California | collected 2016-06-14 | reverse complement strand
CGATGCGATCGCGATCGCCCACCCCCATATCGACGACTTTGTCGATGGCGGCTTCGGCGCTGGCAACTAGTTGCTCGACATAATGATCGTTGGCAGTTTCCCCGGGGCCAACAATCGGCATCGTTGGATTATCAAAGATCGCATAGCCCGAAAGCAGCAGGAACAGATGCGAATATCCGCTGACAATCGTGAAGCGATTTGCCGAGCCGGTAATTTGGCTGGCTGAATCAGGGTCGCCAAACTCGCGCGGATAAGCCCACATGATCACCGGCAGACGCGTCCCCGGTTTGTATCCGGGCGGAAGATAAAGCGTTGCCGATAATTTCACCCCGTCCTTGCGTTGATAAGTCACGAACTGATGCGTGACACCGCGAAGCTGTGGCTGCGGATCTTTGAAGTCGGTTACGGCGCGACGTGAATTGCTGTTGAGATCGCGAAGGTAATAGTTCGGTGGATCGGTCGGCGTCTCGTAACGAGTGAGAATCAGTTTAGCGTCGTCATCCAGCGGAGCGACGACAGTTTCATAGACGCGCGCATCGCTGCGGAATAGACGATCGGTTGTGAGCGTCTTCAGGTTAAGACGATCGATGAATGGCCGATCGCCTTCGGGCGACGCGCCGGTTCCAGTTAGATAAATGGAATCGCCGTTCTGAATGATCGCGCCGGCGCCGCCGCCGCCACCGAAACCTCCACCACCGCCGCCGCCAAAGCCGCCCACGCCGCTGTCTCGTCGAGTAACCGGCGCGCCAGGATTTTCATAAGCAGCATCCTGCCGGCGATCCCAAAGCTTGCGCGGCGTGGATGCGATTACCCAGGTGCGTATGTGGCGCGTCGCGCGATCGGTTTCACTCAACAACGCGACGCCTTTTTCGGTGAACGAAATGCCCGTATAACGCCATTCAGTCTTGGCGATCTCCAGGGGCTCGTCTTTGAAAGGAGCTGAGAGTGAAACCACTCTATCGCGAAACGGAACCTTGTTTTTCAAGTCTCCGCCATCGAGCGCTTCGACCCAAACGATGGTGGCTGGCTGATCCTGTCGCCAATGATATCCGCGCGGGCCGGTCTGCACTCCCCTAAGCGGCACACCTTCACGCGAAGGGACATCCGCAATCTTGCGCGCGAGTTCGCCGCTGCGCGTCCACACTTCAACGTCTTCAGGAAATCCATTCATCGGAATCAAGTGCGAGAAAGGACGTTTGATCTTCGAGACCAAAACATAATCGCCGCTCGGTGATGGCGTGACGCTGCTGAAAATCGCCGCGCGGCCAATCGGCGCTTTCTTGCCCGAAGCGATATTGATCGCCGCGAGTTGGCTGGCGAAATAGTATTCGAAGAGATCTTCATCGTGCGCCGTCTTGATCATGTCTTCGTATGTTGCTGCCGGCGCAGCCTTGCCGTAGTTCTCCTGCATGTTCGGCCCTGTCGGCATAGTCGGTTCGGCCGGTGCTGGACCGCGCCCGGCTGGAACCAATTCGCAAATCAAGGTTGCGTTGTCGTGTAGCCAATCGCACGGATCGCCCGTCGTCGAGTTAAGCCGGTCGCTGCCACTGATCATCTTCGCCTTGCCCGACGAAATATCAGCCACCCACAACTCGATGCCATTATCGTTGGTGTTGAGAAACGAGAGATGCGTGCCGTCGGGCGAAAAATGCACATTCGAAAGATTCGCTTGCGGCGGCGCCGCTACTTTCACTTCGCTGCCGTCGGAGATTTTCTTAAGAGTAATGGCGAAAGTCCTGGCTGTTAGATGTGGGCCATTCGTCCGCGGATCGATCCGCACGCCCGCGAGTCTCAGCATTGGCCGCGCGAGTTCAGCAATCGTTGGATTGGCCCGGCGGTAGAGCAAAGCCATGATTTGCCGCGAAGGACTAAGTATCGCCTGCGGCAAAGGCGGCGCTTCGAATGCGTCGATGATTTCTTTCGGCGGCAATTGATAGCGCGGCGCCTGAATCGACTGAGCGAACAACATCACCGATGTCGCAATGATTAGGGTGGCGGCAAACGCAAACTCTCTCTTTCGCACGTTGAATACCTCCGGAGTTTTTAGGTCAGTCTTGTGAGAGGGCGGATTCTATCAGAAGGGAGATTGCCCGACAAACTTCAGTTTGTCGATCCTAATCGATGAACGACAAGCTAAAGCTTTTCGGACATCAGCCACGCACAAATTCATATGTGATATGCAGCCTAAGCGCACTCGGCGTGATCTCCGGCCGTACATCCGTTGCCTGCAGACGGAGCGCGCCTCCGGCCGGTTGCACGTTCACGCGCGTTGAGAGTTGCTCGAGAGTAAACAGTTCGACCGGATTGTAGCGCCGGTCGATCGCACCTTGGACCATGTTAAGCAGTGGCCCATTGAGGACGGCCGGCGTGTTGTCGAGATGGATATCGCGAAGTTGAAAGCGCGCCAGCAACGCCCTATGCGTACTGTCGAATTCCAGCTTCACTTCTGAATCTGCCCAGCCGGAAAACTCGATGCAGCCCATCAAGGTGGAACTGTACGCGCCGGCAAAAGCTAAAGGCCCAACGATGCGGCCTTCTTCGAAATGAACCGCGGTGCGCACGCCACCCGTTTCGCGTTTCAATCTAATCTCGCTGGCGCATTGCGCGGTTGATGACGCGCCGCCAATTGTCAGCGGCATCGACGGCTCATTCAAATTGTCGAAGATGGCGGTGAGAAAGGAATTCAAGAATTGTTCGTTGACTGTAACCGTTGCTTCTGCTGCCGGCGAGTCGCTAACGCGGCGACCGCGTGAGGCGGTCTGTTCTTGAGCGAATGCGTTGCCAAACCCCAACAGCCCAAGAAGAGCAACTGAGGCTAATAGTCTGAGAACAGTAGAACCTGTGCCTTGCATAACGGTGAACTCTCCTCACTCAGTTTGAAACGATTGCATTAACGCGAAGCACTCCGCCAGGAGTTCAATGTTTATAGATCGTAAGCCGTTAAGAGGCATCCCGGAACTCCCTTCGGAGTTCAATGTATTGCTCACAATCCGCTCCGCACGATGTCATGCAAACGAATCAGGCCGACGCAAAGGCGCTCACCATCGACAACCGGCAGAACGCTGATTTGCGATGGCCGATCTTCCATCAAACGCAGCGCGTCAAAGGCCAGCATTTCAGGATTCGCAACGACCGGATTGCGGGTCATTAGCTCGTCACATTTAAGCTCTGCGAATGACAGATCCTTGGGCTTGACTCTTTGCATTGAACGGCGGAGATCGCCGTCAGTAATGATACCGTCCAAGCGACCTTCGTTATCTACCACATTTACTGCACCCAGACCATAATGTGTGATCGCCGAAACGATTTCCATCCAGGCCGCATCCGTGCCAATCGTAGGGTTCTCGTTCCCGCCATGCATCAAATCGGAAACGCGCAGCGTCAGACGTTTGCCGAGTTGGCCGGCAGGATGATTTGAAGCAAAGTCATCTTCCGTCAAACCTTTTGCCCGCATCAAGGTCATTGCCAGCGCATCGCCAATGGCTAAAGCCACGGTGGTGCTTGCCGTGGGAGCAAGATTCAGAGGACATGCTTCCTGATCGACCGAAGCATCTATCACGGCATCCGCGCGCTGCGCAATCGACGACTTTACGTTGCCGACGATAGCAATCAGCGGAACGTCGCGACGCTTGAGATAGGGCAGGAGGTGCAACAACTCATCAGTCTCGCCGCTGTTGCTCAACATCAAGACCACGTCGTCCGAGTTCACAATGCCAAGGCCGCCATGCAAGGCGTCGGAGGGATGCAGATAGACCGCCGCAGTGCCACTACTGGTCATTGTGGCGGCGATCTTGTGCGCGATGATCCCTGATTTGCCGACGCCGAGTAGAACAATTTTGCCTTTGCACCCCGTAAGGATCGCCACGACGCGATCGACTTCCTGTGCGCGCAGACGCGAAGCCGCTTTCGCAATCGCTTCGGATTCGGCGCGCAACAAGTCGACCACTTGCGAGTAATCAGATGTTTCGGCCATGCAGCCACCTTGATATACGAACGGTGAAGCAATTTGCAAGTTGCGTCGCCAGTCGGAGGGTGAGCCCCGAGACGGAGCGCTTCTCATTCACACCCTGCTTTAGGAGTCTGTCGGAAAAAGGTTTCTCCGTGTTCTCCGTGACTCCGTGGTGCTTCTTTTTCTTAGCAATTTCAACACGGAGACACGGAGATCACGGAGCTTACACGGAGAAATCAGCTTTCCCCGACAGACTGCTTTAGCTGGGTGGTTGTGAGACGTCGTCATCATTTATTAACCGTTTTAACGGTTTCCTTGACGGCCCGAAAACCGTTAAAACGGTTTCACAGAGTTGGCCGTGGCACCCGGTCACCCAGCTAAAGCAGGGTGTGAATTAAAAGTTGGTTTGTTCAGTATGACTCATTTACGTTGCTGGACGCGTTGGTCATTAATCTGAGCCCTAAGCATAGACATACTGACCTCATTCCGATATATTTTTGCGGCTCGCTTAACGATGTAATTTGGCCGGTTCAAACAAACCTTCGTAGGAGTTTCATAATGCCATTCGCAAAATTTCTACCCCGCGAAGAACAATATTTCTCGCTCTTCGCCCAGATGACTTCATATATCAACGACGCCGCCAACACGCTGGTCGAGATGCTTTCGCACCGTGACGGCGACTATCAGGAGTACGTGCACCGGATCAAGAATATCGAGCACGCCTGCGACGATCTGACGCACAGCGTCGCGACGCGCTTGAATCAGTCTTTTATAACGCCGTTCGACCGCGAAGATATCTACATGATGTCCAAGGCGCTCGATGACGTGGTCGACCTGGTCGATGGCGCCGCGCGCGCTGTGGTCATGTACGATATCCACGAAATCACCGAACCGGCGCAGCAACTGGCCGGCGTGATCCAGCGCATGGCTCGGCAACTGCACGAAGTTGTTTCGATCCTTGATAAACCGAAGGGCGTGACCACGCGACTGGTTGAGCTTCATCGTCTGGAGCACGAGGGCGACGACATTTACCAGCGCGCAGTCGCCGGACTGTTTCACGACACTCGCGATCCGCTAACGGTAATTAAATGGAAGGATGTATACGAAAGACTGGAAGCCGCCGTCGATCGCTGCGAGAATGTCGCGAATATTATTGAAGGTGTGATTATCAAGCATTCATAAAGCAGAGGTCAGAGATCAGAGGTCGGAAGTCAGGATCCTCGCTGCCTGCTTTCGATCCCCTAGCCCTGTCTTACATCGCTATGCTATCGTTTTAGACGCCCCGTGCCCGCGTAGCTCAGTGGATTAGAGCGTTCGCCTCCGGAGCGAAAGGTCGCAGGTTCGACCCCTGCCGCGGGTACCACTCCTTACCCATCCCCCTGTTGCAGTCGATGGAAAGTCAAAGCGCCGCTTTTCGTAGAGACTCTCCGGGCACGATCCTGCTCGTCGAAGACTTCGACGACACGCGCCTGATGATGAAACTCTGGCTGTTGAAGCACGGCTATCGCGTGATCGAAGCTGAAACCGGCGAAGAAGCAATTGCCGCCGCTGAGCGAGAGCTGCCTGACCTAATTATCATGGATATGATGATGCCCGGGATGAATGGCCTTGACGCTACTCAGCGAATACGGGAATATCAGGCACTGCGCCAGACCCCGATTGTCGCCGTTTCAGCTTATGGCGCTGACGAATACCGCTCGCTGGCGATCGAGGCCGGATGCGATGAGTACATCTCGACGCCTTTCGAGCCGAGCGAGTTGGCCGATCTAATCAAGAGTCTAATAGCAGCAAGAGAATCTTCAGGCGCGAATGCTCTTCCATCCAATCTCGAAGGATAATCAGATACTCCGGCTCTTGCTGGCGAGTTTGTTCAGCGTTTCCATTGCAACAGCTCAACAGTCAAACTGCTCGCTCAGACTCGATCGGTTACCTGACGCTCCGGAGTTGCGCGGCTTTCATATGGGAATGACCTACGACCAGGTGAAGTCGCGCGTGCCGCAGATCCAGTTTGGCCGCGTGGATGAGTTTGGCGTTTCCAAAACCAGCATTAGCCCCTTTTTCGATCCACGCTCTGACAAAGCAAGCTTTGCCGATGTGCGTACCATTTCGCTCGACTTCCTTGACGGCAAGCTGGTCACTTTGTGGATTGGCTACGAGAGCACGTTTAAGTGGCAGAACCTCGATGAATTCGTGGCGGGTATTCAAAAGTCGCTGAACCTGCCTGCAGAGTGGGCGGCAAAGCGCGGTGGGCGGCAATTATCCTGCGAAGGATTCTCGGTCTTTGTATCAATGATCGGTGGTGGACCGAGCATCCGCATCACCGACGAAACAGCCCAGGAAATTATCGCTGCTCGACGCGAAGCAGCGGCAACCGCCGCGGAATTGGTAGTAATTGGCGACAAAGCGACCAAACTGTATTACCCTTCGGACTGTTCGGCGTTGGAAAACGTGGCCGTATCAAACAGAGTTACCTTAAAGGACAAGGACGAAGCCGAGAAGGCCGGCTATAAACCGGCAAAGGGTTGTTAGTGGCGTAGACTCTTCTTAGTTTGATGCTCGCTCTCTCTTTGGGGAGAGGGAACGTTGAGGAAATTAACCTATTCAAAGCTTCCTTTAGTCCGTGATCGCTTTCAATGTCACTGACAGAAATGTGCCCCGCAATCACAGACTGAAGTCTCTACAGGAGGGAAACAGATGCTCAAAGAATTCAGGGAATTCATTGCCCGCGCAAATGTCATCGACTTGGCCATTGCCGTAATCATCGGCGCGGCGTTTGGCAAGATCGTCACCTCGCTGGTGGAAGGACTCATCATGCCGCCCCTTGGCTTGCTGCTCGGCAAGGTCGATTTCTCCAGCTTGTTCTTCGTACTCGATCATTCAAAAGGCCAGCCGCTTTCGCTTGCTGACGCGAAGACCAAAGGCATTCCAGTTTTTGCGTACGGTGCGTTCATTAACGACATCGTCAACTTCATAATCATCGCCTTCGTGGTCTTCCTGTTGGTGAAGATTGTAAACACGATCCGAAAAAAGGATCCTTCGACAAAGGATTGTCCTTACTGTCTAACCCCGATCCCGGTAGGGGCAACACGTTGCTCAGGATGTTGTGCCGAGCTTGCAAAGGCATGAATTTGTTTAAGTGCACGACCCTGCGATTTCAACATGCGCTTCTTTAAATTACACACGGCGCACCAAGTTCGCGGCCTAAACGGCATGGACCAGATCCGCGCACCGCTTGACGCTGATTCACAGGGCTTCTTAGAATGAACTCGAAACCCCAAATGATCGTACTAGAGTTTTGCTTAGCCTGAAACTAAGGAGTCTAATTCGATGAGCACACCTATTCAATCGCAACCAACAGGACCCGAACCAAACGATGAGATAATCGTGCATGAGGGCGAATCCGAAGAGACGGAGGAGCGTTCCAGAGCGACTTCTTCAGTGCGAGATATGGCAGCGCGTATTCCCGAACAACTTTCGGCAATCGGGCGCGACATCAGCCGCACCATAGAGCGCGCTATCTCCGCCAAAGACGATTACATGCTGGCCGTGAAAGTTTCGCAGGACGCGCAGAAGAAGCTCGGCCAATTGGTCCAGGCCGGCGTATTCGGCACTCGCGCCGAAGCCGCCGCGTTTCTGATCGACGAAGGGATCAAGGTACAGGGGCCGCTGTTCGAACGCGTCGAACAGAAACTCGCCGAGATCGAACGTTTGCGCGCCGAATTGCGCGGCTTGGTCGGCGAGAAGAAGGAAGCTGTGTAACCGATCATTTTTCATTTGCCACTTAGCAGTGAGATAGATTGTCTGGTTGCCAGCGCGAATCTATTAGCTTTCGATTGCTGTTGCGGTATCGCATCAGTAAATGACAAATGTCAAATAAGAACGAAGCGGCGGTTCCGACGCTGAACATGTCTTTGTTATTTCACCTTCCCACGCGGTAAACTCTCAGAGTAAGCTTTCATAACATCCAAGCGGTTTAGATCGAGCCGGCACGTGCAGAAAACTTTTCAGGTTCCACACACACCCATCGAACAATTCGCCCTCGATAACGGCTTGCGCGTCGTTTTGAACGAAGACCACTCAGTGCCAGTCGTTTCCGTAGCTGTCTATTACGATGTAGGCTCGCGCAACGAACGCGAGGGGCGCACCGGGTTCGCGCATCTCTTCGAACACATGATGTTCCAGGGCTCGGAAAACGTGCCTAAAGCCGGGCACTTTCAATTTATCTCCAATGCCGGCGGCACGATGAATGGCACTACTTCAAGCGAGCGCACAAATTATTTCGAGACGCTGCCGGCAAGCCAGTTACCACTGGCCCTCTGGCTGGAAAGCGATCGCATGCGTTCGCTGAATGTGACGCAGGAGAATCTCGATAACCAGCGCGAAGCCGTCAAAGAAGAAAAACGTTTGCGCTACGACAATCAACCGTACGTGAATGGTTTCCTGCGGCTGTTCGAGATGAGTTTCAAGAATCCGGCCAACGCGCATTCGACGATTGGCTCGATGGAGGACCTCGATGCTGCCACCGTCGAGGACATCCGCGAGTTTTTTCGAATCTACTACGCGCCCAATAATGCCGTGCTGTCGATTGCCGGCGATTTTGACAGGTCAGAAACGCAAGCTATGGTCGAGAAGTACTTTGCGACGATTCGTCGCCAATCGAATCCGCCGGCGGTTGACGTCAGCGAGCCTGTCGAAGTAGCCCAGCGTGAGGATACTTTTCTGGATCCTTTGGCGCCGGTGCCGGCATTCGCGCTGGGCTGGAAAATTCCCGCACGTCGCACGCCGGATTTTTATGCGCTCTCGCTCGCAAGCCATCTGCTGTTCGAAGGAGAAAGCGCGCGGCTTTATCAAAAGCTGGTAAAAAGCGAAGAGTCGGTGGTGCAGATTCAAGGTGGAATTGATGAGCGCCGCGGCCCATCGGGTTTGTTCATCGTAGTGATTCCCAAGCCCGATCGCGATGGCGCACAGATTCGGGAAACCATGTTGCGCGAAGTCAAGGAGTTGGCCTCCACCGGACCGAGCGACGAAGAGATGGAAAAGTTGCGCAACAATCTTTTCAATGGCGCGGTGCGCAGCCGTCAGGCGTCACTATTTCGCGCCGAACAGCTCGCGGAGTTCGCCCTTTATGACAGCGATCCCGAATTATTCAATACCGATCTACACAATTATCTTGAAGTGACAGCCGACCAGATTCGAGATGTATTGGCCCGATATCTGGACACTGACAATCGCGTCTTGCTCGATATCGTTCCGGCGCCACAAGAGGCCGCGCCAGCCGCGCCCCAAATACCCGGTGAGCCCAAACAACCGACCGCGCCGCCACCGCAAGTACCGGAAGGCGAGCCAATTCCCGGAGCGCCAATGGCCGCCCAGGAAGTCGGTAAGACGATTTGAACACCGGAGTATCTACGGCGCGAGCAAACTCCGCTAGGACTTCAATGTTTATAGATCGTAAGCCTCAAGAGGCATCGCAGAACTCCTTTAGGAGTTCAATGGCAGCGTGGCTTCAAGTGCTTGGCCTCATTGCACTCTTGGCCTCATTGCACTCCTAAAGGAGTGCGAGGACCAAATCTCATTGATCCGGCTATAAACATTCGACCACTACGTACGTGGTTGTTTCCCTCTCCCAAAGAGGAGAGCAGGCTATAGGGAACATTGCAAATGATTCAAACCGAAACTTTTCGCCGCCAGATGCCTCCGCCACTTGCGCCGCGGCCGCTTAACATTCCCGAGCCGTTCGAAACGACGCTTGCAAATGGTCTGACGCTGGTGCTGGTCGATGACAAGCGGCTGCCATTGATCAGTTTTCGCTTGTCCATTCGTTCGGGCGATGCGAACGACCCCGCTGAGTTGCCGGGCCTAAGCGACATGCTTTCGAGTCTGCTTACCGAAGGCACTGAAACGCGGAGCAGCCGGCAACTCGCCGAAGAAATTGAGCGTCTCGGCGCCACGCTCAGTGTCGGCTCGAGTTCGGACTTCACCACTGTAGCGGCCTCGGCGCTTTCCATCTTTGCCGACGAAGTTCTGGAGTTGACGGCAGATGTGGTCTTGCGCGCTTCGTTTCCGCAGAACGAAATCGATCTGGCGCGCGTTAATACCAAACAGCTTCTGATCCAACAGCGTGCTCAGCCAACGTTCCTCGCGTCCGAGCGGCTAGCCCAGGTAATGTTCGGCGCGCATCCATACGCGCGCGTCTCACCAACTGAGGAAATGCTCGATGCGATGACGCGAGACGATTTGTTGCGATTTCATGAGTCGATTTTCATTCCAAATAATGCGGCATTGATCGCCGTCGGTGACTTCGAGCACGAGGCGATCGTTGCGCGCGTTGAAAAACTGTTCGCCGATTGGAAACCCGGATCTCTACCCTCAGCGAATTTTCCCGCACCGCCAAAACGCGAAACGCGCGAAGCTTATTTGGTAGATCGTCCCGGCTCGGCCCAGTCGAATATTGTGATCGCCAACGAGGGAATAACGCGCCAGAGCCCGGATTATTTTCCCGTGCTGCTAATGCACACCATTCTTGGCGCTAACGCCTCGTCGCGTTTGTTCATGAATCTGCGTGAAGAAAAGGGCTATACGTATGGCGCGTATTCGAACCTCGATGCCCGGCGGCTTGCAGGTACTTTTCGAGTCTCCGCCGAAGTGCGCACGCCGGTGACCGAGGCTTCCCTGCGCGAGTTTTTCTTTGAGCTAGAGCGGATTCGCAACGAACGCGTGTCTGACGAAGAACTTATCAACGCGAAGGCTTATCTTAGCGGCGTCTTTCCGATCCGTATTGAAACGCAGGATGGCCTGATCGATCAGCTTGTCAGCATCAAGATGCTCGACTTGCCGCGCGACTTCCTGCACACCTACCGCGACCGCGTCAACGCAGTCACCGCCGAGCAGATTCAGCGAGTGGCGCACAAGTTCGTAACGCCCGACCGCGCCGCGATCGTCATCGTCGGCGACACCGATGAAATCCGCGCACAGGTGAAGCCTTTTTCAGAAGCGATTGAGGTTTACGATACAGAGGGAAACCGGAAGTAATAGAAAGAGCCTACCTTGATTTCTGTCACGACTGACCAAAGCGCGAGCGATATTCTGGGCAAAGAATGAACGCCTTAACCATTTCGGCAGCTTGGTAATTTCCGTTGAAAGCGTTGAGCTTGTTTAGCCAAAAGCCGTACCCGTCGTCGTCTGGGTCGCGTCGCAAATATCCGTAGTATTGCATTAAGACGAAAACTTGATTAAAGAGCGCAGCTTTGAACTGCGCGTCATCAAGTACTCTGATGAAGACTGTCGGTCGTGTCTCCGTTCCTGTCTCCAGCCCATTAACCAATGCGTCGCGCTGTGTTTCAGGCAGAGTAACTCCGCTATAGGTATTGACGTATTGGAAAAGCAAATCCACCCATTCTTCGTTGGTTCGTCCATAACTCAAAACCAAACGATCATCGTTGTAATACCCCTGGACGAATGCCAACTTATTCGAGGCTAGTTGCTCTTGCCAGCCGGGTTGCCCAACTATGATCCCGCGGCCAATCTCCTGCATGCCGCGAATAATCGCGAGGAACCCCCCATCGTTTGCGTTGTCTGGATTTAGCAGGTTGAATCGGTAAACAAAGGATCCTATTTCCTGAAATTCGGTTGAAAGATAAAATGCTGCCGATACATTGACACGCTTTACTTCGCGGCACTGCGGGTCCGATCCACAGGATTCGATTTGATTGATCCAGAACGCAAGTCCGTCCGGGTCGGGCTCGCGATTCAGGAAATCAACGTAATGCTGGCGGACGAAGTAATATGTGTCGTCAATAGGGTTTTTCGTGCGCGGCACCGAATCCTTGTCGAGCACAGTGACTGTTGCCTCACGAATGCCTCCAAGAAATGTTGCGTTACCTTCGTTATCAAACAATCTGATTCTGAAAGAAGTGTTGCCCTGAACGGCACCGTTGTTAGTCAGTGGAATGAAGATCGTCTTCGATGCTTCACCGGGAGAAAAGCGCAATGTGCCAAAGACAGGACCGTAGTTATTCTTAACCGTTGCCGTCCCATCCTCAGTGGCGTAGTAACATGAAGCAGTTGAGTTAAGGTCTCCTGTGCGCTTGACGGTGATAGAGATGCTAGCGGAATCCTCGTATGCACCATAGGAAGGCGAACTGAAGCCAAGCACACTCGATGACGAGCTTGGCGGATCGGAGAGCGGCTGCCAGTCAACTCTGGTATCGACAAAATATCGTTCACTCCGGCTTGAGAGATTGATTTGATTGCTGCCGTCGGCGTTCATCACGATTATCGCGGTGCCTAGGTTAATGTCGTTCCTGACGTCAGCAATAGTCCCAAGGGCTATACTGGTAACAATTTTAGTTCCGTCAGGTGACCACTTAGGAGAACTATATATCCCACCCCTCTGCGGATCATTCGTAATTGCGTGGTCGTTCCTTCCATCGGCATTCATGACAAATATTTCCGAGCAGTTAACTACGTAACAGTTCCTCGTTCCGTTAAAGTCACGGCTACCGGTGAATAGAATCTTAGTGCCATCCGGTGACCACGAAGGCGTCATGTCGGAATAGAAAATGGGATTGCTGGTATCGTGAATATCGGTAAGTCTTCTTTGATTGCTGCCATCTGAATTCATCACCCAAATCCGCCATCGCCTGTCCGGGTCGCGATTACTGGCAAATGCTATCTGTTTACCGTCAGGGGACCAGGTCACATCACGATCTTCGCCGGAATCACTCATTAGTTTCGTCAATCCCGTTCCGTCAGAATTGATCACATAGACATCACTAGTTGCTCTTTCGAGCCCAAAGGGGAATCGGGACACAACGAAGGCGATCTTCTTGTTGTCAGGGGACCATGCCGGGCCACCTAAGTTTGACAGTCTGTCGGTGACAAGGTGAAGGTTAGTGCCGTCTGCGTTCACTATGTAAATGGAACTAGTGCTGTCCCTATTACTGATAAACGCAATCTTAGTCCCGTCCGGCGACCATGCGGCCATGACATCGGAGATGTGGACAAAGCTCGCCAGTCGGTCAGTCCGCGACTTTTCATCAGTCAAACGAGTCGGATTACTCCCGTCTGCGTTCATTGTCCAGATGCTCAGCCCACCCCCGTTGTGGCGGTCGCTGGAAAAGACGAGTTTCCCGTTAAACTTACCTCGGATTGGGTCTGAGGCATTCCGAGTGTCAAAATCAAGCGAATCCATTCCTGAACTTTCAACACTTGGCATCGTCAGTGGGCCGAGCGTCCCTGCCAAAATCGCGGCGCTGTAGACCACGGCCCAAACCGTCACTCTAGTCAAATGTCCCATGGAATAACTCATCAACAACTCGTTAACGAGCTGCAGTCACCAAATCTGTAGTACTGAGCGACCACCGCTCGTCAACCCCCTTTCAGCCCAATCGTAGCAGCGGGTTTCTGGAAGGCCGGTAATCATGGTTAGGCCTGCCCAAATCGCCGGCGATACTCAGACGAATTGATGAACATATCGATGATGTGACGAACTCCATCTTGATTTGCAGGGTCGCCACCATAATTGTTTGTCAAGTCCGTCAGCCAGAAGTTGAAGCCGTCGAAGTTGTTATCCGGCGGACCATTCGGTTCTCGCTGGAGGTAGAACTTATACGCCCACCTTAAGAACCTCTTGTTGGCCGTGTTGTATACAGGGTCCGTGCTTGTGTACGGAACCAGCCCGTAATTACCTGTGAACCAATCCTGATGGATCGCCAGCCAGAACGATCGCGACGAGTTAATCCGCCAATCATTCGTGCAAGTGTTATTGGTGTTGACTCCAACGTTGCACCCGTGCCCGTCGATCGGATTGCCAGTGATTTCCTTCGTCCACCAGTCCAGCCCAGCCTCGTCCGGCTCAACCCGAGTCAGGAAGTCAGGGTAATGTTGCCAGACGAAGAACCGATGGTTGTAAATCGGATTTGACGGCATATCCGGCATCAACGCCGTGGTCGCCAGAAATCGATTCGGCGAAGGTGACAAAGGATCGCTTCCATTGATATTCGTCAGTCTGCTCAAGAATGTATTGGCTTTGATGAAACGGGCGACCCTGTCGGGACATGTTGATAAGTTCCCTCCCGATGGAGCAGGTCCCTGAATAGGGTACAGCGCGCAGCTATTTGCCACGCCCGTTCGCCCCTCCAGATACATTGCGACTGCGCCAGCTACGTGCGGTGCAGCCGCGGATGTACCGGAAGAGATACATGCTGAGGTGTTGCTGCCATCCCAAAGAAGGCAGACACCATTGCCGCTTTGCGCAGATACCACGTTAACACCCGGCGCAAAGAGATCTACGCCGAGCCCCCAGTTTGAAAATGAGGGCCGAGTGCCTGTGTAATCAACGGCGCCAACGGTCAATGCGTCCACAACATTTGATGGGGAGTAGTTGCGTGCGTCGTCGTTGTTGTTGCCCGCGCTGACTACATAGGTGACCCCGGACCGGATGGAATTAACTACTGCCCCCTCAACGCCCAAGCCAGTCGGAAACTCCACACTGATGTTGGCGACCGCGGGAACAGAAGGATTTGCCTGATGATCGCTCGTGACCCAATCCACTCCAGCTATCATGGCAGAGTCATAGTAACCGTAGGTAGAACCAGCTTTGATGGACTTAATTGTTACATCCTTAGCTACTCCATAGGTGCTTCCTCCCAGTGTGCCGGCCACGTACGTTCCATGTCCGAAACAGTCGTTATTGTTTGCGTTAGGCATGGGATAAGCACACGCCTGGGAGTTCCAGTAAGGCGTATGTGTTCCCGATTGACAGTTCACATAGGTGAAGCAATCAGCAGCCTGCGAAGCCCGCGAGTTGAACCCGTTGAAAAACTCTACATGCTGCCTATTGATGCCCGAGTCAAGGACGTATGCCGTGACGCCTAATCCGCTTTTATCCCAAACGAAGAGCCCATTCGTTCTTCCGTTAGCATCTGGTGTCGCCGTCGGAATGCCGCGAGAGATGGCATCTAACCCCCAAGGAGGGTTTGTTTCCGCGAATTCAGGCTGAGACTGCGCCGATTGGCCTCGTTCGTCTTGTTCGACCCACTTAACTTGTGGGTCCTTACTGATCGCTATCGCCGCGGCCTCGTTTGGCAGCTCGATTGAATAACCTTTCAATGCGGTCCCGTAAACAAAACCGACGGTTCCGCCATGGGCTAGCGCATTACTATTGGCTATCTCGGTGATTCGTGCTCGTCGAGTCTCCAGCGGCGCATTGCTCGAGACAACTTCGTCATCGAGCACGACAATGTAGTGGTTATAATGACCAGGAATTGGGTTGCTGGACTTGACGAACTTGGTCGACGGAACCAAGGGCCCTTGCTCGGGTTCTGGTCGCGAGGTTACGAGCGGCGAGAACTCCGGGGGAAATCCTGGAAATGGATATGCTTGATTTTGTGCCCTCATCGGCATAGAGATAAACGCGAGGGCAAGAACGCCCAAAACTACTAGACCTATCGTAACTTTTCTCATCACAGTAGCTCCTTTTTTGATTTGAGCTACTGCCGCGCTTTGCGCTAAGATGAGTTTGGTTGAGACATCATCTGTTGCTTAAATGCGGCAGAAGCTGTTTCGTAACGGGAGGCCCGGTTATCACATAGTCGGGCCTCTTATCTAATCCGGCCAAACCTTCGAGCACACTTCGCCCGAGCGCTCGCGACAACTCTTTCAGACGCAGACCTATTCTGTTTGATGAAGGAGATTGATGTCGGGAGACGAGGGAACATAATTACTTCTCGACTTCCGTTTGAGAAAACGTCGGCATAGACTGGGCGGGGAAACTTGACCGACGGTAATTCCAAAAGGCGAGACCGAGGCTAGCAGGGAAAGCAGTGCCTGTCAATTATTATTCCAAATCCGCTATCGTCTTTTCTTTTTTAGAGTTAGCGGCCTAACAGGTTTGCAGTGCAGTTTATTGCAGAGGCATCGGGTAAGGTCAACTGGTCTAAACCGCACCCTGCAATCTCTCGACATCCAGCACTCCAGGTACATTCTTAATCGCACTGATGACTCTGTCGAGGTGCTTTACGTCAAAGACTTCTACGGTGACTTCGATGCGGCCCTTGTCGTCGGGCGCGACTGAGGCGCGGGCGTCACGGATGCCGGTCTTCATGTCGGAAATTGCTCCAGTGATGCCGGCGATCATACCGGTGCGATTTTCGGTGACGGCGAGGAGCTTTACCGCGTAAGCAGTCTTCTCGGGCCGCGCGGCCCATTCCACCGTCACGATGCGCTCGGGATTTATCATCAACTGCTTTACGTTCTTGCAGCGGGTAGTATGCACCGCGACACCTTTGCCGCGGGTGATATAGCCGACGATCTCTTCGCCGTGCAGCGGATTGCAGCAACGGGCGCGATTGACCATCAGATCCTCGACACCATGAACCACAATGGCGTCGTCGCCGGTGATCAAACGCTTCACTGCGCGCACACCCGTGCGCAATCGAGAGACTTTCTGCTTGTCGAGCGCTTCGAACTTTTCCGGCCCAAGATATTTCGCAATCACGTTGCGCGGCACGATCTTGCCGTAACCAATCGCGGCCAGAAGATCATCAGTGCGTCCGTATCCATATTCGCCGGCGATCCGTTTCAGATCTCCATTACTGTCACTGAGCAGTTTTTTCATTGAAAGCTGGAATCGGGCAGCTTCCTTCTCGAAGAGTTTGCGGCCGATTTCCATCGATTCCGCCCGCTGCTGATCGGCGACCCAGTGACGCACCCGGTTACGCGCACGCGAGGTTACGATAAAATTCAACCAATCACGCGACGGATGCGCATTAGGAGTAGTAATGATCTCAACCACGTCGCCGTTTTGAATCGCCGTTCGCAAGGGAACCATCCGGCCATTCACGCGCGCGCCGGTGCAAGTGTTGCCCACTTCCGAGTGAATCATGTAAGCGAAATCAACCGGCGTCGCACCGCGCGGCAACTGAATCACTTTGCCCATGGGAGTAAACGCATAGACATCCTTCGGATAGAGATCGAGCTTGAGCGCGTCGATGAATTCGCGCGAGTCCTTTACTTCCTGCGTCCATTCGACCAGCGACCGCAGCACCTGCAACGCCTCGTCGTCGTCGCGTTCGCCGCGTTTCCCTTCCTTGTATTTCCAATGCGCGGCGACACCTTCTTCGGCAACTCGGTGCATTTGCTCGGTGCGAATTTGCACTTCGAACGGCTGCCCTGAGCCGATTACGGAGGTGTGCAGGGACTGATAGAGATTGTCGCGCGGGGTGGCAATCCAGTCCTTGAATCGGCCAGGCACAGGCTTCCAGGTGTTATGGATTACGCCGAGAGCCCCGTAACAATGGCGAATCTCATCTGGCGTGATGATGCGCGCGGCCACCAGATCGTAGACTTGATCAAGAACGATTTCCTGTCGATGAAGCTTTTTCCAAATTGAGTAAAGACGCTTGACGCGCCCTTCGATGCGTGCGAAGGGGACTTCAGCCTCCTGCATCTTGTCCTGAATGATCGATGTGACTCCGTCGAGAAACGCTTCATTAGCTGCCCGGCGTTTTTCCATCTGCGCGGTCAGCTCGCGATAGTCTTCCGGATGGAGATGCTTGAACGCGAGGTCTTCCAATTCGCCGCGCAACCTGCCCATGCCCAGCCGATGAGCGATCGGCGCATAGATGTCCATGGTCTCCTGTGCGATTCGGCGGCGCTTTTCCGGGCTCAGGAATTCGAGCGTTCGCATGTTGTGCAGCCGGTCGGCGAGTTTCACCAACACCACGCGCACGTCGTCAATCATCGCCAGCAACATTTTCCGCACGTTCTCCGCCTGTTGCTCTTCGCGCGAGACGTTACTGATGTGCGCAATTTTGGTGAGACCTTCGACCAGATGCGCCACGTCTTCGCCGAAATATGCACGGACAGTGGCAGCATCGGCCAGGGTGTCTTCTACTACATCATGAAGCAGGCCCGTTGAAACCGAGACAGCGTCGAGCCGCATGTCGGCGAGAATGTTTGCGACTTCGAGCGGATGCACCAGGTAGGCTTCGCCCGAGGCGCGCTTCTGCCCACGGTGTTCGCGTGCCGAAAAGAAATAGGCGCGACGCAGCAGATTGAGATCGGCCTGAGGATGATTGCGCCGGACTTTCTCGCAGATTTCTTCGATGCGAACCATAAATTTGTGCTTAGTGCTTAGTGCTTAGTGCTTAGTTTTTTGTGCTTCGTTCTTTGCCTGACGCCAAAATCCGAAAGTACGAAGGAGGAAGCACTAAGCACAAAGAACTAAGCACGATTATAACAAAATAGGTGACGCTCGACCTTACAGGTCCCGCGTCACCTATCGTATGCCTCTTGGATTGGAACTGCCGTGACGTTTTCAGGGAGTAGGTGAAGCTGCTTTTTCGGCGGCTTCTTCTTTCTTGCGCCGCTCTTCAGCCAACTCGGAAGCTCGTTTTTGCGCGACTTCAGCTTGCCTGGTGTACTGAGCTTTCTTGTCGGCTTCCCCATTCATATCGGCGATTTTCGCGGCTTCGATCAAAAGATTAGTCTTGTAGGACCAGGCCGATTCGTTGTTGGCATCGTACTTGATGGCAGTCTCGGCCTCTTCCAGTCCGCGCGCCACACATCGTTGAATGGTGTCGAAATCCTTCTGCTCTTTCGGTTTCTTGTAAGTCACCTTTGCATTGCCACCCTCGGTGGAAGTGATCTTGACGTCCGGAAGCTCGGTAACTTTGAAGGAGCAGTCCCAGTCTTTTCCGGCAAGAATCGCGTATGCTTCAGCGCGTTTTTCGCTGGACATGTTCGGATCGTTGGCGCGAGCCGAAATCCATTCGCGCAGTTTTGTTTCGTCCTTAATCGCGGCATACAGCACCGAGATTGCCTTGTAGGCTTCCTCGTTATTCGGATCTTTTGCCAAAATCTGTTGGTAGGCGGCAATCGCCTCGCGTGCTCTTTCGATATTGTCCGGTTGATCGACGCCCGGCTTATACTGCTGGTGAATAACACGTGCGATAAAGATAGGAGCGGTCTTATTGTTGGGGTCGAGGTAGAGGGCGCGCTTGGCATGCTGTTCCGCTTCTTCAAAGCGGCCTTCGCGGTAGGAACGCGCCGTTTCGTTCAACTCGTTCTTGGCTCTTATTTTGTTAACCAGCGTGCAGCCGGCTCCGGCAGTGGAAAAGCATCCCGGCGGAAGAATACTTGCGAATCTCTCCGCGGCTTTCAACTAAGGCAGATCGTCAACCTGCAGGCCCACCGGGCTGGCGCCGGCGCCTTTGATCGCATCGATCACTTTTACCACGTCGCCGTAGTGCAGGGCCCGGGGCGCCTTTACGAATACAGTCTTCTCAATGCGCTGATCTTCCGGCACGTCACTGCGGCTTTCCATGCCAACTTTATAAGCGCGTTGTTCTTTGCGCTGTTGAAATACCTGTTGCAGCTTCGCAGCCAGCGCGCTGGGATCATTAACTGAACCCATTGCGTCCTGATTCAGCTTTACTTGCAAATCCGTAGAGATGGACACCACCAAAGTAAGCGGATTCGGCTTTAGATTCTGAATGTTCTCGTTTGGGTCCCGCTGCGTTGGAATATCAGCCTTGAATCGGCTCGGTTTCAGCGGCGTAACCACCATGAAGATGATCAGCAGCACCAACAGGACGTCGATTAGCGGCGTGACGTTAATGTATGGGACAGCTCGGTTGCCCCCACCACTCATTCCCATAATCCTTACCTCAATTTAACTAGGTTGCCGGGGCCGGAGGCGGGGCAGAGGCCCCCTTCTTGAGCTTGTCCGCCACCAGTCCAATCTTATCCACACCTTTTTCGCGAACGGCGTTGATTACCTTTACGACTTCTCCGTAGCTAACTTCGACACCGCTCTTGATGTAAACGATCTTGTCTTCTTCCTTCTTGCTCGCCAGCGATTTCTCTACCTGGCTCTTGAGATCGTCGAGGTTCAACTTCTTCTTGGCGAGCCAATACTCGCCGTCTTTCGGGATCGAGACTATGACCGCGCTCTCCTTGTTAATGTTCTGATCCTCGTCGGGATTTCTCATTGCGCGCGGAATCGCAACCGTGACACCCTGTTGCAGGAACGGCGTGACCACCATAAAGATGATCAGCAACACCAGCATTATATCCACCATCGGAGTCACGTTGATCTCCGATTGTAAACCGCCACCACCGCCCGCCTGCATTCCCATAACAAACTCCTTTTTCCGAAGCAAAAGACAACGAGTGATAGCGCGAAGCCCGCAAAGGCTTCGCGGCAATTCCGCCGTTCGATTCCCGCTACGGATTCAATTGCTTCGTGCGATTCTTGATGAAGTAGTCAACCAACTCG
>WNFT01003557.1_pt1 | contig 20236 bp, 18 predicted proteins | sample 5400191 | NCBI WGS metagenome assembly WNFT01 (sample SAMN13153359, study PRJNA577476) | soil metagenome | isolation source: 80 cm saprolite under Madrone tree | place: USA:California | collected 2016-06-14 | reverse complement strand
CCACTCAGCTTCAACTCACAGGCAAGAACTCTCCCAATCCCGGCGTGCTGTTCTATAAGAACGACTGGAACAACATTGCTCCGGCTCTTGGCTTGAGCTGGTCTTTGCCCTGGGGCGGAAAAGACAAGACCATCCTGCGGGCAGGATATGGCGTCAACTACCAGGGAGCGGCTTCGTTCAACGCCGGCCTGAACCTTTTCACGGGCAACAATCCAGGACTGTCTCAGCTGCAAAACTTCACGACGCTGGGGGTGGGCGCCCAATACTTCAATTTCGCTTCTCCGAACCTTCCGATCCCGATTCCGGAACCCGCCGGCGTAAAGCCATTGGCCCAGGAGCCCTTTGATGTACGAGCCAACGCGCTGCTGGGCTTCGACGACAATCGAGTGAACCCATACGTCCAGAACTTCAACCTCGAAATTCAGCGCGAACTGGCCAAGAATCTCACGTTCGAAGCGCGCTATATCGGCAGCAAAGGCACGCACCTGTACGGCGGGCTCTCGATCGACGATGTGAACATTTACGAAAACCAAATTCTGAACGCGTTCAACATTACGCGCACCGGCGGGAATGCGGAATTGTTCGATCGGATCCTGAACGGCATCACGCTCAATCCCGGAACAAACGCCAGCCTGGGACAAGGCGTGGTCAACGGGACGACCTTGTCGGGATCGGCAGCCCTGCGCACGAACACGATTTTCAGGACCTTCCTTGCCAATGGTAATGTCGGCCAATTCGCGAGCGCTCTGAACACTTCGACTACTATTACCGGTAAAGCCGGCGGTCTGCTCGCAAGAAATGGCTTTCCCGACAACTTCATCGTCGCGAATCCGCAATATGCGGCCGTCGTGATGAATTCGAATCCCGGCAGTTCGACCTATCATTCGATGAACCTGCAAGTGACCAAGCGTCTATCGCACGGATTCACCCATCAGTTTGCTTACACGTGGAGCCGGACTCTGGGCGAAAACAGTACCGACGGCGGCCTCGAATATCAGGATCCGAGAAATCACCAATTCAACCACGCTCTGCTCACTTTCCACCGCACACATGATTTCCGGAGCAACGGTACGTTCGAATTGCCCTTCGGGCCGGGCCGGAAGTTCCTCGGCAACGCGTCGGGTTTCGTGTCGCGGCTGGTCGAACGGTGGCAGTTGGGCGGTATCTTCAGCTGGAGTTCCGGTGCGCCAGTGACGATCGCGGCGGCGAACGCGGAGACCACGTGGACGGTGGTTCCGGGAACCATCAATCTTACCCGCACCGCTAACACGCCGATGATCCTGGGCAACTTCCCCAAGAGCGCCGGCAAGGTTACGCCCGGAGTGAGCGGGGCCAACTACTTCGATGGATACAGGCAGGTTGACGATCCGTTCAAGAACAGCGTCACGACATCGCAGACTCTGCAAACTGCCTTCAGCAACAAGGCCCTTGTCGATGCTAACGGCAATATCGTTCTGGCGAATGCGGCGCCTGGAACGGTCGGCAGTCTCGGCCGCACCTGGCTCGAAGGACCGACGCATGCCGGCTTCGACGTGAACCTCGTCAAGCGCATCCGGATTGCTGAAAAGAAAGAGTTCGAAATCCGCGTCGATGCGGTCAATGTGATGAACAATCCGCGTTGGGCTTTTGTAACCGGCGGAATGATTCAGGATATCAACAACCCCAACTTCGGGAGACTCACAGCCGCCGATCCGACCGGTGGTGTAGCGCAGGCAGATTTTCCGGTCGCAAATCGAAGGTTTACATTCAATGCTCGTTTGAATTTCTGAGTAGCCGCGGACGGGGAAAAAGAATTAGCCGCCAATGACGCGAATTACGCGAATGGGCGCATCAACGGTTTCATATGCGCCCATTCGCGTAATTCGCGTCATTGGCGGCTAATTCCCTTCAGGGAACCGGTTAGTAAGCGGGCTGTGTCGCCTGCTCGCCGAGCACCTTTCCGTCAGGGAGCGTGACCGAGACGAAAATCCCACCAGGGTCGCCGTTCCGGAACGGCCGCGCGACTGCCTTTACCTTGTCGCCGGCCTTGATCGACGTGGACTTCCAGCCCGCGCGAACCAGAAAAGCGGGAGACGTCATTTCCAGGTTCCAGATGTCGGTGCTGCCCTTGCTGTTGGGCACTTCAATCTCCAGCCATGAGTGTGGATTGGCCCACTTGAATTGTTTCACGATGCCTTCCACCGTCACGGTCTTCGTACGATCGACACCCGCACCGGAGTGGTGCGCGTAGGCTGAACCCGCGATAAACAGCGCAATCAGCAGTGAGCTTCCAGCCAGCAAATTTCTCATTCTCTGCCTCCAATTGAATTCCTAGCGGACGTTGGCGTCCGAGTGCGTAGTCGGCATGTGATCGTTGAGATCGGGCAGGCACGACACTTCAGCGATGTCCCGCTCGTCAACACGCCGCCAGCGCTTTGTGATATTCCATGTTCCCTCCCAACTCTTCGGGTCGGTGAAGGCGTACTCAATTGACAGCGTCTTTCCCTGGTCGATCAGCTTGATCCGTTCGACGATATGCAGCGCATCACTGCCTGGAATTCCGGAATCGATCCAGTGATGGTCAGGGACGAAATACTTCGAGTCGATCACGAGTGTGTCGCCCTCCCATCGTCCGATGGATTCGCCGTTGAAGCTCGGCACCGCGATGTCCGGGTCGGTGTGAGGCCGTCCATCCAGGTAAACAACGCGCAGGCTGTTCATGAATTCGCTGATCATGTAGATCGCTGTGGGCAACTGAATCATGGCGATGGGCCACACGCGCGTCATGATAACGGGCAAGCCGGCAGGCCAGCACTGGCCGATGTCGTCGCGGTACACCTTTCCTTCCGACTGGGCTTTTCGAGCCGCGTCGTAGTGCACCTGGGCCTCGGGCGTCAGCTTGAGGCCCGGAGGAGGCGTGAAGCGGAATCCATTATCGGGGCCGCCGCCATGCAACCATGTTCCTGTCAGGTCGAACGGCGGTTTCGGACGAGGCTTGGCGAGATTCTCCGGCGCCAGCGCACCGAGCGCACCCGGCGGCTGGAACTGCGCCGTAAGATCCGATACGCCGACGAGGAAGGTCAATGCGACCGCAGCCGCCGCAACCCTTCGAGCGATCCGTGACTTGCCCATCATGTCCTCCAGGTTCGTTTCTCTGTAGCGGCGCTCTATGAGCGCCGACAATGCTGCAATTTGCGAGATCGTCGGCGGTCACAGACCGCCGCTACAGTTCATTTGTCGCGCACCTTCAGGCGCACGACCCCCTGCTCATCCACGTACTCACGATTGTTGTCGCACACGAACTCAACCATCTCGTAATTTGGCATGCGGCGGTATGCCAGCGTGTAGGTAAACGGCTTCTCGAGCGTCACAGGATCCTCGATCGTGATCTGATCGTGCAGCACGTCGGGCGCGACGAATCGTATCCGTTCTGTGATGCGCATTTGATCGCTGTGGGGGATCCGCTGGTATTGCACCGATTCCTTGATGCCGACCGTATCGACGACCAGGGTGTCTCCCTCCCAGCGGCCGACGGAGCGGCCATAATAACCAGGAGGCACTTCATCGATCTTTGCCTGCGGTCTGTCGAGGTAGATGCGGCGCACTTCGCTGAATGCTTCCGCGATGACCGTTATTTGCTCCGGCGTCTGGATAAATTCCACGGGATACACCGCGACGGACATCATTGACGGCACACCGTAGGGCACGCAGAGCGAACTGCCGGTGGCCAGCGGTTCGCCTCGCCGGTTGGCCTCGGTCTCAGCCGCGCGACGCGCTTCATAAGGTTTGGCGTACTCCGGCTTCAGCACAACCGGGCTGGCGGGAGGCGGCACGAGCTTGGGATCGGCGCCGCGGCCGGCCCGATACGGACCCCATGTTCCGGTGAAATCGGGAGGATTCGTCTTCGACTGCCCATGAGCCGCGCCCGCAATCAATATAAGGAAGACGACACGCGCGATCATTGTGCGGGTGCCTGCGGGCCCCTGCCGGGACCATTTCCGAGCACGCGTCCGTCGGGCAAGGTCACCTGGATGAGTAATCCTCCCGGCTGGCCGCTTCTCAGAGGGCTGATACGAGCTGTCACCTTGTCGCCGTGCTTCAGATCTTTGAACTTCCAGCCACTTTGCATCAGGATGCTGGGACTTCCCAGTTCGACGCTCCAGTGTTTCACGGCGCCCTTTTCGTCCGCGACGTCCAATTCGATGTAGGCGTGCGGGTTGGTCCATTCAAAGGCGGTAACCGTGCCGGTCAGCGTGGTCGGCTTCGATTGATCGAACATGGCAAAGGAGTGATGGGCCATAGCCATGCTGGCTCCGGCCAGGCACCAAACTATGATGCGTGCTGCTAAAGACATCTGTTATCTCCCATCTCGAATGGGGCAATCATAGGTTGCTGAAGATGAACGGGTCAAGCTCTGCAGAACGCGGGCTAAAGCCCGCGACTACATTCAGGCCGAAACGCCCAGTCCAAATGTAGTCGCGGGCTTTAGCCCGCGTTCCGGCGCCTACAGGAAATTTTCAGATTTCTGATTTAGGATAGTCTTGATGCGGATTCTGGTGATTGAAGATGAAGCCAGGATGGGAGAACTGCTCCGCGAGGGTTTGACCGAAGAAGGCCACACCGTTACAGTTGCTCTGGATGGCCGCGAAGGCCTCGAGATGGCTGAGGGCTGGGAATTCGACCTCATCATTCTGGACGTGATGCTGCCCGGTATGGACGGCTTCGCCATTGCGCGACGTCTGCGGGCACAGCATAACCAGACACCGATTCTCATGCTCACCGCACGAGATTCCGCGAAAGATCTTATTGAAGGCTTGGATCTTGGAGCCGACGACTACCTGACGAAACCGTTTTCGCTGAAGGTGCTCTTCGCCCGGATCCGCGCACTTGGAAGGCGTGGGCCAATACCCCAACCCGTTTCCATGCAGATTGGTGACCTGACTTTGAACCCCGGAACCCGCGAAGTGAGACGCGGCCGCCGGACCATTGTTCTCACTCCGAGAGAGTTCTCACTGCTGGAAACCCTCATGCGTAACGCCAGACAAGTTGTGTCTCGGGACACTCTGATCGACACCGTTTGGGGCGGAGACTCCGACATCGAAAGTAATACTCTGGACGCTTTTGTGCGCCTCATTCGAGCAAAAATCGAGGCGCCGGGCGAAGCCAAGCTGCTCCGAACTATCCGCGGAGTCGGCTACAGCCTCCGGGTGGAACTGCAGAGCGTTCTTGATGCCCTGGACTCCGACGATCAACCGGAGCTTGAAGACGACCTCAGCGATTTTGCGAAGCAAACCGGGGATAACTCCCTCCTCGAAATCCGCGACAGCGAGGGCGCTCTCATTTTTTCGTCGGCTAATCACGCCGGCCTCAGCCTCCCGGGTCCAGACGATCCGTCGTGGCGTGTTTTGCGCAGCCGGATGATGAACGCCGGAAAGCCGTATGATGTGCTTCTGGCCGTTCCGCTCACGGATGTCCGCGTCATCATGCGCGATTTTCGCAATCTGCTTCTGCTGATGATTCCACTCGTTCTCATGATTGCAAGCGGTGGCGGTTACTGGATCAGCCGGAGGGCGCTCACCCCCGTTGATGAGATTACGCGCGTGGCAAAATCGATCACGGTTCAAAATCTCTCGCGGCGCCTCGTCGTGCCGGATACCAGCGGCGAACTTCAAAGAATGTCCGAAGCGTGGAACGACGTGCTTCAGCGACTGGACACCGCTATTCAGCGTATTCGACGGTTTACAGCCGACGCGTCGCATGAGTTGCGAACTCCGGTGGCGCTTATCCGCGCCACTGCCGAGCTGGCTCTGAGATTCGAGCGCGAACCCGAGTACTATCGGGCATCACTCAGCACGATCGAGAGTGAAGCAACGCGAATGACGGATCTCACCGAATCCTTATTGGTTCTGGCCAGAACGGACTCGAACTCGGTCGAGATGCCGCTCGGCCCCGTCGATCTGAATCGCATCATCACTGAAGTTGCCGCTTTGAGCCGGCCCGCCGCAGAGACTCGGGGGCTCACGCTGAATGCGATGCTTGCCGGCTGGCCGGCAACCGCACTGGCAAACGAGGCCGGGATCCGCCGGCTCTTGTTCATCCTGCTGGATAATGCCTTCAAGCACACACCATCCGGCGGCACCGTCACGCTGTCCACGAAGCTCGCTGAAGGAAAAGTCACCATCTCCGTATGTGATTCCGGCGAGGGTATCTCTTCCGAGGATCTTCCTCATATCTTCGAGCGGTTTTATCGCGCGGATCGATCGCGCAGCAGCAACGGAGCCGGCCTCGGGCTATCTATCGCACAAATGATCGCCGATCTCCACGGATCCAAAATCGAAGTCGAGAGCACGGTCGGCAGCGGCTCTTGTTTTTGCCTTTCACTGAATCTTCAGACTCAGCCTGTAGAGTAGAACAATCGAAGCAACCAAGGAGGATACATGAACATTAGTCGATCTGTTGTCTGCGCCATGGCTGTAGCCCTTTGTGTAACGGCAGCAGGGATCGCACAGGAACAAGGTGTGAAGTCCAAAGATGTGCCTGCACCAGTGGCAGCCGCCGCCGCAAAGCTCTATCCCAACGCAAAAATTGTCGGATGGTCGAAGGAAACCGAGGGGGGCAAAACTTTTTACGAAGCTGAAATGAAAGAAGGACAGACGAAGCGTGATGTCGTGTTTATGGCCGACGGAAAGATTGAAGTTGTGGAAGAGGAAGTCGCAACAGCGCAGGTTATCAGCCTGGCTGAACGGCTCACCCGTGGCAGTGAAGTACAGTACGAACTTCAACTGAAGAAGGCTCCGAAGAAGGAAATTGTCTTTACCCCGGATGGGAAGTTCGTCAAAGAAGAGTAACGTCCCATGATACCAGCCGTACCATGTGCTGCGTTATTGATGGCGCAGCACATTTCAGTCGCAAAACCCGGCGCTCATAGAAGGTGTGCATGAATTGTCAGGACAGGGTGTTCCCCTCCCGGAAAAGGAGGGGTGGCTGCGCCAGTAAGAAAAAGGCGCGAAGCCTCCGAAGCGGCGCAGACGGGGTCGTCATTATGGTAAATGTTGACGTTGTAACGTTATCCGGGACTGACTACCCCGTCTGCGCCTTTATAAGGAGGCTTCGCTGCATTTTCTTGATGGCGCAGCCACCCCTCCTCTCCGAGGAGGGGAACACCCTTCCGTGCAATTGATTCATGGAGGGCCGTCGTTACCAGGGCTGCTCTTGCGACCGTGCTGGCGTCCGTCTCGGCTTCCGGTCAGAGCATCCCGCGGCTGGCCGACGGCAAGCCGGACTTCAACGGGATATGGGACCGGCCGCGCATTTTGGACATCACCAGGGATTCCAATGCTTGCGGCAGCGGCGCTCCCACAAAGGGGTGCGTTCAGAAAGGCTCGGGAGAGCTTGCCTACACGGCCTGGGGACGGGAACAATGGACCGGCCCCCGCTTTGACTACGCGGCCCGCTGCCTGCCGTGGGGTTACACGCGAGCCATGCAGACGGCGTATCCCATCGAGATCATGCAGACGCCAAGACGCCTGGCAATCCTGTTCGAGTCGAATAATGTATTTCACATGGTCCCAACGGAGACAGCAGGTGAGTATTGAGGGGTTTCGCGCCAAGAATGGCAGTAATACCTGTAACTCCCGGGTCGTGACAACGGCCGACGGGAAACGGTTGTTCGCCCGGTCGTCATTCGGCAGTAACCGCGCGGTTTTACTGTAGGGCGCTCTGTGAGCGCCGGTAATACCGGCGGTCATAGACCGCGGCTACAGTGGACGAATCCTCTATGGTCGCGGATTCGCGGCTAAGGTAAAAAAGGCAGCCCCCTAAGGTAAATACCCAATTCTACGTTTTAAGCCACAAACTTACTCTTGGTCCGCATGCAAGGGACCAAGAAAACAGTTGTTCTGATACTAATCCTTGCATCATTCCGGCTGGGCACCGCTGTGCCGGTCACCGGCGCAACCAACACAAAAACAGACGTGCCTGACGTCCGAACTCCCGCGCTATCGGAGCAGGCTCGGGAAGACGCAGCCCTCGCTCTTATCGGATTCCCCTGGCAAAAACTCAAATTTCAGATCGTTTTCATGCCTCCGCGCCACGGCTTTCGGGCAATGATTTTCCCCGACAAGCACAGAATCGAGGTTTACGCCCGGCCCCAGGACGATACTCGACTGCTGGCATACGACATTGCACATGAGCTGGGACACGCGATAGACGTCACCCGGAACACCAGTGAGACCCGCAAGAAATGGATGAAATCGCGCGGTATCAATCCGGCTACGCCATGGTTTGGTTGCAACCGCTGCTCGGACTACAGCACGCCGGCCGGGGATTTTGCCGAGACCTTTGCTCTTCTTCTTCTGGGACCGGGACATTTTGCGGGCCGCATCGCTCCCAGTCCTAATGCGAATCAGATTCCAGAACTCTCCTCATTCTTTCCCGAATTTCGGCAGAAGCCTTAGAGCATTCTGATCGATCGCCTGAAGATCCTTCGAGCGGAACACGCCGCATTCCTTCAAACCCTTGACATGTTCCAAAGGAGTGCGGAAGGGGTAGTCTGTCCCAAAGACGATCTGCGAGACAGGAACGACCTTGGTGAGGGCCGACATCGCCGCGGGATTGGCAACCTGGGCCGTATCGTAATAGAACTTTGCCGCCGCGCCGCCAAAACCCTGGGGAAACTTCGGGGCGAATTGGGCCGACTTCGCCATACCTGTGAACCGTTCGACAAGAAACGGCATAGTGCCGCCCCCGTGCGAAAAGATCATGCGGACGTTCGGGTAGCGGGCCGCGGCGCCGCCGAAGATCATCTGTGCGATGGCGCGGGTTGTGTCGGTGCCCCACTCGATAGCGCCATCACCGACATTGGGAAGTAGATTTCTGCAGCAGTTGGCTGTGTTCGGATGTGTATAGACCACGGCGTTGCGCCGGTTGAGTTCCTCGAAGACGGGATTGAACGCGGCATCGCCCAGCCATTTGTCACCGTAGCTCGTGAACAAAGCGATCCCGTCCGCTTTGAGCGTCTCGAAGGCGTACTCGATCTCGCGGAGGCTGGCAGCGACATTCGGCAGAGGCAGCGAGGCGAATACACCGAACCGGCCGCGATGATCCGCGGCAAGCCGTGCCGCGTACTCATTGCATTCGTGGCAGAGGCGGACGGCCGTTGATGGGTCGTTGAACGGGTCGCCCGCCGGCGCGATCGATGTAATCCCTGCAGACACGCCGGCCTGGTCCATGGCCTCGAGACCCTTTGCCGGAGTCCAGGTCGCTGAAGCTCCTCCAAGACGCTGCGTGCCAAGCGTCTGGAGCAGACTCGGCGGCACAATGTGGTGGTGAACGTCGATTCGAGTCGTTGTGGGGAGAAGCGCACCCACACCGGCTGCGGCGACCGATGCCAGAAATTCCCGGCGCGATTGTGTCATGGTTACCTCCAACTGTAGCGGCGGTCTATGACCGCCGATGAAAAACCGGCGCTCACAGAGCGCCGCTACAGTTTAGCGGCTCTTCTGTTCCTGGGCACGTGCCCCGGCGAGAATGCCGTACAAGCCAAAGTTGTCCTCGTGGCAGGCGTACTCAAAGAGCATCCCGGTCTTGTTCCAGGCGATTGCCGCCGACCAGGGTTTCGTCCATGTGGCGGCGTCGCTCACGGTGAATCGGTAATCGATGTGGTCGTCGGCCACGCGCGTCCACCGCTCCACCACGCGCAAGCTCTTTGTGGCTCCCTGGAAGGTGGCGCGCTCGCTGAAGTTGGTCGTTTCGACCACCAACGTATCGCCTTCCCAATGGCCGCGGGAGTCCCCAAGCCACTGGGGCACGCTCTGATCGATATGGGGACGCCCGTCAAGCGGGATGATCCGTGTCTCGTGCATCTGCTCCTGGACGATGGCCACGAATCCGCGCGTTTGCACGATCTCGTAGTTATTGTCGTATCCGGTCGGAACTCGCGGCAGCGGGGCGCGTATGATGCATCGCGTGTACAAATCGAGATCCTCCGGACCATCGTAAGGACCGTCGGTGCGAACGGCTTCATTCCGGCTGGCCTGTCTTTGCCGGGCTTCTGGAGTTAAAGCGGGGATTCGTCCGTCCGGTGGATCATAAATAAGCGAAGTCCGTCCATCGGACCATCCGCGCTCCCACCAAAAGTTGTTGTAGGCAGCGTCAACATCTTCGGCCGAGCCGCGTGCACTGCGCTTGTCTGTGCCTACAGCTGTTTCCTTATCCTGCTCCGCCCGCTCTTGCGGCGTCAGAAACTCTCTGCCCGCGTATTTCGCAGGCCGCTGGAGCGGCGTCGTCGTGGCGTTCGACCACGATCCCTGTAGATCGGGATCACCCCATGGCGTTCGCCATTTCTTTTGTTGAGCCGCGGCCGGTAGGGAAACGAGTAACGCGACAACGATCAGTCGTGCACCAATAGACATGCTTCCTCACTTTTGCTTGCGGAGGTGTCCGTAGACCAGTTCTTCCGCAAACGGGACACACTTGAATTCCATGAACTGAGCATTCTTGTCCAGGCGGCGATAAAGCGGAAAACTCATCTTCCAGGGCCGCGTAAAAACCTTGGGGTCCTCGATCGTGGCTTCGTAACGAAGGACGTCCCTGCTGACAGGAGTGTAACGTTCGATGACATGTAAGGCGTCGCTGTGGAAGTTTCCGGCCCGGTCGAACCACGTTTTATCGTTGAAGCCGGTTACATCAACGACCAATGTGTCTCCCTCCCAGCGGCCTGCAGACCAGCCCATATAACTCTCGTTAAGAGCCGGTTCCACCTTCTCCAGCGGGATGATGCGGCTCGCACTCGCAAACTCATAAGCGATGACGATCTTCTTGTTCCCCTGAATAATCTGAAATGGAAAAGGCATGTACGTGGCGCGCGGCACGCCCGGAAGATAACACTTGGCTTCGGGATCCAGCGGCTCGAGCCGCACTCCGTCGGAGTTGGTGCGAACAAACCGCTTTTCAAAGTTGTCCTTCTTTTGTTCCAGCGCCCAGGGCTGATACGGGATCTCGTTGCCTTCCACGATTCCCGGCCCCGCGGGCTGCGCAAACAGCGCTCCGAATTGGGACGGTCCGGCTTGTGCGGCATGCGCCTGGATATCCCAGTTTGCCTCGGTGAGCACCTGCCAGAGACCGTTCAAGTCCGGATTTACTGTTCCGGCCAGACGTGGCGCTTTGTATGCGGGCGAAGGAGTCTGCCCCGCAACCGGAACAGCGGCAAACAAGAGAATGGCGATGACCAGGTTTCTCATGTGAATAGTGATGCTGCTTATTATTGGACGGGCAGGAAGCTACGTCTACAAAAAGGTAGGGCCGTGGGGAATTGGCCGCGGATTTCACGGATTACGCGGATGGCGCGCATAAATGACCTTAAGTGCGCGCCATCCGCGTAATCCGTGAAATCCGCGGCCAATTCCCCAGGGGCTTTCAGAATTGAATCAGGATGCCGACGACGTTGCTCTCATTGCCGGCTGCATCCGCTATCACGATGTAGAAGGCCGCCTGCAGGCCGCTTGGTACGCTCGATACGCCGGGCGGCTGAAACGTACCTCTGAGCGTGCCGGAAGCCTTATTGAGCAGCGCCGTCCCATCCAGGCTGATATTTCCGGCATCGATTCCGTTTCCATCTCCGAAATCGACTCCAGCCTTACCCTGAACCGTTGTCGCGGAAGCGGTAGCGGCGTCGGAATCGAAATCGGTGATATCGATCTCGAAATTCACCTGCGCAGGCGATCTCTGCGCCCTTGTGACACGAAGGGCAGTAATGGAAGGCCGGTACATGCCGTTCGAATCGACCGGGAGCGTTGCGATTTTACCGGAGCTCAAACGCAGCGCAAGCGCCGAGAATGCGGTTGAGCTGTGCATGGAGAGCGCGCCGTCAAAATCGGCGACTGAAGCAAGCTGTGGAAAGATCTCCGTTACAAAGCGCGCCAGGTGTCCGTTAGGCGGCAGCGTGATGTCCTGGGTTGCCGATACGAAACCCATCCGGTCGAATAGCTGAAGCGTGATCGTGTTGGACGTCGTCTGAGAGTTCGCGAAAGCTATACCGACAGTTCCCAGGTTGGACTGGCTCTTCACATACACCAGGCCATGCGTGGCAGGAGGGGACTCCAGCACACTCGCCTCAGAAGCCAGACTTGCGCCATTGAACGTCTGGAAAACCGCGTTCGCAATAAGGTGGACGTTTCCGGATAGCGTCAAACGAATCCAGCCGCTGCGGAGCGTGTCGTCGCCGCTGAGCACGATGCGGCTTACGCGATTGCCGTTCACGGTAAACATGATTGACGATGAAGAGGTCGCGCCATTGGCGGATGCGAGCAAGGGATTTCCATCGTTGTCGAAGATATCGGCTGTGCCGAAGACACCGGTTGTGACGTTGGTCGTGAAATACAAGACGGTTTTCATGTTCAAGCCGTTTGCCGGCCCGCCGAACGCCACCTGCGGCAAAATCCGTATTTGGTCTCCGCCTGTCGTGTTTGCCGAAATTGGAATCGTGGTGAACTGATCACCGTTCAGCCGCACTGCAGTGGCTACAACTGCACCACCGGCAGAACTGCAGGAAGTATCGGAACAGGAATCGATCGAGAGTTCCGCCCGCATCTGGCCGATGCTCGCAACACCAGGAAATAATTCGGTCAGAAATCGCGCAATGTGCCCCTTCGGCGGCAACTGAACCACGGTGCCGGCCAGCCTGGTTCCCGCATTCGGATCCCACAGCGTAACGAAAACACCAAGAGGCGCAGTGTCAGGATTCGCGAACGCGAGACCGGTGTTGAGGCCCATGTCTGTTTCTACCGAGAGATCGCCTGCATCAATCGCGTCGGACGGTTGTACTCCGATTTCCGAAAGAAGCGTGGTGCCGGAACGCGACTGCAGAATGAGCGTTGTCAATGCGTCGGAAGGTGAATACGAGATCTCCATCCACCCGGTGGTTAGAGGGCCATTCATGGTGAGCTGGATCTGGCGCGCCTGCCCCGGCTGCAGGGAAATATCGACCGAGGATTGCGGGCCCTGCCCGTCGAAAAGCGCACTCAACGCCGTTCCCGCGTCGGCATAGAGAGTCAGATGTCCGGTCGTCGCAGCGGAGTTGTTGTTGACGACTTGAAGAAGAGCGGTGTAATTCGCTCCGGCGGCGTCACCACCGACGGCAATTTGAGGAAAGCGAACGGCGACGGGTAACGATGTCCCTTGACCAAAAGCGAAGTCGGCGAGAAGCAGGAACAGCAGACCGATTCGTTTCATAGAGAGAGTCTAGCTTATGGCATAACCTGCGTGAGGGATTGTTAAATCAGGTAAAACCGGAACTAATTCGGAGAATAGCCGCGAATTACGCAGATTACGCGAATGGGCGCATTAAAGATTCTTTGATGCGCCCATTCGCGTAATCTGCGTAATTCGCGGCTATTCCCCCGGCCTTTGCGCAATCCGGATCAAAAAAGTGTATATTGCCGGCGAGGAGGGAGCATGAGATTCGGGGTTCTCGGTTCGTTGGCCATCAGTGTGGCTGTGTTTCTGACGATCATGCCCGTCTCGGCTCATCACCCGATCGCCGCGAAGTTCGACCCCGCGAAGGCGGTGACGCTCAGGGGATCTGTCACTGAAGTCGATTGGGCGAATCCTCACGTTCACGTCTTCATGAACGTCCGGGACTCGAGTGGCGTAATGAACTGGGCAGTGGAATTGGAAAGTCCGATTGATCTTCAAAGAAGCAATTGGAACCGCGACACGTTGAAGCCTGGCGACACCATCACCGTGCAGGGAATTTCGGCCCGGGACGGAAGCAGGCAGGCGTGGGGCAACTCGGTGGTTCTTGACGCTACCGGCAAACGCATATTCGTGTTAGCCGGCACACAGCCTCCGCGTGACAGTCAGCCCCGTCCGACTCCACGGTGGCCCGATGGGCAACCGAGACTGGGTCCCGCGCCCGGCGAAAGAGGATACTGGGGCCACCCGAGCTCGACAGCGCTGGTGCAGGCCGGGGCCAATGTTGCGATGGACGGCGATGGCCTCTTGCGAAACATCGCGGACATCGACAAGGTAGCTCCCTTGCAGCCGTGGGCCAGAAGTCTTTACGAATTCCGGCAGCGCAATTTCCTGAAAGACGATCCTCTGTTTCGTTTCTGCATGCCGCCGGGCGGACCGCGTCAGTTCCAGCTTCCCTACGGAATTCAATTCGTGGAGGACCGCGAAAATCAGCGAATCTTCGTCCTCATCGGCAGCGGCAATCACAATTGGCGTTTGATCTATACCGACGGCCGCGCGCGAAAGGAAGATGACAAGGACTTCCCTATCTACTACGGCCGCCCGCTGGCCCGATGGGAAGGAGATACACTGCTTGTCGACACGAGAGACTTCAATGAGAGGTTTTGGTTCACCAACGGGGGCCTCCCGCACACCGATCAACTGCACCTGACCGAGCGTATCTCGAGGCCCGACTTCAACACTCTCAAGTACGAAGTAACGATTGACGATCCCGCTACCTACACTAAACCCTGGTTCAGCAGTTGGAATCTGCAATGGGTTGCAGGAGAAGAGCTTCCGCCGTATTATTGCCAGGACAACAGACCGTGAACGCGGGCTGAAGCCCGCGACTGCATTAGCCCGCGTTCACCCAAGGCATTTTGCGAACCGCGTGGGGGGACCGGCCGGTTGTGAAGAGGCCGGAGGCGTACCGAAATGATCCGGACGGTGGGCCCGACGCTAATAAATGGAGGAACAATGCGACGCGTCACTGGTTGTTTGATTCTCTTATCTTGTTTGATTGTCTCAGCAGCGCCGCTGATGGCGCACCATGCTTTTGCGACCGAGTTTGACGCAAAGAAGCCGGTAACCATGAAGGGCACTGTTACAAAGATCGATTGGACGAATCCCCACGTGTGGTTCTACCTGAATGTCAAAACTGAAAGCGGCGCCATCGAAAATTGGGGTTTCGAAATGGGTGGCCCGAACGCCCTCCGGAATCAGGGATGGACGAGGGACACGATGAAGATTGGAGACGAAGTGATCGTCGACGGCAGCCTGGCCAAGAACGGCAGCAAGAATGTCAACGCCAAGAGCTTGACGATGGCCAGCACAGGCAAGAAGCTGGGTGCAGCGTCCAGCCAGGGTAATATCGTCGACTGATAAGGAGGAGGCTTCACGTGCGATACCGCTTCGTCGCTGCCCTGGTGATGCTTTCACTGGCACTGCCGTTCTCTGCTCAGAATCGCCGGCCACCGGCACCACCGTCAAAGCCGACGCCGCGCTGGCCCGATGGGCGGGTGAGGCTCGGCATGCCTGCGGGGGAAAAGGGCATCTGGGTACCGAATGGCCGGCCGATACTGGCCGAACCCGAAACGGATCCCGAGATCAAAGACGGCCAGGGCCGGGGAGCGTTCTCCGGACCGCCGTTCCCTGGAAAGCCCAGGGAAAGTGAAGTCCCCTTCCAGCCGTGGGCACGGGCCCTGTACCAGTACCGCGAAGCGAACTTATTTGAACCCCACACACGCTGCAAACCATCGGGCGGGCCGCGGGAGTTCATCACTCCGGGTGGCACCGAGTTCCTCGATTTACCCGACCTTCAAACCGTTTATATCTTCGACGTCGCCGGCCCGCAAACCTTTCGAGTCATTTATCTGGATGGGCGGCCTCATCCCAAGGACCTGATTCCCAGTTACTACGGGCACTCGATTGGTCACTGGGAAGGAGACACGCTCGTTGTGGACACGATCGGCTTCAACGAAAAATTCTGGATGGAAAGGCAAGGAGCGCCGCACACGAGCCAGCTTCACCTGATCGAGCGTTTCACGCGCACGGACTTCAACAACATGAAGATCGAACTGACGATCGATGATCCCGGTGCGTACACCCGCCCCTGGACAACCGGTTTTTTCATTCGATGGAGTCCGGGCACCGAATCGGTGGAATACATCTGCCAGGACGGCAATAAAGCCGCGACCATGATGATCGGAAACTTGAACGAGGCAGATCGTAGCAGTCGAATTGTTCCCTGAGTTAATGACTGCGATCAGAAGGTTACTTTCAACCCCAACTGTACCTCACGGGGTCCGCCGGTCCCGTTGATCGGGTTACTGGAATTCGGTGCCGAAGTCGCCAGGCCGAACGTCGCCGGGTTAGTGATGCTAGCAATCCCCCCGGAATATGTCCGGTTGTTGAGAAAGTTGAAAAACTCGGCCCGAAACTGTAAAGCCACGCGCTCGCTGAATGTCCATTTTTTGCTGGCCGAAAAATCCCACTCACCGAATGCCGCGCCAAAAAGTGCATTACGCCCCATGGTGCCGAAGGTCCCTTGAGCCGGCGGCAGAAGGACGGACTTGCCGTTGGGAGACACATAACATCCAAACCTCTGGAGGGAAGCCAACCCACTGGAGGAGCCCGGAATTTCCGCGTTCATCTGCGCGTTCACGACCTCCTGGTTAGCCGCATTTATGCAGCCTTGACCGGCGCCGTTGTCGCCGGTCAACGTGAGCGGTAAGCAGGCGGGGTTACCGGCAAACCTGCTGCCCGCAAACGCGTAACAAGGAGTCGGCGTCGTTTTTCCAAGATGAAAATTGCGCGGATTTCCGACCAAGGACCATTGCTCGCTGGCGCCGCCCAGGAGGCCTCTCCCGCCGCCGATTCCGGCGAAGTCGTCAGTTGCATCAACGGGGTTAACGGGAGGCCCGCTTTGTAGATTGACGCTGCTATTGATCTCCCATCCCTGCAACAACTGCGCCCGCGACTTTCTGCCCGGAATCGCATAAGTCGCCGTAATGCCGAGGTGGTGCGCGGGTGTGAACGGCCCATAATATCCGGCTACATTTCGACCGTCCTGCACGAAGGGGTTATTGCCCCCTTTTGTAGTGGCAAGGTCCTTCGCGAACGAATAGTTAGTCCTCATCGTCAGACCGTGGAAACCCCGCTGAGTCAAGCTCACTTGCAGGGCGTTGTAGTTGGAGAACCCGGCGGGTTCATATTCAAAGATACCGGAGACCATGGAAACTTGGCGTAATACGGCTCCCGAAACTGATAACTTCCCGTCGCACTGCCGGGGGTGGAACCCGGTAGAGCTCTGCTGGCCCCAGGCGTCGGCTCGTTGATGTTGACCATGGTTGCTATGTTGTACGCATGAGTGCCCACGTAATTCACGGTTAGCGAAGTGGAATTCGTAAAAGCGTGCTGAATACCCACTGTCCATGTGTACATGAGGGACCGGGGCGAATTCACGGACTTCGCGTGAAGATTGCATGGTGAGGGCGTGCTACCATCTGCCACCTGCATCAAGCCGTTGCCGCACGCCAACGCACTGGTCCCAACGTTGAAGACAGGGACTACAGTGGCAGGTGCGCCAGAGCAGTCAGGCGAGGTGTTGCAAACCCAGTTCAGTCCGCTGGATGGAACAGTAACCTGGCCCGACCTGACGGCGCCGGGCGCCGTGGAAGGGGCAAATGCTATAGTGCCGTTCGGGTTATAGAGCGTAAATCCGGTGGGAATATTGTTGAGGCCTGCGCCGAAACCCTGCGCGATCAAGTCATCAACTTGCGGGGTATCGTAACTGACGCCCATGCCTGCCCGGAAGACCGTCGTTCCTTTGCCCGTGATATCCCACGCGAATCCCGCTCGCGGCGCAAAATCGTGGTGGTCGGGTTTATAAAGGGGCTTGCCGTTTTGCTGCACCATGCCCGTGGGCAAAGCCGGATCAAAGTTGGCGGCATTGTTATTGTCTACCAGAATCGCAGGCTCCAATTCGTAACGCAGTCCCAGGTTCACGGTCAGTTTCCGGGTCAGCCTGAAATCGTCTGAAAAATAGCCAGCGTATCGGTTGAAGCCAACACTGTTGGACTGGGGGTTCACCAGAATTGACCCGCTCAAAAGTTTTCCAGCAAGGAAATCCTGCAGAGCCGTGGAGCCCCCGTTGGCCGCAAACGCCAGGCCCCCGTTGAAATTGAGCGTGCCGTCAAAATTTCCTGGAGCGCCGAGCCCGTTATAGGCGCTGTGATGGAACTCGACGCCGAACTTGAATTGGTGATTACCGCGGATGTAGGAAGCGTTGTCATATAACGTCTCGGTGTGTTGATTCACCAACTGGTCGGCGATAGATGTGCCGGAGCCCAAACCGGCAAAGCTCTGTGCGCCCCCACCAATGTTTACAACTGGGAATCCGCACATCGGAGACGGAGGATTCGCTCCGGAAACGAAACCAAGCTGGGCATAATTCGGCTGGCCTACCTGGCGAGTGCATTCCGCGTTGTAATCCGTCAAGCCGTACCGGTTCCAGCCAAACCGGACTTCGTTCACCCATGAGGAACTCGGAGTATTGATCCAAACCCCTCGGCTCATTTGCGTGCGGCTGTGATTCCCGTTTATCCACCACGGCGCCGCGCCGGTTGTGGGAGTATCGGTGTTAGCGTTGCCAAAGAAATATTCGCCGTTGATTGAGTTGCGGTCGTTGAGGTGATAATCGATTTTTCCGATAACATTGTTCGAACTGCCGATGTTATCCAATGCCACGGGAATGTTCTCCGTAACACTCGAGCTATTCGGGAACACGCCCTTCGCCGGATTGCAGGAAGCCACTCCGGCGACCACCGTACAGCCTGCCAGGTTCAGACTCAATTGACTCGGCGTCACGCCATGCGCAATTAAGCTTTCAATCGCAAGCGGCAGGCTGTCCGCAGGAGTTTGCGCATTCCTGGAAGTCGTCGGGGTATTTATTAAGCTGGCAGCTCCAACCTTGTAGCGCATTCCTTCAAAATTGCCGAAGTAGAACAATTTATCTTTTTTGATAGGTCCACTCAGGGACGCACCGTACTGCCAGAAATTATCGTTGGCTTTCGGTAACGCCGGGGTTATCCCGTTCTGGTACGGGTTATAGGCTTCCAAGGCGTTATTACGGCCGAATCCATATACGCTGCCATGGATGACGTTCGTGCCCGACTTCAACCCCACATTGACCACGGCGCCCTGAAACCACCCAAATTCCGCAGGAGGATTGGCCATCACATTGACTTCCTGAATCGCGTCAGCGGGCAGGAGCGTCAGTTCGTCGGTGCTGGTACCCGCACCTATCAGGGGTCCAGAGTTGACGAATATGTTGAGGTTCTCCACGCCGTCCAGCATCCAATAATTGCCCTGGCCACCGGCGCCGTTGGCGGAGTAGTTCGGTGAATTCCCGCCCGGGCGCCCAATTATTCCGGGCTGGAAGTCCAGCACTTTTGTGTACAGGCGGCCGTTAATCGGCAACTCGTTGAGCGTCACGGTTTCCACTGTGTTGGATATCACCTCGTTGCTGGTGTCCACGAGCGGGACAGCTTCAGTGACCGTCACCGTCTCAGCTTGCCCGCCAGGTTGTAATTGAACGTCTACACGGACACCTTGACCAACTCCCACAACGATTTTCGTGCGTTCCACTGTCTGGAATCCCGCGGCTTCCGCACGTACGGTGTACTCACCAGGCGTCAGACTTGGAGCCGTGTACTGCCCGGTACTATCTGCGACCAACGGTCGCGACACTCCTCGTTCCACATCGATGATAGTTACCTTCGCCCCTACAATCACCGCGCCGGTCGGGTCGGTAATACCCCCGGCAATGCTTCCCGAATTGAGTTGTGAAAAAGCAGGCAGACAACGCAATAGCACTCCCACAACCGCAACTAGTATCTGAAAGGTTTTCCTTGCACCGGTACACTTCCACCCTCGACGGATTGATCTCGATGAACTCATATAATCTCCTGAGGACCGCTGCGGCTGTTCTGACGGACTACAGCCCACCTACACTTGCCTTTGCGGTACTTACTTCCCCGTAAGACGCTATGTCAAAGAAAGAATTAATAGAACCAATATCAAGGAAGAGTTAATAACACTTCGAAACTCTCACTCGCGGACAATTGGCGCGGTATCGATGCAGAAGCTTATGCTACCTCGCCTGTAGCGGCGGTCTATGACCGCCGGTATTTCGTCGATTCCTGGAAAATCGGCGCTCATAGAAGGCGTGAATGAATTGCGCTCGTTGCGGTTTTAGTTAGCCGCGGAGCGGCGTAAGAATGTAGCCCCGGGCGCAAGCCCGGGGTCTGGAGATTGGCCATTTGTGCGGGGCTTGGAGAACTCCTCCTAGATTAGGAGGGGTGCCGCGAGCGATTAATAGTTCGTTAGAAGCGAGCGGCGGGGTGGTCGATCAACGTCGCGAAGCTACCTTATAGAAAGCCCGCGAAGCGAACCGAATAAAAAAGGAGGGCTTCGCCAGCATCTATAAGGTGGCTTCGCAACATTGATCGACCACCCCGTCTGCGCC
>WNFT01002492.1_pt1 | contig 20237 bp, 18 predicted proteins | sample 5400191 | NCBI WGS metagenome assembly WNFT01 (sample SAMN13153359, study PRJNA577476) | soil metagenome | isolation source: 80 cm saprolite under Madrone tree | place: USA:California | collected 2016-06-14 | reverse complement strand
TCCACCCGAAGGTCTTCAGCAGCGCGGGCACGAACACGGGCGTAGCGTTGTAACCTGACCCGACGATCAAGAGCATCGTGACAAACAGGCTCGCGACGATTAGCCAACCGTGCTTTTCCTGCCGCGTCATTTTGCTCCCCGCCCGTTACGCGCCGCTATTCTCAGATACCATCGCCGCCTGGTTCTGTCATTCTACGCGCGCTTCGCGCGTAGAATCCCGACCCTCTTCTTCAATGATGATTCTTATTACCCACAACATCCGATCCTGCGTTACACCCTCGCGCTATTATCGATCCCCCATTCGATCCCGTTGCTCAGCAACTTCCCGAACGATTCCGATTCCCATGAACCACGAAACAGCGTCGGCGTCGTCCCCGACGGATTCACGCTGGCGTCCACGAAAGGCTGCACATTATTCTGTGGCGAGTGGCGATGGCCAAGCGCGATATACAAGACTCCCCCCTTGCCCATCGCACGCGTGTATCCGAGTACACGCGTCTTGCCGTCCGGCATGAGCGACGTGTCGTTGTCGTAGACGAAACCAAACCCGGGCGGTGACGGATCCTTCGCGAGTTCCGTCGTCAGCAAGACGTGGCACGCCGACGGTTCTTGCAGCTCGATCATGTAAAGCTCGTCCGTCACCTCGAACGACGCCGGCAGATTCTTTGTCAGCGGATGCTCCCGGTCCGTGACATCGACGCGAAATTTTCTCACCGGCGGATGGTTGAGAAAAAAACATCCCAACGTCGCGTGATGGCTCAGCTTGACCATCTTGCGCGCCCTGCTCTGCTCGCTCACCCGCGCGGCCTTTCCGCCGCTGGTGCCATGCAGCGCGAGCCAGCGTCCGCCCGCCTCCAGCCAATCGCGCACGAACCGGCTCTGCACGTCATTCAAGTACGGACCCGCCACGTAGGTGATCATGAGCTGGCTTCCGGGCAGCCATTTGTGGACGTCTTCGAAGTCGTTGCCGACGGTCGCGTGCGCTTGCTGGTTTTCCTGCAGCAGTTCGAGGATGCGCATGCGTGCGTAATCCATGTCATGCCCGGCGACCGAACCGGGAGGGAATCCCCCGGCGACGACGTGTACCCTGACAGCCTGACTCATCTTGATGCGTCCCCTCGTTGCGATTTCCTGTTAGTAGCCCGATCCTCTGCCAGCCGCAAACCCCTTGGGTCCAACGCCCACCTTCTGTTACATCTCCGCCTGATGCCGATCGGCTAACAATTATGGCTACTCTGTTTAGGTAGAGTAATCTCGCCGCCTCGGCAGATGTTCCCGTAACCTTCGATTAGCCTGAGTGATAGCGCGGGAGTGAGCGAAACGTTTCTGAGCTATCGAGGCGACAGGTCGTCATCCTGAACGAAGTAGGGATCTCGCTGCCGCCATCGGTGCGGCCACACGTGTTTTTGTCGAGATTAGGCTAATCGCCGCGCCGCAACGGGACTTAACCATCCGCCTTGAGGCCCAGCGCTGTCGCAATCTCTAAGCGTCGCCGATTATGCGGGTCTTCTTCGCCCAACTTTCATAATGACCGCCCGAATGTGTTGTTTGCCAGAAACCACCGCGTGGAACCGACGTCGACGTCTCTTTTATTTCGATTTCAGAGACCTCATTGAGCTTGGGTTCATAGGAGCAGGACCCAGCGACACGCAGGCTCGCGTCCACCTTGTGGTCGTCATCTTCCTGTAACTCCACTCCCTCAAGCTCGAAACGGACCTGAAAGGAGACTGCCACGACCGACGGCTTGGGCGTCGCATAGCCGCTGATGCGCGTTCCAAGTAAACGACCAAGCTCAAAGCCTCGGGCTTCCTTAGCAGCAATCTCGCGCGCTCGCGGCGTCACTGCCCGCACGATTGCCTCGGCAATTGCGGCTTCATCGAGTGCCAAGACCGCGGTGTCCATTCTCGAGAGCAAATCCCGGACACTAGGGTAGATACGGATCTCCCTGCCACACCGCGCTAATTCTTGTCGAAGAGCTTCCGCCAATAAACCGCGAGAACGGTCACGACCTTCGTAGAACGCGGAATCATTTGTCACCAGGTGAACAACACGCTCAGCGGCAAGCTCAAAAGCCGCTTCCCAAATGCAACAGTCCCGGAACTGTTCGTTATTCACGCCGCTCGGGGAAATTTTTTCGACAACGCGTCTCAACGCGGCTTTAGCTTGTTCCAAGCTGAGTGGAATTCGCTTCAAAATTCCGCCGAGGTCGGCCCACCGTTGCTGCATGCCCTCCTGTATCGCCTCCGCAGTAGGCACATGGTGCATCGCACGTTGTCCAGAGAGTTGCCTCAACAGTCGGGTGCTCCTGCCAAGTTCCCCAACTGCTTCTTCAGCTAGCGTAGTGAGGACGCTCCTCACTTCAATTTCAACGACTTCAGGCAGCCCAATTAGCGCGTGACTTCCCGTTACGGCGAACAAAACGGCGCTGCCTAGTGATGATTGAAGTAGCCGCTCTGTCACCCATACATTAGCGTCGAAGACAACGTAGTATGGAACGGTGTTAGCCATTAACCAAGTCATTCTGCCTGGGAAAAATCCAAGTTGGAAGATACCGCCCCAGTTCGCCACCATCTTTACCCGCCCGTCCCACGACACCCCAGTGCCCCCGCCGAAGCCTCTTCGCTTGACTTATCTACACTGGTTGAGCGATGAGACTCAGCGAAGCCAACGCGACTCGACAATGCCATTGAACGCGCAGTCATGTTGCAAAAGGTGAATCTATGGACTACGGAGTAATCCTTCCTCATGTCGGCGCGTACGCGCGCGATCACGTCGTCGACCGTCTGCAAACGGTCGCGCGCCATGCCGAATCGCTCGGCTACAACTCGTTGTGGGTCGCGGATCACGTCGTCTTCCCCACCGAGCTCAAGTCCAAGTACCCATATCATCCTGAGGGCAAGTTCCCATTCGATCCCGCGGACAACTTCCTCGAACCGCTGACCGTCCTCGGCTACGTTGCGGCCTGCACCACGACGATTCACCTCGGTACCGGCGTGCTGATCATCCCGTACCGCCATCCCGTGGTTACCGCGAAGGTGATCGCCACGCTGGACGTCCTCTCGCGCGGTCGGATAATTCTCGGCGCCGGCGTCGGATGGCTGGAGGAGGAGTTCGCCTTCCTCGATTCGCCTTACCATCAGCGCGGCGCACGCACCGACGAATATCTTCAGGCGATGAAAGCGCTGTGGACGCAGCCCCAAGCGCAGTTCCACGGGCGTCACGTGAACTTCTCCGACGTGCGTTGCGAGCCCAAACCCGTGCAGAAACCGCATCCACCCATCTGGACCGGCGGTCACAGCAAGGCCGCGCTGCGCCGCACCGCGACGCTCGCCGACGGATGGTACGGGCATGTCTTCTGGCGCAATCCCGAGGCGCTGCCGCAGGAAATTCGCACCATCAAGCAGATGGTCGAGCAGGCCGGCCGCGATCCGCGCTCGCTGACCTACGCCGCCCTCGCCTACGAGCGGACCTTCGAGGACGCGCTGCGAAATATCCCGCATTATCAGCAGGTCGGCCTGGATCACGTGGTGCTGGCCTTCTTCGGATGGACCGAAGGCTTTGACGAGGTGCTCGAGCTGATGGATCGGTTCGCCCGCGAGGCGGGACTGCCGAGCCGTTAAGGAGGTTGCCTATGGCCGCGCCGTTTACTGGTGGATGCGCATGCGGTGCCATTCGATACGAATGCTCCGTGGAGCCCGGCCTCTCGATGAATTGTCATTGCCGCGATTGCCAGCGGGCGAGCGGCACCGCCTACGCCTCGGTCATCCGTGTACCAGCCGCGGCGTTCAAGGTCGTCAAGGGCGAGCCGAAGTTCTACACGGTCACGGGCGACAGCGGGAACCAGGTGAGCCGCAGCTTTTGCCCGAATTGCGGTTCCCCCTTATTCAGCAGGCTTTCGGCGGCGACCGACGTTGTGGGCATCAGGGTCGGCAGCCTTGATGATCCAAGCTGGCATCGGCCAACCGCCGACATTTTTGTCAAGAGCGCCCAGCCGTGGGACTACATGAATCCGGATCTTCCCAAGTTCCCCGAATATCCTCCCAGAGCGACTCCCGGCAAATCTTCCTGAAGCTTGCTCGGCGAACTTCTTGCCGGAGTGAGACGGGCGCGTAAGCGAAACCGGCTCCCGCCACAAAATCTTTCGCGAAACAAACAAGCGGCGCGAAAGCTCGAGTTTGAGAACCAGTATCAGGAGGCCAGGCTCCAATATCGCTTAGGGCGCCGACGTGCTCAATTTCCGTGCTGGCGAGCCGACATGCAGGAGCTTAATCGCGTCTAGCTCCTTTGGTTGATCGCCAACTCGAACGACAAACAACGACACTCGGTGACATTCAGCGGCTGACGCAGTTTGCCATATTCGGGTCACCTCTGGCGCAGGCTATTAGTCGGTCGCGACTCACAATAACGCCTAGCGCCATGGGGGAACGACATGAGCAACACAATAGTCAATGCCGAAGTACAGTCCGCTCAACGATTCACCGGACAGAAGCCAGCTTTGCGCAAGCCACAGGATTTTATTTCGCGCGCATCACGACGCAAACGATGGCCGCGAATGAGGGACACGGTGTCGAATCCATCTCCTGAGGATGGCGGAAGATGCGGACCGGCAGCGTCTCCGCTTTTCTCATTGATCGGCATGGCGCTGATTGGTGCGGCGGCCGTCACCTTCGTCGCCTGCGGCGGAGGAATCGGCGGGAATGCCGGCTTCTTCGATTCGCATCCCTTCACGTCGATCAATTTTGGCGCCGGTACGCGGCCGGTTGCCGTGGCAATTGACCGTTCGGGCAACATATGGGTGGCGAACGAGGGCAGCAACAGCGTCACGGAACTCAAGTCTTCGGGAAGCAAATCCACTTTCGACAACAGCAACACCCCGGGCGCGAATTTCAACCTGCCCGACGCAATCGCAATCGACGCCGAGGGCGACATATGGATCGTCAACGGTGGCGGGAGTGCCACCGAACTGGCCTCGAACGGCGCTCTGATCGGAAACTTCGCACCCGCCGGAGCTAACTTCAGCGACCCGGTCGGCGTCGCAATCGACGCTTCAGGGAACGTATGGATAACGAACATGACTGGCGGCAGCGTAACCGAGTTGAATTCCGCCGGCGCACTCCTGAGAAACATCAATAACACGAACACCCCTGCCGCGGCCTTTAGCGGACCGGCCGGAATCGCGATTGACGGTCCGGGCAACGTCTGGGTTGGAAACTTCTCCGGCAACAGCCTCACGAAACTCAACTCCTCCGGTGCCGCGGTAGCGAATTTCAATAATGCCAATACGAGCCGAGCGAATTTCAGCGGCTGCGCAGGCGTCGCCATCGATGAGACGGGAGATGTTTGGATCGTCAACAGCAGCGGCAACAGTGTGACGGAACTTGCGTCGTCGGGCGCGCTGATCGGCAACTTCGCCCCGCCAAAGGCGCAGTTCAACGGGCCCGTCGGTATCGCGATAGACAAGCATGGTTCGGTGTTCATTACGAACGGCTCGGACGGAAGCATCAGCGAGTTACGGCCAACCGGCGCGCTGCGGAGGGTTTTTAGCAGCAGCAACACCCTTGGCGACCCCATCGATCGGCCGGTCGACATCGCGATCGCCCGTGACGGTAGCCTCTGGACCGCGAATCAGGGAGTTGCGCCCGGGCATGGTTTCGTCGATCAAATCTTTGGAGGTAAGGCCGGCAAATTCTTCGGTCCGGCGGCGGGCCCGCAGTTCTTTCCTTTCGGCGGTCTCGATAGCAGCAGCGGTCCACAATGGCCTGCTGGCCTGTAGCAGCGAAGACGGTCCCTCACGCGCAGTGTTGAAAGCGCTTGGCGAGTTACCTTCGCCTACTCTTTCATTGTCCTGCGCATTGATAAGATGAGCGGCGAGGATGGAGGCGTCGATGCGCAAGATCGTTTTGATACTCGCCCTTTTCGCAACGACGGCGTCGGCCGGATGTCTGGAGGTGGCGCCTCAGCCTGCCGTGCCTCCCACCACGATGAGTTCGTGGGGGCCGCTAGGCGGATTCTCGATGTCGTCGGGAGCCACCTGCGCCGGCCATGCGACTCTCAACGGCGGCATCGCTTCGGTCAGCGACCCCTGCTTCACCAGCAGCGAAAATATCGTGATGTGCACCGATACGACGGCGGCCAATGCGGTCAAGTGCGCGCCCAGTAACGGCTATCTTGGGATTTCCGGCTTCGCCGGCGACACGATCGCTTATGCGCGGGTGCGGTAGTAGTCTTCCCGGCTGCGGTTCGTGCGCCGCCGCATCCGAATTAAACTCTGCACGTCAACAGGGGACGGGGTCGTCCCCTCCTTCGATGCGTGGCAGTTAGCGGCTACACCTTGGACATGCGACCCCGTCCCGCAACCGCATACGATGAACACGCTCAGACGCGAAGCAAAGCCGCAGCAGGAGTATTTCTTCCTCGATCGTGGAATAGGCGGGTGGCACTGTCGCGAGGCTACAGCACGGGATTCACGCTGTCAACAAATTGTGAATTTATGCTAGCTGGCAGTGAGCAGAGCCAACGGTGCGGACGGCGCCGCCGGCGATTTTTCTGTAACGGCGCGCCTTTCAGGGACGCCCGCCGATCCAGATAATGCGGCCCAGGAATGTGATGCTTTCGGGTGCGACCGTCACCGGTTTGTAGGCTGCGTTGTCGCTCCTCAGGACCAGCGCGCCATCGGGCTGGCGCTGCACGCGTTTCATCGACAGGTCGCCGCCGTCGCGCAGCACGTATAATCCGTCGGACCTGAAACGATTGTCGCGCACATCGACCAACGCGAGGTCGCCCTCGTCAAGCGTCGGCGACATCGAATCGCCCACCGCTTCCGCGAGGACGAGATTCTTCGGATCAGCGGCCAGCACCCGCTGCAACCACTCCGACTTGAAATTGAGATAATCAATGATTTGCGGGCTCTGGATCGCCGGGCTGCCGTCGTTACCGCGCAAGTGATGGCGCGGCATCGCAGTAAATTCCGGCTCGCTGGAGCGCGCTTGAGGTTTGTCCTTTGCCGGAGCACCACGGCCAGTGGCAAGCCATTCCACCGACACTCCCGCAGCCTTGGCCAGGTTGACGAGGCTGATCATGCCCGGCTGTCCCCTGCCCGAGACCCATTTGTAAATCGCATTATCGGACACGCCGACTGCTCTTGCCAGATCAGCCACCGAACCGAACTGTTGCATTATGAGCCGCAGCCGGCGGCGAAACTCCTGATCTACTACAGTAGTTGACATTTCTCTCCTACTGTGGAATATAAAGGACAGCCATCGTAAACGAACGTGCGTTGAACGAAGCACTACGTCCGGTCAAGAAGTTAACTATAACTCGCCAACTATGTTTCCCCTTTTGCAACAGTCAGGTGTGGCAAATCGATGGCAGCGGTCAGACCTCACAGTCACGCGACGACGACGACGACGGCTGCGGCCCCTTGCCCCCTCTTTGCTATCGGCTGTTCCATCTAATGGCCCCACTCAACTGGACACCGCTCTGGCCAATCCGGGCTTAGGCAAACATCATACCCAAGCTTATCCGAGGACGAAAAGCGACACCGACGCGGTTACGTTCTTGCGACGCTTTCGATTTCGACCCGAATTGAGCCGCGGTTCCCGGCGAAAACTCGAGGTTGCTTCAAGAGACGTTAGTCACAATGGGCAAAACGCTTCGGCCGGGGAGGCCTGCCCGATGTCTTGCAAACAAACGGAGAGCCCGGCATGCGGGCTTGTTCTCTGCACCGCGCTCTCCAAGGGGGAGAAATTCTGGCGCAGTGGCTGCCTGCAATCCTGCGGACTGGTCAGACAATCAGAGCGCCCTTAGACCAACCACAACGATGGATCCGCGGGGCATGCGCTATCCTTCGCTGAAGCCCCGTCCTTCCCACTGAGCGCGACCTACTCAGTTCACCTCGAATTCCGGCGGGTCCCTCAATCATGACCGGCCCCATTTTCGGGCCGCGGTACCCACAAGATCTTTCCGGACCTCGATACCGTCTACGAGCACCGTCCGGTTTTGAGACCGTAACACGCGCCGGCGGAAGGAAATTTAACCGTGGAAGACATCCTCAAAAGTATTTTAATCACTGACATTCAGGATTCAGTTGCGCGGGCTTTTCACCTGAGTCGCGCCGAGTTGTTATCGCCCAGCCGCCGCCAGCGCGTCACGTATGCGCGCCATATCGCGATGTACCTGAGCCGGGAACTGGCCGGCTACCGTGCGAAGGTCACGAGCGATGCGGCCAGCCTCTCGCGCACGGTGTCCGTGTCGTTTCCGCGGATCGGTATCGCCTTCGCGCGCAACCATTCGAGCGTGATTCACGCGTACAATTCAATCGAGCGGCGCCGGCATTTCGACGCCAAGTTCGCCCGCCTGCTCGACTCCCTCGCCCACGACGTGCGCAACCGTGCGATCGCTCGGGGACCGATGGAGGCAGCCTGATCGTTATGCGGAGCCGTCTTCTCCGGCGCGGCGCTCGTGTCCTGAGTTAGAAGTTCGTCGTAAAAGTGATCGCGCTCTTACCGGCCCGATCAGCGCTTCCTGTCATCCTGAGCGGGTCACGCGGGGAGCCGCGACACGACACGCTAGGAGAAAACCGCGGCGACCTCCGCACAGCGAACATTTACCGAATGCGGCGGTTTTCTCCTTAGGAGCGAAGTGAGAGGGCGCGGGTGAGGGTCCAGCGTGGGGTTGGCGTCCAGGGTGGGTTCTATTTTTTTGGTTAATTTCTAACTCAAGACACTAGGATTTCGTGGACGGGCTCGGTGGATGCGGCGCGCTTTCGCCGGCGGCGGGGCCAGCTTCTCGCTCAGCGTCGCGAGTGTCATTCCGCGCATCATCCCCCGCCTGAGCAGTGCCGTCAGCGGCGGCGCGACCCTCAGGCTCGGCCGGTTCCGCGGCGGTATCAGGCTGAATCGATGGCGTACCCGACGCGGCCAGCTTGAGCCCAGGTTCGCGCTTGATCGCATCGACGAGGCGTCTCGCCACCTCGTCTGCCGTTTGCACCGCGCCGTAGAGCTGCACCGGGTAGCGAATCACCAATTCGATTCCCGCATCGCCTAGCCGCAGGCGGCTTTGCGGACGCGGCATCTCGAGCCGCGGCACGTTGAGATCACGCTCCATGTTGTGATACTCGCGCTGCACTTGGTCCCGATAACGCGCGAAGACCTGGTTGACTACTTCAATCAGCCGTTTCTCCGCCAGCCGATAGTCACATTCCGGCGCGAGCGTGAAGCGCAGTTCATTCCAGGTGAAGTTGCTGCCCGGGGCCTGCTTGAAGAAATTGGCGTTGGTTTGAAAAACGACCGAGTTGGGGAAAACCACGACGCGCCCGGTCGGTTGGCTGCTCGCGTTATCGCCCGCATACTCCATCAGGGTCATCTTGAAGAGCCCGATTTCGAGTACGTCGCCGTTGATTCCCGAGATCTGCACGCGCTCGCCCACCCTGATACCGAAGCGGCCGCTGACGTAAAAATATCCTGCCAGCGACAGGATGACGTTTTGCAGCGCCAGGGCGATTCCGGCGGCGGCAAAGCCCATCACGGTTCCGAGCGTTCCGAGCTCATTGGCGAAGTCGAAAATGAGTACGAGCGCGGCAATCACGCCGACCACGAGCCGGCGCAGTTGCAGCAACTGATGACGCCGGTGAACGTCCTGCACGTAGCGAAAAGTCAGCTTGCGCCATACGACCGCGCCCGTGAAGATCACGGCAAGCAAAATCAGCAGCCCGGCCAGACGCAGAATGAGATTTCTGAGTTCGATGTTGAACTGCTGGTTGACCAGCCCGCGCCATCGCTCGAGATTGGCCGCGTAGAGATTGAGCAGCACCATCTGCTTGGCCAATGGCAACAGCACGGCGGATAACAGCTTGTGCTGCTCGGTGAGCTTCTGAAATTCGGCCTTGTTCTGCTTGACAGTCGTGATGTCATTTGAGCCCGCCTGCGCCGCGAGCTTGAGGCCTTGCTGGTCGATAGAGCGCAGGGCCTCGAGCGCCGGCGTCCGCAATCTGCCCGCGGTGGCGTCGAGCGCGTTCGTCGCGTCGATGACGTCGCCGAGCATTCGTTCCTTGCGGATCAGCGCGGTCAGATTTCCCGCCTGACCGATGATTCCGGAGGGCGCGGCGCTGGGTACCGCGGCCATGCTCGTGGCAGGCGCCTGGACTTTGGATTGTTGCGCCGTCTCAGGCACCGAGCGTTCGAGTTCGTCGATTTGAGCTTCGAGACCGGTGTTCTCCTTTCCGGATGCCGTGCTGCCGGTCTCGAATTCGATCATCGCGGCGAGTGAGTCGACCCGCGATTGCGCGAGGTCGAGTCCGCCGCGGGCGTTGACGAGTTGCCGCCTGATCGAATCGCGAGTGCGCTTCGTCGCGCCGGCCAGGCGGGTCTCGAGGTCCTTGACCTCGGCCTGAGCGCGATCGACCTCGGCCTGCGCGCGGCTGCGCCGCGAGAGGAGGTCGGAAAGTCCTGACAGGGGACCGCCGCCGGCAAGTTGGGGTGTCCCGGCTTGTCCCGCCATGTCCCGCGTCGGCTGGGTCTCATTGGCGGTAATTTTGAGCAGCGCCGCCTCGGCGCGTGCGGACTCGAAGGCGAGCTTCAGGATATCGCTGGCCATCTGCCGGTCGTCGGCAAGAAACAGGGTCTCCGCAGGCTCGCGGGCGAGGGTCTCCTCGACCTCGCGATGGCGATACCAACCGATAACCTCGCCGAGATACGAAATGATCGAGCGGCGGTCGGCTTCCGGGGAGGCGGTTTGCGACTTGGCGGCGCCCGCCCCGTTAGCTGCGTTCGTTTGCGAAGCGGAGCCAGTCGCATCGGCCGCTGGCGACGATGCCGGCTGCGCTGGCGTCGGCGCGTTGCGCGCGGACGCAGCAGACGGTATCGCGGCCGCAGCGGAGGATTGTGCCGCAGGCGCGGGAGACGGCGCCCCGCGCACGATCGCGGGCAACGTCGCAAAGATTGATACGACGGTAAGTAGCGAGACAATCGCAGATGCACCCACGCGCAGATACGCGCTGCCGGGACGCATCGCGGCGCGACGGCGAGCAGCGGTGCGCTGCCAGCGTATGATTACGATGGTACCCGTCTCGCGCATAAAAGAAAGTTCATCAACTCAAGCCGAATCGCGCAAGGTATGACAGTCTCGCCGGTAATGGCCTTAAAAAAGAGTAGAAAAAGACTAGCAGAGGGCGTCAGCTCTTAAGCGGGTTTGCCACCAGCTCCAGACTATCCGCGAAAACTCAATCGAGCAAAAGTGTGCAAAGCGGGTCTTCCCTCCACAATGCTCCCTGGAATGTGTGCCACTGAACACTTCCCCGGACTGGCATCTGACCTGCCCCGCGAAAGTATACCAACCAGCGTTAGAAAATTTGGCCTTGTGACCTGCCCCGCGAAGTATGCCAGACTGGCGCGCGAGTTGGTATATTTTCGCGGGGCGGGTCAAATCCGACAAGCACTAGCCAATCACTGGGATACCTGCGGCGGGCTACTACTATGACACATACTCAATTAGTGACTGAACACTAACTTAAGTGATCAGGAGCGGGAGAGATCAGCAGAATTGCATAAACGCGTCATCTAGGTTGTGTTGTAACCACCCCGATCTCCTCGACGTCCGTCTCCCACTCATCCACTCGTTCGGGTACGACCTCTTCAGGACGCAAGGACGACCTAGGAACCTTAAGGGTCACGAACACCTTAACCACCTTTTTGCCAGCCTTTTCGCCGATACCGACGCCCGTGACATTGGGTAGCTGCATCAGCTGACCCTCGAATTTCCTCCGCACCGCTTCAATGTCCATGATTCTCACCTTGAATTCTATGAGCTAATCACCATTCCATACAGATGTAAAGTTTTCGCGCAATATGGTTCGGCGGGCGCGTTCTGGTGCCTTGGCCATATAAACGGTCCCTCTGGACCGAAGGCTTTGTGCTGCCGTACCAAGGGTTTCGGAAAGCGTAGCCCTACCAAGTGCGAAACGATCTTCGTTTAGGTACAACTTCGCTCGGACTCGTGGCCTCACAGTAGGAGTTCCGACTTGCACGAAATGTAACGAAACTTAGCAGCTCTGCTAGGAACGGTGAGCAGCTCCCTGCCCTCTGCTCTTCGAAGATCAAGGTCTTTTTATTGGCATTCTATGTGCTCCGTGTCCAAAGTGCAGGACGGCGTATTACGAGAAAGCGATCGGGACATATATCGATAACTTCGGAAGAGAGCGCAGGGGAGTTAACTATGCCGCAAAATGAAGGCAAGATGCTGCTCGCAACGGCTGCCGCAAATGAGGCTCGGACAGCTCATGGCACTGCCGTCGCGGAATTCCTGGACCCTGTAAGCCAACGACCGAATGTGGTCGGCATGGCAGTCGGGGTTAAGTGGAAGAATGGCGAGCCAACAGGTGAACCGGCACTGGTAGTGCTCGTGACCCACAAGGTCGACAAAGAACAGCTTGCCGCTTCTGCGCGAGTACCAGCCAAGCTCGCCGACATGCAAACTGATGTCCTCGCGGTAGGTTATCCTATTGCGGGAGGAGGGGATCAACCATCACCTGTCGAGACGCAGACACTCGCCAAACGCGTTCGACCAGCAAAGGGTGGCTACAGTGTCGGGCACATCAATATCACGGCCGGAACTCTTTCCACCTGCGTCTACGACATTCTGCCTGGCGGCACGACCAGCCCGCCTGCTCACGGTGTCGGCATCCCGCCGAAGTATTACATCCTCAGCAACAATCACGTTCTAGCAAACGTAAACGCAGGTTCGGCTGGCGACCCCATTCTGCAACCCGGTCCTTTCGACGGTGGCACAAATCCAGCGGACCGTATTGCCGCTCTGAGCCGCTTCATTCCCCTAATGTTAGACCCTCCCGTACCTCGCGCACAGCACCACAATCTGGTCGATGCCGCAGTTGCCGAAGGCCAGTTCTACGATCTTGACCGTGAAATTTATTGGAGCGGTCCTGTGCGAGGGTGGCGGCTCAAGGCGAATGTGCCTGTGGGAACCTTAGTGAAAAAGACCGGACGTACGACCAATTTGACAACTGGCAGAATCACGGCAATTAATGCGACCATAGATGTCAATTATGGCGGAGGCAGGGTGGGAAGGCTGATGGAGCAAATCGTAACTACGAATATGTCAGCTGGTGGAGACTCGGGTTCACTAGTCTCTACGCTTGACAACGTCGCAGTGGGTCTGCTTTTTGCCGGCTCGCCCCAAGCTATGATCGCAAATCAGATTGAAAATGTGCGTGCCCTGCTGCGTGTGGAGGTGGCGGAACAGATACTGTAGGTCTTCCCGCAGGACGAGGCTATCGGGTCAACTGCCGTAGTAGACTTTGGGGGATTTTCGGAGGGAATCGAAACGGGCGGAGGAAGTTACACTCCGCCGCCCGTCAGCAACTGACTCGCGAACGATCAGGAATCGAAATACAGCGCAAACTCGTACGGATGCGGCCGCAGACGCGTCTGGCTGACCTCACGCGTCATCTTGTATTCGATCCATGTCTCGATGAGGTCCTCGGTAAAAACATCGCCCTTGAGCAAGAACTCATGATTGCGCTTGAGGTTGTCCAACGCCTCTTCGAGTGACGCCGGCATGTTCGGTACTTCGGCCAATTCGGCCGGCGTCAACGCGTAGATATCCTTGTCGAGCGGCTGTCCGGGATCGAGCCTCCGCTGGATGCCGTCGAGCCCCGCCATCATCATCGCCGAGAACGCAAGATAGGGATTACAGGTGGGGTCGGGGAAGCGCACCTCGATTCGCTTGGCCTTGGGCGACGGCGAATACATCGGGATACGCACGGCGGCGGAACGATTGCGGCTCGAATACGCGAGGTTGATTGGCGCCTCAAAGCCGGGCACCAGGCGGCGGTACGAGTTGGTAGTCGGGCATGTGATGGCCGCGAGCGTAGGGGCGTGGTGGATAATGCCGGCGATGTAGTGGAGACCCATCTCCGACATCCCGGCATAGCCCGAGCCCGCAAACAGCGGTGTATCCCCCTTCCAGATGCTCTGGTGGGTGTGCATACCGGAGCCGTTGTCACTGAAAATCGGCTTGGGCATGAACGTGACGGTCATGCCATGACGAATCGCAACGTTCTTGCAGATGTACTTGTACCACGTCAGCCAGTCCGCCATCTTGACCAGCGACTGGAAGCGCATATCGATCTCGGCCTGGCCGGCGGTCGCAACTTCGTGATGATGCTTCTCGACCTGGATGCCGACGCGCTCCATCTCGAGCACCATCTCGGTGCGAATGTCCTGGAGGCTGTCGTTGGGCGGGACCGGGAAATAACCCTCCTTATAGCGCGGCTTGTAGCCGAGATTCTGGCCGTCCTTACCGCTATTCCAGACGCCCTCGGTCGACTCGACATAGTAGTAGCTGGAGTGCTGGTTGGTATCGAAGCGGATGCCATTGAAGATGAAGAACTCGGGCTCAGGGCCAAAGTAGGCAGTGTCGCCGATGCCGGTGGACTTCAGATAGGCTTCGGCCTTGCGCGCGATATTGCGAGGGTCGCGCGAGTAGTCGGCCCGCGTGATCGGATCCTGGATATTGCAGATCATCGTGAGCGTCGGATCCTTGGTGAACGGCTCCATCACGGCGGTGTCCGGGTCGGGAATCACGAGCATGTCGCTCGCGTCGATCGCCTGCCATCCGCGAATCGACGAGCCATCGAAGCCGAGACCATCCTCGAACGGCCCCTCGTCGCGAAACTCGCTGATCGGGACGGTGAAGTGCTGCCATTGGCCCAGCAGATCGATGAACTTTAAATCGACCATCACTGCGCCTTTGTCTTTGATCATTTGCAGAACTTGTTTCGGAGTCATCTGACTCGTATTCCTCCTCGCCGCTCGTTGGGCGGCAGACCCTTGGTTTTGATTTTTAGCTCAAAACGATACCGGAAACATAATGCCCATGCCGCGCCAAAAGCCTGCTGTCAAGACTCGTACGTTCCTGCCTTAGAAGTCTTCGGTGGCGCATCGCCCCGTCATCCTTGCAAATTGCAACGACAGACCCAGCGCGGAGCGTAGCCCACCACAACGGCATCTGCTGACCGTTTATTATGCGCGAGCGGCGTCCCGAGCCCTCGCCTCCTGACGCCGAATTGCCGGGAAATGCCGGCGGCGAGCCCTTTTCCATATTCGCTGGCGGCCCCGACAAGCAGCGTCGTTATCTCAAGAACTTTAAAACAGCAAAGTAGATGCCGAGCGTCAGCAGTCCGAGCGGGACACCCGTCCGGGCCCATACTCCGCTCCCGATCCGAAGGATGCCGGCGCTAATGATGTTGGGGATATTGCCGGGAATCAGCATCCCGCCCGCAATCAGCAGGGAAATCAGCGCCTCGCGTGCTCGATCGAGGTCCAGATCGTGGAACTCGAGGGCCACTAGCGTCGTATTGTCGAGCGCGGCCGACGTGATGTTTGCCCAGTAGAGCGCGTCCCCGCCGAGCATCGTGACGTAGCGCCTCGCCAGCGGGGCGTAGGCTTCGCTGATGAGCACGAGTCCCGCGACGAAGGCGAAGACCTTGAGGCCCTGGACGAGCGCTGGGCTAGTACCTTCTCTGACCGCGACGCGCACATCGACTGCGTCGCCATATTCGCCGCGTGCAATCACGCCGCTCAGCAGGCTCATCGCGACGAGTCCCGGCAATACGTACGGGATGAACAGGTTGAAGAGCCCCGTGAAGGGAAGTTTCAAGGCGCTGGCGGCGAGCGTCGCGAGCGGTCCGCCGAGGGGAGTCAGCGCGCTGCCGAAAGCATCCGACGATGACGACGCGATCGCGCTTTTCCGGTCCCAAGCGCAGCAAACCCGCCATCTCGACCAACAGGAGGGCCGCGATGATCGCGGTGATAACGCTCGACAGTATCCCGATCGTGAAGATTATCAGCGCAGTCAGGAGCGAACGCGGCATCGCGGCGCGCATCCGAACGAACCCGTGATCGAGTCTCTCGCGGGTCAATCCGAACAGCGACCCTGCCACGATGACGGCGATCGTGATCGGAAGCGGCTCCGTCGCGGCACGGCGCGCGAGCTGCCACCCCCATAGTCCGCCGAGCGTCACCGCGATAATTCCGAGCGCGAAGAAGCAGGCCTCGAGGTTCCGCTCGACCGGCGCAAGTAATGACCGGCGCGAAGAGCAGGACGATAAGGATCGCGGCGGCCTCGAGCGAGTTCATGTCATCGCCCGACTTTGCCGGGACTAGCCGGGACTTGACGGGACTTGGATTAGGAAGCGATGCCGGCGTAATAATTGGCAAGCCCTATATGTTAGCGGGTCGCTGCAGAAGGCACAAATCGCCGGGAGATTCACATGGATTTTGAACTGACCGATGCGCAGAATGAAATCGTCCGCGGGGTACGGGCGCTATGCCAGCGCTTTCCGGACGAGTACTGGCGCGGCAAGGACGCCCGGCACGAGTTCCCGCATGACTTCTACCAGGCGATCGCGGACGCGGGGTATCTCGGCGTCGCGATTCCCGAAGAATACGGCGGCAGCGGCCTCGGAGTTACCGAAGCTGCGCTGGTGATGCGCGAGATCGCGTATGCCGGCGCGATGAACGCCGCGAGCGCGATCCATCTTTCGATCTTCGGGCTGACTCCGCTCGTCGTACACGGCTCGGAGGCGATCAAGCGCCGCTATCTGCCACGCGTGGTGAGCGGCGAATTGCACGTCGCGTTCGCGGTGACCGAGCCCGACGCCGGCAACGACATCACGCATATCAAGACCTTCGCCAAACGCGACGGCGACAATTACATCATCAACGGGCGCAAGGTCTTCACCACCAAGGCGCAGGAGGCGCACAAGATGCTCCTGCTGACGCGTACGACGCCGATCGAGCAGGTGAAAAAGAAGACCGAGGGGATGACCGTGTTCTTCGCCGACGTCGATCGCAGCGCGGTCGAGGCGCGCGAGCTGCACAAGCTGGGACGTCACGCCGTCGACACCAACATGCTCTTCATCGACGGCCTCAAGGTTTCGGCGGCCGACGTGGTCGGCGAAGAGGGCCGCGGCTTCCATATCCTGATCGACGGGCTCAACCCCGAACGCATTCTCGTCGCCTCCGAGGGAATCGGAATCGGGCGCGCGGCGCTCGACAAGGCCGTGAAGTACGCCAAGGAGCGCGTCGTCTTCGGACGGCCCATCGGCCAGAACCAGGCGATCGCGCATCCACTCGCCGACGCATATTCGAAGCTCGAAGTTGCCGAGCTAATGATGATGAAGGCGGCGTGGCTCTTCGACCATCGCAAGCCGTGCGGCCCCGAGGCGAATATCGCAAAGCTGCGCGCGGCGGACGCCTCGTTCGAGGCCTGCGACCGCGCGGTGCAGACGCTCGGCGGCTACGGCTACATGCAGGAGTACGACGTCGAGCGCTATTTCCGCGAATGCCGGATGCTGAAGATCGCGCCGGTCTCGCAGGAGATGGTGCTCAATACGATCAGCGAGCACGTGCTGAAGCTGCCGCGCTCGTACTGATTCGAGCGACTCGCTAGTCGAGGAGAAAGTACGTGGCGAAAAAGAAGGTAGTGGTGATTCCCGGTGACGACGCGGCGCCGGAAGCGGTATTCGCGTCGCTCGACGTGATGCGCGCGCTCGAAGCCGATATCGAGTTTAACGAATTCCCGACGGGTGAAGGATGGGTGCGCGGGGAGACGGAGCAGAAAGTGCGCGCGGCGATCGATTCCTCCGACTCGACGCTTTTCGGATCGACCTCGGGTAAAACCGGCGGCATCAGTTATCTACGATGGGGCAAGCAGACTTACGCCAACGTCAGGCCGTGCCGCTACATGAAGGGTTTCAAGAGCCCGCTCGCGAATCCCGACGGCATCGACTACATCATCGTGCGCGAGAACATGGAGGACCTCTACCTCGGCGTCGAAGGTCCGCTCGAAAATCTCGCGCCGCTCCATCTGCAAAGCCGCATCCTGCGCACCGAACTCCCGACCGCCGAGCGCGGCGTCTACGCGGTCAAGGTGATTACGGAACGCAACACGCGGCGTATCGCGCACTTCGCCTTCAAGCTCGCGCAGCGCCGCAAGCAGGAGGGGCATGCGGGCAAAGTCACCGTCACGTCGAAATACAACATGCTGCGCGAGTCGGACGGCTTCTTCCGCCAGATCGTCGAGGAGGTCGGCGCCGAGTACCCGGATATCAAATACGAGCAGTTCATTGTCGACGATTTCGCGCGCCGGATCGTGCAACAGTCCAAGGATCTCGACGTCGTCGTGATGCCGAACCTCTACGGCGACATCCTCTCCGATGCGGCCGCGGGGACGATCGGCGGATTGGGCGTCGCGCCAAGCGGATGCTATGGCGACGGCTATGCCTACTTCGAATCGATTCACGGCACCGCGCCGGACATCAAGGGGCTCGGAATCATCAATCCGACGGCGACGATGCTCTCGGCCACGCTGATGCTCGACTATCTCGGCTTCGGCGACAAGTCGAAGCGTTTCGAGGATGCGGTGCGCAAGGTCTACGCGGAGGGCAAGGTACTGACGCCGGACCAGGGCGGCAGCGCGAAGACGGGCGAGTTCACCAAGGCGGTAATTGCGAATTTGTAGCGTTGTCGCTGCGCGGCGCCGTGACGCCGTGCCTTGGAATTCAGGCCAGCATGCCGCAGATCGCTCGCGAAGAGTTCGAACGGCTTCCCCTGCGCGTCCACGCGTTTCTCGCGGGCGTTCCGCTGCACGACGTGTGGGCCGTCGAGCTGCCGCGCAAGCGTGGCGGAATCACGCTCGCCGAGTTCCTTCGGCGCGCCGGGGATCTTTTTCGGCGACCGCCGCCTGAGGTCCGAGCGCTGCTGTCGATGCGCTTTTTCGTGGGCGGCTTGTTCGGCTGGGACCAGGCGGCGCCGGGCTCCGTCTCCGAAAGCTTCGCGCAGCGCCTCACCGAAGAGGACCGCGCGCGTTCACTCGCGCCGGCCGGAACGCCCGACGGACTCTTTCGCGTCGTCTACCGCTTTGAGAACGAGCAGCTGGACGAGATCATCAATCGCACGGCGCACGCGGGAGCGCTCAGCGCGCTGGTCGAAGCTGCCGCGAGCTACCGCTTCTATTTCGCCGTCTACGTGCGCGAGGTCAGCCGCTTCACCCCGCTCTACATGGCCGCGATTGATCCGTTCCGCAAAGTGATCGTCTACCCGGCGCTACTGCGCAGCGTCGCCGCACAGTGGAACGCGACGTTCGGACCAGACAATCGTACGTTCGGAGGGCAAGGTGCTAACGCCGGACCAGGGCGGTAGCGCGTAGACGGGCGAGTTCATGCAGGCGGTAATTGCGAATTTGTAAAGTTGTTGCGGCTGCGCGGCGCCGTGACGCCGCCTTGGAAGTAGACGATCGTTGTTTCTATTATTATCGCCAGCAGGCAAGGAGGTGCAGCGTGACAGAGGACGAGAAGTTTCTTCGCAATATGGCGCACGAATTTGAGGAGGGGTTCAACTCCGGTGATGTGGACCGGATCATCCGTTTTTATGCCGACACCTATGTCGACGTCAACTTGAGGAATCCTGTTCAGACCAAGGCCGAGCGGCGAGAGTACTATGCCCAGGTAATGGCGCGTCCTGGAATCCACGTGAACGTGCGACCGGACGACATCCTGATCCGTGGCGACCTAGCCTTTGTTCGCGGCACCCTTCTGCTGACCCAAGATGCTGGCGGCGGTCGTGAGACGACACGAATCGAGTTGCGCTATCTGGAGATTTGCGAGCGGGTGCGGGATGGAACTTGGCGGGTTATGTGGGGAATGGACGGCCCAGTGCAGGAATATGTAGCGGGATCGCAAGGCCACTAGTCGTCGCTGAATACTAACACTCTAAACGTGCCATCGAACACATCGTTGGACCGGCGGGAAGCGTGTTTCACGACTTGACTGAATCAAGGGTTGAGTATAGCGCGTGCCCGGTCAACTCTGACGTTATCCCTGCTGAAACACTCTCCCTCAAAGTGTTTCAGACCATGGCCGAGACGAGCGGCGCTCGCCAGGTACGCCTGGCTGACCGGCAGCCCTGTGCTACGCCAAACAGCTCTGCAGAATTTGCGCCAAATAATCATTTGCACTTAGAATTTAGGATCACCAAAATCATCAGTTGGTGCTAAGCTCATTCTGATGAAACGAGCGACGATTACTCTAAACGACGAGCTTGAGCGGGCAGTCGACGCCTATCTTCGCGACCAGGAGGTGAGGCCATCGCTCACCGCGGTGCTGCAGACCGCACTGCGCCAATACCTGTCCGAGCGCGGATACCTTCGCCCGGCCAAACGAC
>WNFT01001420.1_pt1 | contig 20245 bp, 17 predicted proteins | sample 5400191 | NCBI WGS metagenome assembly WNFT01 (sample SAMN13153359, study PRJNA577476) | soil metagenome | isolation source: 80 cm saprolite under Madrone tree | place: USA:California | collected 2016-06-14 | reverse complement strand
GCCGGCGCCAAGATGGTGCTGACCGCCTATGTGGACGATTACGCCGAAGTGTGGGTCAACGGCGAGATGCCGCGCCGCGCCGGCATCACCAGCCCGGCCACCATCCAGGGCTTCAACATCCCCAACCGCGTGGTGCTCGCCGATTCCGTCAAGGCCGGGGATAAGGTCCAGATCGCGATCTTCGGCATCAACGGGCCGATCTCGGTCGCGCCGCCGAATTTCGTGTTCTTCCGCCAGGCGTCGGTCGAGTTCTACAAGTAGCGCGCCATCACAGAGCGGCGTCGCGTCTGACCTGCCGCAACAGTGACGGCAGCTTAGAGCGCGACGCCCATTCTGTTTCCACTGCTCACGTGGACGATTTATGAAATCCTGTTGTCAGGATTGATGAGGGAGTCACCGTCGATGGAGGTGGCCAAGCTTGGATGTTGGGCGACGTTGCACGCCAGTGGCGGGCAACGGGCCGGCCTGTTCCAGGAACCAAATCTCTGCCAAGGCTTTGACGCGATGGCGCTATCTGTTTTGCCACCTCCGGAGCCGAAGTTTGATGCGCATTTCTCCCCTCACGGCGATGGCGCTAGCCATTTTCATCATTGCACCCCTCGCGCCGGCAGACGCTGCAGTGCTCGTGACGATCGACAAATCAACTCAGCGCATGACGGTCGAGGTCGACAACGCATTGCGCTGGACTTGGCCCGTATCCACCGGCCAACTCGGCCACGACACACCGAGCGGCAAATACACGGCGTTTCGCATGGAGGTCGACCATTTCTCCAAGGAGTGGGACGACGCGCCGATGCCGCATTCCATCTTCTTCAGTCAAACGGGCCATGCGATCCACGGCTACCTCAACACCCGCAGGATCGGCAGCCCGGCATCGCATGGCTGCGTGCGGCTCGAACCGGCTAATGCCGCAAGGCTCTACGCGTTGGTGGAACAGCAGGGGCTGCCCAACACCAAGGTTGTGGTCACGGGTGATGTGCGTCTCGCACTCGCGCGGCGCGGCATGCAGTGGGGCCGCGGTGCGGACGAGAGCATAGGGACGGGCGCTCCATTTGACGGACGCAGCTACGCATACTGGCGGCGCGTCGACGGTCGCCAATCCGCTTTCGGATATCGTCCAGCGCCACCTCGATACAGGTATTGACCGCCGCACCGCCTCAGCAATGCCCAATATGTGACCGGAACGGTTGCGCAGGCCGGCTTACCCGCGTTACGGCTACGATTCCGGCTGTGTGACGTATGAAGAGCGGTGATTTATCGTGATCTGGCACGGGCGGGCCTGCACATCACCCGGCCCACTGGTGCTGCGTCGGCGGCGCGGCAGAAGAGCGGGTTTGTGATCCGCCCGGCGAAAGCTGATGCAAATCCTACACAATAGCCTATTATCGGGAGCACGCCGCGGCTGCAGCGGCACTCACCAGGGAGGTTGCATACCCATGTCCAAGATTGCGTTTCGTATCGCGGGTGTTTCGGTTGCTTCGGCGCTCGCCTGTGGCCTTGCCGGCTCGGCGAATGCCCAGCTCCTCGCCCACAAGGACATCTCGCTCGCCATGGCGACCACGATTGCGCGGGCCACAATGGATGCCTGCAAGGCGCAGGGATATGCCGTATCCGTGCATGTGCTCGGCCGCGAGGGCCAGGTGGTGCTCGGTGTACGCCACGACAGCGCCGGCCTCGCTACGTTCGAGAACTCCATGAAGAAGGCCTACACGGCGCGCACCTTCTCAAGGTCGTCCGGTGAATTTGCTGACGGCGTCAAGGGCAATCCGCTCGCCGGCGCGCTCCGTCTCACCAATATCGTTCCGGCGCAGGGCGCGCTGCCGATCAAGATCGGCAATGAGACGATCGGTGCGGTCGGCGTGTCCGGTGCGCCGGGCGGCGACAAGGACGAGGCTTGTGCCAAGGCCGGCATCGAAAAGGTGACCGCCGACCTGAAGTGATCTGTGTCCAAGACGATCCATCCAGCACAACCGAAACGATTTCTCGATCGCCCGCCATCGGCGCGGCTCTCAAGGAGAACGACCCATGTCCAAGACCGCATTACACACGGCCGGAATTTTGGCCGGAATTTCGCTCGCCGCGGCCATCGCCTGCAGCTTCGCCGGTTCGGCAAATGCCCAGCTGGTCGCCCGTCACGATATCTCGGCCGCCATGGCGCTGACCATGGCGGAGACCGCCGTCGCGACCTGCAAGACCAACGGATACAACGTGTCCGTCAACGTGGTTGGGCGCAACGGCGAGGTCGTCGTCGCCATGCGGGGTGACAACACCGGCCCGCACACGCTCGAAAACTCCATGAAGAAGGCCTATACGGCGAGGGCCCAGCGCCGGTCGTCCGGAGAATTCGCGGCGGCCGTCAAGGACAATCCCACCGCCGGCGCCCTCAGCCTCACCAACATCACCCCGGCGCAGGGCGCATTGCCGATCAAGGTCGGCGAGGACACCATCGGCGCCATCGGGGTTTCCGGCGCGCCGGGCGGCGACAAGGACGAAGCTTGCGCCAAGGCCGCCATCGACAAGGTCGCGGACCAGTTGAAATAGGCCTGGTTTCTGCGACGACCATGACGGCGCAGCATCGCGTGCTGCGCCGTTTTTTGGACCGCATCGGCAAACGAAACCGAATAGGTGGGTGCGGTGGCTGGCCTGGCCGGACCATACAAGGCTTTCGCGCGCCGCGGCGGCACTTGGGGATTCGGAGATTGTCACCGCTCCGTCGAGCCGGCTACCGTGATTCAAGCAACACATTCGGGTGAGAAACGAAACGCCACCAAGCTGATGCGCAAGCCGAAGACCATCGACTATATGGAAAAAGACGGGCGGCGCTGCCGGCCCCCGGAACGCCGGCGGAATTCGCGGCCTTCCTCGTGAAGGACCGCAAGGACGCCGAGGGCGTGGTCAAGCTCTCGATACCAAACTGCGGGGATTACAAGCCGAAATGACGTCATTCCGGCAGCCAACGCAACGGGCTCCGCGAGGGTAGCATCGCCGGGGCTGGGCAACAGCTTCGCGCCAGGACGATGCGGTTTATTTGTCTACAACTAGTGCGTCCTTACCAAACTCCTTCTATTGGTAGCTTTGTTCTGCGAAAATGGCGGCTCCGCACGAGGTCTCCGCGATAAGGTCTTTGTTTCGCCAAATCATATCCTCGTCGCGGAGAACGCCGGGGGTCGTTTCGCAACCTGGCACATTTCTTTCCATATTCTTTGTTCACCCACAATTTTTGGTCAAATGATTCAATCAAATAGTGCTGTGGTTGTAGTTCCGAAAAAGGCAGCCGACGCCTGAGGAGACTAAAGCCATGAAGAAAACGATGAAGTACGTTGATGGGGCCGGCGGCGTCGACGGACGTATATTCTCGACGCTCATGGGCCGCGTCGAGGCTATCTGGTCGATTAACCCCTTAGCCATGGAGGAACTGGTTTATAAATACATTTATAAAAGAAATATCACTCAAGGCTTGCGCGACGTTGTGAACGTGCTGATCATGCTCCAGGCTAAGCGCCTCGAACACGCCACCGCGGAAAAATTGAATGAGGTCGTTCGAGATGCAAATGAGTGTAGCCGTCCGTCGGCGCGCAACCTCATCAAGCGCGCCGTCGCTTTGAAGCTCATTACTGAAGACAAGGATGGACGGAATGTATTTTATTTTCTCAGTAGCGATCAAGAGCACCGTGCGCGCAAGGTGATTAGCTTAAAGCCAATTGTCTGGAAGGTGGTCGCGATTCAAGCTGATAGCCCCTTCGACAAAACGGCCGGCAGCGGGCTCCTGCCAAGGGAGTGCTACTACAATGTCATCGCTTATTTTCCTACCTAATGGAGCAGCATCATGAGCATTCGAGTTTCTACGATTCACACGCTACTCTTGTTTGCAGCCGTGGTGTGCATGGTGGCGATGCCGATAAGCGTACAAAAATTCTCAGTTGGCATTGACCAAGCAGCCGCTGGATACGTGAAGGCTGGCAAGAAGAAGTGACGTGGCAAGCGACTTGTCATTTTCCCTTTACTGGTAAGAGCCGTAGAAACTGACAGGCTGTCCTCGATCCCATCGGTGAAGCAGGTCGCCGAGGGACATTCAGGAGGACGACCTCATGCATAAGTTTCACAAACTCGTAGTTACCGGAGTAATCGCCAGCGGAACCAGTTTACTCGTGAGTTCCCCGAGCAGTGCCATTACGCAACGAGCCCAGCAGGAGGCGGCGGGTCGCGCCTATCGCGCAGCTGCGGATACTCATAACGAGGTCGCTAAGGGAGCTCAGCGGCTCCAGAACGGTGCCACGTGGATTCGTGACCATGCGTGGAAGGCCGAGAAGGTCCTGTGGGGCCTATGGCGCAAGTGACGATTTCCGCCACACCGGAGGGAAGCCCAACGGTAGACTCGTTGGGCTTCTTCTATCCGCAAGAGGTCGCCTTGATCCTAGACCGTCGATGAGAGGGAGCTACACATGAACCAAATTGATCAAGTCCTCGAACATATTGACCAGGCCTTTCTGGCGATGGCGCAGGATCGCTTGTACAAGTTGTTGGAAATCCCATCCATCAGCACTGAACCGGAACATGCCGATGACTGTCTTAAGGCCGCCAATTACCTGGGCAAGGAATTGGCGGAGCTGGGCTTCACCGCGACACGAAAGCACGACGAATCGACCGTTGGGCTTGTGCGGGAGACCACTGGCCGCCCGGTGGTGGTGGCCCATCACACCGGACCGGAAAACGGACCGCATTTGCTTTATTACGGACATTACGACGTCCAACCGGCCGGCGAGAACGGGTGGAATTCCCCCCAGGACGGATGGAATTCCCCGCCCTTCAAACCGACGCTATCTAACAACCCACGCCCTAACAGTATCGTCGCGCGCGGCGTCGCTGACGACAAGGGCCAAACTTGGATGTGGCTGTCGGCCATTCGCGCGTGGCACGAGCGGATCGGGACCATGCCCTGCCCAATAACCGTGGTGATCGAGGGCGACGAGGAGACCGATTCCGTCCACCTCGACGAATTTATCAGAGCTAACAGCGACGAGCTAAGGGCTCAGGTCTTGATCGCTTCGGATACCGAAGCCTTGAACATCAACACACCAGCAATCACGACCAGCCTGCGCGGCCTAGTATATATGGAAGTTGGCCTGAAGGGTGCCGAGCGCGATTTACACTCTGGTCTCTATGGCGGATCGGCCCTGGATCCCATCTACGCCCTGGTGTCGCTCTTGGGCACGTTGAAGCACGCGGACGGCCGTATCCAGATACCTGGCTTCTATGACGGAGTGCAGGATATCCGCGCGGAGCGACGTGCGACGTGGGATAATTTCGATGAGAAGAGGTTCTTGAATCAGGTTGGCCTTTCCCAGTTTGACGGCGAGCGCGGTTACTCCGCTTTGGAGCGGCTGTGGGCGCGCCCCGCAGTCACCATTCACGGCGTGTGGGGGGGCTACTCCGGACCGGGTATCGCGACCGCGATTGCGACAGAGGCAAGGGCAAAGGTTTCCTTCCGCTTGGTACCCGGACAGAATCCCCAGAGCATCGTGGAAGGATTCAAGGCGTTCATGCTGGATCGCAAGCATGCCGACGCCAAGCTGGACTTTAGGGTAGACTGCGCCGACCCGGCCACCGAAATCCCCTCTGGGTCTAAATTCTTTCAGGCGGCACGGGAAGCGCTGCAGGTGGAGTGCGACCTCGCTAGCCCAGCTCCGTTGATCGGCTGCGGCGGCTCGATCCCGGTGGTAGAGACGATCAAGAACGAGTTCGGCGCGGACTGTCTGCTTATCGGCTTCGGCGTGGAGACCGACAATATCCATTCGGCAAATGAGAACTTCGACCTAGGGCGCTTCCACAAGGGCGTTCGGAGTCATGCGCGGCTGCTAGGCATGCTGGGGGATGTTTGACGCAAAGGGCGTCCGACGCTGGTTAGGCGCTCGGGAAGTAACCCCTGTCTGACTCTGCCGACTCAACAGAGCATGGAGCGCCCTCCCGGAGAGCCAACGCTGCGCCGCGTAATGACACGCTATCGCCGCGCCTGGAAAAGGCACAACGCGGCGATCATCAACGCGCCGCCGAGCATCTGAAGCGGCGTCAAGCGGTCGCCGAGTACAACGGCGCTAAGCGCCGCCGTCATCAGCGGCTCCAGATTCATAAACAGCGCGGTGCGGAACGGCCCGATCCGCTCCGTCGACACGTAGAGCGCGAAGATTGCGGCCGTGGTGGTGAAGCCGATGCCGAGGAACGCCACCCATCCGGGGGCCCCGTGCGGCCACTGCCAGTTCCAGCTCCATAGCGACAAGATGGCGAACACCAGCGTCGACGACCACAAGGTGTACCAGGTGACAAGTCGCGCGTCGGCGCCTTTGAGGGTCGCGCGGGTGACGAGCAGCATCCCGGTCCGGCAGAACGCGCCGCCGACCGCAGCAAGAAGACCGACCACCGCAAGGTCCGACGGATTGGCGCCGACGATGAGGGCGAGGCCGCAGAATGCGACAAGCGCCATCGTGGCGCCGGTCACGGTCAGGCGGTCGATGCCCGTCATGGCGCCGAGAATGCCGGTCAGCAGCGGATAGATGAAATAGGTCAGGATCGCGATCGACACCGCAATGAGCTCGATCGCCTTGAAGAGAAAGAACAGATTGGCGGCGAGCAGCACGCCGAGCGCCAATGCGATCCATTTCGCGTTCCGCGACAGCGCCACGGCGCCTTTGCCGAGCCGCAACCAGAGGAAAACGAGACCGATGCCGAGAATGCTGCGAAACGTCAGCAGGCTCAGCACATCGGCCCCGCCTTCGAGCGCAAGTTTGGCGAATACATCCGAGATCGAGAACATCACCGCGGCCGTCAGCACCGGGCCGAGCCCGTGGGATACGTCGCGGATGCCGGCCGGCGTCTGAAGGGTCACATCGCCTCGCGGGGAAAGGTTGCCGGCTTGAAGCGGGCTCGGAAGGGGCATGAACCGAATAGCACGGCGGCTGCCAGTGGAGCAGCGCCCGGCCGCGCAACGCAACCATGTGCGAGAACGCCGGGACAAGCCCGGCGACCACGAGTCGGCTGCCACGACTTTTGCCCCTCTTGCCAAGGTGCCTACAAGGCCTTGTCGGAGCTTACAAAAAAGAGGGTATTTCGTTTTGCTTAAATGCCCAATCCCGTCTTCTCTTATTAATAGTACACTAATGGTACTATGGAACCACTAGTGATGGTATTATAGAACTGTTTCCCCGACCTACGTGGGACCGGCGTCAGCCCCTCCCGGTCACCCCGCGCGTCAGCCGGACCAGCAACCAGATCGGCACCACCAGGGCGGCGCCGAGCAGGAAGTAGCGCCACAGCCAGCGGACGGCGTCGAATCCCATATCCCAGACTTCCCGGATGAGCTTTTCGACGCTGCGAAGAATGTTCCACGGATCGAGCCCGGCCGCCGAGAGAATAACCCCGACCACGATCGACAACAGCGCCAGGCGCACCAGCACCGCGAGCGGCGCGCCGCCGAGGAAGCGGCTGACCACATTATTTGCCATGGGATTATCCTTGCCTTCTATCTTATTGATTTTGTTTGTCCATTTCGATCGCATTGCAAACCTACTAGACTTTCTTTCACTGTTCGCTCTAGGAGGCGAGAGATGGCGTCGATCAAGCAATACAAGGGGCCTTGGCGAGCTACCGTCAAGCGTAAAGGGCATGGTGTCCTGGTTAAACATTTTCCGACCAAGGACGAAGCGGAGCTATGGGCAGGAGAACAAGACCGGAGTATTAGGCTTGCTGGACTGCCACAGTTCTTAGTTCGTCGAGAAACTTATTCCCTTCTTGGCATGCAACGCCAATAATTTCACAAACGATCTCTCCCAGCTCAACCCGCAATTCTGCATTGGGCACTTTGTTGATCCAGTGCTCATCACTTACTAACTCGACAATACTCCTTACGTCTCTAGCGCCCGGCGGCAGATAATCCTCTATCTCACCTCTACGAAGTACAAAGATATTGTCGCCGTTCAAGCGAGCAAAATCTGTCTCAAGCAGCACCATCTCCGCACCACTCAGCGGCTCCTTAAGTCTCTTGAGCCGATTAGCAAAGTAGTCCATGAAATTATGCAGCTCTGTCATGTCTCCGCTGGCTATGGCCGTCCGCAGAAACGAAATCATCGACGTGCGATCGGTGCTGTGTTTATCCTTAGTTAGTATCTCCCATTGCTTTTCGTAGTCAGACGCAAAAAGCGCGCGAGTCTCTGGCGAGCCGACGTCAGTTAAATAATCTCGATCCGCCACTGTGAACGTTGGAGTCAAAAGACCGTTCAGAACGTTCTTGTAATCCTTAAAATTGTGCTTGCCGCCCACTTCAATGATCTCTATTGCTTCATTGATGTTGAAGCGAGCAGAGGCACTATCTATTAGCGCCTCAAACACGAGTCGGTCGCTGATCCCCTCTACCAGGACGACTTTATCCGCGAAAAATAGCCGCTCGTTATTCTGACTGTTGATCATGCGTACCAGACTTTTCTTCTCTGGTAAATCGACATTACGAAGTGCCACCTGAGCGCTGCCAGTTGAGGATGATCTGTAAACACGCGTAACACTGTCGATGGTTTCCGGCGTCACGAAGGCGGGCGAGTGCGTCGTGATGACGAATTGGTTGTTTCTTTCCGGGGCGAGATCGCGAAATAGATCGAGGAAGATCTTTTGCCACCGTGGATGCAAGTGGAGCTCTGGTTCATCCACCAATATGAGTCCGTCCTGTACGTTGAGAGCGAACATGGCTAGAAGAAAGTGTACGATCTCCCGCTCACCAGAGCTAAACATATTCGCAGAAAGGGTTCTTCCGTCTTTGATGAGAGTGAACCAATACGACAATTGATCGAGGTCTGTTTGGAAAGTCCATTGGTATCCTAGTTTTTCCAAGTAGCGGGTTAGCAATTGCACGTCAGAATACTTGGTAAAGAAGTGTTGCCACGTTTGCTCCTTAACTTCTGATGCCATATTGACGGCTCTGCGGTGCAAGCGAACGAAGTGCTGCGTACCCCAGTGCATTAGGTTCATGCTCTCGCCCGTCGCTGCCTGGTAAGCTGAGCGATAGCCGTCAAAGTACGCTTGTTCCGTAAGCTGACCAGCCTGAACCTCGAAGTTCCTGCTTAAGGCTCGATCCGAAGAAAAGAAGAAAATCGGAGAGCTCAATGTCGCGTCGGGGATGCGGTAAACGACACGGAGAAAGATGAAAAACTCCTTGAGATACTCGCGGAATGCCCACGCAGGCGTTTGGGGTTCAGGCTCATCAAGAGCGATGTTTCGAATAACAAAAGTAAACGAGTCTGCCTTTGCGATTGCGTCGGCGAAGGGCAAGGGATCATAGGTTTCATATCGCTTTTCCCAGAAAGCCAGCTGGTTGTTGAATTTGTCGAGATTTGCGCCAATGGCCAATATGTTTTCGACATCTCTGGACTCAGGTACGAGTTCGATTTCTATTACCTGTTCGCTTTCGTCGCCGATGAACTTTGGAAACGCCTGTTGAAGGTTTCGTTGCGTCCAGGGGTCAACGACCTCGACGCTTACGACGTTATTGTCGCGTCGAAACTGATACTGATGAATGAAGTACTTACTCAGCGTTAGTGAGATTAGTTTTTGTAGATTGGTCTTTCCACCGCCATTCGGGCCGATAAGAATGTTGATTCGGTCATCGAACGCAAACTCCGTTCGTTCTCGGTAGCTAGTGACATTCTTGATTGCTAGTTTTCGAATTTTCACGCTGGTTCTCCATGCGAGCAGAGCTGACTTGCATCTGCCTCCCATAGGGCAAGTTCAATGGTGACTCGGAATTGCTCTCGGAGTTGGTCTTGTGGCGTCACGAAACAGCCAATAGAACATCCCAGGGATTGCGATTCCCCTGTTGCATAGCGGTCACTTTAGTACATCCCCGGCGGCAATTTTGCGAGCGTGCCGGCGCGTCACAGCATCACCTTCCCTCCCGCGGTCAAGCAAAGCCTCAAGCGCCTCCAGCCGGTCGGCATCGCGTGGGTGCTTGTCCCAGCGCAGGCGGCTGATGCGCGGGAAGCGCATCGCGATGCCGGATTTGTGCCGGGTGGAACGCTGCAGGCCCTCGAACGCCACTTCGAAGACTAAGCCGCGGTCGGGAGCGTGCACGACTTCGCGCACCGGGCCGAAGCGGCTGACGGTGTTGTTGCGCACGAATTTATCGATCTCGGCGAGCTCCGCATCGGTGAAGCCGAAATACGCCTTGCCGACCGGGACCAGTTCCTCGCCCGTCGGACCTGAGGTCCACACCCCGAAGGTGTAGTCGGAATAAAACGACGAGCGCTTGCCGTGGCCGCGCTGCGCGTACATCAGCACCGCGTCGACCACGAAGGGATCGCGCTTCCATTTCCACCACGGCCCCTTCGGCCGGCCCGGCAGATAGGGCGCATCGCGCCGCTTGATCATCACGCCTTCGACGGCGGGCGCATCGAGGCCGGCCCCCGCAGCCGCGGGCTCGGCCCGCGCCGCCGCCAGCTCCTCCCAGGTGGCGAAAGGCACCAGCGGCGAAAGGTCGATGCGCGCAAGGTCGAGCTTTGCCACCGCCGCCTCGAGCCGGACACGCCGCGCCGCGAAGGCTTCGCCACGCAGGTCGGCCACACCGTCGACGAGTAGATCATAGGCGCGCAGGTGCGCGGGAAATTCCGCCATCAGCTTGGGCGTCACGGTCTTGCGGTTGAGCCGTTGCTGGAGAACGTTGAACGACTGCACGCGGGCGTCCCGCATGATCAGCAACTCGCCGTCAAGCGCACCTTCGAACGCAAACGATTCCACCAGATCCGGAAAGCTTGCCGAGATGTCCTCGCCGGTGCGCGAAAACAGGCGCTTGACGAGGTGACCGTCCGGGCGCCGGCCGGCCACGGCCTGGACCCTGATGCCGTCCCATTTCCACTCCGCGAGAAACGCAGCCGGGTCGAGCGCGGCGAAATCCGCCTCTTCGATGGCATGCGATAGCATGGGCGGGCGGAACGGCGCCGGATCGCCGCTTTCGGGCTTCCCGGCACGCCCCTCCAGCCAGGCGAACAAATCCCCATAGGGCGGCTTCAGGCTGGGCCAAATGATTTCGATTTCGTCGGCGTCGCGGTCGCCGAGCGCCGCCACTGCGGTCTTGGCGAGCCGCGCCGACACGCCGATGCGCATCGCGCCGGTGACGAGCTTCAGCAAGGCCCATCTTCCGACCTCATCAAGGTCATCAAGCCACTGGGCCAGTTGCGCCGGCAGATCGCTCTTGCCGAGCGACGCCAGTGTTGTGACGACCTCCGACAGCGTCGGCCCGTGGGCGGCCCTTTCCACATCGTCATGGCCGTCCCCGGACTTGATCCGGGGATTGTCACGGCCATCCACGTCTTTGATGTCTTGCGGCATGGTAGGCGTGGATGGCCGGGACAAGCCCGGCCATGACGACTTTTGGCTCGGATCCCTGACCGGCCACATCAACGCAACTGTTTCGGACAAGTCGCCCACATAGTCATAGGACAGTGCGAACAGGGCCGGGTCCGTGCGCTCCGCGATCAAGGTGCGGATGAGGCCGGGCTTGGCGTAGCGAAACGACAGCGCGCCGGTGATGGCGGCAAGCGCGTAACCGCGATCCGGATCGGCCGTGGTGCGGAAATAGTCGGTAAGCAGCCGCAGCTTGGCGTTGCGGCCGGGCTCGTAAGCGAGGCGGTCGAGCAGCGCCGCGAACCGGTTCATCCTAAATCCATTGGCTCGTGGCTTTCCGGATTTTCGGCTTCGGCGTCTTCCTCGCCGTAGCCGACGAGGTGCAGCGGCCGCGCCTCAAGACCGCGGCTGCGGCACCAATACACCAGCGCCTCCTCGGCGCCGTGCGTGACCCAAATCTCGGCAGCCCCGGTGGCCGCGACCGTGGCGGTCAATCCGTCCCAGTCGGAATGGTCCGAGATCACCAGCGGCAACGCGACGCCGCGCTGGCGGGCACGCGCCCTTATGCGCATCCACCCCGATGCGAACGCCGTGACGGGCTCCGGAAAGCGGCGCGACCAGCGGTCGTTCAATGCCGATGGCGGACAGATCGCGATCGCGCCGGCGAGGCTCGTCCGATCGGCGTCGCGGGCGAGCCGAATCTCGCCGAGGTCGATGCGGCTCGCATAGTATCTGGTGATCGCCTCGACCGCCCCGTGCAAATAGATCGGGCGGTCGTAACCGGCGGCGCGGATGAGCGCGATGAGGCGCTGCGCCTTGCCGAGCGAGTAGGCGCCGAGGAGGTGGGCGCGCTCGGGAAACAGCGCCACCGACCGCAGGAGCTTGCCGATCTCGGCCTGCGGATCGCCGTGGCGAAACACCGGCAGGCCGAAAGTCGCTTCCGTGATGAAGACATCGCAGCGCACCGGCTCGAAGGGCCGGCAGGTCGGATCAGCCGCATCCTTGTAGTCGCCCGACGCCACGATGCGCAGGCTGTCGGCCTGAACAAGAATTTGCGCAGAGCCGAGCACATGGCCGGCCGGATGAAAGCTCACCGTCACGCCGTCGAGGGAGAGCGGCTCCCCGTACCGGATCGGCTGGACCGTGCCGGCGAAATTTTCGCCGTAGCGCAGCCGCATGAGGTCGAGGGTCTCCGCCGTCGCGAGCACCGCGCCGTGGCCGGGCCGGGCATGATCGGCGTGGGCATGGGTGATCAAGGCGCGCGCGACCGGGCGAACCGGGTCGATGTGAAATCCACCCGGCGGGCAGCACAATCCGGCCGGAGTGGGGGCGAGAAGCTCCTCGGGGCGCATCGTCAATAGATATGCCACGGAGGTGACGTTGCGAGAGGACTTTGAGTTTGGCGCACCCGATTGTCTTAGACCGATGAGAGGTGTCGCGGCGGGGACCAAACAACGACCTCATCCTGAGGAGCATCGCGAAGCGATGCGTCTCGAAGGATGGAATGAGTCAATGCCGGGGCCATCCTTCGAGACGACCGCGCGACAGCGCGGCCTCCTCAGGATGAGGTCCGTTGGATGCCGTCGTCGGTAATGGCCCCACGACTGGCCGTTGATACCAGCTTCATATACTTGGCCAGCACGCCGGTGGTGTAGCGAGGCTTGGGCGCCTTCCAGAGCTTCTTTCGCCGGGCAAGTTCCTTTGCCGGGACGTTGAGTTGGATGAGACGCTTCTTGGCATCGATGGTGATCGAATCACCCTCATTCACCAACGCGATCAGCCCGCCTTCGTAGGCTTCCGGCGCCACGTGGCCGACCACCATGCCCCAGGTGCCGCCGGAAAAGCGGCCGTCGGTGAGCAGCGCGACGGATGCGCCGAGGCCCTGGCCGATGAGGGCTGAGGTCGGGGCAAGCATTTCCTGCATGCCGGGGCCGCCCTTTGGACCCTCGTAGCGAATGACGATGACGTCGCCGGCTTTGATGGTTTTCGCCAGGATCGCCTTCAGGCATTCCGGCTCGGAATCGAACACGCGTGCCGGTCCCGTGATCGACGTCTGCTTCAACCCGGTGATCTTGGCGACGCAGCCCTCGGGCGAAAGATTGCCCTTCAGGATGGTGAGATGTCCTTGCCGGTACAGCGGGTCCGACCACGGGCGGATCACGTCCTGATCCTGCCGCGGTTCGGCCGGAACGTCTCTCAGCATCTGGGCCATGGTCTTGCCGTGGATTGTCATGCAGTCACCGTGCAAGACCCCGTTGACGAGCAACATCTTCAGCACCTGAGGAACGCCGCCGGCGGCATGGAAATCGGTCGCCACATAGGCGCCCGAGGGTTTCAGGTTGCACAGCACCGGCACTTTGCGCCGCACCCGCTCGAAATCGTCGAGGCTCCACTTCACGCCGGCTGCACTCGCAATGGCGAGATAATGGAGCACCGCATTGGTCGAGCCGCCGGTCGCCATGACGAGCGCGACCGCATTCTCGATCGACTTCCTTTTGATGATATCGCGCGGCTTGAGGTCGTCGCGAACCGCCTCGACCAGCACGCGGGCGGACTCGGCTGCGGATTGGGCCTTTTCCTTGTCAGGCGACGCCATCTGCGATGAGCCGATGAGGCTGATGCCCAGCGCTTCGAACGAGGACGACATTGTGTTTGCGGTGTACTGGCCACCGCAGGCGCCCACCGACGGACAGGCGTTTTTCTCGATGCCCTCGAAATCTTCCCTTGACATCTTACCGGCCGTGAAGGCGCCGACCGCTTCGAACGGGCTCACGATCGTGAGTTTCTCTCCCTTCCAGAAGCCCGGTTTGATGGTGCCCGCATAGACGAAGATTCCCGGCACATTCATACGCGCCATCGCCATCACGCATCCCGGCATGTTCTTGTCGCAGCCGCCGACCGCAACCACGCCGTCCATACGCTGGCCGTTGACGGCAACTTCGATGGAATCGGCGATGACTTCGCGCGATACCAGGGAATACTTCATGCCTTCGGTCCCCATGCCGATGCCGTCCGTCACGGTCGGGAAGCCGAACACCTGGGGCATTGCACCAGCTTCCTTGAGCGCCGCCATCACACGATCGACCAGCGGCTGGATGCCGGCGTTGCAGGGGTTCATCGTGGAGTGACCGTTCGCGACGCCGATAATGGGCTTTTCAAAGTCACCATTTTGGAAGCCGACGGCGCGCAGCATCGCGCGGTTGGGGGAGCGGGCGACGCCGGCGGTGATGAGTTGCGAACGTTTGTTGAGTTTTGTCACCTCGATCTCCTTCCGTGGCCGCGAGATTTGAAACTCCGCGTCCGCGCTCTTTTGGAAGAAGTTCAGCGTCCAGGCAAGGCGAGAAGGGTGGCTAAGCCCGAATGTCCGAATTCACGGATTGTCGTCTGGCCGACATGGTGAAGATGGTGAGGCACGCAGGCAGAGCAAGGCCGTAAGGGCAGCGAGGCAGAGACCGGCGGAAATTGCGATTGCCCCAACGCCGATTTGGTCGAGCAGGACGCCAAATACGAACGGGGCGAAGGCTTGGGCGGCGCGGGCGGGTGCTCCGAGCAGCCCGGTCCGCTCTCCATAGGCGTAAGGCCCAAAGATCGCCAGCGGAACCGTGCCCCGGGCGATCGTCAGAAGGCCGTTGCCGGCGCCATAGAGCACCGCAAAGGCCGCCGCACCGGATGGACCCGCGAGGGCCAGCGCGACCGCGCCGATCGGATGAAGTGTGGCGGCGATTCTTGCGGAGACCAGCGGATGGAGCCGCCGCAGGGTCACGAATTCGAGGGTCCGCGCGACGACCTGCGCGGGTCCGACGAGGGCGGCGGCGGTGATGGCCGCGAACGGCGTTGCGCCCGCTATTTCGAGCATTCTCGGCAGGTGGGCTGCCATCGAGCCGGTCACGAACCAAGCCGCCGCAAACACGAAGGCGACAAGGAGCATCTCCCGTCTCGGCTTCCAGCCGACCGAGACTGCGGCGACGTGCTGCCGATGCGTCGACCGCAGCGGCAGCGGCAGCAGGAATCGGTTCAAGGGAAGGCCCACGACGAGATTAAGCGCGGCCCAGACGAGACAAGTCTGGCGCCAACCCATCGCATCATTCAGGAACGACGACACCGGCCAGCTCAGGGTCGACGCGAAACCCGCAAAGAGAGTGATGCCCGTGATGGCGCTACGGGAATTGCGGCCGTAGAGGGCTGTCAATGTCGCAAAGCCGGCATCATAGAGGCCGAGTGCCATGCCGATGCCAAGAACAGCCCAAGCGCCGAACAGGCCGGCAGGTCCGGATGCGGCGGCGAGCGCGATAAGTCCGCCGGCCAGAACCACGTTCGAAAGGACGAGGACACCGCGGCCGCCACGGCGGTCGATCGTGCGCCCCACCCGAGGGCCGGCGATCGCCGCGATCAGCAGGGCGAAAGAGAACGCAGCAAAAACCCAGGAGCGCGGGATGCCCATGGCGGCGCCGATTGGGTCCGCCAGGATCGCTGGCAGGTAGTAGCTCGAGGCCCAGGCGAGGGTCTGCGATGTGCCGAGTGCCGCAACCACGGTGACGCTCGGCTGCGCCAGCGGCCCGCCGTCGTGATCATCAGGCACCTGATCTTCAGGCACGTGATCTTCAGGCACCTGGCCGCGCTCCGGATGACCAGGCGGCGGCCGGATGCTCGCGGTCGACGGGTTCGTCGGGATCAAGCGGGCGTTGCATCAGGACGCTGTCGACCCAGCGTCCGAACTTGAAGCCAACTGCGCGTAGAGTGCCGATACGAATAAAACCGAGCCGTTCATGGAGGGCGATGGACGCCATATTCTCGCTATCCCCGATCACCGCGATCATCTGGCGGCATTCGCGCTCGACACAGCGGGCGATGAGGGCGGAGAGCAACAAGTATCCGACGCCCCGGCGGGGCAGGTTGTGGTCAACATAGACAGAGTTCTCGACCGTGAATCGATAGGCGGGCCGCGAGCGGTACGGCGCCGCGTAGCTGTAGCCGACCACTACGCCACCCATTTCGGCGACGAGGTACGGCAGGCCACGGTCGAGGACGTCGGCGCGACGACGGCTCAGCTCATCAACGCAGGGTGGTTCCTCTTCGAACGATGCAAGGCCATGGAGGACATGAAAGCCATAAATCGCGTGGATTTTCGGCATGTCCTCGTCACCTGAATCGCGAACGACACAATCGAGCCTGCGCTTGAGATGCGGGAGCGCGCTGCGCGATCGACCGGCCAAGACATTATCAGGATCCACAGTGTATGCCCCTATGCTTCACGCTGGCTTCGGCAAATCGCCAAATTCCTCGGACGAGACGTCGATGCGACGTATCATGACGGCGGAATTGCTATAAGTGAAGCTAATGTCTGCTTATGCGCAGCATAAGGAAATCTTTGATGAGCAGCCTCAACCTCGATCATCTTCAGACATTCGCACAAGTCATCGAACAGGGAAGCTTCTCGGCGGCGGCGCAGCGACTCAAACTTTCTCAGCCTGCGATCAGTCTGCAAATGAAACAACTTGAGGGGCGGCTCGGGGTGCGACTGATAGATCGGGTTGGCCGCCGCGCAAGCGCAACTGCGGCCGGTGAGGAACTGCTGACCCACGCCCGCCGGATCGAGGGCACCGTGACCGCTGCGCTCGACGCCATGAAGCGGCATGCCAAGGGAACTGCCGGGCGGGTGCGGCTCGGCACCGGGGCGACGGCTTGCATCTATTTCCTGCCGCCGATCTTGCGGTCGCTGCGCAACAGGTTTCCCGAGCTCGACATCGTCGTGAGCACCGGCAACACATTGGCCGTCTTGAAATCGATCGAGGAAAAATTCGCTCGATATGGGACTTGTCACCCTGCCGGCGTCAGGCCGCATGTTTGACATCAGGGGCGTCCTGGACGACGAATTCGTCGCGATTGCGTCGACCACGGCGATTGAGCTTCCGGCCAGAGTTACGCCTCTCGAGCTCGCCAAGTTGCCGCTCGTGCTTTACGAGACCGGTGCAAACACACGTCTCCTGCTTGATCAATGGGCGATGCGCGCCGGCGTTTCACTAAAGCCGGTGATGGAGCTCGGGAGCGTTGAGGCGATCAAAGAAGTGGTGGGCGCCGGGCTCGGCTGCGGTGTTATTCCTCGCTTGGCTCTGCGAAGAGCGAGCTCGCAGCGTAGCGTCATCGTGCGTTCGCTCTCGCCAAAGCTTCATCGTAGATTGGCAGTCGTCTTGCGCCACGACAAACCTCTCCAGCGGGCCCTGCGCGAGGTGATAGGCGCCATCAACGCGTTCGCTCGCGACTTTGTGGAAAAGTAACCGAGGAAGTTGACCCTATCGTCAGCCTCGTCCTGAGGAGCGCGCTCTTGCGCGCGTCTCGAAGGACGGCCACAAGCGAGACCGTGCCCGCGGCCATCCTTCGAGACGGCCGCGCGAAGAGCGCGGCCTCCTCAGGATGAGGTCCGAGGGTAGGCTTCGATCGCTCGATGTGATTGGTTTCAGGGAATTGATCTACTATATCGCCCGGTCAAGCCGGGCGATGACAGGACAGAGGTAGGTCAACATCGAAAAATGCGCCCGCGACGCAGACGGCGCGGCGAGGCTGAAAAAATGCCCCCGGCTCCCCGAGTGGCGGCAGCCACGGGAGAGGCCGGGGGTAACGCGGGTCCTCAGCGCCCACCCGCGCGAACAACAACGCAGGAAAGTAGCTTGCGTTCCCGCCCGGTGCCAACCAGGCCGCGCAGCGGGTCGGCTTCATCGCGCAGCTCTGCTCCTGCTCCTCATTTCACGCTCGCGCCGGCCAATTGCGCGATCGCAGCCAGCGACGTCTGCGCGGCGTTCAAGCCTAAGCGAAAATCCTTGTCCGAGTACGAAGCGTAGCGGTCGGTCGGCTGATGATAATGCGGGTTCCACCCCGCTCCGATCTGCATTCCTCTTTCATTTTCGCGAACGCTGACGGCCGGAACAACGTCCATGAACTCCGAGGAGTCGGTATTGCTCATGTGGTGGCCGACAGACGCGGGGTAGTCCGTGGCATATTTCTCGTTGGCATCGCGAAACAAGAAGGCGAGCTTCATGGCCCCATCCGCAAATTTCGTGGTCGACTGGAATTCAATGTTGATATCCGCCTCCGGGCGCTGCTCGGCGTTGACGGCGCCATCCGGGCGCGGCATCCCATGGTCCCACAACATCATGTCGTGCTGGATCATCGCAATCCATCGGGGTTCCGGATACCGGCCTGAACCGGGAGGGTCTTCTTTGCCCTGCAACGGGCCGCGCTGCGTCACGTAAGCCCGCGCGCCTTGCAGGCCGGTCTCCTCATTGTTCCAGAGCGCGAACCGGATCGATCGCTCTGTTACGACGTCAGGGCTGCTGAACACCCGGGCCAGTTCCATGACGAGTGCCGTTCCTGAGCCATCGTCATCCGCCGCTTCGCCGAAACCACGCCCGTCCATATGGGCGCCGACGATGTACATCTCGTCCGGACGTGCGGCGCCGACTTTTGTGCAATAGACTTCCTCGCGCGGCCCAGGAGTGGGCAGCTCCGCGTTGCGCGCGCGCAGCGCCGGATCGGTTTGCGTGTCGGGATCATTGTTCGGAACGACCGGCAGCGTCATGCCGCGCAAGCGCGAGCCGCCCACACCGCGAACGATTTCGCCGCTGGCAATCGCCGCGCCGCGCGACGCTGCGGCGGCTTGTCGGGATGGTGGCTGCGGAGGCGGATCGTAAACGTATTTCACACGCTCGGTGTTCGTGCAGCCGTAACTCTTGAGCTGCGCTTCGATCCAATCGACCGCCGCCCGGTTGCGCGCCGTGCCTTCCCGCCGATCTCCGAATTGGGTCAGTCCTTTGATCGTCGCTTTGTACGTCTCGAGATCGAGCCGCCCGACCACAACCCTGACTGGGTCGCTCGGCGCGTTTTGCGCGTAGGCCGACTGACCGACAATCGCGGCCACAATGGCCAAACGACAGGTCCAAATTGCATCCATCGATTCCTCCCCTCGGTTGGATTTGCGTGGGTCGCCGTCCAACGCTGCGTGCTGCCCGTCTATCGACTCTTTGCGCTCCTTGGCGCAGGCCCCGAGAGCGAATGCATGCTCGCATTCTTGAGCGTTGGCGCCAAAGCTTCAAGCAGTATGACAGTCCGCGTGGCAAGCACAGGCTGCGTGCGGCAGTTAGCCCGCCGGCGGACAGCTGATCGGACGGTCTCGATTAACTCGGCGCTCGTCCATCCGCCGCCGTTACCCCCGGGTCCATCTTTCTTGCACAGATTTTGCAAAGATGATGGATGCGCGGGTCAAGCCCGTGCATGACGACCAAGTGGATCAAATCGCGCCCAGGCCGACCAGATGCGGGTCCTCTATGTCTATTGCCATCCGTTGCCCGAGAGTTTCCACGCAGCGATCCGGGCCAAGGCGCTCGACGGACTGAAAGCTGCGGGCCACGACGTCGACCTTCTCGACCTTTATGCGGAGGGCTTCGATCCGGTACTTTCCGAGGATGCCCGGCGGCATTATCACGATACGAGCCGCAACCAAACCGGACTTGAGGATTATGTCCGCCGTCTGCAATCTGCGGAAGCGCTGGTCGTGCAATTCCCGGTCTGGTGCTTCGGCATGCCGGCGATGCTCAAGGGCTTTCTTGATCGCATGATCATGCCGGGCGTGGCCTTCGACATTTCCGATCCCGCCCGGGTGAAGCCGATGCTGGGCAACATCCGGCGCATCGCCGGCATCGTGACCTATGGACGACCGTGGTGGATGGCGCTCGCCATGGGCGATCCGCCGCGCAAGATCGTCAGGCGTTACCTGGCGTGGTTCGCCAACCGCCGCGCGCGGATCGATTATCACGCGCTCTACCACATGAATGTCGCGACCGCCTCCCAACGCGCCGCGTTCTTGGAAAAAGTCGGG
>WNFT01004149.1_pt1 | contig 20250 bp, 14 predicted proteins | sample 5400191 | NCBI WGS metagenome assembly WNFT01 (sample SAMN13153359, study PRJNA577476) | soil metagenome | isolation source: 80 cm saprolite under Madrone tree | place: USA:California | collected 2016-06-14 | reverse complement strand
TCGCGGAATTTATCGGAACCTTTGCCCTGATTTTCTTCGGCGCGGGCTCCATCTGCATGGATAAGTATTTGCAGGTGCAAGGTTCTGGAGGGCTCGGCCTTCTGGGCATCGCCCTCGCGCACGGCCTCGCCATTGCCATCATGGTTTCCGCGCTCGGCCACATTTCCGGCGGCCATTTCAATCCCGCCGTCACCATCGGCTTCTGGGTCACCAAGCGCGTGAACACGATTGATACCGTTCTCTATTGGGTCGCGCAACTCGCCGGCGCGACCGCTGCTGCCTTTCTCCTGAAAGCAGTCGTCCCCGAAGAAACCTGGCGCGCCGTTGCTCTTGGCGTCCCGGAGCTTGCGCGCGATTTCCCCCGCTGGGCAGGGATGACTCTTGAGGCGGTTACAACGTTTTTTCTAGTGCTCGTCGTTTTCGCCACGGCCGTCGATGAGAAGGGCGCGTTCAAATCCATCGCGGGCTTTGGCATCGGCCTCACGATTTCACTAGGCATCCTGGTTGCCGGCCCCCTCACCGGCGCCGCGCTGAACCCGGCGCGCGCTTTCGGCCCGGCGCTGGCCGCGGCACACTGGGCCAATCACGGCGTGTACTGGGTTGGCCCGCTCGCCGGAGGATTTCTCGCCGGCCTTCTTTACGACTCGCTGTACTTGAAAAAAGTATAGCCATCGTCATTCGTCTTGCCGTGAGCCTGTCCCAAAGCTCAGTTAACTACCGCGAAACCTGGTCGCTCAGCCGCCTTGTCCGCCTCCCGGCCTGATGCTAACGTCGCATATTAGCTGCATTCTTGCGGGGTTCACACGATATGGCCGTAAGCATTGACTGGCCGTAAGCATTGACGATCTGCTCCGTCGCGCTGTCGAAAACAAAGCGTCCGACTTGCATCTGAAAGTCGGCAACCATCCTTATTTGCGCGTGGACGGGTTGCTTGCCCCGCTCACGGACGTTCCCCGCATCACGCCGGAAGAAATGCTTTCGATGGCGTTCAGCATGATGACCAACCGCCAGAAGCAAAAGTTCAAGGAAACGGCGGAGTTGGATATGGCGTACGGCGTCGCCGGACTGGGGCGCTTCCGCGTCAACGTATTTCAGCAGCGCGGCAATGTCGGCATGGTGCTCCGCGTCATTCCCACAAAAATCCGCACCACGGAAGAATTGAACCTTCCCTCGGTCATCAGCAAGATTTGCGAAGAGCAGCGCGGCCTGGTGCTCGTCACGGGAACCACCGGTTCCGGTAAGTCCACAACCCTCGCTGCGATGATCGACCGCATCAATGCGAATCGCGCCGATCACCTGATCACCATCGAAGACCCCATCGAGTTTCTGCACCGCGACAAGAAGAGCTTCATCAATCAGCGCGAAGTCGAAGTGGACACCGCGAACTTCTCCACCGCATTACGCGCGGCTCTGCGTCAGGACCCGGACGTGATTCTGGTCGGCGAAATGCGCGACCTCGAAACCATTTCCACCGCGCTCCTTGCCGCCGAAACCGGGCACCTTGTGCTTTCCACTTTGCACACTCTCGACGCCACGGAAACGATTCAGCGCATCATCGCTGTTTTTCCGCCGCCGGAGCAAAAGCAGATTCGCTTGCAGCTGGCCGCCACATTGAAAGCCGTCGTCTCGCAGCGCCTGGTGCGCCGCTCGGATGACAAGGGCCGCGTTCCTGCCGTCGAAATCATGATCGCCACGGGATACATTCGCGATTGCATCATCAATGCGGACAAAACGCGCTTGATTCATGACGCCATCGCTGCCGGCACCAGCCAGTACGGCATGCAGACCTTCGATCAATCGCTCTTCGATCTCTACACCAAGCAGCTCATCACGCTCGACGAAGCTCTGGCGCGCGCATCGAACGCCGACGAATTCAAGCTGCGCATCCAGGGGATTCGCTCCGCCTCCGACGCCGCCCGCGAGGAAATGGCCACGCAAATGGCCGACTTCGAGCGCTTCGCCCGTAAGTAGCGGCACCGCGTGGCTCCTAGTGCTACTAAATGACCTGACCGGGCACCACAGGTTCTCCAGCGGTGTCGAATTCAACTAGAATGAATCCCGTGCCAGCGATCCTTAGGAAGCTTGGTCAACTCCTCGCTGAAGCCAGTCGAAGTCGTCTGGCATGGCTCGTATGTTCCCTGCACGCTGCTTGTTACTTGCTTGCAATTGCAAATATGTCCCCTCCCTCGCGCGAGGTTGCCAATTTTATTGAGCAATTTAGCGGGTCAACGGTCTCCATTCTGGCCGGACGACCATTTCACTTTGCGCATGAATCGCTATTTCTTCAGTTGCTCACAGTGTTTGACCTCCCTTCAATGTTTGCTTCAATTCCCATTGCGCTTCTCCTGTTTCCGTTGTTAAAGCTGTTTCACCTCGGACTGTACGAGGGCTCTTACATCGGAGCAGGTATTCAGATTGCGATGGGCTCTCTGCAATGGCTTCTCGTCGGACGACTCGCCGAAGTTTGGCTCGGTTCGCGCAGATGGGGACCGTCTGCCCTCCAACGCATTAATCGACATTTCGTCACTCTCACAATCTTGATTCTTCTGCTCAATGCCGTTTCTGTCCCTCTCCTGAATGCAAGGAGTCGGCGTCTCGCATTTCGCCATGCGGCAATCTCCCTTCAGTAGACCTTTAGTTTTTCTCTTTGGCCTCCCTGCTCCGAAACTCGGAGGTTCTGTGTCGATCCTTTTCTCGCTCGCGAATCTGTTTCGTTACCTCTTTACTTCCCTATTTCCTTACTTCATCCTCTCCTCGTGTTCTCCAAGCCCCGCCAACTTGAAACGGAAGAAGAGTTGTACGAGGTAGCGGTGCGCGCGCTGGTGCGGCGGGCGCATTCCGTCCACGAGATGAAGAAAAAGCTCGAGCGGCACAGCGACAACAAACTGCTCGTGCAACTCGTGATGGCTCGCCTGAAAGAAACCGGGATGATCGATGACGCGCGGTATGCGAAGCAGTTCGCGCGGCAACGCACCGAATCGCGCAAGCAAGGTAAATTCCGGATTGCGCGCGACTTGCGGGGGCGAGGAATTCCGGACCGGCATATTGAAGCGGCGCTGGAAGAAACTGCCACGACGGCCGATGAGGCGGCCATGGTGCGGCACCGAATTGAAAGGAAGTTGCGTTCCTTCCGCGGCGAAATCGATGAAAAGAAAATGGCGTCGGTGTATCGCAGCCTGCTTCGCGCGGGCTTTTCGGCGGACGTCGTGCGGCGTGAACTCCACAGTTTGACCCGCGAAGAAGTGCCCGAGGCTGAGCCAGAACCCGAATAGATAGGCCGATCCACAGCGGGACCCGTGGAGGGGAGTACCCCACCCCGGGTGTTTTGGCAAAAGAATTTGGAATTGTTTGAAAACAGAAGAGTTGAGATTTCTGTGGTTGCAAAAGAGTTTGTAACAGTATGAAAGGAGAGAACTTGAGTACAGTGGCGAGTGACGAATGGCGAAGGGCGAGTTCCAGAATGCGAAGCGGCGCCCCCTCCCCCCATGTTTTTTGTAAGTGTTGCATTTAAAGGATTTAGCGATTCCGTAAGTCTTTTGTTTGCAACACTTGCAGAGAATTCCGTAAGTGTAGAATCTAAAGGGGTTACAGGCGTGCCGAGTTTATAAGAGAGTAACCAGTTGAGGCCTGACGATTCTGAAGGAGTTAGAAGGATCGCATGGCCCATCGAGGCTCTGGGTAAACGGGGACGCATGGTTCGCGGGCACCAGGGAATCGTGCCGACTTAACAAACCATTATAACACATTGGTATTTTATGTCAATGATTACGTATAAGGTAAAATAAAGTACTTAGACAGAATAAGTTAGCGCTTCGTTCGAATGGACGCGCAAGAAAAGGAAAACAAAGGGGTAGAGCGCGCGGTGGGCACAGGAGAAGCTGTAAGGCGCAGGGAGGGCGCGACGGGGGAGCAACTCCCCTCTCGGTGATTTACGGCTCCTGCAGTTCTTCTACTTTTGTAACGATTCTACTCAGTCGAATAGAGACGGCAGCTCAAAGCCGGCACCCAACTTATTGCAAACATGGATCTTAACTCCTGGACTCAAGGGTGCCAATTACCAAAGTCTATTTTTTGAGTTCGAGCGGCCCCTTATCTAAATAGAGGTGCCACTCAGATCGATGAAGGAGATCCGCATGAAACTCAGCGTTACAGTTGCTGGCTTGGTGCTGTTCGCTTCACCGGCCCTTTTTGCCAAAGACCCTCCGAGCTATGACAAGGGTCTGCTGTTGTCCATGGACTCGGCGATGTGCGGTACTGCCGAAAATGGCGGTAAGAGCTTGACGGGCGAACTCCTGGGAACGGATTCGGCGCACAAGAAGACGAAGGAAGTTCTTTGCCAGGAGTATGTGCTCCAGGGAGCCCGGCTGACCTATCGCATACGGCCCAGGGACGAAAAGCATCCCATCCTGCTACCTGTGGGCGATTCGGTGCAGTTCCGGATCCACAAAGACAAATTGTATCTTCGTGCCCCGGAAGGCGACGGGAAAGAGCGTGAGTACCTGGTGGTATCCATGCAGATGCGCCCGGACGTAAAGGAAGCCAAGAACAGCAGTCCGCAGTGACTGGTGACTTGTGGGGAACGCGAAGCAGAGGTCTCGTTCCCTGCTTTTGTTCTCTCAGGCTATTTTCGCTTTCTTGAGTCGTACGTAGCGCCACATCGCGCGAAGTCGATTTGCTTCACATGACCAAGTCGCTGCCCGCGGGGTCTTTGCCACCTGACGCGGGAGAATTCCGGGCGGCTTCTTCCATGCCTTGCTTGTGGAGGGCAAGGGCCCAGTCGACGGATTCTTTGATGTAAGTGTTCATCGACTGCAAACACTCCTTGTCGTACCTACGCTTTCCCTTCTCATCGATCCTCGGATAGTCGTCTTCCAAATCCTCCCATCCATTGAAATTCTCGGAGAGACACGCGCCGAAGATGCCCTCTTCATTAATGCCGAATTGTTCTTTCTTGAGAGCCATGAGCGACTTACGAGCCATCGGCTCGAGCACGGGGTCTGGGTAAACGTTGACTGCGAGCCGCGATCGTGTGATGCCCGCTCCGAGGATACGAATGGACATCGTCACAATTACCTCGGTGTAGGGTTCACCTTCGCCCGCGAAATCCGCCGGGGAGAGCGGCCTTTTGGCTTTCCTTGGTCTTGGCATGCGCGATTCTCCTAGAGACAACAAGCACAGGCTCGCGATAGGCCCGATTGCTGCTCGTCCGAGTCTCTGCGATACTTCTACCATGAAAATTTGGTTGGCGTTGAGGCGGACGTGACGGGGAACGAGATACGCGAGAAATTCTTGCAGTTTTTTGAGGGCAAGGGGCACCGGCGGGTGCGCAGCTCGTCGCTCGTGCCGCATGGCGATCCGACGCTGCTGTTTACGAACGCAGGGATGAACCAGTTCAAGGATGTGTTTCTTGGGCTGGAAAAACGGGATTACACGCGCGCGACGTCCTGTCAGAAATGCGTGCGCGCAGGCGGCAAACACAATGACCTCGAAAATGTAGGGTTCACCAAGCGCCATCACACGTTTTTCGAGATGCTCGGCAATTTTTCCTTCGGCGATTATTTCAAGAAGGAAGCGATCGCCTACGCATGGGAGCTGGTCACCTCTCCCGAATGGTTTGGCATTTCTAAGGACAAATTGTACGTCACGGTTTTTGGCGGCGCGGAAGTTGCGCCCGGCACCACGTTAGGTGTGGACGAAGAAGCGAAAGGTTTTTGGCTTGCCCAAAATGTTCCCGCTGACCGCATTTTCGCCATTCCCGGCCTGAAGGAAAACTTCTGGGCCATGGGCGACACCGGTCCGTGCGGCCCATGCAGCGAAATTCATTACGACATGGGCCTCGCCGCCTCCGATGAAGGCCACACCGATTGCAAATTCCCCTGCGATTGCGGCCGCTACGTCGAAATCTGGAACCTCGTCTTCATGCAATTCAACCGCCTCGCAGAAGGAGTGACAGTAGACGCGGAGGTAGCCGGGGTAAAATTCACATTTAAAGGTCTGGATCCGCTCCCTAAGCCTTGCGTTGATACCGGTATGGGCCTAGAGCGCGTCGCTGCCGTGCTCCAAGGCGTGATCTCGAATTACGACACGGATCTCTTTCAACCCTTGATAGACATTGGAGCGCAACTACTTGAAGTGGATTCGCGGATTGGCCCGAGCCAAGCACCCTCTTTGCGAATCATCGCAGATCATGCTCGAGCAACAACATTTCTCATTACTGACGGGGTCCTGCCCTCCAATGAGGGGCGCGGGTACGTCCTGCGAAAAATTATGCGCCGTGCCATAAGGCACGGCCGCCTCCTGGGTGCTGAAAAGCCTTTTTTCACCGACATGGTAGTGGCAGTTCGAGAATTGATGGGCAAGGCTTATCCCGACCTACTCGAACCTACCGCTGCGCGCGTTCCTGAAATCGTGTCCGCGGAAGAAAGGCGATTCGCTCACGCCATCGATAAGGGACTGAGAGAATGGGATGCGGCCATTCGCAAACAGCGTGGCGACGATTACTATATGTCGATATTAAAATATTTGAATATAGATGAGGGAGTAGCTGGCGAAAACTCAGACCTTCAAGCGCGTTATCTCGGAACGGTGACCGGGACAGGCGGGTCTTCCTTGGACGACTTCTTGAGAAAGAAGGTTGGAGAGAACCAGGCGAATGCTTTCAAGAGCAACTGGGATCGCAAGTACAAGTTACGCATCCGCGGAGACGCGGCGTTCAGACTCTATGATACCTACGGTCTACCTCTCGATTTCATGATCGACCTTGCTCATGACGCTGGCATTGAGTTTGATCAGGAAGGGTTTGATCGTGCGATGCAGGAACAGCGGACGCGTGCGCGGGCGTCGTGGAAGGGTGGGGCGAAAGAGGCGGCGAATCCGGCGTATGCGAAGCTGGCGGAGACGTTTAAGACGGAGCCGGATTTTTATTTTGGGACGTGCGCAAAGGATTGCCGGATTGAAGCGATCATTCTTTCCGGCGGCGCTCACCGCGCCGACACGAAGCTCGGGGCAGTGAACGAGCTGAATCCCGGAGAGAGCGGCGAGGTCGTGCTGGATCGCACCGTGATTTATGCGGAGTCGGGCGGGCAGGTCGCTGATACCGGGGCGTTCTACGACAATTCGGAATCGCAACTGCTTGCGGAAGTGACGGGGGCGTTTTATCCCGTTGCGGGACTCGTGGCGCACAAAGTCGTGGCCAAAGAGACGCTGCGTGTGGGTGACCGCGTGACGGTGGTGGCGGATGCGGAGCGGCGCGCGCGCATTATTCGCAACCACACTGGGACGCATCTCGTGCATGCGGCGCTGCGGAATATTCTGGGCACGCACGTGAAGCAGGCCGGCTCGCTGAATGCGCCGGAGCGGCTGCGTTTTGATTTTTCGCATTTTGCGCATGTGGATGCGGAAGAGCTGCGCGACATCGAGCAACAAGTGAACGACGAGATTCGCCTGAGCACTGAAATCGAAACCGACGTCACGTCGCTCGAAGACGCACTCGCTTCGGGCGCGCTGGCGTTTTTTGGCGACAAGTATCCGGAGCACAATGTGCGGGTGGTGACGATTCCCGACCTGCGGGCGGCTCGCGGGTTCTACTCCCGGCCTTGGAGCGCTGGAACACTATCAGCACCAGGCGCAAATCCTGCGGCAAGTGGCCAGCACGCTCAACGTCGGCGAGGACGCGATTCTTGCGCAAGTCGAGAAGCTTTCGCAGACCGCCAAGCACCTGGAGAAGGAACTGGAAACCCAAAAGCGCAAGGGTGCGCTAAGCCAGGTGGACGAGCTAGCGGGCCGGGTCCAGATGGTGAAGGGGGTCAAATTGATCGCCGCTGAGGTTGCCAATGTCGACCGGGAGGGCCTCCGGCAGCTGGTGGATACCCTGCGGCAGAAGCTGGGGTCGGGGGTGGTCGCGCTGGGCATGCCGGAGGACGGCAAAGTCGCGCTGATCGCCGGGGTAACCAAGGACCTGACCGCTAAAGTCCATGCTGGCAAGCTGATACAGGCGCTGGCCAAGCAGGTGGGCGGCTCCGGGGGCGGCAGGCCGGACCTGGCCGAGGCTGGCGGAAAAGACACAACTGCCCTAAAAAGTGCCCTATTGAGTATCCCCTCCCTCCTAGAGCCTTTGTTATAATGGGGATACGTGCGGCCCTTGCCGGGCCGCGATAGCGCCAAAAGCCGTCCGGCCGGCTACCCTTATGCGCGCGACCCCTGACAGGGTCGTGCCCAGTGCGGCTCTAAATGAGCCGACTTCCCTGCCAGCGCGGCTTTGCAAGACGAGCCACTCGCCAGACGATCTCCCCGAGGGTAGACCGTTGGGCAGGGGGCCGTAGTACGGAAGAAACATTGACCCCTACAGGGCAATGTCGAAAACTGTACACTCTGTATCTGGTCACAAAATTATTGTTGGCCTTCCCCGAGGCACGATGGTGAAACGCACAGCAGTCACGGCAGGGCTTCATCTGGGAACGCTGGTTCTTTGCGCGAGTCTTTTGGCACCGCGCGCCGGCGCCCAGATCGCCAAGGTCTCGGAAGCGACAGGACGGCAGCTTTTCGTCAATGCCGAACCGCCCGCGACGCTGAAGTTTGGCGGCGCAAGGCCGCGCACAACTATCTACCTGCCAGGTGAATCGTCCTTTACAGGACGCAACCGTCTGGCCCTGAGCATTGACCGGGACGGAACGGAAAAACTCGTACGAGAAGCCGCGGAACGGCACCACGTGGACCCGGCACTGGTTCGCGCGGTGATCGAGACGGAATCGAACTGGAACCCGCGGGCGTACTCGAACAAAGGCGCCGGCGGATTGATGCAATTGATTCCCACGACGGCACAACGATACGGAGCGTACGACTTGTTCAACCCGCAACAAAATATCGACGCGGGGGTTAGACATTTGAAGATGCTGCTGCAACGCTACAATGGCAATCTGGATCTGGCCTTGGCGGCGTACAATGCGGGAGAAGGGGCCGTGGATAAGGCACAAGGCATTCCGCCGTTCCGCGAAACGCGGAACTACGTGCAAAAAGTACAAAATGCCTATTTCCGGCCGGGCTCGGGGCGACTTGCAGATGCGTTTATCAATCGACACGCGATCCACAGAGACGTCGCGCCTGACGGGCGCATCATATTCAGCAACGAATAAAACAAGTTGCAAGTATTTAGTGATTAGGTTTCCGAGACTCCTGTATGGGGATCGGAAACATGTCGAAGAATTTATTGCAGGGAAAGCCGGGTTGCGGCCATAGTTGAGTGGCGTTTGGGGGATGTAGGTTGATGTTTCTGGGCGAAAAAAATTTGCACAGGAGCTTCGCCAGCGTTTCGCCAGTTTTTGTGGCGCTGGGATTGGCGCTGAGCGTTGCGCCGAGCCTGCTCGCGGCAACGGTCGCGGAGAGCCGTGATCCCTCCCGGGTGGTGAAACGGCAAGCCGCGACGACGCAATTTGCGCGCGCCGAAGAACAACGCGAAGAGTTGAATAGCAAGCCCTCCGAGAAGCGCACACTTTCCGATTACAAACTAGTGGTATCCGGTTACCGTCGCGTCACTTTGATTACGCCACGCGCGCCGGAAGTGCCTGATTCCCTTCTGGCGGTGGCCGAGGTGTACACGGAAATGGGCGACCGGTTTGGGCGCAGCTACTACCAGTCGGCGGTGGATTCGTACCAATTTCTGGTGCGCGAATATCCGGCGAGCAAGTATTGCCAGGATGCGATCCTGCGCATTGCAAAATTGCAGCGCGACCGGCTGGGCGATGCGGCGCTGGCAAAGAAGACGTATGAAGATTTCTTGAAGCGCTATCCGCGTTCGCCGCGGAAACGCGAGGTGCAGGAGTCTCTGGCGGAGCTGGCGCTGCTGCAGAACAGCGAAGCTTCGGCTTCGGCGCTGACCGCGGCGGCAGATTCCACGCCGAGCGAACCCGCCGAAAGAGATGCGCGCCCGAGTGCGCCGGTGCATTCCGGCGGCAAATCCGTTGAACGGCAGGATTCGCGGCAAATTCCGCGGGTGCGCCGAATTCGCGCGGCGGCGAATGGCGGGGCCACGCGCGTAACCATCGATCTTGAAGACAGCGTGCAGTATGCGTCCGGGCGCATTGCGAATCCCGAGCGGATATTTTTTGACCTGCGTGCGGCAAAGCTGACGCCGGAAGTGGCGCGCGAAAATATTCGCGTGGACGGCGGCCTGCTGACGGCGGTGCGGGTGGCGCAGAATCACCAGGGCGTGGTGCGCGTGGTGCTGGACGTGGACGGCGTGAAGGAGTACACGGCTTCGCTGACGAACAAACCGACGCAGCTCTTGATCGATTTGTATGCGAATTCCGGGGCGGCCACGCTACGCACGGCCAAAGCAAAGCGCGGAGAGCAAACGGACGGCGAAGATGCGGGCGCAGGATCGAACAGCGCAGGCAAATCCGTCCAGAACGTTGCTGCAAGAAATTCGAGTGAGAATTCACTTCCTGCGCCGGCGGTGAATTCAAACAGCGCGATCAGCGGATCGGTTGCAGGCGGCGCCCCGGCAGCGGGACGCAATGCGGGTGCGACGGCGAAAAACTTGAGAGCCAAATCCGCGAAGGCGGCCGCCAGCGCAAAACCGGAATTGATCCAGCCTGCGACTGTGCCATTGCCGACGCGCGACGGGCAGTCCACACTGACGCGTGCGCTGGGGCTGAAGATTGGGCGAATCGTGATTGACGCGGGCCATGGCGGGCACGATACGGGAACGATCGGGCCTACAGGATTGATGGAGAAGGATCTCTGCCTGGACGTGGCGCTGCGGCTGGGAAAAATTATTCAGCAGCGTTTGCCCGGCGCGGAAGTGGTTTTTACGCGCGCGGATGACACGTTCATTCCGCTGGAAGAACGCACGCATATCGCGAATGACGCAAAGGCGGACCTTTTTATTTCCATTCACGCGAATTCCAGCCGCGATCACGCAGCGCGCGGGATCGAGACGTATTACTTGAACCTGAGAGGCTCCGCGGAAGCGATGGAAGTGGCGGCGCGCGAGAACGCTTCTTCGCAAGAAGGCGTTCACGAATTGCAGGACCTGGTCAAGAGAATCGCGCGGACGGAAAAGATTGACGAGTCCAAGGAGTTTGCGGAAGACATCCAGGATTCGCTGGCGAAGCGTGTCGAGAAGTCCGGGAAGTCGATCCGAAACCGCGGCGTGCGGAAGGCGCCGTTCGTGGTGCTGATTGGCGCGGACATGCCATCGATCCTGACGGAGATTTCATTTTTGAGTAATCCCGCGGACGAAAGGCTGTTGAAGCAGCCCGAACAGCGGCAGAAAATGGCGGAAGGGCTGTACCAGGGCGTCGCCAGCTATCTCCAGAGCATGAACAGCGTAACCGTGAACCTGCCGGCAAAGCCCGTGGGCGGCCGGGCTGGGACGGCGGTTCCCGTCGAACAATCCCGGAACCAAAACTAGGGTTTTGGTGTCTAATAGAGGCCGGGATGCGAAGACTCTCCTTCATTGCGGCTTGCTTATTGGTGCTTGCCGTTGGGATTCCAGTAGGTGCCCAACAACAGGCCCTCCCCACTCATTTTGCGGACTGGTCCGGGCAGCCGACGCCGATGTGGGTTGAAACCGAAGCGCCGCTCAGCATTGTAAATATTTGGAAAGAAGCAGGCCGTAAGCCGGGCGAATTCTGCCAATACTCATCGGGCACCACGAAAATCCAGGCATCGTTGGAGAAGTATAAAGATCCCACCAGCGCTTACGAGGTGTATACCGCGTATCTGAATCCCAGTATGCAACCCACGACGCTGAACAGGACTTCGGCCGTGGACGGCGATCGGATGCTGGTGCTGCTGGGCAGCTTTATTCTCGAAGTGCGCCCGGTGCAGGCGATTTCCGCGGCGGACCTGACGGCGTTTGTGAACGTTGTGAGCGCGCATGCCGACCCTACGCCGCTGCCACCGATCCGCTTGTGCTTGCCGAAAGGGTTTCTGGACGGAACGCAGAAGTACGCGCTTGGGCCCGCGGGATTCCAGAGCGGCCTGACCGCGCTGAAGCGAGATGAATTCGCGGCGCTTACGAAGGAAGCAGGCTTCGCGTCCAAGGCGGAGGCCATCGTAGCCGAGTATCGCAATGGTAAGGACTTCGCGGGATTGCTGCTGATCGAATATCCGACGCCGCAGCTTGCGCAACAGCATCTGCGGCATCTGGAGCAAGCGCTTTCGCCGGAGGCTAAGCAGGCGGGCACGACCATCGAGCGCGATGCTTCGCTGCTTTCGGTGGTGTTAAGGCCATCATCGGCGGCCTACGGCAATTCCCTTCGGGCGGCCGTGAATTACGAGACCAGCGTTACCTGGCACGAACCAAAGCACACGCTGACCGATCCGCCTTGGACAACGATGCTTGCAAAGATCATGATCGCTACGATGCTGTTTATGCTCGTGGCCGTGGTGCTGGGAGCTGCGTTTGGCGGCGTCCGTGTGCTCGCGAAGATCTTCTTTCCGGGAAAAGTATTTGACCGTCCGGACCAGATGGACGTCTTGCAACTGGGCCTCTCGAGCAAGAGAATCGACTCTCGCGATTTCTACTAGCCTTCGGTCACCAGCCTGAAGTAACGAAATACTTTTTGCAGCGTCCTATAGATGCCGGACCCTGACGGCATTTTGCTCTTGCTGACAACTGTCGTAAGATTTGAGGCACTACGGACACAAATGAGCCGAGCTATCTCAATTCGAAATGTGGAGCGAAGCCGAGGCCAAAGACGCCGTGCGGCTGCTTTGCTTCTGGCATTGGCGGGCGGCGCATTTGCATCGAGCTGCCAAAAGAGCGCCGCTGAGAATCCTGCTGCCGCAGCCGCGGCTATCCCGGTGCAGGTGCAGGTTGCGGCGGCGGTGAAAATTCCCGAGACCACCGAGTATCTCTCGCTGCTGAAGTCGCGGCACTCGGCAGCCATCAATCCGCAAGTGGAAGGGCTGGTCACAAGAATTTTCGTGAAATCCGGCGAGCGAGTTGCCGCAGGAACTCCGCTGCTGCAGATTGATCCACTGCGGCAAGAAGCGGTGCTGAACAGCCAGGAAGCCTCCCGCGCGGCACAAGAAGCCAACGTGCGGTACGCCAAGATTTCCCTGGAGCGGGCGCAGAAGCTGCTGGATACCGGAGTGATCAGCAAACAAGAATACGACAATGCGCAAACCGGGTATGATGCCGCACTCTCGCAGTTGAAATCGCTCGATGAGCAAGTACGGCAGCAGAAAGTTCAGCTTCACTACTACAGCGTGACATCGCCGATGGACGGGATCGTGGGAGATATTCCGGTTCGAATGGGCGACCGCGTGACGGTGGCGACGATGCTGACAACGATCGACGAGCCGGGAGCTCTGGAAGCGTACATCTACGTTCCCGCCGAACGGGCGCGCAATTTGAAGGTGGGTTTGCCCGTGCGGTTGCTGGACAGCGCGGGCAATTCCGCCGGGGACACGCGCATTACGTTCGTTTCGCCGCAAGTCGATACGGAAACGCAAAGCGTGCTTGCCAAGGCCATGGTTGAGAATGCGCCGGGCAAACTGCGCATCGCGCAGCAGGTACGCGCGCAGATTACCTGGGGCACGCACGAAGGCCCGGTGATTCCCGTGCTTGCGGTGCAGCGCATCAACGGCCAATTTTTTGCATTCGTTTCCGTGAAGGAGGCGAAAGGAACTGTAGCACGGCAGAAAACGTTGAAGCTCGGCGAGACCATGGGGAACGACTTCGCGGTGCTGGAGGGCTTGAAGCCGGGGGACCACGTCATCGTATCCGGCACACAGTTTTTGCAGGACGGGATGGCCGTCACCGAGCAAGTGGCCGGCGACAGCAAGGGCAATGCCGCGCGGTAGTGCCTGTCAACCACATGAACCGCTCCAATCCACTTCAACCCCAGGCGGAGCTCCTCCTTGTTCGTTGATTTTTTCATCCGGCGTCCGGTCTTCGCGACGGTCTGCGCGCTGTTTATTATTCTCGCGGGCGCGATTTCCATTCCCTCGCTGCCCATCGCGCAATTCCCGGACTTAGCCCCTCCGCAGGTCATCGTCAGCAGCGGTTACATCGGTGCGAACGCGCAGACGGTTGAATCCGCAGTTACCATTCCGCTGGAACAATCCATCAACGGCGTCGAGGGCATGAAGTACATCTCCTCAACGAGCGGCAACGACGGAACGAGCCAGATTACAGTCGTTTTCGACGTGACGCGAAACGTGGACCTGGCATCGGTGGACGTCCAGAACCGCGTGAACCAGGCGCTTGGCCGGCTGCCCAACGAAGTCAAGAATACCGGCATCATCATCACCAAGCAGATTGGCGGATTTGTTTTTGGCGCGGGCGTGTATGCCGAAAAGGGGCAATACGACAGCCTGTTCCTGAGCAACTATCTGGATGTTTACGTCAAGGATGCGCTGAAGCGCGTGAAAGGCGTTGGTGACGCGATAGTCTTCGGCGAGCGAAAGTACGCGATGAGGCTTTGGCTCGATCCCTCGAAAATGGCGCAACGCGGGTTGACGGCAACCAACGTATTGAGCGCCCTGCAAGAGCAAAACGTTCAGGTTGCTGCGGGCCAGATTGGCCAGCCACCGTCGCCAGAAGGCCAAGCGTATCAGATCAGCGTGCGAGCCGTCGGGCGGCTGAGCGAGGCTTCTGAATTCGACAACATTATTTTGAAGACGGGGAGCGACGGGACGCTGGTGCGTGTGAAAGACGTGGGCCGCGCAGAGCTGGGAGCGGAAAATTATGGCACGCTGCTCCGGTTCAACGGGCACGACGCTGTGGGGCTGGCGGTCACACAGCTACCGGGTGCGAACGCGCTGGATGTGGACAAAGCGGCGAAGGCCGAGCTGCTGCGGCTCTCGAAGAACTTTCCGCCGGGAATCAAGGCCGCTGTAGCGTTCGACACCACGACGGTAATCGGCGAATCGATCCGGGACGTGCTGATCACGCTGCTGGAAGCCATCGCGCTCGTGGTGATCGTGATCTATTTGTTTTTGCAAGACTGGCGGAGCACGTTCATTCCGGCGATCACGATTCCCGTGTCGCTGATTGGCACATTCATTTTCGTAAAGCTGCTGGGATTTTCCATCAATACGCTGACGCTTTTCGGAATTACGCTGGCGACGGGCCTGGTGGTGGACGACGCCATTGTGGTGATTGAAAACGTGGAGCGGCACATCGTGGAGGGTATCACCGAGCCGCACAACGCGGCATCGGTGGCGATGAAGGAAGTTGCGGGCGCGGTGATCGCCACATCCTTGGTGCTCGTGGCAGTATTCGTACCCGTCGCGCTCTTTCCGGGCACCACGGGAATTTTATTCCGACAATTTGCGCTGACGATTGCTTTTTCCGTGGCCATTTCCGCCTTCAACGCATTGACGCTGACTCCGGCGCTCTCCGCGATTTTCCTGGGACACCACCGGGAGCGCGCTCAGGGCAAATTCTTCAAGCTATTCAATGAGGCCTTCAACGCCGGTTCGGACCTCTACCGGAATAGCGTGCGGCGAGCGTTGCATTGGCGCGTGGCTTCGCTGGTGGTTTTCCTTGTGCTGCTCGGCGGCACTTACGCGCTCTACCAACGCGTGCCACGGGCTTTCATTCCCGAGGATGATCAGGGTTATTTGATGTTTATCGTTCAGGCCCCGCAGGGCGCATCGCTCTCGTATACCCGCGATATCTGTGGGAAAGCGGAAGAGTTGATTTCGCGCGATCCGGAAATCAATGGCATTTTCACGATCGTGGGATTCAGCTTTTCCGGTGCGGCATCCAACCAGGCAATTCTCTTTGCAAACCTGCGGCCCTTTGAGGGACGCAAGGGGGACGCTCATTCGGCGGCTACGATCATTCAAAGATTGCGCGGAAAACTCTCCGCCGTTTCCGGTGCGCTGGTGGCGCCGTTCAATCCGCCGGCGGTGCAGGGACTAGGCCAGTTCGGGGGATTTCAATTCGAATTGGAAGACCTAGGACGCAATTCGCTGCAAGACATCGCCAACGCGGCGAACAAATTGGTCGCCAAGGGCAATGTGAGCAAGGATGTGACCGGGCTTTTTACGAGTTTCACCGCGAATGATCCGCAATATCTTGTCCGGATCGACCGCGAAAAAGCGAAGAGCCTGCAAGTGCCGTTCAGCCAGATCACGAATGCATTGCAGGTGTATATGGGCTCGGTGTACGTTAACGATTTCGACTTCAACAATCGTTCGTACCGCGTGTATGTGCAGGCGGACACGCAGTTTCGTTCACAGGCAAAGGACATCGGGCAATACTATTTGCGTTCGGACACCGGCAAGATGATTCCTCTCGACAATCTTGTGACCGTCGAGCAGACGGCGAATCCGCAGGTGATTCGCCACTACAACTTGTTTCGCTCCGCGGAGATCAACGGTACTGCCGCGCCGGGGCGGAGCTCGGGCGAAGGTATCGCCACGATGGAAGCGCTCGCAAAGAAGGAACTGCCGAATGGAATGACGTTCGAATGGAGCGGGCTGTCGCTGGAGGAAATCGAGTCCGGCGGAAAAGCGCTGATTCTGTTCGCGCTTGGGCTGGTGGTGGTGTACCTGACGCTTGCGGCGCAATACGAAAGTTATGTGCTGCCGTTCATCGTTTTGCTAGCGGTGCCGGTGGCGATTCTCGGAGCCGTCGGCGCGCAGGCGCTGCGCGGATTGCAGAATGACGTGTACTGCCAGATTGGACTGGTGATGTTGATCGGACTCGCCAGCAAGAATGCCATTTTGATCGTGGAATTTGCCGAACAATTGCGGGATCAAGGCATGTCCGTGGTGGAGGCGGCAGTGGAAGCGGCGAGGATCAGGCTGCGGCCGATTTTGATGACGTCTCTCGCGTTTATCCTAGGCGTAGTGCCACTTGTTTTGGCGCGGGGGGCGGGCCGCGCGGGGCGCATCTCGGTGGGCACGACGGTATTCGGCGGAATGATCGCAGCGACGACGTTGAATCTGATTTTCATTCCGGTGCTGTATGTGATCGTGAGAGGTATCGTGCCCGGGCGTGCTTCGAGGTCTGCCGCGCATAAGGAATAACGGCCGAGCTCGAACGTGTTTGCTCGGTCCGTGTTGTTATCGATGCAAGAAGAATTTCGCAAAATGCTGTGAAAATGCAGCGATTCTCAAGTAGGATTCAGCGATGCCAGCACCAACCTTGTCCCGCCGTTCCTTTCTTGCATTTTCCGCGATGCTTCCGTGGGCGCTTTCTGCGCGAACTTCCGGATCGATCCCAGTAGGGCTCGAACTTTATTCGGTTCGAAACGAGCTGAAAAAAGACCCGGAAGCCACGGTGCGAGCCGTCGCTCAGATGGGCTATCAAGGCGTCGAGTTTTATGCGCCTTATTTCGAATGGAACGAGAACCAGACCAAGCAGATGCGAAAATTGTTGGACGATCTGGGCATTCGTTGTTTCTCGACGCACAATGACAGTTCGTTTTTGAGTAAAGAAAAAATCGAACGGGCCCGCGACATGAACTTGATTCTCGGCAGCAAGTACGTGGTGATGGCCTGGTCCGATCCTAAGCCGGGTCTGGACAGCTGGAAAACGATTGCCGATTCGCTAAACTTTGCCGCCGATCAGCTCGAACCTTCCGGTTTGAAAGCCGGCTATCACAACCATCAACGCGAATTCACACCGGTCGACAATCAGCGTCCCATCGAACTTCTAGCCAAGAATACCAAGCCTTCCGTCATGCTCCAGTTGGACGTAGGCACATGTCTCGAGACCGGGTCGGACCCGGTGGCGTGGATTCGAGCGAACCCGGGACGGATTCGCTCGCTTCATCTCAAGGATTGGTCGCCGGATTCCGCGAAAGGCTACAAGGTGCTTTTCGGAGAAGGAGCGGGCGATTGGAAAAACATTTTTGCCGCAGCGGAGAGCACCGGTGGCGTCGAGTATTACCTGATGGAACAGGAAGGCAGCCGATACTCCGAACTAGACACGGCCCAGCGCTGCCTTCAGAATTTCCGCCTCAGGCATTCAGACTGAAGCATCGACGAGCCCTTCAGGGTGCACTGCGGGCAGGTTGAGGCGGAGCATCAGAGGGCCGTGAAGTCCGCCGAGGGGCGGCCGCGAAGAGAGGACTACCTTCCATGTCTGCTCAGGAGAGAGTCTCGCGAATCGATGAATGGTTTCTGCGGAAGATCTACGAATCGGTTGGCCAGCCGCCCATTCGGCTCGCTCTGGGGAACGGGGCTGCAGTTTCGCCGGCCGATGACTCTCCGATCGCCAACCTGATCATCGAGGATCACAAGACCCTCCTGCACCTGATGCTCGAACCAGAAATCGGATTTGGAGACGCATACAGCGAGGGGCGAATTCGTGTCGAGGGAGACCTGATCGCCACCCTTGAAGCTCTGTACCTCTCTATTTCCAAAATGGGCCAGCAGAGTTGGTACGCGAAGTTCGTTTCTCGATTGGTGGAATATGTCCAACGTAATTCGCTGCGTGGTTCCCGCGAAAACATTCACCGCCACTACGACCTGAGCAGCGATTTCTACCGGCTCTGGCTCGACCCCCAAATGGTGTACACGTGCGCCTATTTCCAGTCTCCGTCCGTGACGCTGGAAGAAGCTCAGGTTGCCAAGATGGACTATGTGTGCCGAAAGTTGCGGCTGCAGCCTGGTGAGCGTGTTGTTGACGCCGGATGCGGCTGGGGTGCGCTGGCGCTGCACATGGCAAAGAATTACGGCGTGAACGTCCGTGCATTCAATGTCTCCCACGAACAGGCGCAATGGGCGCGGCAGCGAGCGAAGGACTTAGGGATGAATCCCTGGGTGGAGTTCATAGAAGACGACTACCGAAACATCTCCGGAGAGTGCGATGCATTTGTGTCCGTGGGGATGCTGGAGCACGTGGGACTCGAGCACTACGGGGAGCTGGGACGCGTGATACACCGCTCGCTCGGCAAGACCGGGCGCGGGCTGCTCCACTTCATTGGGCGCAATCAACCGACCCCGTTCAGCACCTGGACTAGAAAACGAATATTCCCCGGTGCGTACGCGCCAACGCTTGGTCAGGTGAGCGACATTTTTGAACCTTGGGATTTTTCCGTGCTGGATGTCGAGAACTTGCGGCCGCACTACCAGAGGACGCTGGAGGCGTGGCTTGAGCGATTTGAACTCTCCACGCAACAAGTGTCCAACATGTTTGGACCGGAATTCGTCCGGATGTGGCGGCTCTACCTTGCCGGGGCTGTTGCCGCGTTTCGGGCCGGGACACTACAGCTTTTTCAAGTCGTGTTCGCGCGTACCGCTTGTCAGCGGATTCCTTGGACGCGCGCCCACCTCTACCAGGGAGAGCACCACGAAGTGCAGGAAAAAAGATGGACACATACGATGTCCTGATCGTCGGAGGCGGGCCCGCTGGCAGCTCTTGCGCCTGGAAATTGCGGGATTCCGGGCTCAGGGCGGTGATCCTAGATAAGCAGACATTCCCGCGTGACAAGGTATGCGGGGGATGGATCACGCCTTCTGTTCTCGACGATCTGGAGATCAATCCTACTGACTATTCCCAGAAACGAGTGTTGCAACCGATTCACGGATTTCGCATTAGCCGCATGGGCGGTCGCGAGGTGAAATCAGATTACAGCAAGCCTATCAGCTACGGGATACGCCGCTGCGAGTTTGACGATTTCCTTCTGCAACGCTGCGAAGCGGCCATTATTCAAGGCGTGCCCCTAACCAGTCTGGAGCGATCCGACGATCATTGGATTGCAAACGGATGCATCCGCGCCCGTACCGTAGTGGGAGCCGGTGGACATACTTGTCCTGTGGCGCGCCATCAGGGAGCACTGCCCCGTGGCGAAATCAGTGTGATCGCACAAGAAACCGAATTTGAGATGACGAAGAGCCAGCAGAAACAATGCGCTATCCAGCCGGAAATTCCGGAGCTTTATTTCTGCCCGGACATGAAAGGGTATGGTTGGTGCGTCAGGAAAAGGAACTTTCTCAATATAGGCCTGGGGCGCCTGGATCCACATACGCTCCCAAAACACGTCGCTGAATTCCTGAGCTTCCTGCAGAGGACCGGGAAAGTCACATTTGATCTGCCATCGCCGCCCATCGGACATTCGTACTTGCTCTATGGATACAGCAAGCGAAAGATTGCCGAAGACGGGGTTCTGCTCGTCGGCGATGCAGCGGGCCTCGCCTACCCTGAGAGCGGCGAAGGAATTCGACCGGCGATTGAATCGGGCCTCCTCGCGGCAAAAGCCATTTTGGCGGCGAGGGGAAGCCCTGGTCCCGAGCTTGCGGAATTGTACTGCGGATTTCTCGTTGGGCGTTTTGGAAGTG
>WNFT01001418.1_pt1 | contig 20255 bp, 21 predicted proteins | sample 5400191 | NCBI WGS metagenome assembly WNFT01 (sample SAMN13153359, study PRJNA577476) | soil metagenome | isolation source: 80 cm saprolite under Madrone tree | place: USA:California | collected 2016-06-14 | reverse complement strand
GAGATGCGGATCAGCAATGCATGGGAACCCTGCCCGCCCGATCCGGAACCAGCGTCCGCCGGCGTCTCGTGGGTGGCGCAGGCGAACAGTACCGCCCCCAGCACGCCCATCCACTTGCTCGACCGCATACCCCGCCCCCCGTCGCGCGCACGTCCCCTCGCGCAACGTGGGTGCGAGCGTTCATGAAGGCAACAGCCGGGCGCCTGTGCGCTCGCCCACCGGTTAGCGCCCCGCTCGGCTACGACTGTACTGCGGGTGCCTGACGACTCCGGCCAAGTACCCACGGGTGAGCATGGAATTTCCCAAGTCTTTTCCAGCTTCCCCGTGGGCACGCTGGCACGGCCCCTGCTCCGGAGCGGGCGCGAGGGGAGGAGAGGCATGGGCTCGGGCTGGCACGGCTTGGCGGCGGTGGTCTGCGCCGTCGCGATAGGGGTGGCCTGCGGTTCCGGCGATGGATCGGCCGTAGCCTGGAGCTCAGGCGCCGGCAGCACGGGCGGCAACGGCGGCGGAACCGACGGCGGTCCCCCGGGCGGGGGGCCTGCCGACGCAGGACCTGCCGACGCCGGGCCTGCCGACGCGGGGCCGTCCAACGGGGGCGGGTCCGGGTCCGTCAGTCTCCCGAACATCCCCGGATGGGATTTCTACGGTCCGCAGCACGGAGGTCCGCAGGACGTGCGCGGCGTCAGCATGGACGAAGGCGGCAACCTCTGGGTGGCCGGCGGCGCCGAGGGGCTCTTCCTGATGCGCGCCGCCGCCGATGGCAGGTTGACCGGCAGGTTCGAGAAGTTCGGCATCGCCGACGGCCTGCACCCATATGGATGGCTGAACGGCGAGGCCGCGCAGGGAATGAAAGTTCCGGACGGCACGCCGGCCGACATGCACCCGAGCCTCACCGCGACACCGGTGATCTCGGTCGCCGGTGGGCCTCCAGGGACCGTGTTCGTTGGCTACCAAGGCAAGCCGGGCTGTGAGGACGCGTGGCACGGCGATCAGTGGACCCCGCCCGCGCAGTGGGGCGACCCAGCCGTCTACAAGAGTGGGGACGCGGATCGGGTGACGCTGAGCGGCAGCGGGATCGCCGTGGTGCACTACGACATCTTCAGCGGCCCAGGAGTGGTCGGCGCCGAGCCGAAAGGGCGAGAGAAGGTCTGCTCCGTCTATCGCCTGGTCTGGGACAAAGAGCAGAACCGCATCTGGTTCGGGGGAAATCATGGCTTCGCCATGGGCAAGCCGGACTTCCCGGGGAACCCGACCTGCAACGGCCTTGATGCGTGTGCCGGAGTGTCGGAGCACGTGCACCCGGCATTCAACGACACCGAGGGCAATTACGTCACCCAGGAGTACTGGGGCGTCGCCGTCGATCCGCTTTCGCAGCAGGGCTTCCACGACGTCTGGTTCGGGGGGATGGCGCGCACGACGCGATTCCGCTACGGCGAGACCGGCGGCAGCTACTTCATTGCCGAGGAAAGAACGGAGGCGTGGTCGAGCCAGAACATCAAGTCTCCCACCGCAGACAATCTGGCTGTCCAGGCCGCATATCGGAATCGCATCGACGTCTGGCCGGACGCCGTCTCGGAATATGATCAGGCCTGGAACCCGACGTATCCGACCCCTGCGCAATGGAGGGCAGGGCTCGACGTGGTCTCCGGCATCGCAGCGGACCCGTCGGACTACAGCGTCTACATCGCGTCGTTCGCGAACGGAATCCGCCACCTGGATCATGACGGAAACTTCATCGCGGATCTGAACGGTGCGCTCTTCGGCAAGACCGTGAGCGCGATCGCCATCGATCCCGACGGCTCGCTCTGGGTCGGCTACAAGTACGAAGGCGGCGTTTCACGCATCCGCAGAGGCGGCGCGGTCGAACATCTCGCGAATTCGCTCGGGCAATTGGAGAAGAGCCCGGTGCTCGACATCCAGATCGCGCGCACGGGACCGGGCAGGGTCCTGGTCGCGTTCCAGAGCGGCGCCGTCGCCATCTACAAGGGGAACTGATCGATGCGCTGGTCTCTGGCAGCATTGGCGGCCGTCGCCGCGATCGGGGTGGCGGTCGCCTGTGGAAGCGGCAGCGGCTCATCGAGGGAAGTGTTGCCGCCGGTGGACGCCGGTGTCGACGCCGGAGCCGATGCGGGGCCGGACGGCGGCGGGGATGCGGGTCCCGACGGAGGGACCGACGGTGGCACCGATGGGGGAACGGACGGCGGCTCCTGGCGCGCAGGCGACGTCATCACGGTGCCGAATGGCGCGGGATGGCGATTCGCGGCCGACGGGCTTCCGTCCGGGAGCGTGATGGGGGCGTCCGCGGACGACGACGGCAACCTTTGGGTCGCCGGCGGGAGCGCGGGCGTCTACGTGCAGCGTGGTGGCGCCGGGCGGTTCCAGCAGTTCACCATCGCCGACGGGCTCCACCCGTACGGCTACCTCCCCGGCGGTTGGCCTGCCGACAACAGCCCGAGCCTCGCTGCGACGCCCGCGATCAGCATCGCCGGTGGGCCGCGATCGAGCGCCTTCGTCGGTTATGGCGGCAGGGAAGGTTGCGAGGACGAATGGGACCGCTACGGTCCAGCGGCGGAGGACCACGCCAAGGCCGATCCATCCATCTACAAGAGTGGTGATGCCGACCGCGTCATGCTCAGCGGCGGCGGAATCAACGTCGCGCACTACGACATCTTCAGCGGACTTGGCGTCGTTTCTGGTGAGCTGCTCGGTCGAGAGAAGCTCTGCTCGGTGTACCGGATCGTCTGGCAGCGCGGCTCGAAATACCGCCTCGACGATCCCAACGATCATGGCTTCGTCTGGTTCGGCGCGAACCACGGCTTCGCTCTGGGCTTTGCCGACTATACCGGCAGTCCCGGGTGCAACGGACAGCCAGGCTGCTCCGGAAACCTGGAGCACGCGCACCCGGCGATCAACGACGTGCACGGCTGGTTCATCACTGGCGACTATTACGGCATCGGCATCGACACCGTGCCGCACGTCGACAAGGCGGGAAACACGTTCTTCGACATCTGGTTCGGAGGCATGGTGCGGACCACGCGGTTCCGCTTCGGCGAGAACCTGGGCGACTTCTACGCCGCGCAGGTGCGCACGGAGCTTTACGCAAGCTCGCCCGCGACCGCGGCGAACATCGGGAACGATCCTCCAGCGCAGGCCGCCTTCTGGAACCGGATGGACATCTGGCCGGACCCGGTCGGAGAGCGCAGGGATGCTGCGAACGGAAACTGGCTGTCGCAAGAGCCCGATTTCCGCAACCCCAGCCACTGGGTCATGGACAACGTCACCGGCATCGCGGTGATGAAGAACGGCGATGCCTGGATCGGGTCGTTCACGAACGGCCTGCGGCTGGTGGATCACGACGGCCACTTCAAAGCGGATGCGACGGCGGTGTTGCCGGGCAAGTCGGTCGGAGCGCTGGCGAAGGACCCGACCGACGACAGCGTCTGGATCGGGTACCGCGACTCGGGCTACGGCGTGACGCGCGTCAAGCCGGACGGGACCGTGATGCTCTACGGCCCTGCGGCGCTGGGATCGCAGGCGAACAGCGAGGTCTGGGACATCCAGGTGCAGCCGGCGACCAGGAGCTCCAAGCGGCGGATCCTGGTGGCATTCCGCTGGGGCGCGGTCGGGATCTACGACGGCGACTGAACGCGAGCCACGCCTGGAACGCATCTCACGACTGCCGAATGACCTTGCTCAAGCCCCTGAGTTGGCTGCGGCGCCGGGGCTAACGCAACGGCAGGCGCACTTCGATTTCGGCGGCGCCTCCCCGCTGCGGGTTTCCGCTGACCGTGAGCGGGCCGGCGTTGCGGAGCAGCGGCCCATAGAGGATGTGCGCGGCGTAAGCGCCGGCCACGACTCCGCCGCGCAGCGCATCCAGCGGATTGATGGTGGCGAGAGCGGCGTCGATCGCTGCGAGGTCGACTCTCGCGTCCAGCGCGGGCGCGGCAGCTTCAGGCGCGTCGAAGACCGCGGCGATGCGCAAGGCCCGCGTGAGCGATCGGGACTGCGCCAGCTCGCGCACGTCGATGGCGTCAACTCTCTCTTCGACGCGCACCGCGGTGGCCAGCTCGGGCTGCGCAGTCGCCTCGAGCTTCTCCAGCGCCAGAGCAAAGAGCCGGCGCCCGGCCGGGCCAGGTCCGGCCCTCAGGCACGCGATGCCGTTTGCGCAGCCCGTGGGGGCGCGGCCGGAGAGGAGGGCACCGCTGGCGGTGACCACGCCCTGGCCGACGATCCCGGCGCCGCTCGCCTCGATCGACAGCATCATCCCGCGCAGCGGCTCCGCGGCGCGTGCCCAGAGCCAGACCGGTCCTTTCGCGCGCGCCGCAAGATCGCGCGGCAGGGGAACCGGGCGCGACATCGACTTCAGCAGCGCCGCCGTCTCCTCGCCGGAGGCGGTCAGCAGGCGCGAGCCCGCCACGCGCCCGGCGCGGTGCGGGCCCTGCGCCAGCCACGACGCCAGCATCCTCTTCGCCGCGCCCGCATCGCGCACGGGGGCGCTGAGGCCCATCGCCTGCCTGGAGAAGGCGACCGTGCGCGCCCCGCGCTGCGCCAGCCCCCAGGCGGGAGATTCGGCGAGCAGGTCGACCCCGAGGCGATCGCGCAGCGTCGCCCCCACGGCATCGGGGGCGAGCGACGGCGCAAGCGTCCCGGCTTTCCGGAGAAGGGCCTGCAACCCGGAAGCATCCTCGACCGAGAGCACCACGTCGGCAGACTCCGGCACCAGCACCGCCGCGAGCAGGAGGGCCAGCAAAGCTATCGAGGCAGCTGGGTTCCCGCGCGCTGCGCGGCGATGGCCAGCATCTCCGCCTTCTCGCGGGCCCGCCTGGCCATGGCTCGGCGCATGTAGCCGTATCCCAGCACCAGCGCGGCAAAGAGCGGCGACAGGGCCGCGCCCACGGTCCAGCCGGAGTGAGCGGCGAGGAACCCCCAGACGGCGCGCGCCGCCGGCGTGAAGAAGTCCCCGTACCAGACCAGCGCCCAGACGCAGGCGCAGAGCGCGAAGGCGAACGCGTTCGCGAGCAGGAAGAACATCACCCCGCGCCGCCTGGGCACGGGCAAGATGTACTGCTTGGCTTCGGCCACGGCGGCGGGAGCCTAACGGCGCGACACCGCCTCAGTCAACGATTGCGACGCAGCGGCAGAGCTTGTCGTGCAGCGTCTGCCCGCGCGCATCGAACAGCGCGACCACGAATCCGAACAGGCCGGGCGCGCCGCAAAGCACGGCCAGCAGCGCGCGAACGAAGGCGGTCATCGGAGTGGGCGCGCCGCCCTGCAGCATGCGCAAGCGCTGGCCGGTCAGGGCCATGCCGGGCGTGCGGCCCCAGAGCGCCACGAACGTCCACGACCAGGAGAGCGCAAGGCCGCAGCCGAGCGCGAGCCAGAGCACAGGCGCGGCGAACACCAGGCTGAGCGGCTGGCGGGGCGCTCCGCCGAGCTGCGCGGCGAGGACGACGTGCGCCGCCAGCAGGGAAACGAGCAACCCGAGATCGATCGCCCACCCCAGGATGCGCCGGGTGCGCGAGGCGCGCAGTGCCGGCGCGGCCCGGGCCTTCAGCGCCACCAGGGGCGGGTCGGAGGCGAATGAAACCGCCACCGGCGCGACCGGGACGTCGGAGATGGCGATCTCCACCGGCGCCGCCGGTCCCGAGTCGAATGGCCCTGGCACGCGGTGAAAGTACGGCCCTTTCAGCAGGGGTCAACAAATCGTCGCGCGGCTTGTTTGCGGCCGGGAAGGGCGCTATGCACCGCGCGCAGTCCTGCAGGAGCGCGCATGGCCACCCGCGTCGAGAAAGATACGTTCGGTCCCATCGAGGTCCCCGCCGACCGCCTCTGGGGCGCGCAGACGCAGCGATCCCTGAAGAACTTCCGCATCGGATCCGAGAAGATGCCGCCGCTCCTGATCAAGGCGCTCGCGCAGGTCAAGCGCGCGGCGGCGCGGGTCAACATGGATCTGGGTGTGCTCGATCCGAAGAAGGGGAAGGCCATCGTCCAGGCAGCGGACGAGGTGATCTCCGGAAAGCACGAGGGCGAATTCCCGCTCGCCGTCTGGCAGACGGGCTCGGGCACGCAGACGAACATGAACATGAACGAGGTGCTGGCGAATCGCGCCAGCGAGATCCTCGGCGGCCGCCGCGGCGAGGAGAGGCTCGTCCATCCCAACGACGACGTGAACAAGGGGCAGTCGTCGAACGACGTCTTTCCCACGGCGATGCACGTGGCTGCGGTGCCGGCCATCGTCGACGACCTGATTCCCGCGGTGCGCCTCCTCCGGGACACGCTGGCGCGCAAGGCGGAGGAGTTCAGGGACGTGGTCAAGATCGGCCGCACCCACCTGCAGGACGCGACGCCGCTGACGCTCGGCCAGGAGATCAGCGGCTGGGTGGCGCAGCTCGATCACGGCTTGCGCCACGTGGAGAGCGGGCTGCAGCACATGCGCGAGCTGGCGATCGGGGGCACCGCGGTGGGGACCGGGTTGAACGCGCATCCGGAGTTCGCCGACCGGGTGGCAGCCGAGATCTCGAAGCTGACCGGACACCCGTTCACCTCCGCGCCGAACAAGTTCGAGGCCCTGGCGGCGCACGATGCGCTGGTCTTCGCTCACGGCGCGCTCAAGACGCTGGCGGTCTCCCTGATGAAGATCGCCAACGACGTGCGCTGGCTGGCCTCGGGTCCCCGCTCCGGCCTGGGCGAGATCAAGATCCCCGAGAACGAGCCCGGCAGCTCGATCATGCCCGGCAAGGTGAACCCGACGCAGAGCGAGGCGATGACCATGCTCTGCGCCCAGGTGATGGCCAACGACGTGGCGGTGAACCTGGGGGGCGCGATGGGCAACTTCGAGCTGAACGTCTTCAAGCCGCTCATCATCCACGACTTCCTGCAGTCGGTGCGGTTGCTCGCGGACGGCTGCCGGAGCTTCAACGACAACTGCGCGGTGGGCATCGAGCCGGACCGGGAGCGGATCGCGAAGCTGATGCGCGAGTCGCTGATGCTGGTGACCGCGCTCAATCCGCACATCGGCTATGACAAGGCGGCGAAGATCGCCAAGACGGCGCACAAGGAAGGGACCACGCTCAAGGAGGCCGCGCTCAAGCTCGGCTTCGTGACTTCCGAGCAGTTCGATCAGTGGGTGCGCCCGGAAGAGATGGTGGGGCCGAAGCCGAAGTAGCGCGCGGCCTTCCCGCCCATCCCGATCACGGGTTCAGCAGCGTCATCTTCCAGGGCGCGTCCGGCGACCAGCGCGAGTACAGCTCGCGCTCGTGCAACCTGCCCGGCCGGCTCCGCCAGAACTCCACCGCCAGCGGCGGCACCCGGTACCCCGACCAGTGCGGCGGGCGCGGAATGGTCTTCCCTTGGTACCGCAGCTCGAGGTCCGCGAACCGCTGCTCCAGCTCCTCGCGCGACCGGAGCGGAGCGCTCTGATCCGATGCCCAGGCGCCGAGCTGCGAGATGCGCGGCCGGGTCGCGAAGTACGCGTCCGCCTCCGTGGCGCTGACCGCCTGGGCGGGTCCCTCGAATCGCACCTGCGACTCGAGCTGCGGCCACCAGAACGTCAGGGCCACGTCGTCGCGCGCCGTGATCTCGCGACCCTTCCGCGACAGCGTATTGGTGTAGAAGACGAGCCCGTTCGAGTCGATGCCTTTGAGCAGCACGATGCGGGCAGAGGGCCGCCCGTCCGCTCCCACCGTCGACAGGGTCATGCCGGTGGGCTCGGCGATGCCCGGCGTCTGCTTCGCCTGCTCGAGGAGCTCGACGAATCGCGCGATCGGATCCATATGCAGTCGCCCTTCTAGCATGCCGATGCTATCAGGTCGGCGTGGAGAAGCTCCTCGCCCGTCTCGAGCGCCGCTTCGGCCGCCATGCCCCCGAGGGAATGATCCTCTGGATCGTGGGCCTCTCCGGCGCGCTCCACCTGCTCGTGTTCGCCCGGCCGGACACCGCCCATCTCCTCTGGCTCGACCCCCGCGCCGTCATGAGCGGCGAGGTCTGGCGCGTCGTCACCTTCCTGTTCGCGCCCACCGGCCCCGTGACCGTCACGAGCCTGATCTGGACGATGCTGGGCCTCTGGCTCCTGCACACCATGGGCAGCGCGCTCGAGTCGCAGTGGGGCAGCTTCCGCTTCGATCTCTTCTTCCTGCTCGGCGCGCTGGGCATCCTGGCGGTGGGCTTCGTCTTCGGTCCAGTGACCGGGCGGTACGTCGCCCAGGGCCTGCTGCTGGCGTTCGCGGCGGAGTTCCCGGATTACGAGATCCTGCTCCTGATCCTGCCGGTGAAGGTGAAGTATCTGGGCCTTCTGAGCGGCGCCCTGATGGTCTACGCGCTGGTCACCGGCGATCTGGCGACCCGCGCGGCAGTCGCGGTGGCGCTCGGCGATTTCGTCCTCTTCTGCGGCTCCACCCTGAGCTCGCGCCTGCGCGGCGCCGGCGTGGCGCGGCGCCGGGCCGCGCCGGCGTTTTCTCCGCAGGAGCGCAAGACGCGCGTCTGCGCCAAGTGCGGCAGGAGCGACGCGGACGACCCGAACCTGGAATTCCGCGTCTGCGATTGCCAGGAGAGGTGCCGCGGCAAGCTCACGGAGTACTGCCTGGAGCACGCCCGGGCGCACTGACTTGCTCTCCGGCGGTGCCGCCGGGAGGGGACGTGAGCAAGGCCGTCGAGCGCCTGGGCCGCGTTTGCGCCCAGCTCAGCAGAACGGCCAGCGAGCCCGGGTGCCCGTCGCGCTGAAGCCGATCCGCGTCGGGGTTGCGGCTCCGACCAGCAGCAGCCGGAGCAGACCATCCTCGTAGCGGAAAGCCACCAGCGGCGGCAGTCCGCCGGCCGCCCAAAGCTCGTGTTGGTCGAGCCGGGCAGTGACGCCGGAGGCGAAGAGCAGCGGATCCGATGGATCGTGCCAGGACGAGCTCGGTCCCGCACAGAAGTGTTCCTCCGGCGACAAGACCAGCCACATCTGCCGGGGAGCTGCGTTTTCCTTGGGTTCGGCCCTGGCCAGGGGCGAGACGCTGAAGACGATCACGACGAGCCAAACGAGACGCGCCATGGCGCCTCCCTGTGACGGTTCACACTCCGCTCCTTGGATGCGTGGAAGTCAATGCGGATGCGCCCGCAATGTGCCGCCTAGGTCTTTGTGCCTACCCCAACGCACCGTGGACGTGCAGCACGATCGCGAGCGCCGCCAGCCCCGCCGTCTCCGTGCGCAGCACTAGCGGGCCCAGCGAGGCCCGCACGAAGCCGTTCTCTTCGGCGCGCGAGCTCTCTTCCGGCGAGAATCCTCCCTCCGGCCCCACCACCAGGAGGAGCCGGTCGACGCCGCGCGCGGCAGCGCCCAACCGCGGTTCGCCCGCCTCCGGGTCGAGCAGCACTCCACGCCGGTCCGGCTCGGCATGCGCCAGCGAGAAAACGCCGTCCCACTCGACCGGCGCGTCGACGCGAGGGACGTCCGCGCGCCCGCATTGCCGGGACGCTTCCCGCGCGATCCGGCGCCAGCGCTCCGCGCGCGAGGCTCCGCGCTCGGCGTCCAGACGCAGGACGGACCTCTCCGAGGCAAGAGGCACGATGCGGCTGGCGCCCAGCTCGGTGGCCTTCTGGACCACCAGGTCCATCCTCTCGCCCTTCGCCAGCGCTTGGACCAGGACCACGTCCACGGCCTTGCCTTCTCCAGGCAGGGCGGCGACGATCTTCAGCTCATCCCCGGCCAGCACCGCCTGGAAGCGCCCGCCAATCCCGTCGAACACCTCGATCGCCGCGCCAGACGACAGGCGCAGCACGGCCAGGAGGTGGCGCGACTGCGCTGCGGTCAGCTTCACCCGCGCCGAGCCCGCGAGCTGCTCCGGTGGGACGTAGAGGCGGTGCACCGCGCGATTATCCCGCGCCCGATCCTGGCCGGGAAAGCTCCACGCGCACCCATCCTTCCCGCTCCTTGCGCCCGAAGGGTCGCAGGCCCAGCGCGGCGTACGCGCGCTCCGCCCCGCCGGCTTGCTCCGCCAGCAGACCGGAGAGCACCAGTCGCCCGCCGGGCGCGACCTTCGAGGCGATCGAGGGCGCCAGCTCCTCGAGGGTGTTGAGCAGGATGTTCGCGATCACGATCCGGAACTGGCCGGGCACCGTCGCCGGATCGGCGGTCAGCACCCAATCGATGCTGGTGACGCCGTTGAGCGCCGCACCCTGGCGGGCCGCCTCCAGGGCGACCAGGTCGTTCTCGCTGCCTGCCACGCGCCCGGCCCCGAGCTTGCTCGCCAGCAGCGCGATGACCCCGCTGCCCGTACCGACGTCGAGGACGTCGGCCCGGGGAAATTCGGCAAGGAGCTCGTCGCAGCGCTCGAGGCAGAGCGCGGTGGTCGGATGGCTGCCGGTGCCGAACGCCATCCCGGGATCGATCGCGACCGCGACCCCGGACTCCGGCGGCTGTTCCCAGGGAGGGTGGACCCACGAGCGCGGACCTACCTGGAGGCTGCGGTGGTGCCGGCGCCAGGCGACGCTCCAGTCCTGCTCCGGCACTTCGACGGGAGGTTCCGCGCCCAGAGACCGCGCAGCCTCGGACGCGCTCTCCCGGTCCTGGAAATGGGCGATGGCGCGCCCCCGCCCCTCGGGCAGCGGCGGCGTCTCCGGCATCAGCGGCATCCCGGGCTCCTGCAGCTCCACACCGAGGGCGCCGCGCTCGAACAACTCGGCGACGCGCACCTCCAGGTCTTCCGGCGAGGCGAGCAGCACGAGCGCCCAGCTCACCGCGACAGCTCCGCCGGGACGGCCCCCTCCGGCGCAACCAGCGCGATCACCTCGCGCGAGGGCGTGAGCACGCGCTGGGCGGCAGCCAGCACCTCTTCCGCCGTCACCGCGGCGATGCGCTCGGCGTACCTGGCCGAGGCGTCGGCTCCGAGGCCGTAGCACTCGTCGAAGGCGTAGACGGCGGCGCGGGCCGAGTTCCGCTGGAGCGAGATGGCGTGCGTGCCGATCAGGTGCGTGCGCGCCCGCTGGAGCTCCTGGGCGGGGATGGGAGACTCCCGCACGCGCCGCAATTCGTCCCGGATCCCGTCCAGGGCTTCCTGCACCTTCCCCGGGCCGCACCCGATGTAGACGGCGAAAAAGCCGGGGTCGAGGCCTTCCATCGAGAAGCTGGTCACGCTGTACGCCAGGCTGCGCTTGTCCCGAAGCTCGACGAAGAGACGCCCTCCCTGCCCCGACAAGACCGCGGAGAGCACTTCCAGGGGCCAGCGGGCCTCGTCCGAGAGCCGCGTGCCGGGAAAGCCGATGACCAGGTGGGCCTGCGCCTTGTCGAGCCTCTTGACCGCGAACCGCGGCGCGAGCAGCGGCTCCTCCTGTGGCGGGGCAAGGACCTTGCGCGGGGCAGCGGAGCCGCTCAGCTTTCGCCGCACCAGCTCGCGCACCTGGTCCGGGTCGACGTCGCCGACCACGGACAGCGTCACCGCGCCAGCGGGGTAGTGGTTCGAGCGGTACTGCGCGAGCAGCCCGGGCTCCAGCCGCCCCACGCTGCTCTCCGTTCCCAGCGAGTCGAACCGGTACGGGTGCGTGCGGTAGAGCGTCTCGCCAAAGAGCAGGAAGGCAATCCCCGCGGGATTGTCTTCGCGCGAACGCAGCTCGTCGATCTGCAGCGTCCGCTCGCGCTGGACCTCCTCGGGATCGAAGGCGGGTGCGCCGATTCCCTCCGCGAAGACGTCGAATCCTTCGGCGAGATGGCGGGAGAGGAACTCCGCCCGCAGCCCGAAGCTGTTGCGGCCGGCGTTGCCGCCCAGCGAGCCGCCCATCGCCTCCATCTCGCGCACCAGCCGTTCCGCGCCCCGGGTCCGGGTCCCTTTCGAGACCAGCCGGGCCAACAGCGCGTTGATCCCCGAGTTCGAGGCGTCCTCCGCCCGGAGGCCTCCCTGCCACGCGGCGCGAAGGGCCACCAAGGGCACGGCCCGCTCCTCCTTGATCAGGAGGATCCCTCCGCCGGGGAGCTCCTCACGGAGCAACGGGCCGGTCTTCGCGCGCTCGGCGAATCTCACCGGGGCGCGCTTCTCCGGCGCGGCGGAGGATGCGGGTGCCCGCGGGCGGGAGACGCGGCCCGCTTCCCGCAGCAGCTCGAGCAACTCCTCCTCGGAGGGCGCATCGTGATCCGGAAGCAGCGCGGAGAGGACCGCGGCCGCAGGGTCGATCCACCGCTCCGCGGCCTCTCTCAGGCGCGAGGGCGTGAGCTGCGCGACGTGCTCGAGGTACCGCTGCTCGAATTCCACTCCCCCGGCGCTGGACTGGTAGAAGCCGAGCTTGCGCGCCTGTCCCTGCACGGTCTCGCGCTGGTACACGGCGTCGCTCTCGAGCAGGCGGCAGGCGAGGGACAGCTCCTCGGGGGTGACCTCCTCGCTGCGAAGCCGGTAGGTCTGCGCCAGCGCCTCGCGCACCGCCTCCCGCGTGGTGGTGGGCTGGAGCGTGAGGCCGACGATGGTGAGCCCCGGGTCGACCGGGGTGTAGCAGCTCGCCTGCACCTCGCTGCAGAGGAGCCGATCCCGCTTCATCGCGCGCTGCAGGCGCGAAGCCTCGCCGTGACCGAGGACAATGGTGAGCGCGTCCAGCGCGGCCACGTCGTCGTGGACCAGCGGCGGCGAGGGCCAGGCGATCGACAGATATCCTTCCTTGAGCGGCTCCTTGCGGACCCGCGCCAGCACTTGCTCCCGGTGAGGCTCGAAGGGCCGGGGCGGCGCCGGCTCGAAGGGCGCGGGAGGCCAGGCGAACAGCTTGCGCGCCTGCTCGACCGCTTCGGCCTCGCGCACGTCGCCCACCACGATCACCACCACGTTCTCGGGCTTGTACCAGCGCCGGTAGAACCGGAGGATCCCCTCTCGCGTGAAGCCGCGGACGCTGGCCTCGGTGCCGATCACCGGCTTGCCGTACGGGTGGCTCGAGAACGCGGCCGCGAACAGCTCGCGGGAGAGCTTCCGCGTGGGCGAATCCTGGGAGCGCTTGATCTCCTCGCAGACGACCTCGATCTCGCGCTGCAGCTCGGCCGGATCGAACGCTGCGCTGGTGACCGCGTCCGCCAGCACGTCCATGCCCTCGGCGAAAAACCGGGACCCGAGGACCACGTGGTAGACGGTCTGGTCGAAGCTGGTCCAGGCGTTGATCTCGCCGCCGCAGGCCTCGATGGTCCGGGCGATCTCGCCGGGGACGCGCCGGCCGGTCCCCTTGAAGAGCATGTGCTCGTGCAGGTGCGCGAGGCCGGCCTCGTCGGGCCGCTCGTCGGCGCTGCCGACCCGCACCCAGACCTGGATCGCCACGACCGGCGCCGCGTGGTTCTCCTCCACCAGCAGCGTCAGCCCATTCTCGAGCAGATGTTTCACCGGGTGGAAGGTAGCAGCCGGGCGCGCGCCGCGCCGCGACTTTCGTCGCCAGCGTCACCCCGGGAACGGGGCAAGCAGGGCGCGGGCCAGCGCTCGCGGCGTCTCGATGTGCGGCAGGTGCCCGGCATTCTCCAGCACCACCACGTCTGCCCGCGGCAGCGCCCGCCGGAAGAAATCCAGCGTGCCCTCCGGCAGCAGCCGATCGCAGGCCCCCCACACCAGCCGCAGCGGCGGCGTCAACGCGGCCAGCTCGGCCTCGCGCAGGAAGTCCGGCTCGGAGAGCGCCTCGAGGATTCCGCTGCAGGCCGGAGCGGACATGGCCCTGACCACCTCGCCTGGAAAGAGGCGGAGCGCCACCGGGGGGCGGTGGAACGCGGACTTCAGATAGCGCGCCGCCCCCGCCCGGTCGCGCGCGGAGACGAGCTCGCGGAACGGGGCCCACCGCTCCGGCGAGAGCATCGCGCCACCGGGATTGACGAGCGCGATCGCCGAGGGGCGGACCGCGCCCGACAATGCGAGCCGCAACGCGAGCCAGCCGCCCAGCGAGTGTCCCACCAGCACCGGGTCGCGCAGCTGCCGGGCGTATTGGGCGACCGCATCGGCCAGCGTCTGCAGGCGCCAGTTCGGCGGTTTTCCCGAGAGGCCATGACCGGGGAGATCGAGGAGGTGGACCTGGAGCTCGCGCGCGAGCGGACCGACCACCTGCGCCCAACCGGCCAGCGAATCTCCCAGGCCGTGAAGCAGGAGCGCTGCGCGCGCGCTGGACCTGCCGCGCACCGCGTAGCGCAAGGGTCCAGAGACCGATGCCGCCCATCCGACGCGCGCTCCGCGCTCGGCCAGGCCGCGCATCAGCGCGAGCGCAATCTCCTGCACGCCTTACAGGTCCGCGGGGCGCAGCGTGCTGCGCCCGTTCTCCTTGGCGCGCGACACGGCCTTCTCGACCGCGGCCCGGACGTGCTCCGAGAGCGCCGTGATGAACTCGTCCGAGGTGCGCATCTCTCTTTCGCGAATCAGATCGCGAACCTTGCTCTGCACGATCAACAGGCCCGGATCCTTCTTTCCCTCGGTGTTCTCGCCCATGGCGCGGTGCTCTAGCAGACGCCCCGCCCGCTTTCAACGACCCGAGCGTCCGATCCTGTCATCGGGCGAGGAAGTCCCGCGCCAGCTGGAAGTCCGCGGGAAGCGGCGCCGCCACCCGCAGCTCTCCGCCGAGCGGGTGTCGGAGCTCCAGCGAAAGCGCGTGCAGCATCGGCCGCGAGAAGTCGTGCCGGGCCCCACCGGCCCGCGTGAGAAGCGCCGCCCCACCGTGCGCCTTGTCGCCCAGCAACGGAGATCCCAGCGCCGCCATGTGCAGGCGGATCTGGTGCGTGCGCCCCGTCTCCGGCATCGCCGCCACGGCGGCCGCGCCCTGGAAGCGCTCCAGCACCCGCCAGCGCGTGCGCGCGGGCCGCGACTCCACGGGCGTGTCCACCACGCCGCCGTCCGCGGAGGGCGCCGGCGCCACCAGCGCCCGGTACTCCTTGCCAACGCGGTGGGCGCGAAATTCAGCGAGGAGCGCGGCCTGCGCGCGCCGCGCCCGGGCGAGGACGGTGACGCCCGTGGTGCCCCGGTCGAGGCGGTGCACGAGCAGCGCCTGGGTCTGCCGCTCGCCGGCCTCGCGCAAGAGCGCGCTGCAGAGCTCGGGGAGCGCCGGGCCTCCGGCCAGGTCTTCCTGCGCAGCGACGCCCGCCGGTTTGTCCACCGCGAGCACCAGCTCGTCGAGGTGGAGGATGCGCTCCCGCCCCAGCGCCGGCGCCTCGGACGTGTTCAGCGTCACCTCCACGCGGTCGCCCGGGCGGACCAGGGACTCCGGATCCCGCACGCGCCGGCCGCGCACGAACGCGCCGCCCCGCGCGGTGGCCGCCCGGGCCAGCTCCTGGGAAATCGAGCCGCGTCGGATCAGGAGCTGGACCAGCGGCTCGTCGCGCTCGGCGACCAGCCGCAGGCGCGAGGGCAGCCGCCGGGAGCGCATCGCGGCGCCGCTACCCCTTTTCGACCACCCGGACGGGGAACTTGCTCAACGCGGAGCAGACCATCCCGTCGGACCCGGCCAACAGATCGTGGAATATCCCGCGGGGCGCGAGGGCGACAGCGCCGGGACCGAGCGGAATGCGCAGCTCGTTCCCGGCAGCGATCGTCTCCAGGACCAGCTCGCCGGAGCCCTGCACGCAGATGAACGCTCGATCCCCTTCGGGATACTTCTTCCATCCCGTCTTCTGCCCCGGCTTCAGGTAGACGCCGTCGACGAGGAGCTGGTCGGTCTTCACCGCGTGCAGCACGTTCGCCCTGTCGTCCGTGTAGCGCGCGTCGGTGATGAGATTCACGCTCTGCACGCGTTCCTTTCCTAGAACTGCGCCGGCGCCGGAGTGGCGGCCTTGTTGAAGAGGAACTTGGTGATTCCCCAGCCCAGGATCACGAATACGATCGCCAGCACCCAGGCATAGTCGTTTCCGTACACGCCCGGGAAGTGGTTCGAGACCATGAAGAAGATCAGGGGAACCGACATGTACGTGTTGTGCTTGCTGCGCAGGGCGGCCAGGGCGGGGATCGACGGGTCCGCCGCCGGCCCGGTGCCCTTCACCCCGGCGATGATCTTGCGCTGGTTCGGCCAGATCCGCATCCAGACGTTGGCCGCCATGATGGTGCCGAACAGCCCGCCCGCGTAGATGAAGACTGCGCGACCGCCCATGAACAGGTGGAAGATGAAGACCAGGACCGCGAACAGCGCCAGGGAGACGATCATGCCCGTGGTCTCGTTCTTCATGCTCTTCCAGAGCACGTCATAGACGGCGAACGCGACCAGCACGATCAGGAGCGCGATGCCGCCCGAGCCGTAGCTGCTCATGCGCTCGCTGCCCATGGCGTTGCCGGCCCAATACACGACCCAGAGCAGGAGGATGCCCGTCACCCAGGTATAGGCGGCGCCCCAGCGGAACCAGTACAACGCGCGCGGCATCAGCTCCGGGACCACCTTCTTCCGCGAGTCGGGATCGTACGTTTTCGCCACCTGCGCGTTGACGAAGTTGAAGAACCAGAGATGGCCGATCCACATCACCCCGGCCAACACGTGGATCCAACGGAAGACAAGGTTCAGCCACTCGGAGACGTTCGGGTCCATCCACCCCTCCCTGGGCAATTCTCGGCGCGCACACTAGCGTTCCGGGATCGCTCCGTCGAGCGAGATCCGACGAAGAGGTCAAGCGCCCGCCGCATCCATTCCAATCCGTGCGCATCTTGCGCGGTATGAAACCGTACCAACCGAAGCAGTTTCCCAGGCTGAAGGGTCTCTCGGGCATTTCGGACACGCTGCTGCAGGATCACTTCAAGCTGTACGAGGGATACGTGAAGAACGTGAACGAGCTCTCGGGACAGCTGGATGGGATGCTGAAGGAAGGAAATGCGAAGGCCACCAATCCGGCCTTCGCGGAGATGACGCGCCGTCTCGGCTTCGAGTACGGCGGCATGGTGCTGCACGAGCTCTACTTCGGGAACCTCCGGCCGGAGCCGGACCCGCTGAACAAGACGGGGGCGCTCGCGCAAGCGCTGGCGCAGGGTTTCGGCAGCTTCGAGGCCTGGCTGGACGACTTCAAGGCCATCGCCGGCATGCGCGGCGTGGGCTGGGCCATCGCCTACCAGAACCCGGAGAACCGGCTGGTGTCGAACCACTGGATCACGCTCCACGAGGACGGCCACCCGCCGGGATTCAAGCCCATCGTGGTGATGGACGCCTGGGAGCACGCTTTCGTGCCCGACTACAAACCCACCGAGCGGAGCAAGTACGTAGACGCGTACTTCAAGAACCTCGACTGGCGGGCTTGCGAGGCGCGGCTGATCAAGTAAACAGCGGCTCGTGCTTCGCGAGCTGCCCGATCTCCGGGAGGACGCGGCGCGGCTGGCGGCGGCGCTGGCTCGCGCAAAACATCGCCGCGCCGCGGGGCTGCCCCTCGACAGCTCGCTGCGTGAAGTCCTCCGGACATACAAGCTGGCGGCGAGCAGCGACGGATTGGCGCAGGCAGGCGAGGCGCTGCAGAACGCGCAGGCCGAGGATCCGCACAGGCCTGGACGCATCGCGCGGCTCTCCTCGTTGCGCGACTTCCTCGCGCGCGCTCGGGCGCTCGCCATCGAGCCCGCGGCGGCGCAGGAGTTGTTCGATTTGCCCCAGCGTCCGCTGGTGCGGCCGCCGGGCGACGCCGGCCTGCACGGCGCGCTACCCGCCGTGGCGGTATTCCGCCAGCTGCCATTCTTGCGCTCGCGCGACAAGCGCGCGGAGATGGAATCGGCACTGGCGGCCGCTCTGCATCCCGCGGATGCGACCCGGAGCGCGGCGTGGGACGCGGCCCAGCAAGCCCGGGCGGAGGCCGGCATCCCGATCCCGCAGGATGCAGCGGCGTGGGCGGAGAGGGTGCTCGACGGCACCGAAGCCTTGGCGAAGGACCTGGGAGGCTGGCTCCTCGAGCGCCACACGGGCGCCAAGCCTGGGGCCGCGGCAAGGCACGACCTCCTCCACCTCCTGCACGCTCCCCGCTGCGCGGGGGCCTTCCCGGCGGGCGAGATGCAGCGGACGGTGCGGCGCTGGGCGGACATGCTGCGCCTGGACCTGTCGGGAGTGAAGCTGGACGACGAGGATCGCCCGCTCAAGTGGCCCGGCGCGCGCGCGGAGCCTCTCGATCCGCCGTACGAGGCGGCGCTCACCTTCCTTCCGGCGGAGGGACCGCGCGCCCTCGGCGCGCTCCTGGGCGGCATCGGAATCGCGCTCCTCCGCCTGGGTCCGCCCGCGGACGCGCCGCCGGAGGATCTCTGGCTCGGGGATCCCGCGGTGCTGCACGCCTGCGCCATGCTGCTCGAGGGTCTTGTGCGCGACCCCGGATGGTTGCGGCGCTGCGCGAAAGCCGAGCTGTCTCGCGACGACGAGCGCGCGATCGCGATCGCCGCCGTATTCGATGCCCGGGTGGCGGGCGCCCGCACCCTCGCCGCGCTGCAGGCGCATGGGTCCGGTCTGGGCTCGCGGGCGGCCGGCATCCACCGGGAGCTCTATGCGCGCGCAACCGGAGCGGAGCTTCCAGCCGGCATGGCCCTTTGCGACCTGGATCCGTGGATCGAGCCGCTGGCGGAATTGCAGGGAAGGGCGCTGGCAGCGCGCGCCCGCACGTTCCTGCGCGACCTCCATGACGAGGACTGGTGGCGCAACCCGCGCAGCGTCGTCTCCCTCCGGGAAATCTGGGGACGCGGCGGTCGCCCCACTTGTGCCGAATTGTGGTCGGAGATGGGTGGTGAACCCTCCCCTAATCCGTTGTTGATCGAACTTTCCGCGAGCGGCCGTTAACAATGGACGGGCGGGATGGTCCCGGCCACGGGAGAATTTTGCTGGTGGAACGCTGCAAGCCCTCAGGTTCAGGGACGACCGGGCGGCCGTCTGGCTGCGAGGAATCCCCATGATCCGACGGGGAGCTCCGTACCCGGTGCTCGATGAGAGCTGGCCGGTCCGGTACCGGTTCGACTCGCTGCGCGCGCTGCAGCGGCACCTCCGGCTCGGCGGCGGCTTCTTCCTGCCCGACCCCGACATGCCGGGCGGTCCGGGCTCGCGCGTGATCGTCGAGATCGTGGTGCCCGAGACCTCGGATGCGCCGCTCCTGCACGGGCGCGTGCGCGAGCGGGTCCACGGCGGCGTCTGGCTCGACGTCCCTTCCGCGCGCCCCGCGGCCCGCTGGGAACCGGATCCGAACGGTCCGCGGCGGCAGCACCGGCGGCTGGCCTGCGAGCTGTTCGTCGAGGTGCAGCCGCAGGGCGGCGGCGCGCCTTGGCTCTGCCGCGCCCTGGATCTGAGCGAGCGCGGGCTTCGCATCGCGACCGGATTCGAGATCGGGATCCGTGGAGATGAGCTGTCCGCCACCCTGCTTACGCCCGAAGGCGACCTCGCGCCCGCCGAGCTGCGCGGTCGCGTGGTGTGGGCCGGATCGCGCGAGATCGGCATCGAGGTCATCGAGCAGTCGCCGAGCTACCGCACGTTGCTCGCTGCCGCGGCCGGCCGCTGGGCATTGGTCGAGGAGCTCGAGCACGCCAGCGACTGCCCTTGCGCTCAGGGCGCCAGGGGCCAGCGCCAGCCGTAGAGCCGGCTGTAGTGCCACCACTCCTTGGGGTTCACCCGGAAGCCGGCGGCGTGCATCGCGGCTTTCAGAGCCTCGCGATGCTCCTTCGCGGGGCTGTCCGGGAGAGGCGCGTCGGCGGCGGCGTCCGGGCCGAATGCGTCGAACCTGGTGGGCATCGCGAGGCGCGCGCCGGACAGATCCGCCAGCTCGAGGTCGACGGCGACGCCCCGCGCATGCAGGCTGCCGCGCGCGGGGTCCGCGACCGAGCCCGGGTGCGGATGCGCTGCGAAGAGCGCCTTCTGAGCGGCGAGGGACCGGGTGCAGTCGCGCGCGACCAGCCGGAAGCCGCGCTTGCGCAGCGCGTCAGCCGCCGTGGCAAGCCGCTGCGCCACGCTGCCGCGCAGCAGGCACTTCGAATCAGCCGGGTACAAGGCGCGCCCCACGATGTTGTCGGACGTGGCGTACGCGAGATCGACGATCAGCCCCGGAACGACGACTGCCGCATCGACCAGAGGGTCGTCCGCATCCGCCACCGGCGGCAGCTGCTGTGGACCGTAGAGTTGGGCCGCGAGCAACAGCGGCAGCCACATGCGCTACTTCAGGCGGCGCAATGCGCGAATGATCTTGTCCTTTTCCTTGGTGCGCACGGCCGGGGCCGCACCCTTCGTCCCCGCGCTGCGCGCCGCGAGCTTCTGCTTCAGCTCGATCTCCAGGGCAAGCAGCTCGGCGCGCGCTTCGGGAATGTCCTGCCCCCGGCGCGGCAGGACCTCGTTCCTGCCCAGCGACATCCCCGACCGCATCCGGACCG
>WNFT01001417.1_pt1 | contig 20259 bp, 19 predicted proteins | sample 5400191 | NCBI WGS metagenome assembly WNFT01 (sample SAMN13153359, study PRJNA577476) | soil metagenome | isolation source: 80 cm saprolite under Madrone tree | place: USA:California | collected 2016-06-14 | reverse complement strand
GACAGGGCGACTCGCTGCTCGGATCGAGCGTTGAATTCCTCTCCCTCGCGCACCGCGACCAGCTCCAGGGCCAAGCCCGCCGCCTCGGCCTCCGCGAGCACGCGCGGACCTTCCAGGAGGACGAAGCCTGGTTCGCGCCGGGTGGCGAGACGCCGCAAGCGGCGGACGACCTCGTTGTCCGGGCTGCTGATCAGTTCAGGAGCCCGGCGCGGCATGGCGGCGAGAGATGCGGTGGATAGGCCGCCGAGGCCTAGGAGCCGACGAGCACGTGAGGGAGCGCATCACGTAGATGCGTGACCGAACGCGCGCAGGAGGCGACAACGGCATTCGGCGAGCATAGACGCCGCAGATCCGCCGACAGCGCCGCGCTGGGCTCCACAGCTAGAGGGATTTCTTAGCAACCTCCACCAGCCGAGCAAAGGAACCGCTGTCGCGCACGGCCAGGTCAGCCAGCACCTTGCGGTCGATCTCCACTCCGGCCTGGCGAAGGCCGTGCATCAATTTGTTGTAGGGCAGCCCCGACTGCCTCGAGGCGGCATTGATGCGAGCGATCCACAGCTGCCGCATCTCGCGCTTGCGGCGCCGCCGGTCGCGGTAGGCATAAGCGAGGGCGTGAAGGACCGCCTCGTTGGCGGGACGGAACAGCAGCTTCTTCGAAAGCCGGAAGCCCTTGGCCCGATCGAGGATCGCCTTGTGCCGGCGATGAGCGGGGACGCCGCGCTTGATTCTTGCCACTGTTAGATTCCCATAGCCCGGCGCACTTCTTTGCGGTCTGCCTGCGCCACCGACTGCTTCTTCGCGTAGTTGCGCTTGCGCTTCTTGGACTTGTGTTCGAGCAGATGGCTCTTCCAGGCGCTCGCCCGCATCAGCTTGCCGGTCTTGGTGACGCGGATCCTCTTGGCGAAGCCCTTGCGGGTTTTCATCTTAGGCACTGGTCGCGGTCTCCTTGGTGGCGCTCGCTGCGCCTCCCTGCCGGCTGGGCGCGAGGATCATGAAAAGGTTCTTGCCTTCGAGGAGCGGCTGCCGCTCGACGACCGCGAAGGGACGTGCGTCATCGGCCACCCGGTCGAGGATTCTCCTCCCGATGTCCTGATGCACCATCTCGCGGCCCCGAAACATGATCGTCACTTTCACCTTCTCGCCTGCTTCCAAGAACTGCTTCAAACCCTTGAACTTGGTCTGGAAATCGTGCTCGGCCACCTTCGGCCGGAGCTTCATCTCCTTGAGCTTGATGACGTTCTGCTTGCGCCGCTGATCCTTCTCGCGCTTGATGGTCTCGAACTTGAAGCGTCCGTAGTCCATCAGCCGGGCGACCGGCGGGCTCGCTTGTGGCGCCACCTCGACGAGGTCGAGCCCCTTCTCGCTCGCGATGCGGAGAGCGGCGTCCAGGGACACCACCCCGAGCTGATTGTTCTGGTCGTCGATCAGCCGCACTTCGGAGCTGCGGATCTGATCGTTGATCCTTAGCTCCTTAAACGAGATGAGACGTTACCTCGGCCAAATTCAGTGTTCTTAGTATTCCTCCACCTACATAAAACAAAACGGACAGCCCGAGCCGTCCGTGCGTACCCGTTCGAGCGTCGCTCTGGGGGTGAGGGTCGGGCCCTGCTTCAGATGCAGGATCGTACCGGAAACGTAACGCCGTGCGTACATTCCCGTTGGAATATGGTGTCCGCCGTGAAGCACTCCACGTCATTGCTGGCGGTCGCCGTGCTCATCGCCGGTTGTGGCGTCCCCGGCTCGCACGCCGGTGCTTCGCCCTCCGCGAAGGCCGCCGGCTCGCCCACCGCCTCATCGCGCGCAACCGCCCCGGCGTCGCCGACAGCTTCGTCTTCTGCTTCTCCCACTGCTTCGCCCGCCGAATCACCCGTTCCTCTGACCGGCGCCTTCGCCGTCCTGTCGACCCAACCGTCGGGCGACAGCTACACGGTGAGCATCATTGCCGCCAGCGGCAAAGTGGTGGGGTCGGCGCAGCCCAGCAGCCCGACCGCGGTCACTTGCGGCGATGCCGCGGCCGCAGTGCTCCCCCTCCCCATCAGCACCAGCGACGACCGCGCGTATTACATGGACGCGCAGGGTGTGGTGCGCTTCATGACCGTGCAGGGTGAGACGGGTCGCGCGACCACAGTGCCTGTGGGCGGCGGACGCCGGAGCATGTTTGCGGTCAGCCCCGACGATCAGCGCATCGCGGTGGTCGTGAGCGACTTCACTGCGTCAGGGGTGTCGATCAGGCTTTACGTCGAGGACCTCAATGGCGGCACCAACCACGTCGACATCTTCAACTCCACCGGCCCCTACGGACTGTGGCCGATCGGCTGGCACGGAACCGACAACCTTGTTGTTGCCAAGGTGCCGTCCTGTTCGCAGGGCGGAGGACTTTTCTGCTGCGGGCCCCTAGAGCTGCACGTGGTCGATCCGGCTACGGCTGTTCGGCGCTACGCCCTGGGAGGGCCCGATTGCGTGATCGCCGGCTCGCCATCGCCGGCAGGCGTGGCCTGTGAGGTCACAGCGGGTTACACCACTCTCCGCAAACTCGGCTGGACCGCGGGTGTCCTCGGCACCTTTGTAATCAACGGTGCGGCGCCGGCTTACATCTCTCCCGACGGTCAGGTCGTGGCGCTGGTGACAGGCTCCACCACGAAGTTCCAGGGCGCCACCAAAACGCTGAGCATGCAGACGTGCGGCTGGATCGACTCGACCCACGTGATCTCCGGTGGTGACGTGCAACAGCAGCCCCGCATCGGCAATGTCACGACTGGGGCGGTCGTGCCGGTCGCCGCTCAGGGAACGTGCGCCGGTCGCCTGCCAGGTGGTCTCTAACAGTCCGTCCTAGCGGCGGCGCTCGGCCACCTCTTGCGCCACGCGCTGCGCGAACTCTTCGAGCGGTTCATCGGTCTGCTTGCCCGCGCGGTCGCGAACGTTCACGTGAGTCGACTCCGCCTCACGGCCGCCGAGGATCGCCATGTACGGGACCTTGCGGCCCTGGGCGTCGCGGATCTTGCGCTGCATCCGCTCCGACCTTCCGTCCACCTCGATGCGTAAGTTCGTTTGTCGCAGTCGATCCGCAACCCGCCACGCGTACTCGTGCTCCGCATCAGTGATCGGGATGATGATCACCTGCACCGGGTGGAGCCAGGTGGGAAACGCTCCGGCATAAAGCTCGATCAAGTAGGCGACCATCCTCTCGAAGGCACCGAACGCGCCGCGGTGGATCATCACCGGTCGCTGTCGTGAGCCATCCTCGGCGACGTACTCGAGGTCGAACTTCTTGGGCAGCTGGTAATCCACCTGCACGGTGTTGTTCGTGAACTCGCGGCGGTGCGCATCCATGACCTGGAAATCGATCTTTGGTCCGTAAAAGGCGGCGTCACCCGGGCTCACCTTGTAAGGCAGATTCAGACTGTCCAGTGCCTCCTTCAGCATCGCCTCGGCCGTCTCCCACTCCTCATCGGTGCCGGCCCATTTCGTCTTGACGTTGTCCCGCAGAGAGAGGCGGTACCAGTAGTCCTCCACGCCGAGCACGCTCATGAAGTGGTTCGCCAGCTCGATCGCACCCTTGACCTCGCCGACCACCTGGTCAGGAGTGCAGAAGATATGGGCGTCGTTCAGGTTGAACGACCGCACTCGCACCATGCCCATGAGCTCCCCTGATTTTTCGAGCCGGTAGTTCTGGCCGAGCTCCGCGATTCGCAGCGGCAGGTCCCTGTAGCTGTGTAAGTCGTGCTCGTAGACCAGGATGTGGTGAGGACAGTTCATCGGCCTCAGCTCGAGCTCTTCGCCGTCCTCGAACTTCATCGGGGGGTACATGGTTTCGTGGAAGAGGTCCCAATGCCCGCTCTGGCGATAAAGGTCGAGCTTGGCCACGTGCGGCGTGATGACGTGCTTGTAACCCCGCCTCAGCTCCTCGTCCACGATCCACCGTTCGAGCTCGCGCCGGATGGTCGCTCCATCTGGCAGCCAGATCACCTGCCCGACACCCACACGCTCATCCAGGGCGAAGAGCTTCAGCTCTTTGCCTAGCTTCTTGTGGTCGCGCCTGTCGGCCTCCTCGAGGAACTTCAGGTGCTCTTCGAGCTCTTTGGCCGTAGGCCATGCGGTTCCGTAGATGCGAGTCAGCTGCGGCTTCTTCTCGTCGCCACGCCAGTACGCGCCGGCGACCCGCAGCAGCTTGAAGAATTTGAGATCCTTGGTCGAGCGCACATGCGGCCCCCGGCAAAGGTCGACGAAGTCGCCCGTTCGGTAAAGGCTGACTTCATCGCCTTCGACCTTGTCGTTGATGAGCTCGAGCTTGTAGTCCTGGCCCCGCGCGCGGAACTCGTCGAGGGCCTGCTGCCGCGAGACGATCTCCCTGATGAAAGGCCGGTCCTCCTGCGCGAGCCGTCGCATGCGTGACTCGATCGCACCGAGGTCCGACTCCGAGATGGGCTTGCTGAAGGCAAAGTCGTAGTAGAAACCGTCCTGCACCGGCGGCCCGATTCCGTATTTCGCATCCGGATATAGCTCAGTCACAGCTGCGGCGAGCAGGTGCGCTGTCGAGTGCCGCAGGATGTGAAGCGGGTCTTCGCTCGACTCGTGATCGCCGTAGTCGGCCATGAGGCCGTCAGTATATGAAGCCCCGTGAACCCAACTGCGATCGTCGACGCGCTCGGCTACCCCGCGGCCGGGCTCGGCATCCTCATCGAAAGCGCCGGCGTGCCTTTTCCCGGCGAGGCCCTGTTGCTCGCCGCGGCCGCATGGGCGGCGGCTCGAAACCACAGCATCGTGCTCGTCATCCTCTTCGGCTTCCTCGGTTCCGTGGTGGGCGCCGACATCGGCTACTACCTCGGACACCGCGGCGGCAGGCCGTTCGTGGAACGATTCGGGCACCTGTTTCGAATCCGGCCCGAGCACATCGCGCGCGCCGAGCTGTTCTTCGCACGCCATGGCGACAAGGCGGTGCTGGCCGCGCGCTTCATCCTGGGGCTGCGGACCTGGGGGTCGATGCTGGCCGGGATGGCCCACATGCCGTTCTGGCGCTTCCAGCTGTTGAGCGCCCTCGGTGGCCTCGCCTGGGCGACCGCCGTCGGCGTGGCCGGCTACCTCCTCGGCAGCAACCTCGCCCTGATCGCGACGGTCATCCGCGACATCGGGATCGGCGGCCTGGTCGTCGTGGTGCTGCTCGTCGTCATCGCTTTGCTGGCGCGAAGGCGCGCCGCCCGACCGTAGCGAGCGCCACACCCCCCACGACCAGGAGGACTCCCAGTCCGCCGATCACGTGCGCCGTGCCTATGAGGTCTGAGAGCGCGGCCGCTGCGAGCACGGGGATGGCCGTGACCCCGTTGATCACCATGTAGAGGAGCGCGAAGATCCGGCCCCGGATCTCGTCGCTCGTGCTCTCCATCAGATACGTGACGGCCGGGATCATGATCGCCCCGAACTCGATACCGAGCAGGAGGCTGAACACCGCACCGGTGATGCGGGCGTGGACGTGGAGGCTGGGCACCTGCGCCATGGCCTGCGGCACGGCGGCGAGCGCCAGCAAAGTGAGGCCGTTGGCGACCAGAGACCCGATCAGGACGCGAGAGCGCTCCACGTTGCGGAGAAACTGACCCAGGACGACAGCGCTCAGGATGGCTCCTCCAGTGGCGGGCCCGAGGATCACGTAAGAGTCCTGGGGGGCAATCCCGATGACGCGGCTGACGTAAGCGGGCGCCAGCGCGAAGAGCATGAAGAGGACGAGCACCGCGATGCTCACCTGACCGAACGCGAGCAGAAGGCCGCGGGACGCGCGTAGCGCATCGAGCCCCTCTTTGATGTCGGACAGCATCCTGCGGAACCTGCTGCGGCTCTCCGCCACAGGTGGTTCGGTAGTGGCCGGCAACGGCGGGATGTCCGAGGCGAAGATCAGCGCGCCCGCGACGATGAGCAACACGGCCGCCATCCAGTACGGCGTGTAGAGGTCGATGCGCGACAGGATCGGCGCCAGGGCGCCGCCGACCACGAGCGTGAGCACCATCGTCAGGAGTGCCATCGAGTTGGCGGTGATCAGCGCCGAGCGAGGAAGGATGGTCGGAATCACCGCCGCTTCCGCCGGCGCGAACAGCTGCCCGACCGTGGAGAAGACGAGGGTGATCAGGAGCAGGTGCAGGAAGTCGTTCCTCAGCCCGGGGACGAGGGCCGCGAGTGGGATCAGCGCGACCGCTGCGGCCCGACCGAAGTTCGACCACATCATGATCTGCTTGCGGTTCATGCGATCCGCGATGACGCCCGCCGGGGGCGCAAACAGGACCGCCGGCACCGTGTACGTCAGCAGGGTGATCGCGACCGGCGTGCTGCCGCCAGAGATCTTGAAGGCGAGAATGATCAGCGAGAAGAGAAGGAACTTGTCCGCGAGCTGGGCGGCGAGCTGCGCGAACCAGATGTTCCTGAAGGCGGTGAACTTCAGGACCGCCCGAAAGCCGCCTGGTGCCTCGACCGGAAACCGGATCGGTTCTTCCACCGCCGTCAGAGCTTAGCGAGGCGGTTCGGGATTGAAGACTCGGTAGACGGTTTCCCACTCAGCGAGGTTGAGGGTCTGTGGTCGGCGCTCCGGATCGATCCCAGCTTCGCGAAGGCGCGTCCGGGCTTCGGTGCTGCCAGTGCCGCTGATCCGGCCCAACGTTCCGCCCAGCTGCTTCCGGCGACCCTGAAAGACCGCCTCGACGAACCGGAAGAAGGCTTGGAGGTCATCGACCTCAACCGCGGGCCGCTCGCGCACGTCCAGCCGGACCAGGGCCGAGTCCACGCGTGGCGGCGGCGTGAAGGCAGCGGCAGGAATCGTGAACAGCATTCGCGCCTCTGCGAAAACCTGCACGGCTATGGTCGAGAGGCTGGCTCCGCTCGACGCCGTCCAGCGCTCCGCGACCTCCTTCTGCACCACCAGCGACAGCCGTCGCGGTCGCGGCGAGTCGTCGAGGAGCTTGCGAATCAAGGCTCCCGTCAGGTTGTACGGGATGTTGCCAACGACGATCTCGTTTCCATCGGGAAAGGCGGAGCGGATGTTGAACCGCAGGATGTCGGTCCTAACGACCTCGACGTTGTCGTGACCGGCGAGCGACTCTCGCAGAGCTGGAATCAGCCGGCCGTCCAGCTCGACCGCAACCAGCCTGCGCGACCTGAGAGCTAGGGCGACCGTGAGCGTTCCAACGCCGGCACCAACCTCGAGCACCTCGTCGTCGGGTGTGATGCCCGCGGCTTCGGCCACGGCGTCGCGCACCGACGGGTCGGTCAGAAAATTTTGCCCGAGGCGGTGCTTCAGCTCGATCCGATGGCGGCGCAGCAGGCCGTCGAGCTGATGCGAGTCCGCTGGGTCGATCACGTCATCTTCTGGAACAGGGCAAGCGCGTTGGCGCCCTCGATTGCCCCCAGCTCCTCGAGGCCGATCCCGCGCAGCTCGGCGACGAGGGTCGCGGTGTCGAGCAGGAAGGCGGGCCGGTTCGGCACGCCCATCCGCTTGTGCGCGTTGCCATACGGCGAGTCGGTTTCGAGGAGAAGCCGATCGGCGGGGCAGCGGGTGACCACTTCGCGGAGTGCATGCCGGCTGGGCCGGGTGACCAGACCGGCGAACGACAGATAGAAGCCCAGCTCCAGAAACCGTTCGGCCCAGTCCCATTCGAGCGCGAAGTAATGCATGGCTCCGCGCAAGCCTGGATGTGCGGTGATGGCTGCCCAGACTTCGTCGGCAGCGCCGCGATTGTGGATCGACACCGGCAGGTCGAGGTCGACCGCGAGCGCGAACAGCTCGTCAAGGCGAGCCTCCTGGACTTCCCGCGCCGGCCCGTTCGAGTCCACGAAGTCGAGGCCGACCTCGCCGATCGCGACGGCGCGCTCGTCGGTTGCGAGCAGGCGCAACGCAGCGATGTCGGGCGCCGCCGTTTCCGTCGGGTAATGCCCGATGCCGGCGAACACTTCAGGAAATTGATGAGCGAGGGCGAGTGCTAGCCGGCTGTGCTCCACGTCGACGCCCATCGCGATCATGCGCGTGACTCCCGCGCTGACCGCCGCCTCCACCACCTCGCCAGGGTCGCCCAGCTCCTCGAGGTGGAGATGCGTGTCTACGAAGATGGTTCGTTCTCGTCGACCACGTCGTCCAGCCGCTTGAAGAGGGCCTCGGGAGCGGGCAGCACGGTGCCGGCTGCAAGCTTGGAGGGTAGCCAGCGGTCGACGCTTTCGTAAGTACCCGTCAGGACCAGGTGCGTGTCGCCGACATTTTGAGGGGGGGCATCCCCCCTGAGGGCGCCGAGCCTGGCGGAGCCAGTTCTCGTCGCACCCCCCTCGGCGAATTCGCGGACGTGCGGTTGCGGAGCGATGACGTCCTCGTAGCCCAGCATGCGGTGGAGCCGCTGGGAGGAGAACGGGAGGAAAGGCGTCAGCATCGTCTTGAGGTTGTCCACGCACCGGAGCGCCACGTACAGGACTGTGCCGGCTCTCTCGCGATCGGTCTTGATGGTGTGCCATGGCTGTTCGGTACCGAGGTAGACGTTGACCTTCGCGGCCATCGTCATCGCGTATTTGAGAGCCACCTGAAATCGCGCCTGGCCGAGTTGCGATGCGACCTGGCCCAAGGCCTCTTCGATCTCGCGGATGAGCGTCTGGTCAGCCTCGGTCAGCTGCTGCGGCTCCGGCACGCCGCCGAAGTTGCGATGGGCGTTGACGAGCGTGCGGTGGACAAGGTTGCCCCAGGTCGCGACCAGCTCATCGTTGTTACGCCGCACGAACTCCGACCAGGTGAAGTCGCTGTCCTGGTTCTCGGGTCCAGCGATCATCAGGTAGTAGCGCAGAGCGTCCGCGTCGTAGCGCTCGAGCACGTCGCGCACGTAGATGACCTGCCCGCGGCTGGTAGAGAACTTCTTGCCGCCCATGTTCAGGTACTCGCTGGCGACGATCTCGTCCGGCAGCTTCAGGTCGCCGACGCCGATGAGGATGGCCGGCCACAGCACCGTGTGAAACGTGATGTTGTCTTTGCCCATCACGTAGTAGTGCCAGGCGTCATCGTTCTGCCACCAGTCTTTCCACGAGTCCGGCTCGCCGCGCGCCGCCGCCCATTCGATGGAGGCGGACAGATATCCGATGACCGCGTCGAACCAGACATAGATCTTCTTGTGTGGGTTGTCCTCCCAACCTGGAAGCGGCACGGGGACTCCCCAGTCCAGGTCGCGGGTGATCGCCCGTGGCTTGAGGTTGCGGACGAATTCAAGCGAGTACTTGCGTACGTTCGGGCGCCAGTCGTCGTGCTGCTCGATCCATTGCTTGAGCTGGTCGCCGAACTGAGGCAAGTCGAAGAAGAAATGCTCGGTCTCCCGAAACTCGACCGGCGCGTCGCTGCCTCGTTGGTGTGGATCGATCAGGTCGATGGGGTCGAGCTGATTGCCGCAGTTGTCGCACTGGTCGCCGCGCGCGCTGTCGAAGCCGCAGATCGGGCACTTGCCCTCGATGTAGCGGTCCGGAAGGGTGCGGCCGCTCGCCGGATCGAAAGCGCCCATCTGCGTCTTCTTGACCAGGTAGCCCTTCTCGTAGAGCTTGAGGAACAGATCCTGGGTGACGCGATAGTGGTTGGCGGTCGTCGTGCGCGTGAAGATGTCGTAGGTCATCCCCAGCCGGCGAAGGTCCTCGACGATCAAGGCGCTGTTGCGGTCGACGAACTCACGCGGCGGCACGCCCTGCTTGTCGGCCTCGTAAGTGATGGGAGTGCCGTGCTCGTCGGTCCCACTCGCCATCAGCACGCGGGAGCCCCGCAGCCGCTCGAAGCGCGCGAGCACGTCGGCAGGCACGGCAAAGCCGGCCACGTGGCCGATGTGGCGAGGGCCGTTGGCGTAGGGCCAGGCCGGCGCCACCAGGACGGTTCGTCGTTCAGGCTTTGTTTCGGACACCGGAGATGACAAGGGTAAACTCGCCACGCGGCGGGTCGCCCAGCGCGGCCAGCACCTCCGCTGCCAGTCCGCGCAGCACCTGCTCGTGGAGCTTCGTGAGCTCGCGGGCCACCGTCAGATGACGCTCGGGCAAAACCTCGGCGACCAACGCGAGCGATTTGCGCACTCGGTACGGCGACTCAAATGCAACCGCCGGACGCGGGTCGTCGGCAATGCCGGCCAGCAGCCGGCGCATCTCGCCGGGTTTGCGCGGCAGGTAGCCAAGGAAGGTGAAGCCAGGCCCCCCATATCCAGCCACTGACAGCGCCGCTGTGATCGCGCTTGGCCCGGGGATCGGCACCACGGTGTGGCCGCCCGCCCAGGCGGCTTCCACCAGCGCCTGCCCAGGGTCGGACAGCGTGGGCGAGCCCGCGTCGCTCACGAGAGCGACATCGCCTTCATCGAGGGCCGACATCACCCGGGGCAGGCCGCGCCGCTCCACCGGCGCGCGATAGCTGATCAGCGGCTTGCGGATGCCGTGACGCGCGAGCAGGCGCGATGTGATCCGTGTGTCCTCAGCAGCGATCGCGCTGACCTCGCCGAGGACCCTGACCGCCCGCGCGGAAACGTCTTCGAGATTGCCGATCGGCGTGGCCACCACGTAAAGGCGGCTCATTCCGCCTCCAGCCAGTCGCCCACCCGTTCCGAGATCTCTTCCGACGGGCCGACGAATCTCGAGGCCGGCGGAAGGACGTCGAGGAACGCTTTGCCGTAATCGCGGCCGAGGATCCGGTTGTCGAGGATGACGACCGCACCCCGGTCGCTGGATCGGCGGATGAGGCGCCCGAAGCCCTGCTTCAAGCGGAGCGCCGCCTGCGGTAGCGCCAGTTGCGTGAATCCGTCGCGCACCCGCTCCGCACGAGCCGCATAGACGGGATCTGTCGGCACCGGGAACGGCAAGCGGACCATGATCACGCAGCTCAGGCGCTCGCCGGGAACGTCGATCCCCTCCCAGAAGCTGGAGGTGCCCAGCAGGAGCGGCCGTTCCGCCTCCTCGAATGCTTTCAGCAGCGGCCGGCGCTGGCCGTCGATGCCTTGAGCCAGGATGAGCACGTCGTCGAGGTCCACCCTCTGCTTCAGAGCGGCGTGGACGTCCCGTAGCTGGCGGTGAGAGGTGAACAGCACCAGCGTCCTGCCGCCCACCCGGCGCGCGATTGCCGCGACGATCTGCTCGACCCCCAGGTCGAAATCCTCGTGCTCGGGCGCGGGCAGGTCGGTCGGCAGGCAGACGAGAGCCTGATGGAGGAAGTCGAAGGGCGAGGGCAGGATGAGCTCTTCAGCCTGTGGCCCGAGGCCGATGCGGGAGCGGAAGTAGTCGAAGCTCCCGCCCACAGCCAGCGTCGCCGAGGTGAAAACCGTCGACCGGCGCTCCGAGTACACACGCTCGCGCAGCAGTGTGCCGACGTTGATGGGCGCAGCCCTCAGGACGAGGTTTTCGCTGCGGGTGGCGAGGGTGAACCAGTAAACGCGGTTGGGGTCGGGTTCGAGCAGCGCCTCGCCGAGCAGGGTCGCGGCACCATGGAGCCGGCCGCGGATGATCTCCAGCTCGCGCACGCTCTGGTCGGGTTCCGATCCACCCAGCCATTCCCGCGCACCGCCCACCGCGCGCCGCAGCACGGCGTCGAGCGCCGCCAGCGAGGTGGTCGCGTTCTCCCCCTCGAGCCGCACCCTCTCCCAGCCCTCGTCCTCGCGAAGGGGAGGGGTCAGGCGAAGCGACTCCTCGCGCCGTTCCGAATCGTTGAGGCGGCTTGCGACCCAGCTGACCGCCGACGCGAAGAGCTCGCGCACGCGCCCGGCTGCGGCCAACGTCAGCGGCGCGGCCTCGGCGAAGGCTTCGTCGGACGCGCCGAGGTGCGGCTGGCGTCGGAGCTCCGCCAACAAGCCGGGTTGCGCGCCCCCTCCGAGTCGTTCCAGCAATGCCTGGAGTCCGGGTCCGTCAACCTCCTGGCGCAGGCCTCGTGTGGCCGCGTCTTCCAGGTGATGGGCCTCGTCGATGACGAGATGATCGAACTCGGGCAGCAGGCCGCCGCCGATCTCAGCATCGGCCAGGAGCAAGGCGTGGTTGACGACCACGAGGTCGGCGGCCTCGGCCTCGGCGCGGGCCCGGTGCACATAGCAGTCCTCTTTGGTGCAGTGGATGCCCACGCAGTCCATCGGGTCGGACGCGATGCGTGCCCAGAACACTTCCTCGCGGCCGTGGAGCCGGAGCTCGGAACGGTCGCCGCTCTCAGTGCTGTGGAGCCAGACGAGGACCTTGAGCTTGAACCGAAGGTCGTCGGAGTCCTGGCACGGCTCGCCGAGGTAGCGGCGCCACCGCCGCAGCGACACGTAGTTGGAACGGCCCTTGAGGAGGCACGCTTTGAAGTCCCACGGCAGCCACTCGCGCAAGCCCGGCAGGTCCTTGCCCATCAGCTGCTCCTGCAGCGTGTGGGTGTCCGTCGACACGACCACGCGCTCCCCGTGGCGGACGGCGCGGGCGATGGACGGCACGAGATAGGCAAGGCTCTTGCCCGTGCCGGTGCCGGCCTCCACGAGCAGGCTCCCGCCGCGAGCCTGGATCTGTGCGACGGCGAGCAGCATCTGGAGCTGTGGCTCGCGGTGCTCATAGCCGGGGAGCGCGCCGGCCAGCGGGCCCTCGGGGCCGAGCAGAGCCGCGACTAGGTCCGGGTCGTCGGGCGGCAGACCTGACTTCGCCTCATGGTGCGTGTGCACCCCCACGGTGGGAGCCGGCGTCGAGTCGGGATTCGGCGCAGCCAGAGCGTCGGCAAAAAACCGGGCGACCGGCCAGGCATAGGGCGCGACCAGCGCGAGCATCGATTCCTTGAGGTTCTCGTCGAGCGCGGCCGCTTCGTCACGCAGGCGGAGAAGGAGCTGGCGCGTAGCGTCGGCATCGTCCAGCGCGCGATGGGGCCTCGGCTGCGAGAAGCCGAGATCTGTCGCCAGCAGCGGCAGGCTGTGACTGGGAGCGGCGGGCATCAGGATGCGAGCGAGGTCGAGCGTGTCGAGGATCTCGGTGGCCTCGTCCCAATGGCCGGCGGCGGTGAGAAAGTCGATGTCGAGGCGGGCCCCGTGGCCGACCGGCTGGCGGCCGCGCAGGAATTCGCCCAGCTCCGCCAGAGCCTTCTCCTCCGTGCCGGCTCCTCGTAATTCCTCGGCTCTGATTCCCGTCAAGCGAAGGACCGGCTCGGGCACGGATCGGCCAGGGTCGACGAGGCGTTCCATGGACGCGATGACGCCCTCGGGCGTAAAAGCGACCGCGCCGACCTCGATGACTCGGTCACGGGCCGGGTCGAGACCGGTCGTCTCGAGGTCAAGGGCAGCGTATTCCGGCACCGGCGATCTGGATTTTACGAGCGGCGTCCCCTCCGTATCAGGGGCGTTGACGGGTGCGGCGGTTGGTATATTTGCGCGGCGATGCAGACAGGCGCGATCGAGGCCCCGAAGAAGCTAGAGGATCTGCACGTCCGGAGGGACCTGGTCGCGAGCCTCCTCCTGCGGACGTTGGCCTTCGCCGACCAGCTGAGCGGCGCCGCGATCGAGACCAGGCTTGGGCTTCCGTTCGAGACCCTCCAGCCGCTGATCGAGGAATTCCAGAAGAGCCAGCTCATGGACACGATGGGCTTCTCCAACGAGCCCGGCCTCGAAGGCCGTCCGATCCCCGTCCGCATGAGCTACACCGTGTCGAGCGCCGGCCGGCAGCGTGCGGCGGAGATGTCCGCCGTGCAGACCCGCTACCTCGGGCCGTGCCCGATCAACTTCGACGACTACCTCACCCTCATCCGCTCGCAGTCAACGGGCAAGGCCAACGTCACCGATGCCTCGCTGAAGAAGGCGCTCGGCACCCTGGAGCTCGAGCAGCACGTGGTCGACCAGATCGGCGGCGCCATGGTGTCGCGCGCTTCACTCTTCATCTTTGGCGCACCTGGCAACGGCAAGAGCACCATCACGGAGCGCATGGCCCTGCTGATGGGGGCCCCGGTCGAGATCCCGCATGCGGTCGCGGTCGGCGACGAGATCATCCGGGTCATCGACCCTGTCTACCACAAGATCGCCGACGGCCCTCAGCCGATCGACCGGCGGCTGGTCAAAGTGGAGCGGCCCGTGGTCGTTGCCGGCGGCGAGCTCAAGCTCGTGCAGCTGGATCTCACGTACGACTCATCCAACCGCTATTACGAGGCCCCCCTGCAGTGGAAGGCCAACGCCGGTGTCTTCGTCATCGACGACTTCGGCCGCCAGGAAGTACCGCCGATGCGGCTCCTCAACCGGTTCATCGTGCCGATGGAGAAGAAGGTCGACTACCTCGACCTCTCCGCCTCGGGCCGCAAGATCGAGCTGCCGTTCCTGTGCCAGATCGTCTTTTCCACCAACCTCTCGCCCACCGAGCTGGTTGACGAAGCCTTCCTCCGACGCATGGCGTACAAGATCGGCGTGAGCAATCCGTCGCCTGAGGCCTTCGGCCGCATCCTGCGCTACGAGTGCGACCGCCAGGGCGTCTCGTTCGACGAGAAGGCGATCGGTTATCTCCTGAACAACCTCTACGGCAAGAAGCCCCTGCGCGGCTCTCACCCCCGTGCGCTGATCGCCCGGCTGGTCGACCTTGCCAACTACCGGCAGGAGCCGCCGCGGCTCACGCCGCAGACGCTGAAGGAGGCGTTCGACGCTTGCTTCAATCCCGCGCTGGGCAGCCTGACCGAAGAGGACTGGGCCCGACCCGCCATTACCTAGACGAAAGCCGAGTCGAACTTATAGTCCTACCGTGCGGCAGGATAAGGTTCTACGAAGGCAACTGGTCGGGCTTGGCCTCTTTGGCGTGATGCTTTGCGTTTTCGCCTGGGGTCTCATCGCTTCGCTGACCGCGCCGCATCTTCGCGATCGGGTCGATCTCTGGATGTTCGCAGCTGCATAAGCAGTAGGCGTTGTCGCGTGTCTAGTAGTGCTTGGTATCACGCTCAAGTCGATGATCAGCCCCCGGCCCTGAAGTCGGCAGGGCCCGATCAGTCACTCCTCGATCAGCAGTCGCCCCGACTGCTTTAGCTCGACCGGCGCCGTCACTCCCTTCAGTCGCTTTCGCCACGCCGGCAGGTCTCGAAACGCTCCCCGCTGGTGCTCGGGCAGCAGCTCCGCGATCTCGAGCATGATCGCGTCCGATGCCTCCTCCCGAGTGATCTTCGTGCCCTCTGGCCGTTTCGAGAGGACGATGAACGGCTTCCCGAAGGTGACGCTCACGCGTGTGCGCCGTGGCCACCGCGCCCCCTTAGGCAGGCACTCACGCGTGCCGGTCAGCGCGACGGGCACGACCGGGCAGCCGGCCCTCTGTGCGATGAAGCCCGCCCCCGGCTCTGGCTGAGCGAGCACTCCCGACTCCACCCGCGTGCCCTCCGGATACATGATCAGCGCGTGCCCAGACTTCAGGATCTCGAAGGCCGTGCGCAGCGCGGTGCGGTCCGCGGAGTGGCGCACCACCGGGAATGCGTGGTAACTGCGGAACAACCAGGTCACGAATCCGCCCTTGAAGAACTCAGACTTGGCCATGCTCCACGAGTCACTCCGCGGCAGGAACGCCGGGACCATCGGCGGATCGAGTGTCGCCGAATGGTTCGGGCAGACGATCAGGGGACCCGAGCGCGGTACGTTCTCGACGCCGGCGACCGTGAAAAGACCGACCAGGAACGTGCGCGTCAGCGCTCGCATGAGCCAGCGCATGAACGCGTAGATCACCGGCGCCCGCCTCTCTTTTCGACGTGGCTCACGATGAGGTCGACCACCTCATCGACGGTGAGGTTGTCGGTGTCGATCACAAACGCATCGGGCGCCGGCCGCAGAGGCGCCACCGCGCGCTCGGTATCGAGGCGGTCCCGGGTCTCCACCTCTCGACGCATCACCGCGGGATCGACCCGCTCTCCGCGACGCTCGAACTGACCCTCCCTCCGGCGCACCTTCTCGTCCAGGCTCGCGGTCAGGAAGAATTTGGAGTCCGCGTCGGGAAACACGACGGTGCCGATGTCACGGCCGGCCATCACGACCCCATTGCGTCCCAGCTTCCGCTGCTGCGCGACGAGCGCTTCGCGTACTCCCGGGTTGGCGGATACGCGAGGCAGCGCTTCGGCGAAGTCGGCGTCGTAAATCCCGTCGGTCAGCTCGACCCCGTCCGCCCACACGTGGTCGCCCTCCACCGTCAGCTCCACCGAGTGTGCAAGCTTCGCCACCGCGTCGGCGTCGCCAGGGTCGATGCCTCGCTCGGCCGCCAGCCTGGTGATGGCCCGGTACATGAGGCCGCTGTCGATGAAAGGCAGGCTGAGCCGCTCGGCGACGCGCTTGCCGACCGCCGACTTTCCGGTCGCCACGCCTCCGTCGATGGCGATGATCACGGAGGCTCGATCCGAACAGCGCGATATAGGGCTTCGACCTCGGCTTCGCCCAGGACGCGCCAACCGCCGGTCTTCAACCGGCCGAGCTTCAGCGGGCCGAAACCGGTACGCCGCAACGACTGCACCTTATGGCCCACCGCGTGCAGCATCCGGCGCACCTGGCGATGGCGGCCCTCCCGGATCACCACTCGCAGCTCGGTATGGCCCGAACCCAGGGCCGGATCGAAGCCCGCGACCTCCACGTCCGCCGGCGCGGTCTTGCCGTCATCGAGGTCGACGCCCTTCCGTAACGCATCGAGGTCAGCCGCGCTCGGGCTTCCGGCGACGACCGCGACATACTCCTTGGCGACCTTGTAGCGCGGGTGAGTGAGTCGAAATGCCAGCGCTCCGTCGTCCGTGAGCACGAGCAGGCCGCTCGTGTCGGCATCCAGACGGCCGACCGGGAAGAGCCGGTGCCCGGAGAGTCCCTCCTCACCGACCGCATCGAGAACAGTCGTCCGCGAGGCTTCGTCTTTCGCGGTCGTGATCACACCCACCGGCTTGTTGAGCATTAGATAGCGGTGCTTCGTGCGCGGCTTGACGACCCGGCCGTCGACGGTGACAGTGTCATTGTCCGAGTCGACGAGCAATCCCGAAGGCGGTGGGACCTGGCCGTTCACGCGCACCGACCCGGAGGCGATCAGCTCATCTGCGCCCCGCCTGCTGGCGACACCCGACCGTGCCAGGAAGCGGTTCAGCCTTTCCAATCACGCTCAGTCATGGTTCTCATTGCCGAGCGCCGGTTTCGGCAGGTGGTCGAGCGACTCCAGGCCCATCACCTGCAGGAATCGCATCGTCGTGCCGTACAGCTTCGGTTGCCCTGGGCCGCTACCGCGGCCGACCTCGACGATGAGCTCACGCAGCTCGAGGTTGGTGAGGACGCTCTCGCAGTTGACGCCGCGCACCTCTTCGACGCGCGAACGCGGAACCGGCTGCTGGTAGGCGACGATGGCGAGCGTTTCGTAGGCGGCCGCCGAAAGCTTGCCCGAAACCTCGGGCCGCAGCGCCCTGCGCACAGCCGCCGCAAAGGCCGGCCGTGTCGCGAGGTGAAGCTCGTCGTGGTGCCGCATCAGCATCACGCCGCGGCCTTCCAGCGAATCGCGCAGCTCGTCCAGCGCGTGCTCCACGGCCGCTTTGTCGGTGTCAGTCGCCTGTTGCAGCTCACGCAGCGTGAGGGGCCGGTTGGAGCTGAACAGGATGGCTTCGATCGCCGACGCCAGGCTGCTCAAGGGGCGTTGTTGGAATGTTTGGGCTCGATGCGAATCGGCCCGAAGCGTTCCTTCTGGCGCACGCTGATCAACGACCTGCGCAGCAGCTCTAGCACCGCGACGAACGTGACCACCGCTTCCAGTCGGTCCTCGGACTCGAGGATCAGCTCGAGCAGCTCGATCGGCCCTTCGCGAAGCCGTTGCGTGATGAGATCGAGTTTCTCGGCCAACGTCCAGGTGCGGCCCGTGACCACCACCGGCCGCGGCGGGATGCGCGCGAGGACGCTGTTGAAAGCCACGACCAGGAGTCCGATCTCGAGCGGCTGCTCCTGGCCCCCCGCCTCGATTGGGCGTGCGGGTGGAGGAAATGAGAACGTCTCCTGCTCCGCCCGCGCCATCAGGCCCTCGGCCATCTGCTTGTAGACGCGGTACTCCTCGAGCCGCTTGCGGACCTCCTCCTCCCAACCGAGGAGGTCGGTTTCTTCTTCGGTCGGCGGCTCGCCGGGCAGAAGTCGGATCGATTTGAGCAGCAGCAGGCGGGCCGCCATCCAGAGAAACTCGGCCATTTCTTCAAGCAGGGGGGAACTCCCCCCTGCTAGAGCGGCGGCCGGGCCAAGCCCGTCTGCCGCCGCTACCCCTCTGTGTGGATCCGCTACTTCGCGCGCCGCAATCTCCACCAGGTAGGCGTCGGTGATGCGCGCCAGCGAGACTTCGAAGATGTCGACCTCCTCGCGCTCCGCGAGGGCCAGTAGGAGCTCGAGCGGCCCTTCAAAAACGGGTGTCTTAACGTCCAATCTGGCCGCGTTCGCGAGATTACGCGGGCCAGCCACTGGCGGTTCCACGAGGGCTAAGGCTATCTCAGGTCGACCTGGTGGAACCTCTCGACCCTGGCGCTGTAACGCCAGCGGCGGCGCAACCCCGCCGGGCTCGGCGTCTGGCTCGCGTGCGCCAGGCGCGCCTCGATCTTGTCTTCGAGAACATCGCCGACGTCGACCTCGAGGGTCGGCTGCTGGCCGGCGAAGCACCAGGCCTCCTTCGTCTCATGCGCCTCTCCAGCCTTCGGGTATGTGAGCGGGTCGCGGGCACATGGCCACGCGGCGTCAAGGGCGACCCGGCCAACCACGCGGTGATCCGGGTGATATCGATAACCGACGTTGGGATCGAACGTGAGCAAGACGTCGGGCTTGGTGGCGCGGATCTCGCGTACGAACTCCTCGCGGAGCTCCAGGTCCTCGACCAGCTCGGCATCCGGATGGCGCAGGAAGGAGACGCGTTTCACGCCCATCACATACGCGGCGGCCTCCTGCTCGCGCTCGCGAAGCCGCGCCACCTTCGCCCGCGATTTCGAGACATCTCGCGCCCCTTTGTCACCTGAGGTGGCGAGGACGAAGTCGACGATCACGCCGCGAGACGTCATCTTCAAGACCGTGCCGCCGCAGTAGAACTCGATGTCGTCGGGGTGCGCGACGACGCAGAGTGCGCGTTTGATCCGCCGGTCGTCGGGTCCGCTGAAGAGCTTCCGCGCCGCCATCACTTTCGGGTGCGGGCCTCATCGAGCAGCTCGCGTGCTCGCGCGAGCGCCTTGGCGGTGACTCCGCCACTCATCATCCGGGCGAGCTCTGCGGAGCGCTCGTCGTCGGAGTGCAGCTCCCGCACGGAGACGACGTTGCGTCCGTCGGCGCCGGGGGATTTCTCCACGAGAAGATGGTGGTCGGCAAACGACGCGATCTGAGCCAGGTGCGTGACCACGAGCACCTGGCGCTTGGCGCCGAGAGCCTTGAGGCGCAGGCCGACCTGGGTCGCGGCCTCGCCGCCGATGCCGGCATCGACCTCATCGAAGACCAGCGTGGGCATTCGATCGGCGTCGGCGCCGACCGTCTTGATCGCGAGCATCAGTCGCGCCAGCTCACCGCCTGAAGCCACGCGTGCGAGCGGCGCCAGCGGCTCGCCGGGGTTGGCCGAAAACATCATCTCGGCGAGCTCGGCCCCATCGGGACCGATCTCAGCGCGGGGTCGGAGCTCGACCTCGAAGCGCGCACCTTCCAGGCTCAGGCCCTGGAGCTCGGCGGCGACCGCCTTCTGCATGCGGCGCGCGCCTTCTGCACGCGCTTTGGTCAAGCGGCCGGCTGCAGCCTCGAGGTGAGCGCGAGCTTGATCCCGCTCGCGTTCGGCGCCGGCGACCGCGCCGTCCAGATCTTCGGTGGCGCCGACCTGCCGCTTCAGCCGCTCCTCGTCTGCGATGGCGGTTTCCAGGGTGCCGCCGTGCTTGCGCTTGATGGCGTCGAGCACCGCCAGCCGGGTCTCGATCGCCTCCAGGCGTCCCGGGTCGGAGTCGAGGGCCTCCGAGTAGCGGCGGAGCTCCGCCGCGACGTCCGCGACCTCCTCTTCCAAGGCCGCCAGGCGCGCGGCCTGCAGCGCCAGTCTTGGATCGAGGTCCGCGGCGGACCGCACCGCCACCGAAGCGCGCGCCAGACCATCCTCGTGAAGCGCGCTCACCGATTCGTGTCCCAGCTCCGCCAGCCTCGCGGCGTGCCGGACAGCAGCCCGCTCGGCAGAGAGCTCCGCGTCTTCGCCCGGGCGCAGGTTCGCGTTCTTCAGCTCTTCGAGCTGCCAGCGCAGGTATTCCTGCTCTCGCGTGCCGCGCGACCGCATGGTCTCCAGCTCCGACAGCGCGCGCGTCGCGGCGGCCCAGGACGTATGCGCCACCCCGACCGCCAC
>WNFT01002169.1_pt1 | contig 20260 bp, 22 predicted proteins | sample 5400191 | NCBI WGS metagenome assembly WNFT01 (sample SAMN13153359, study PRJNA577476) | soil metagenome | isolation source: 80 cm saprolite under Madrone tree | place: USA:California | collected 2016-06-14 | reverse complement strand
GCGGGCGAGCGGCGGAACAAGCTATGAAAGCCTGCGCGCACGAATCGAGGCCGGCGAATCGACGGCGTTCTTGCTGATGTTCGGCACGGGCTTCGGTCTTGCGCCCGCTTTGCTCGAGCGTGCCGATTTGAGGCTCGCGCCAATCCAGGGTCCGGGCGAATATAATCATCTGTCCGTGCGTGCCGCCGCCGGCATCATCCTCGACCGTTTGCGCGGGCGCCGGCTCTGAAGATGGATAGGACGTGAGGGGTTTGATGAGATTCTTCGCCGACCTGCTGGTCTTCGTCGGGGCAATACTCCTTACCCTGGGGACCGACCTTGTGATAATCGCTGCGGGAGTGCCGGCCGAAGCGGCCATCCGACAGTCAATAATCGCGTCCTTGATTGGGGTCGCATTGTTGACTACTGGGATTCTAAACCATTGCGTCTTTCGCGCGTGAATGAGAGCGAAGAGGCGGCTCAGCTCGTGGCCAAGGGTCGAGAAAAGCCGGGCGACCGTCGACGATAGCGGGCGGGGACGATTACGGGCGGGATGGAGGTGGGGTCAGAGCAATGGTCTTGCAAGAGAAAGAAAGGTTACGCAAAATTCGTCAGCTTAGAACATGGGCCTGGTTCTTTTTCCTGACCTATGTGCCCGCCGTTTGGCTCGTCAAGCACACAACTCATTCCGACACCGCACTGATAGGAATCGTTTTCATCTGGGTAATCGGCTTCGTCGTGGCAGTTTCGCGTACGGCGTTCAGCCGCTGCCCGCGCTGCAACGGTTACTTTCATTCGGCGCGCGGCACTCCTTCGTTCTTCAACTTGCTCGCACGCAAATGCATGCAATGCGGCCTGCCGCTGCGCGCCGACCGTGTGATTTACCAAAGCCCGCAATGAGATAAGGCGGCCGCCCGCGTGAGCGCGCACCTAACGCTCACGAGATTTCGACTTCGATTCCCCCGACGCGTTTCGCCACCTCGTTGTAGACGAAGCAGGCGATAGCGGTGAGAATGAAGCCGCCGAGACTGTAGGCGATCGGCATCAGGATCAGCGCGCCAACCGCTGCCAGGAAACGGCCGCTCGCGAGCCCTCCCAAGAAAAAGAGGACTCCCGCGATCGCGCCCAATGCTGCGTACACCGCGGCCATGGTGGTCGCCGTCTGGATGACGTTGAACGATTTCAATTGTCGCATGGATTCCCCCGCGGACCGGTCTTGCGGGCCAGGGCCCGCGGCCCGTTTCGTGCGCGACTATAACGGCGCCGCATGCCGCTTGCCATAACCTGGCGCGAGGTGCTGTTCTAATGTGCCCGCGAGTTGGCCTGAGTTCAGACAGAGGGTGTCCTAGCTTAATCGAAAAACTTGCAATCAGTGTACGCCGAATCCACCACTGTTCCCCCGGCATTCACGGTAAAAGTCTTTCGACATGTGTGCAGACCCCAGTAGTCGTCGTTCCAGGTCGTAACCCACGTATCGACCTTACCGCCGTCAGGAAATCTCGCTGTGTTGTCGGGCGCGCCCAATGACGCGAGCAATTGAGACTCGGGGCGGCCAATCCAACTATTCATCGCAGATTTCGTGGTGCATGCGTCGAGACAAACCGCAAGCACGAGCGCAGCGGCGTAGCGCAGCTTCATGCTCGCGTTCTAGCAGATAAAAGCGAGAGGCCGAAGCTCTCACCCGGCCTTTTCAAACGCTCGCGTCTTACTTCCGGCGCGCCCTTCGCTCAGAGGCCTTGGGTGCCCTAATTCGGGGCAGATTAGCACAGCACGCGGCGCGAGGGTGGGGTTGAGTCTGGCGAGTCGTTCGGTTAGTTTATTCGGCTCTACCTCGACAAGGATTGTTCCCCATGAATAGCGTGATCCAGAAGATTGAAGAGCGCGCATTGCGTAAGGATCTCCCCGAGTTTCGCGTCGGCGACACGCTCAGGCTCCAGGTAAAGGTCATAGAAGGCGAAAAGGAACGGATTCAGCCGTTCGAAGGTATCGTCATCAGGATCAACCGCGGCGGCAATCGCGCCACCTTCACCGTGCGAAAAGTTTCCTACGGTATCGGCGTCGAGCGCATCTTTCCGCTGCATTCGCCCCGAATCGAGAAGATTCAGGTGCTGAGCCGTGGCAAGGTCCGTCGTGCGCGCCTCTACTACCTGCGCGACCTTTCCGGTAAAGCGGCCCGCGTCGAAACCATAAGTTAGCTTTTGTTCCGGGAAGTGCTCCACGTCGACGGCGTTTCGGGTCTGTTGCCGAATGTCGGAACGACAGTGACGCGAATCGCTTGACCCTTCTCTTTGAAGAGTTACTCGGGCTTTCCGGGGTCGCCCGGCCGGGCGATGCGAACGTCGCCCTCGAGCACCGCACCCTCGCACACCGTCAGGCTCTCGGTCTCTATGTTGGCCGCTACTCGCGCATGCGGTCCCAGGACAATCGACCTCGCTCCGATAATCTCGCCGTGTAAGTCGCCCAGGATGAGCACGCGCGGCGTACGAACGCGGCCCTCGACGGCGCCCTCTTCCGAGATCACCACGAGTTCGCTCGAACTGACTTCGCCGCGAAAGTGACCCTCGATGCGTACCGGTTCCTGGAAAATCAGCCGGCCCGAGACATTGACATTGCGGCTAACCGCGACGCGCGTGCGTTCCTCGACCCACGCTTGTCCGGGCGTATGCGGAAGTGTGGCAGCCGGTGCGCCAAAATCTCCGGCAGACGAGTCGGCGACGGTTGCTCTTCCCCCAGAAGCCGATGTTCTCTCGGTAATTCGCATAGTAGTGGGGTTGGCGCGTGTCACGGCGCCGGAAAGACGTGACAAGCTACCGTGTGGCCGCCGCGCCCTGAGAGCAGAACTGGTTCGGTCGTCTTGCAGATATCTTTCGCATAAGGGCATCGCGGATGGAAGCCGCAACCCGGTGGTGGATTCAGCGCGCTGGGCACCTCGCCCGGCAGCTTGATGCGCTCGGTACGCGTCGCGGCGTCGATTGTCGGAATCGCGGAGAGCAGCGCGCGCGTGTAGGGATGGCGTGGATTAGCATAGATTTCGTTACGGTCCGCAATTTCGACGATCTTGCCGAGATACATAATCGCAACACGCTGGCTGATGTGTTCGACCACGCGCAAGTCGTGCGCGATGAAGAGATAGGTCAGGTGCAATTGCTCCTGCAGATCCTGGAGCAGGTTGATTATCTGTGCCTGGATCGAAACGTCGAGCGCCGAGACCGGCTCGTCGAGCACCAGGAAACGCGGGCCCACTGCGAGCGCCCGCGCAATCCCGATACGCTGGCGCTGCCCACCCGAAAACTCATGCGGATAGCGGTCGAGCGCGTCGGCCCCTATCCCAACCATCTCGAGCAGTTTGACGATCCGTTCCTCCTTCTCCCTGCCGCGTGCGAGACGATGGATCTCAATTCCTTCGCCGACGATTGCGCGCACTCGCATGCGCGGATTAAGCGACGCGTAAGGATCCTGGAAGACGAGTTGCATCTGACGGCGCAGATGACGAAGCTCGCTGCGCGAAAGGGTGGCGAGGTCGCGCCCGTCGAAAAAGACCTGGCCGGCAGTTGGCTCGATGAGCTTGAGGATGAGCCGGCCCAGCGTCGATTTCCCCGAGCCCGACTCGCCCACCAGCCCGAGCGTTTCGCCCTCAATGATTTCGAGGTCGACGCCCTCGACCGCCTTGACGCTAAGCCGCTTGCGCCCGAGCAGATCCTCGGAACCCGCGGGAAATTCCTTGCGGAGCCGGACGCATTTCACTAACACGCCGGACGGCTGCGAGCCTGCGGTTGGCTGCGGCATGGTCGAGCTAGACATGGATGCAGGCGACATGATGACCGGGTACCTTCACCTCGAGCGGCGGTTCCACCCTCGCGCATTCATCCGTTGCGATCGGGCAGCGCGGATGGAATCGGCATCCCGACGGCGGGTTGAGCGCACTCGGAATTGTGCCCGGAATAGCCTGTAAACGGTGCTGATGGCCGCCGTCGAGCCCGGGAATCGACGCGAGCAGCCCCTTGGTATACGGGCACAACGGATTGCGGAATAGCTCCGCCGCGGACGTCTGCTCCATAACCCGCGCAGCGTACAGGATCGTCACGTCATCGGCATACTCGGCGACGATCCCGAGGTCATGCGTCACGAGTATCACCGCCAGTCCCAGCCGCACCTGCAGCTCCCGAATAAGATCGAGAATCTGTGCCTGGATCGTGACGTCGAGCGCGGTGGTCGGTTCGTCGGCGATGAGAAGTTTCGGCCGGCATGCGAGCGCCATCGCGATCATGACCCGCTGGCGCATGCCGCCCGAAAGCTGATGCGGATAGTCCTTGATGCGCCGCTCGGGGTCGGAAATTCCGACCATGCGGAGCGCCTCGATCGTGCGGTCGCGCGTCTCCTGGCGGCCGGTATGCTGATGCAGCTTGATCGCTTCCGCAATCTGGCTGCCAATCGTGAAGACCGGATTCAGCGACGTCATCGGCTCCTGGAAGATCATCGCGATCCTGGCGCCGCGCACCCCGCGCATTTCGGCTTCGCTCAACTTCAGAAGATCGCTACCCTCGAAGATGATCGAACCGCCGGCGATACGCGCGCTCTCGGGCAGCAGCCGCATGATCGAAAGAACGCTCACCGTCTTGCCGGAGCCGGACTCGCCCACCAGCCCCATGAGTTTGCCCGGGAAGGCCGAGAAACTCACGCCGTCGACGGCGCGTACTTCGCCTTGCGGCGTGAAAAACGAAGTCCGCAGGTCCTTTACTTCAAGCAGCGGCTGCACGGTGAATTAAAGTTATCATTCGGTCGCCGCCGCCCGAAAGATAGCTAACCGCGAAACAGCTCCGCGAGCGCACGAGCGAAATTCGACCGGTTTTGGTGAACGCCAGTTCACGGCCAGCCTTGATTGATAGCGTAGCGGGATTACAGTTAGCCGAGGTTTCCGGGATCGAGCCGATCGCGCAGATGATCGCCCAGGAAATTGAACGCCATCACCGCTATCGAAATGAACATGCCCGGGATCAGCACCCACGGATAGTGCTCGATATTTTGCGGATCCATCGCCTGCGACAGCAGATTGCCCCAACTCGCCGCGGGCTCCTGGATTCCCAGTCCGAGCAGCGAGAGCGCGCTTTCACCAAGGATGTAACCTGGGATCGAAAGTGACGCGTTGACTGCGGCGAAGCCAAGCACCGCGGGAATCACATGGCGGAAGAGTACGCGGCGGCGTGAGCCGCCCAGCGCTCGGCCCTCCTCGACGTAGGGCGCCGATCGTAATGATGCCGCCATTCCGCGGATGACCCTCGCAAACCCCGCCCAGCTGATGAAGGCCATAATCGCGACGATCATGAAAAACGTTGCCACCGTGCTCATCCCGGACGGGATTACCGCCGCAAGCGCGAGCAGGAAGTAGAACGCCGGCAACGACATCTCAATCTCGCACCACCGCATAATGAGAGTATCGATCAAACCGCCCATGTAGCCCGAGAACGCGCCGACCGTTATCCCGAGCGAGAAGCTGATCAACACGCCGACCAGGCCGATACACATGCTGACGCGCGCACCGTAAACGATGCGCGAAAACAGATCGCGGCCGAGCTGCTCGCTACCGAGAATGAACCACGGGGCATCCGGCGATTCAGTCGTGAACAAATGGCGGTGGTAGAAGAGGCGCACGTAGGTCTTGCGGCTGCGGTCCTCGACAAAGCGGCGCGCCACCGGGTCATCCATTTTCATAGGATAAGCAAAGAAAAACCCGTGGGCGCGTTCGGACACCGGCGTCAGATGAAGCCGCACAGGAGGACAGTCGGGCAGATCGCGATACTGATACGCCGGATCGTACGGCGCGATGAAGGGGGAGGCCGCAGCAAATAGATAGAAGAGCATCAGGCACATCACCGAGACCCGCACCGTCCACGACGCCCGGCGCCATTCATCTCGTGCGCCGACGGCGAAAGCGCGCGTACGCGCCAACCCACCACGGCGGACAGCGGCGCCTGCCGGTTCGGGGATGAACGGCCGTGGCAATGCGCTCATTGCGAGGCCAGCGACGTGAAATCGACGCGTGGGTCAACCGCAACCAGCGCGATGTCAGCGATCAGATTGCCGGCCAGCAACAGCACCGTGCCCATCAGCACTGAGCCCATCACCAGGGGCACATCGAGCGAGCGCACCGCGTTGAGCAGCAACAGACCCAGCCCCTGCAGGTTCATCACCGCCTCGACCAGGGCGGCGCCGCCGAGCAAGTCGGCAAGCCCGTAACCCGCCATCGTGACGAACGGATTAAGGGCATTGCGCAGGACATGCTTGTAGATAACGAGGCGCTCGGGCAGACCCTTCGCCCGCGCGGTGCGGACGAACTCCGAGTTCTTGATTTCGAGAATCTGCGACCGCATCAGGCGCATCAGCGAGGCCATTCCGGCCAGGCCCAGCACGAATGCGGGCAGTATGAGATGGTTGATACGGTCCGCGACCTTGCTCCAGGCGTCGAGGCTCGCATAATCGGGCGAAAAGCTTCCACCAACAGGAAACCAACCGGTCCAAAGCGCGAAGTCCATCGCGAGAAACGCCAGAAAAAATGCCGGCACCGACATTCCAAGGAACGAAAGGAACGAAAGGACGCGATCGAGTATTGAATTCTGCCGCACCGCGACGATGATCCCGATCGGGATCGCGAGCGCCCATGAAAGTATCATGCTCGCCAGCGACAAAATCACCGTATTGAACGCGCGCGACGCGATAAGCCCGGTCACGTCAACGCGATACGCCAACGAAACGCCGAGGTTCAGGTGCACAACGTCCCACAGCCACCTGAAGTATCGGATCATCAGCGGCTGATCGAGCCCAAACTCCGCCTCCATCTGCTTAAGCACCTGGGGCGTGATCTGCGGATTCATCGCCAGGTTCGACACGAAATTGCCGGGTACCAGCGACATCGCGCAGAAGGAGATGAATGTAATCCCGGCGATGAGCGGGATCATGAGGAGGATTCGCTTGACGAGAAAACGTGTCATGTAACTATGCGGTAACGCGCCGATGTCTTTTTTCAGTCGACATCCAGCTAGCCTGCCGCCAATATCGTCTGTGGCTGTCTAGACCGAATGTCCAGTGAAACGGCTGTATTCATTGTTCGCGAAACTGGATCCATTCCGGTTTGTAGAGTCCCCATACGGTCGGATCGTAATTTTCCAGCGAATCGCGGTAAGCGATGTAGCGAGTCTGCCGAACAGTTTCGATTATCGGCAGTTCGTCGTGCAGAATTTCCTGGATTCGCCAGTAATACGGCGCGCGCTGCTTCGGATCCATCACCATCGTGCCCTGGTCGAGAAGCTTGTCAATCTCGGCTTCCCACGGCGTCGCCGGCTTGGTTTGGCTCGGGTTCCATATATGCAGGTTGCCCGACGAGCGCAGGAAGTTGGCGCCGTTGTTCGGCTCGATTCCGCCAGTGAAACCAATCAGCACGCAATCCCAATCGAAGCTCGAGTCGAGCGCCTTGACCAGTGTGATGAATTCGAGCGGGCGATAGTCTACCCGTATCCCAAGTTTTTCGAGGTCCTGCTTGAAGATTGCGCACATTTCGTCGCGGACGGCCACACTTGTGTTGGTCGTGAGCTTGAAGATTAGCGGATTGCCCTCTGGGTCGCCGCGCACACCGGGCCGGATCATGCGATAGCCGGCCTCGTCGAGAATTCGCGCGGCCAGTTTCAAATCGTAATCGTAGGGCTTGAGATTCGGGTCGTAGAAAATTTTATTGGCCGGAGAGACATCGGAAACGGCCGGCACTCCGAGCCCGCGAAAGCACAGGTTAATCATCCCCTGTTTGTCAACCGCATGCGCCAGCGCCCGCATGAAGTTGATATCCGTGAACCACTTGTATTTCGGATTAACAACGCCTTTCTGAATGAAGTGGCGAGGATTGCGGTTAAAGGCGAAGAACAGTGATCCGGTGTCCACGCCGACACTCTTGATCGTGATATTCAGTTTCGCCGCATTCTCGCGCAGGCTGAAGACCTCTTCGGGGCGCGGATTGTACACGTCGGTCTGCCCGTCCATGAAACGCAAGTACTGCGCATTCGGATCCGGCACAATCAGCAGGACCTGTCCGTGTAGCCGCGGCAACTCGCCGCCGTGCTCGTCGCGCATCCAGTAGTCCGGGTTGCGGGTGAATTTGATCAATTGGCCCGGCACGTAGCGTTCCATCCGATAGGGCCCGAGCGAAATGAGCTTTTGTGGCAGGGTGTCGATTCCCCACGTGCGGTTGAACTGGCCGGAGTCGAGCGCATGTTCGAGCGCGTGGGCTGGGACGATTGGAAAGCCGATCGAGTAAAGCAGCGGCGCGAACGCCCGTGGCATCCTCATCACCACCGTGTATTTGTCGGGAGCCTCGACTTTGATCGGCTTGCCGTCAACCGTGAGCGAAAAACTCTCGCTGTTGGGCACTCGCGGGTCGTATATCGCACGCATCGTGAAGACCACATCGCGTGAAGTGAACGGCACGCCGTCCGACCATTTCACGTCGCGCCGCAGATGAAACGTGATCGTTTTGTCGCCCTCGCTCAGTTCCCAACTCTGCGCGAGGCCTGGCTCGGGAAGCGTTGTTATCGGATTGATCCTGACCAGCCCCTCGAACAGGTCGCCAACTGCCTGATTCGAAGCGCTGTCTGTGACCAGGATAGGATTGAACGTGCCGGGGTCGGTTCCCATGGAGTCATAGAGGGTCTGCGAGACCGCGTGATCGTTCGGCGGGCGGTTAACGCGGCATCCGGACGCGCCCGCGGCTGCGAGTACAACCGACGCAATCACGATGAGCGCGCCGCGAGCCCGCACCATTTCTCACGCTCCCGGCGCGGCCGGCGAAATGTCAAGACGGCTTAAGTCGAGCAACCGCGTCGAAGGTCCCGGCGACAGGACGAACGACGAATCGGGCACGTCGCCATCGACTATCGGACGTTGGTAATGAAATTTGATCGTCGTTCCGGTGTTAGGGAAGTCAGCGTCAACCTCGTATGGAAAGTCGATCACACCGATATTGCGATAGTCGCCGTAACGGACCTCATAGTCTACGGTGCCTTTGGCGGCCCTTTCACGCACCATCGCGAGCTTCCCCCCCCGAAAGCCGAGTTCGTCAACGGCGCCGCCCGGCTCGTGGTACGTGATCAATTGCATATCGCCCTCGGGCGCAGTCAGCGACGGCGAAAACGCGAGCATCGCGCTGTTAGGCGCGAGCGCCATCAGGAGCCGCACGGCCTCTTCAGGTCTCATCGGGATGCGTGCAAAGCGATCGAACGTTTCAGCGGTTGCTGGACCGCGCATCAGCGTATTCTTCGAGGGGTCGAATACTGCGACCTGGCCGCCGTCCGCGGCAACCACGAGAGCTATGCCGAGAGGCGACATCGCCTCGACCCTGATGCTGGCGGGGCGGCGCACCACGAGTTGCTCGCGCGCCTTGAAATGGCCACCGGGCCCGCTGTATTCCATTACGACCGGTGTCTGTAAGGAATTCAGCCGCTGGTCGCGTTCGGCAAGGCCTGACGCGAGCGTGTTCGCTTTGACCTGCGGGTTGTTGACGGCCGGCTGAGAGGAGATAGGGCTGCCCATAACCCACCTTGATCCAAAACTTGATTGGGCAGCGCACCCGTTCTGTTGTGACGCGACGGCGATGAGCAGCGCCGCCATCACGAGCGCCTGCCATTGCCCGCGATGCCTGCGAGAGCAATCGAGCTCAGTGGCTTGCGTGCTGTTCGGCATAGCCCAGGGTCGCGAGCTTCTGTTTGAGCCGCGCGATTTGGCCGGCCTCCTGGGCCTTTACGAGTGCGTCCTCGAATTCATGGCGCGCATCGCGAACTTTGCCGACCTTTTCATAAGCGTCACCCAGATGTTCGGTGATCGTTGGATCGTTGCCGGTCAGATTGACCGCGCGCTCGAGTTCGCTGACCGCCTTCCGGTACTGGCCTCGCTGGTAATAGACCCATCCCAAACTGTCGACGTAAAAACCGTCTTCGGGTTCGATCTTGAGGGCGCGCTTGATCAACTTTTCGGCCTCATCCAGACGCTGGCCCGACTCGGCATAGGTATAACCCAGGTAATTGAGCGCGGGAGCGTTGCTGGGATTGATCACGATCGCCTTGCTCATCTCGGCGGCGCCTAGTTGCTTTTCCTTCGCCTCGTCATAGAGGGCGCCGAGCGTGAAATGGAACTTGTCGTTGCGCGGCTCGAGGCTGACCATTTTTTTCGCAAGCTCGATCGCGCTCGGATAGTCCTTTTTCTCCTGGTAGACCCCGACCAGAAAGCCCATAATCTCGGCGTCGTTGGGCTTCTTGATGAGCGCCTCCTTCAAATTTTCGATCGCGTGGTCGAAATTGCTTTGCTTGTCATAGAGATAGGCGAGTTGCAGGCGCGAATCGGTGTAATGTTCGTCCGTTACGGGAATATTCTGAAACTCCTGAGTCGCCTTGTCATTCTCGTTGAGTTCCATGTAGACCGTGCCGAGGTAGTAATGCACGCGATACTCTTTGGGCTCTGATCCCAACACCAGGTTGAATTCGGTCGCCGCCTGCTCGAAGTCCCCGCGCTCGAAGAAGAGCAGTCCGAGCTTGGTGCGGGTGTCGGCCGGGTTGGTCTCGATCTGTTCCTGGCGTTGAAGCTGCGCCAATGCATGGTCGATCTTGGCGTCACCGCCGTACATTTCGGCGAGCCGCTTGCGGACTATGTCGTTGTTGGGATTGACCTGGAGAATTTTGTGATAGAGAACGCTCGCGTCCTTCGGGCGGCTTTCGAGTTCGCGCAGCACCGCCAGGTCCAGCAGCGCCAGTTCCGACTGCGAATTGAGCTCGAGCGCCTTGTCATAATAATGGTCGGCCGCCGGGTAATTTTTCGCCGCAACCATCACCCGGCCGGCGTAGTAGTAGCCGAGAAACGAAGTGGCATCGAGCGATATCAGCTTCTTGAAGACGTCTTCGGCCTTCGTGTACTCACCCCGCTGGGCGTAAATCGTACCGAGAAAAAGATAGGCCTCCTGGTTTTTCGGCTCGAGCTTCATCACCTCGAGATACTGCTGCTCGGCGGTCGGGTCGTCGCCGAGCGCTGTACTGATACCAGCAACAAGGAGGCGGGCGCGGGCGTAACCCGGGTCGAGCGTGACGGCTTCATTGGCCTGCTCGAGGCCATCTTTCAAGCGGCCGTCCTGGACAAAGAGTGTGGCAAGCTTCAGGTGAAGTGCCGCGTTGCGCGGGTCGTAACGAACGACCTTCTCGAACTCGCCGAGCGCCTCGTGACGGTCACCACCCTCGGTCGCAACGAGTGCCTTGAGGTACGCGCCCATCGCGTATGCCGAGGACGGAATCTCAACCGCCGGCGCTCCACCGAAGCTGGAACTGTTATCGCCGCTTGCCGCAGTGAGCGGTTTGTTGCCCCGCAACCCTGCGCATCCGGCCAGCGCCACAGATGCCACCGCCACAAACGCCCATTGGACGAATAATCTCACTTTGAAACGGGAACCTTGCGATTCAGCGAGCGACACAGCTAACATAGCCCCTTCTGACGGTCGACCAGTTGATGGTGGTGCACGGCTTGCTTGCGCCGGGCGCCGCTCCTCGCCGCATGTAACCAGTGTTGCGCCGCGCGATAGCATCGTGCAATCCCCCAAAGCGGCTTGGCTCTACATTAATTTACACGTTTGAGTTACGTTACGCTGGAACTTGCCGCCGTTATTTTCCAATATGGCTCTCTCGGTTGTTCATGGCATTAGCGTAACGCTGGCGGCGCGACAGCGCAGCGACGCGGAAAGACGAAAAACGCATATTGACCCTCCTCCCCGGAAGCAAAATCGAGCACTCGCACAACTCTGACGCAGGGCCGGCGACGACAGCGTCCGCATCGGTCGCACAATCGGCCAACCGGCTCGGTCTGCTCTCGCTGGTGTGCGTGATGTATCTCGTGGTCAGCGGCGGCGCCTACGGACTGGAAGATGCGGTTAGCCTCGCGGGGCCGCGCCTGACAATTTTGCTTTGCCTGTTGGTGCCGATAACTCTTAGCCTTCCCACCGCGTTGATGGCGGCGGAACTGACCGCGCTGATGCCCGTCGAGGGAGGTTTTTACTTCTGGGTCAAATCGGCCCTGGGACCGTTCGCCGGGTTTGCCGAAGCCTATCTGACGATTCTCTACACGGCCGTCGACACGACAATCTACCCCGTGCTGTTCGTCACCTATCTCTCGTTCGTAATTCCGCTTGGCGTAGCCAATCAAATGATAGTGGCAGTCGCGATAATCTGGCTCTGCGGCTTGCTTAACGTCATGGGCGTCCGTCTGGTCGGCGATACTTCGGTGGTGCTGACGGCGATTCTGATAGCGCCGTTTTTGGCGCTCGTCGTCGCCGGACTTCCGCGGCTAATCCATTGGCAACCACCGATGGGACCAATCATCGGAGGCAACTCTCTCGCCGGACTCGGCGCCGGGCTCAGCGTCGTCATCTGGAATTTCGGCGGATGGGAGAACTTGAGCGTGGTCGCCGCAGAAATCGAGGCTCCCCGACGAAACTACCTGCGGGCCGTAGCCGTCGCGCTGCCGCTCGTTGTGCTCGGCTACCTCCTGCCGCTTGGCGTTTCACTCTCGGGTGCGAAGGCGACCGCGCAATGGCATGCCGGATGGTTTGCGCAGGAGGGCTATCTGCTGGGCGGGCCGCTTTTGGGCGTAGCACTTGCGGTGGGTGGCGCCGTTTCCGCATTTGCAGTTTTCGAAGCGGCGATGCTCTGGGTGTCACGAATCCCGTTCGTGCTTGCGAGCGAACGTTATTTTCCGCGCGGCCTCTCAAAGATTTGGAGTACAAACGCGACGCCAGGACGTTCGATCATCGTGTGCTGCGCAGTCTTTACTGTACTGCTGCCGTTGGGCTTCGTCTCGTTGGTGGTACTCGACGTGTTCTTCTACATGGGTGCGCTGGTCCTCGAGATGGCCGCGCTGATCCGGCTAAGGCGCCATTATCCGCGTCGCGACGGGCTCTTCATGATCCGCGGCGGCCGCCCCGCGCTTATCGCGACGGCGGCCGGTCCGATTGTGACCTGGTTTGCGACGTTCGGCCTTGCCGTCGCCCATGGCGACGGCAAGGCCGACTTCGCAATCGCGATCGCGCTTGCCGCATCCGCCTGGCCGGCGTACGGGCTGCTGCGCTGGCGCTACGGCGGCCCTGACGGGCCGCCGTAGCGCCAGCGCAGCACTGGAACCATCGGTGCCCCGCGCGTCGCGTGCGGCGCCGATGTCGCAGAATTGTCCCGAAAGCGGGCGCGCAAAGCGCGCCCGCTTTCGGGACATCCTGTCTCACGAAGCCACGGCAGCGCCGCGTCAGCAATACTACTAGATTGGGACGTTTCTGGCGTCCTATTTCGGTCCACACCCTCTTGACGTTCTAGAACTCAGTCGAAACTCAGGCTTTTCCCCGAGTTTACTGCTGGCACGTTGCCTGCTCCTTGATGAGCGAGGTGAACGAATGAATTTATTGACGCGGTTATTTATCAAGGTACAGATGGCGCGGAAAGGTCAGACGATGACCGAGTACGCGCTTATTCTGGCGGCGGTCGCAGTCATTGTGTTCGCCGTCTATCAGGTGATGGGCCAACAGATCACGACGCTGGTTAACAAGGTCGACAATGCGTTAGAGGGATCCTGATCCGCGAGGATGGGCAAACGCCAACGCTTTTGACCCGGCATCGGACGGGGACCTCGTTTCCCCGTCCTTTGTCTTTCGACGAATCGCTCGACCAAATCATTTCGGCGGATTGTATACGTGGAAGAACGAAAAAGCCGCTATCACCAGCGCATGTGTGATCTTGCCCGACGCAATTAGCCCCTTCACTTTCGCCAGCGGCACTGTCACGACCTCGGTTTCTTCCGAGCCGTCGACATTCGGATCCGGTTCGCCGATCCGGTGTACGTTGCGCGCCAGGAACGAATAGCAGAAGTTCGGCTGGATCGCGGGATTCGGATGCACCTTGCCGAGCGGAACTATTAACTCCGAATCGTAACCGCATTCCTCGACCATCTCGCGGCGCGCCGCTTTCGCCGGGTTCTGATCCTCCGGGTCCATCATGCCGCCCGGGATCTCGAGCGTAAAATCGCTCACTCCGTGGCGATACTGACGCACCATCACGACCTCGCGCTCGCACGTGAGCGGGATGATATTCACCCAGGGCGGCGCTTCGAGCACATAGAAATCGCGCCTGCCGCGGCGCGGATGGGCCGACTGGCGCCGATGAAGGTCAAAGATTGGCGTGTGGTAAACGCGTTCGCTCGCAAGTGTCCGCCATTTGCGAGCTTTCACGTATCACCTCTTGAAATCTGCTTGCGAGCTTCAAAACAGGCGGCGATATTCGATCGCGGGACATCGATCCATAACCACCGTCATTCCAGCACGTTGCGCATTCTCGGCCGCGCGGTGGTCGATCACTCCAAGCTGGCACCAGAGCACCCGCGCACCCTTCTCTATCGCCTGCTCGGCGATTTCCGCCACGTATTCGGACCGCCTGAAAATATCGACGATTTCGACCGGCTCGGGAATTGAAGCGAGATCGGGATAGCAACGTTCGCCCAGTTCGCGATACAAGGCTTCCGGCTTTAGTTGCGGATTCACCGGGATGACGCGAAACCCCTTTTGCTTGAGCAGCTTCGCGATCATCAGGCTGTCACGCGCCGGATTGTCCGAGCACCCAATCACTGCAACGGTCGCCGGTTTCGATAGAATCGCGCGAATTTCGGTGTCACTCGGATTGATGAAGTCCATCGCGGCAATTTTCCTCGCTACTCCTCGAACAGAAGGTCGATCACTCGCGGCACGAGCCGTTCTATCTCGACGCGGCAGGCGCTGAACACCTCATCGCCTTTCTCGTACGGGTCATCGATATCGCCCGACTCGCCCACGAAGGAGCGCAGCGTATGCACTTCGAGCGCTCTCGCCGGCGGGAATTTCTCGAGCAACTCGCGCGTCTGTTGTTCGGTCATCGCGATTACGAGCTCAGCTTCTTCCAACAGCTCGGGGTGTCGTTTGAGATCGGTCGAGGTCGCCTCGTCGCCGATATGAATTCCAACATCTCGCAACGTCATTCGCGTGTCGAGCGAAATCAGGGCGCCGTCCCGAGCATAAGGTGCTATCCCGGCAGAGCGCACGCGCACGCGCTCGTCGAGACCGCGATTCTTAAGCTCGCGCACCATCAAATGCTCCGCCATCACGCTGCGAGCCGTGTTCGCGGCGCATACAAGCAGGATCGAACGAAAGCGCGGCCCCCCATCGCAGGCCGCGCCGTTACCAGTCTTCATCTTACGCATTACGCACTGCTCACCGCGACGACATCACCTCGGCCATGGTCTCCTTCTTCGTGATGCCCTTGGCCAGTTCCTGCTTGACGCGCGCGCCCAGCTCGGCCGGGTCCCAGAACTTGAGCGGGCCCGTCTGCGTGATCTTCCCGACGCTGTGCCATCCCTGCATCAGCCACAAGGTGCCCAGCCCGACCCGGAAGACCTCGCCATGGACGTCCTTCGAGTCGTCGCTGCCGAGCCAGGCGACCAGAGGCGCCACATGCGCGGGGCTGAACTTGTCGACCTCGCCCGCCTTGGGCGTGGGCATCGTCGCGGCCGTCTGCGGCGTCGCATCGATCGTGAGACGCGTACGCGCGACCGGTGCGATCGCATTGGCGGTAACTCCGTAGCGCTGCATCTCGCGGTCGATAATCACCGCCATCGAGGCGACCGACGCCTTCGCGGTGCCATAATTGCTCTGGCCTGCGTTGCCCAGCAGACCGGAGTCCGAACTCGTATTGATTAGCCGTCCGTTGAGCAGGTTGCCGTTCTTGTGCTGTTCGCGCCAGTACGCGCAGGCATGGCGCGCCACGTTGAACGTGCCCCTGAGATGGACCGCGATAACCGCCTCGAAGTCCTCGTCGCTCATGTTGAAGATCATGCGGTCGCGCAGGATTCCGGCGTTGTTCACGACGATATTGAGCTTGCCGAAATTGTCGAGCGCGCATTCGACGATGCGCTTGGCCGATTTGAAATCGGTCACGCTCTCGAAGTTGGCCACCGCCTCGCCGCCTGCCGATCGTATTTCCTTGACAACGTCTTCGGCCGGCGATCGCGACTGCCCGGTGCCGTCGAAATGTCCCCCGAGGTCGTTGACGACCACCTTGGCGCCCTGTTTTGCCATCAGGAGCACTTCTTCGCGGCCGATTCCGCGTCCGGCGCCGGTGACGACCGCTACTTTGCCTTCTAATAATGCCATCGCGTAATAGTCCCTCTCTGCTTGGCTGTCATTCTACGCGTGCCTCGCGTAGAATCTCGATTCTTTTCTTTCCGTGCCGATCCTCTTAGAAACTTTTATCATGCCCGCCGACGGTATCGCACGCCCCTGAAAGGGCGTCCGGTCGGCTGGTTTTGGATAGACTCGCTATGGCCCCAAAGTCAAGGCAACCTTCGCAGGGGACCCGCCGAGCATCCACGATCGGGCTTGAGGGGGCTTATCCTCACTTCAACCCGGCCTTGCGCAGGTCGGCGGAGAAGCGCACATTCTCCGCGAGGACTTTACCTTTCGGGCCAACCGTCCGACAGACCATTTCCAGAATGAACTGCGGGTTAAGCCTTAGAACTTCCGCCGCCTCTGCCCGCGCAGCATCGTCGTGACCGAGTTCAATATCGGCAATAGCAAGATCAAGGTGGGCCCAATAAATATCGGGATGAACAGCCAGGAGTTGTGATAAATAACGGTCATGGTTGCGCGGATCGAGCCGCATCGCCTTCTCCACCGCCGCCAGGGCTTCCGCCGGCCTCGCGATGTTATGCATTACCTCCGCCAGCCAGACATAGCCACCTGGAGAGTTGGGATTGAGCGCAACCCGCCGCTCGACTTCCACCGCCTCTGCCCGCGCGGCGTCTTCCTGGCCGAGTTCAGTATAGTCCCGAACCAGGAAAACATGGTCCCAAAGATTATTGGTAAGAGCCATGTCGCGCTTGAGCGCAGGAATCGCTTCCGTTGTGATAAATAACGGTCATGGTTGCGCGGATCGAGCCGCATCGCCTTCTCCACCGCCGCCAGGGCTTCCGCCGGCCTCGCGATGTTATGCATTACCTCCGCCAGCCAGACATAGCCACCTGGAGAGTTGGGATTGAGAGCAATGCCCCGTTGGGCTTCGGTGAGTGCTTGATCATACTGCCCTTTATGCACATAGATGGCGGCCAGCAAGCTGTGCGCCGCGGCCAACGACTCATCGAGAGCAATGGCTTGTTGCTCCAGTTGGAAAGCCCGCTCCAGACCGTTGGGGTCCGAACTCAACAAATGAATCCAACCGAAGAAATAGTTTGAACCGAGCGCCGCGTACGCGCCCGCATATTTGGGGTCCAGCTCGATTGCTTTTTCGTACATCTGGCGCGCTTTCGCATTCCCATCCTTTGTGAAGCTCAGAAAGTACTCGAACCCTCGCAGTACGTCGTCATAGGCTTCAAGATTTTCCGTCTCTCTGGGAATCAGGACCCCTCGTTGCGCCAGGGTGAGCTGGAGGTTCAGCGTCGTCACGATCCTGCGCACGATCTCGTCTTGCAGCGCGAAGATGTCCCGCAATGGCCGGTCGTAACGCTCCGCCCACAGTTCTTCGCCGGTGGTCGCATCCGCCAGTTGAACCGTGATCCGTACCTGGTCGCCAGCCTTACGCACACCGCCACCCAATACGTACTTCACGCCTAGTTCCTTGCCCACCTCCTGCAGCCCTACCGCCTTGCCCTTGTAGGTGAAGCTTGAGGTGCGGGCGATGACAAACAGGCCCGGCAGTCTGGAGAGGGCAGTGATGAGGTCATCGGTAATGCCGTCGCTGAAATAGCCCTGCTCGCGATCTCCGCTCATGTTGGTGAGCGGCAATACCGCTATCGAAGGCATGTCAGGCAATGCAGGCGCGAGTTTCTGCGCCGGGGGAATCGACGCGGTGGTAGTGGGCGGGCGCAGCGAAAGCTGCTGGATTAGCACAATCACGGCGACTACGAACGCAATCCCTCCGATCGACCACAGAATCCCTCTCCGCCGATCCTTTCGAAGAGGCGCCTTTGTGGTCGCGATGAGGCTTGTGTCGACGGCGTCCGCAGATGGGCTCGCCTCGGCGACCGCCGAAACGGAGCTCGCCTCGGGTACCGGGGGAGTGTGGCCCTCCTCGCGAATCGGAGCGACGAAGCGGTAGCCCCGGGCGGGCACGGTGATGATGAACCTGGGCGCATCGGCATCATCATTAAGCGCCCCGCGGATCTTGCGCACTGCCGTGTTGATGCTGTTCTCGCTGTCGACGAAGACGCTCTTGCCCCACAGCCGCTCGACGATTTCTTCGCGGGTTACCAGTTCTCCGCGGCGCTCCACCAGAAAATAGAGCAATTCCAGCGGCAGGCGCTGGAGGCGTACGGGCTGTCCGGCTCGGTGAAGCTGGTAACGGTCGAGCTCGAAATCCTCGAAGCGAAAGATTTCCCTGGGCGCCTTGAACTCGTCAGGGCCGCTAGCGGGCTTCATGTTCCTGCCTAACATAGCGTCAACTAACTTCTCAAGGCCTCGGGATCAGGAAGAGTTCATGAGGGTACAGAAAGAGTTCAGGAGATGTTCAGCCCCGTCCATTGTCCTATCGCCAGGCCCCGGCGAAGATACATGCGAACTGGCAAATCAACCGTCCCAGAGCACAAAACGAGAAAACGCAATGAACCCGAAAATGAAGGAGTTCCAGCAATGAAGTTGATGAAACTGCGTCTGGCGACAGGATTTGGGTTGGCACTCTTTATGGCGACTATAATGATCATCGCTGCTGCGCCGATTCAGGCCGCAGTCTGGAATGCCGACGTGGGTGCACAGAGTACTGACGAGGGAAACCAGGCTCTGGCCTTTCTGTCGAGTGAGCTTTGGATTCATGCTGGCGACAGCATCGCCTTTGGATTTCCCACCAATGAGCCCCACACTGTGACTTTCCTAACGGCTGCCCCTGCCCAGATACGACCGGGTCCGCTAGTGGGGTGTCCAGGGACAACACCCGACGGGTCCAGCGTCACCCCGGCTGTATGCGTGAACTCCGGCGTCTTGTTTGGCGGACCTGGCGGACCGACCTATACCGTGACTTTCCCGATCCCCGGCAACTTCAAGCTAGTATGCCTGGTTCATATAAGGATGACAGGAGCGGTTCATGTTCTCAGCCTGTCTGAGACTCTTCCTCATGATCAGGCTTTCTACGACCGTGAGACGCAGAATGAGCGGGCCGAGATGCTGTCTGACGACTCCCGCCTATCGGGCAGGGGAATCGCCATAGCGCAGCGAAGTTCCGGGAACGAAGTGACCGCCGGCATCGCGGAGGTCGTGACAACGACCGGAGGGGGATCCAGCACCGCGACAGTGATGCGCTTCTTGCGGGGATCGATCTCCGTCCATGTCGGGGACACGGTTGAGTGGACGAATCTGGGCCCGACGGTGTTTCATACCGTCACGTTCGGGATGGAGCCTGCGAACCTCGTGCCCCCGTCGGCCGGAGTGACTGTGGACTCAGATGGGGCCAGGCATGGGGTAATAGGTTCGCCCACGGACAACGTGAACTCAGGGTTTCTTGGCGTGGCGACCCAAGACAGGGTCGGGCTCGCGCAGTCGCCTCTGGACGTGACCCGATTCCGAGTGACTTTCACCGCTCCGGGTGTCTTCAATTACATCTGTGGTCTGCATGATAATCTGGGGATGGTGGGAACGGTCGTTGTGCATTAGACCACTGCGGCACATGCTCCATAAGCTTGGGGGGCTATCCAATGAAACTGGGATTCTTTTGCGCATGCTCCGTTATCCTCTCCCTTTTGCTTGGGACGAATGACCGCGCGGCGGCCCAAGGACCGAAAGACAACGCCACGGCATACCGGGGAGGATTGGTGACCCCGCCCCTGGCGAAGCCGAGATTTACTCTGAGCACCACATCCGGCGATGCGTTTGATTTCCGATTGAAGACCGACGGATACGTCACGCTCCTCTTTTTCGGATACACCACCTGCCCAGATGTGTGCCCACTCCACATGTCGAATATAGATACAGCCCTTGGGAAGATGCCTTCGAGTTTGGCGGATCAAGTCAAATTAGTTTTTGTCACGACTGATCCCGCACGTGACAATGCGAGAGTACTGCGCTCGTGGCTCGACCATTTTGATAAGCGCTTTGTAGGCCTCACAGGAACCGAGGCCGCTATCGAGGCTGCCCAGTTAGCCGCCGGGCTCCCTCTCGCCAAAAAGACTGCGCTCGCCAACGGAGACTATGGCATCGCTCATTCGTCATTCGTGCTGG
>WNFT01001777.1_pt1 | contig 20261 bp, 32 predicted proteins | sample 5400191 | NCBI WGS metagenome assembly WNFT01 (sample SAMN13153359, study PRJNA577476) | soil metagenome | isolation source: 80 cm saprolite under Madrone tree | place: USA:California | collected 2016-06-14 | reverse complement strand
TAGTTCTGGAACACCATGGCGGTGTCGCGCTCTTTGGGCGGCAGGTTGTTGACGACACGATCGGAAATGCGGATTTCGCCGCCGCTGATGTGCTCCAGACCGGCAATCATGCGCAGCAGCGTGGACTTGCCGCAGCCGGACGGGCCGACCAGAACGACGAATTCGCCGTCGGCGATCTCGACGTCGACGCCGTGGATCACATAGACGGATCCGAACGCCTTGCGGACGCCGCGGATCGCCACTGACGCCATCATTTCCTCCCCAAGCTGCCACGGCCAGGAGCTGTAGCCCGGATTGAGCGCAAGCGAAATCCGGGACCGCCCTATCATGCGGCACTCCAGTCCCCGGGTTTCGCTGCCGCTCAACCCGGGCTACAGCCCGCTACAGCCCGCTAAAGCCGCCACACGGTTGCATTAAGTTCTGCATTTCGGCGTCCCGGAACGTGACGCAACGACGCGCCGCCCGCGCCTCCAAGGCGTTAGGGATCGCCCGGCCCGAAGGGCGCTTCCTTCCCGGGCGGCACGCCTTCCTCCGCCATGGCGAGCAGCATCGCGATGGTCACGTAGGTGCCGGTCACCGCCGTCAAGTCGACCACCTGCTGCTCGCCGAGGAGCGTCTTAGCGCGCGCAAATGTTTCGTCTGAGACCGCGTGCTTTGTCGAGAGCTCCATGACGAAATCATAGACCGCGGCCTCGTCCGGCTGCATGCCTGCGGGCCGCTTGTTGGCTTTGAGATCGGCGATGATCGTCGGCGACAGGCCAGCTTTCAGTGCGAGCGGGCCGTGCGCATACCATTCGACCTGTGACCGCCACAACCGCCCGGTGATCAGGATAGCAAACTCGTTGAGCCGCAGCGGCACCGAGGAATGCCAGCGCAGATAGTCCAGGAGATCGAACATGCGCTGCCCGAACACCGGACTGCGCAGCATCGGATTGTAGGGACCCGCGATGCCGACGCTCGAAATCTTCATGATGGCTTCGCCGAGCGGGCGCTGCTCGTCCGTCAACTGCGTCATCGTCAATTGCGGAAACCGCGGCTCCTTGCCGGACGCCGATGTCGATGAACCATGGCCTGCGAAGAATCCGAGACCGGCCGACAGCAGTGCTACGATAGCACCTCCCAGTTTGCGCATTCTTGTCATCGAGCGCCTTCCCTTGTGCTGATTTCTAGCCTAATGTTCCCGCTCGGGTACTTTTTGACCCGATACCGGTTCTCACCCGCCGAATGTTCCCCGCCGGGAACATTCCCTTAACTTTCGATCGGTTACAACGATTAAGAGGCGCAAAAAAAGCTGGGACAAGCCCGGCGATGGGGGGTTGGCGGCCACGGGCTTGCCCCCTTACGAAGTATTCCAGATCGAGCACATGGTTGTGACACATGCAAAGCGACGAAAACTCGATTGAGCAGCGAGCCTCGGGGACGGCGTCGGCGTTTGGATCAATGATCCGAGGCCGCCGAAAGGCCCTGAAGATGCGTCAGGATCAGCTCGCTCTCGCGACGGGCGTCGGCCGCAGGTTCCTGATCGAGCTCGAGGCCGGCAAGCCGTCCTGTCAACTCGGGCGAAGCCTCCTCGTGGCCGAAGCCCTGGGGTTCACGGCAGCCGACCTGCTGGCCTGCCGCGACTCGTCCGCAGCAGCCGCGGCGCCGGAGTTGCCTGATCTTCCCGAAGCCATGGAGGAAGCGGATGGCCGGTCTGCCGGTATATTTTGAGCAGCGGCTCGTCGGCGTCATCGATGTCGACAAGAGCGGGCCGGGCTTCACCTATGACGGAGGCTGGATCAGGTTGCGCGGCGCGTTTCCGATTTCGACGACGATGCCGCTCGCGCCCGATCGCGTCGGGCCCGACATCTTCCTGCCCTGGGCCGCAAACCTCCTGCCGGAGAACGAGCAGCTGCGAACGCTCGGGCAACTTCTCGGGATGGCGCGCAGCGATGTTATCGGTCTCTTGTCGGCCATCGGCGGCGATACGGCGGGCGCGCTGTCGATAGGGCAACCGGGAAGAACCTCCTCGGTTCAGTGGCGGCCGGTCGCAACGCCTGGTGAACTCGAAGCCATTTTGGACGATCTGCCGAACAAGCCGTTCCTCGTCGGCGAGGCGGGGGTATCGATGTCGCTCGCGGGCGCTCAGTCAAAGCTCGCGGTGGCGGTCGACGAGAAGGGGCAGATCTGCATTCCGATGAACGGCTCTCCCTCGACGCACATCCTCAAGCCGGACTCGCCGCGTCTGCCTGGAGGCGTGCAGAACGAGGCCTTCTGCCTGACATTGGCGCGCCGGATGAAAATTCCGACGCCGGAGGTCACCACGGGCGCGGCGGGCAAACGAACCTTCTTGCTGGCGAAGCGATACGACCGGACCGATGTGGACGGCCGCTGGCGTCGTTTGCATCAGGAGGATTATTGCCAGGCGCTCGGGATTCCGCCATCCGCTAAATATGAGGCCAACCAAACCGGCATCCGCGGGCCGACGCTGAAAGACATGTTTGAGGTAACCCGGCGGCGCCTGCCCGCGCCCGAAATTATCCGGCTGCTCGACCTCGTTGTTCTCAATGTTCTATGCTGCAACACCGATGCCCATGCCAAGAACTACTCGATTCTGATCCGGGGCAACGGCGCCTCCCTTGCACCGATATACGACATCATGTGCGGCGAAGTGTGGGTCAACGTCACCAAGAACCTCGCTCAGACGGTCGCCGGCAAAAGCCGAGGCGATGACCTTAGCGGAAGGGACTGGCAGCGCTTTGCCCGCGAGTGCGGCCTCAATCCGCGACAGGTGGCCGATCGCGTCGGGGCATTGGCAAAATTTGCCGTCGCAGAAGCCGAGGCGGCCGCGTCCGAGGTCGCCGCAATGCCGGCCGGCTCTCACGAGCTGTTGGGACCAACGCGGCAGGCCATCGAACGGCGAGCATGCTCTCTGCTCGCCCAACTGGAAGAGCCGGGGAATGAGGCGACGATAAAAACCGCTCACCCGAATCCCCGGCCCACGACCCCCACCCTACCCTCCCCCGCATGCGGGGGAGGGTAGGGTGGGGGTCGCGCAACCGGGTTCTATGATGCTGGGCGCCGGCTAAATCGGCGCAGGGGACACCGCGGCGATCGCGCTATGATGTTTGGCAGCGGGATTAACCAAGATTAACCCCCGACGGAAAAGCACTTTACATTCTGGACGGTATCGCAATAATTCTTGTTGGGGAAGGAGCATCCTTAACAGGGTCATTTGACCCTGAAAGTTGCGATGTGACGGTTGATTTCGCGCTGCCGAGGGTAAGGGGTTACAATTTCCGGGCGCAGGTCAGCGCGATATTTTGCGCTGGTTTGGCGCCTATCATAGCCATTGCGGCTGCACTGCGTTCCCCGACAGAGGACATGGTCGCAATCGCGGACGCGCTTAGCCGGGTACCTCCCACGTCAACAACGTCCTCGGACCTTATTGCGTCACCATCCGAGACCTCCGACCGCAGGACAAGCCCAGCCACGCCCCTCATCTTCAGCGCGCAGGCGCGGGCGTCGGCGTTGCTACCCCTCCCTCGCCCTCGCCACGAGTGGGCAAGAGTAAGGGAGGGGCCAGCATCTCGGGAGATGCGGCCATCTACAGCGGCAGCCATACGATCTCCTGACCTGATCTGGATTTGGTGTGGATTTGAGCCTGTTGCGGAACAACGGTAGATCTAAGGAAAAACGAATCATTCACGACACAGCATTTGCGGCGCTGGACCCCAGACAATTTGCTCGGCGATTTCGCGGCGGGACGGCGAGGCAAGAAGAGAGGCGGGAGGAGGCTAGAAATTGCGGCCTACCAAGTCGAAGGAGCGATCCACATGGCTGATGTGATATTTCCAAAGCGGGCGCCGACGCCGCGCGAACTCGACGCGCGCCCGATCCCGAGCGACTATCGTCCCAGAAGGGTACGTCTCCTCGACGGAAGCAGCACCCAGAGCGAAGGTTACGATGGCGATGAACTGACTGACCAAAATTATTCGGAAGCTTCGCTGGAGATCTCAGGCCGGGTCAATTTGCCCAAGCTTGAGGAATTTGGCCACGATCGCTTGAATGAAATCGCGACGCTCGTGCGCACCCTCACTTACGGCGAAATGATGGAGCTTGCTCACGCGATATGGAAAATCCGGCCGGAAGGGGCGGAGGTCGATCAGTACAGCCTGCCTATGATGCTGCACCTCTGGTCGACATCGTCCGAACAGTAAAGCCGACTGCGCCCCACCCTACGCTCCCTGCAAGCGGGGGAGCGTAGGGTGGGGGCACTGATTTGGATCAACTCAGCCTCTTGAGCCGGTGCCGCGAAAGGCGAACGATAACTTCGTCCATGGCGTGGGGGAACGCATTCACGATGCGGTCGACGAACCCCTGCTCCAGCTCGCCGGCGTCGCGGTGGCGCAACTTCATGCTCATGAACATAAGGACGCACTCGACAAAGACGGGCTGGCCGGTCGCTCGCGCATGCCAAATTGCCTCGTCGGCATAACGTTGTCCGCGCGCGTAGTCGGCGGCCGGATCGCCGCATGGCTTGACCGCCCAAAAATCGATCCACGTCACGGCCGCTCGGTTCTCGTTGCGGAATGCCACGGCGCAGAATGTCGGAAATCTTCCGGCGTGATCGACAATGAACGCGGCGCTTCCAGTGGCCATGGCAGGTCTAGCCAAAATTTTCGCTGATTTCGGCAACACGCCGCGCCCCCGCGAGGTTTCCGGAGAATAATCTGTTTATCCCGGTTCGCTGCGGCGAACAATCGATGTCACAACGCGAGATCGAGTTCTCCACAAGCGAAATGAGGTTTGCGCGGCCTGCGAGGCCGATAACGCAAGGCGGCCGAAGATTGCGACCCCTCAGTGGCGCCATTTCAAGCGGCGCTGAGAGCCCATAGGAAGAAAAGCGTTATTTTGTTGCAACGAGAGAGATATGATACAATAAACTTTGCTGCCGCAACGCAGCGAAAAGTTAATGTCGTCAATGAAGTCCTGGTCCAATGTTCGGTAGCACTTTGCTCACTTGCCCGTATTGCGGCAATGAGCTCCGTTTCTTCGAGTCCTTTCCGGGCCAAAGCGGTCTGCCGGAAGTGGACGTATTTACGTGCGATGACTGCGAAAAGATGATTCTGCGAGACCGCGTACCTTCGTCGGCCGCGTCCGGTGGCAAACGGTCGTCGTGAGGGTTACGGATTCGCCGGCGCAACGCCAGCAATGAATTAAGCGCAAAGCCGTCGCGCTCGGCTCAAGGGTCTGGGTCTGCGCGACCTCCGCTGCAACAAGAAAGGCTCTGGGCAACGGCGTCGGCGCTCTAGTTAGACGCGCACCGATTGGATCGAATTGGGTCGAAATACTCAAAGTCGTTGCCAAAGTGTTCTCAGTCTGAAATACCTAAGTGCTTGATCTTGTTGATAGGGAAGGGTGGCCGAGTGGTTTAAGGCACCGGTCTTGAAAACCGGCAGGGGGTTACGCTCCCTCGTGGGTTCGAATCCCACCCCTTCCGCCAACAGGGCATACGCGTGGGCCCGACACCATCCGATAAAATCCGATAATTCAGTAACTTCTTCACATCGCTCCTCTGTACATGTCCGACAGTGTCCGTTGGCATCCGGGGGTAGTTCGGGGGTAACTTCGAGGGTTCCAGCGGACAACTTCGGGGGCACTCATGGCAAAGCTGACGGCAAAGCAGGTCGAGAACGCGGGCGCCGGCATGCATGCCGATGGCGACGGCCTCTACCTCCAGGTAGGATCTGGCGGCGCCCGGTCGTGGGTCTACCGTTTCATGCTGAACGGCAAGGAGCGCTATCTTGGCCTTGGGTCTGGCCTCAGATGTGCCGCTCAAACGCGCCCGTGAACTCGCCGGCGAGGCCCGGGGGTTGCGCGCCGAGGGGGTAGACCCGATCGAGCATCGGCGCGAACAGCGGAACGCTGCGCGTGCCAAGACCGCCAAGGCCGTCACCTTCAAGGAGGCAGCCGAGCAATTCATCACCAGCCACGAAGCCGGGTGGAAAAATCCAAAGCATAGACAGCAGTGGAAAAATACGCTCGCCACCTACGTGTATCCGGTGTTCGGCCATCTGCCGGTCGCTGAGATCGACACCGCGCTCGTCATGAAGGTGCTAGCGTCGATCTGGGCCACCAAGCCCGAGACGGCGTCACGAGTGCGCGGCCGTATCGAAGTCATTCTCGATGCTGCCAAGACGCAAGGCCAGCGTAGCGGTGAGAATCCAGCACGCTGGAAAGGGCACGTCGCCAATCTCTTGTCGGCTAAGCGCAAGGTGCGCCGAGTCCGGCATCATCCTGCACTGCCCTACGCTGCGATTCCGGCCTTCATGGGAGCGCTGCGGGCGCGTCCGAGCCTGAAGCGCACGAGCGCTGGAATTCTGCATCCTGACGGCCGCCAGGAGCACGGAGGCCATCAAGGCGAACTGGCCCGAGATCGACCTTCAGGCGGCCGTTTGGGAGATTCCGGCCGAGCGTATGAAGCGCGAGCGTCCCCACCGTGTGCCCCTGGTTGGTCGGGCCGCAGAGATCCTGAAAGCATTTTCCGACAAGACGGCGTGGGTCTTTCCAGGCGTCGGCAAGCGCGAAGGCAAGCCGATGTCCGAGGCGACGCTTGAGAAAATGCTGACCTTGATGGGCGACTGGCGAGACAAGACCGGGGAAACCATCACCGTTCATGGCTTCCGGTCAACTTTTAAGGATTGGGCCGCCGAGTGCACGTCGTTTCCGTGGGAGCTTTCCGAGGTGGCACTAAGCCACGCGGTCGGCGATGAGACTTATGAAGCCTACCAGCGTGGCGACCTATTCGAGAAGCGCAGGCGGCTCATGGAGGCGTGGTCGAGATATTGCACCTCTCTACCAAAGGCCGCGGTCGGGGCCAACAACGTTGTGACGATGCATGCCCCTGGTGGCCTGTGAAAAAGTCGCCAACCGCCAGCAAATTGCGCAAGCCGATTGACGCCGTTTTCGAGACGAGTCTTGCTCCCCAGACGCCGCTTGTGTGGAAGGTAGACACCTTCGAGGAGTACCAATCGCCTCTTCGAATCGAGGAACGATCACGGATCCGTGCCGAGATATTCGAAGAAATCGAAGAGCTGTTTCGTTCCCACGGAATAGCTCGGACCGGCGACGATGGCGCTGACTTGCGAAATCTCGCGTTCCAGATCGCGATTCCGCAGTTTCCCGGTCTACTGGATGATCCGTGCCTGCTTGAAGCTCTTTTTCCCCTCTATCGTCTTCAGTCTGCGGTATCCCGATGTGCGCCAAGCCCCTATAGACAAGCAAGCGGATGGCTCGCGAGCGTGGGATACTGTGCGCGGCGGCCCAGAGTTCGATGCCTTCAAGCATCTCTACGGGGAAGCCATCGAAGATTGGGCCGTCGAGCAGTCGCCGAAATTGACGTTGTCGAAAGCAGTTCGTTATCTGGCGCAGCGTGGTCTAGCAGCCGCTCGGGTCGACAACCAAGTCGCAGCGAATCGCGCCGCCGGGACGAAGCGGAAGGGGAAGTGATTCATCAAATAAGTCGTGGGGGGGATGAGCGATGATTGCAAAGATCGTGACGCCGATTGTTCACTTCGCATTTGCCATAATCAGCAGGCCGTCGCTGTGTTTTCTCAGCTTGATCGGTTCTGTCATCGCAGTCGGCGCGTTGGTGTCGGCATGGCAGGCGTGGCAGGCTCATTCATATTGGGTTGAGCAGGACAACATTGTTTATGACAATTGCCTCGTAGCAAATGGGAACGTGCCTGCCTGCGAGGCGCTGCTGCGGATTCGCGCTCGCGCTCGTGCAGCAAAGTGATGGCGACTGCAGGGGCGAAGCGCGGACGGTCCAAATGACCGCGCCACAGTGACTCATCGAGTCGGCGCCGGCCGGATGCCGGGATGGAGGAAACAGCACCACGATGACCAAAGAAGAATTGATCGAGGCTGCCTGCGAAATCATCGGTGTCGACGTGAAGGACTTATCTGTCGATCAGAACCAAAAATTGATGACGATCACGCAACGTTTGACCGACTTGGGCCTCAAAGAGAGCAGGTCGTTCGGCAATTTGTGCGCCATCCGAGCGATCATAGATGCCGCGGTCACTCCTGATGGGGCCACGGACGATTTAGTGACCGTGCGGCTGACCAAAGAACAGTGCGCATTTTTGCTTGCGTTGGTCGATCGAGAAATTCGTGAACACGCTTGATCCCAATCGATAGCTCGTCTCACTTGGGTAAACCCGAATGAGACGATGACGTGTACATCGATTATTGGGGAAACAGCGTCTCAATAGAGTTGAAAATCGTATTTCAAGACACACTTGCCTCGTGATCTAGAACCAAATGAGACAAGGCCGGGGGACATGGCCATTATTGGTTACGCGCGGGTCAGCACGACCGATCAGGATCTCTCAATCCAGGAAGCCGCCTTGCGAGCGGCTGGCTGTGAGGTGGTCCGTGCTGAGAAGCGGAGCGGCACGACCACTCGGGGGCGGGACGAACTGCGCACCGTGCTCGAATTCCTCCGGCCGGGCGACATGCTGATGGTCACCCGTATCGATCGCCTCGCCCGAAGCATCGCCGACCTGCAGGACATCGTCCGCCAGGTGCGCACCCGGGGCGCGTCGCTAAAGGCAACGGAGCAGCCGATCGATACCGGGACGGCCGCCGGCAAGTGCTTCCTCGATATGCTCGGTGTGTTCGCCGAGTTCGAAACGAATCTGCGGAAAGAACGGCAGCTTGAGGGGATCGCCAAGGCGAAGGCTGCGGGCGTGTACAAGGGTCGGCGCGTGTCGATTGACGCGGCTACGGTGCGCGAGATGAAGGCGCAGGTCTTGGGGCCACGGCGATCGCCAAGGCGCTGAGTATTGGCCGGGCATCAGTATATCGGGCTCTAAACAACGGTTAGCATCTTCCCGACAAGCCGCATGTGACTGACAGTCCTGCGGGCAGGAAATCGACGGACCCCATGCAAGACTACCCGCACCTCGTGCGCGAGCCTGTCCTAACTTGGGCGCAGCGTTTCATCGCGTTCTCAGAGGGTGTTTTTTGGCTTTGTGAGAATTGCTGCGGTAGAAGGGCCCCTTGGGCCCACGATCCAAATTTTCGATGATGATGTCGTTGCATTCTCCCGTCTGATTGACCTGACGCTGCTGCTGATCTCTACAACCTTTCCGTACCTGTGCCACTGCCGGCTCGGTGGCGCCGAGGCTTACCATGCTGATGGCAGCTGCCATACCAATGAATGCAACTCCGATATTGCGCAAAGTCTCCTCCTGGACGTTCACAGGTTAAGTGTCCGATCACATAGGAGCGCTCTCGCGCCCTTGCCAGGGGGCGAGCCAGGGACGGTCACGCCCGGCCCCCCATTGCCCGACATAAGGCCCGAACGATTTGCGCCCGCCCTTGGCCTCGCCGGCCGCTGTCTGGTGACGGCTGACCGAGCCATCGCCAAAGCGCTCGGCATCGGCCGGGCGAGCGTCTATCGGGTTTTGTAGACTCTGTTCCGCTACGGGATATTCCATCCTTGATGGGTCGCAGCCGGTTGCCGCGAAATAGCGGAGGTTACGGCGTCCTGGTGGTTCTCATGCCGCCCGGGAAGAATCCTGTGTGCATCGCGCAGACCATTTTCATGATCTGGGCGACGTTGAAGGTCTTCGGACCACCCCAATGGCGGCGCATGTTTTCGCGGGTGCGCTGGTCTGGGGGAAGGTTCGCCAACCACGCCTTATCGTCTTGGGAGAACATGAAGTTATCCGGATCAGTGGTGTGCTCTATCTTGGCAATCATGTGTGCCAACTCGTGAACACAGGTGTTGCCGACGAAGCGTGCAAATTCCGGTTCCCCGTTTTCGAACACCTGGTCCAGTTGCGAACCGTGATCGATGTCGGACGGGTCTTTCGCACTCAGAGTGGGATCGCCACACACCCGCAAACTTTCGTGAGCGCCAACACGGATCTCGCCTCCCCCTTCGTTTCCGAAGATCAGGATGCCGGCGCAAGGGCGCATCTCCCGGCCTCCGGTGTCGAAATGCAGATTCAAGTCCCCCCGCCCTGTTGCGATACCGCGCCCCAGATGGATTTGCAGCTTCCGGCCCGCCCGTGCTGCGATGGGAGCGAACGCCTCACGAATGGTCTGCACCATGACGTCAGCCCGCCGCACCAGCCATCCGTCCTCCAGTTCGATGATGAGCGTGGGTGAAATCTGAAGGTGGATTTCGACAGACCGATCCTCCTCACTCTCGTTGGCCGTGGAAAACGGATGCGATTTGCCGATGAAGTCGACTTGTATGCGGCTGCGATCGATGCCCGCCCGCGTGAGAAGGGCCGCGACGGCTTCTGCCCGCTGGCGGGACAGTTTCAAGTCGAAACTGTCTGGGCCGGAACGGCTGGCGCGTCCGACAAGCCCCACCTTGTGTTCCCCATTGGCCTCTAGAATGGTCAAGATGCCCTGGTTCAGAAATCTTTCGTGCGCGGGTTTCAGCTTGGAGCTGCCGATGTCGAAATTGAACAGCAGAAATTCGGTTGGACAGTCTTGGCCGTCTGGGTTGAGCGGCCGGAATTTACCGTCGGACATGGATGTTCTCCAAAGTTCCGGGCTTTCGCGCGGCTTGTCCAGTGGGCAGAAATGGCGAGACACGGACGGCTGCTTTGAATAGGTAGTGCCGGCAGCCAGCAAAAGGTTCGATCTGACAGTCAGCGTAGCTGCGCCCGGGGGGGCCACTCAGTGGGCTTGCTACGCTGCCTTGCGCTTCGCTCCCGCGCTGGCGAAGCCGATGCGCCCGATCCGTAAGGCTTCTGCCCGCTGCTCTGGAGCGAGATCGGAGCGGAGCGCCACTATCTTGATCCCCGTCTCCGGATCAGTTCCGCGGTTGATGCGATTGTCTGGTCTCTGCACGAAGCTTGGCGAGGTACGCGTCGATATCAGATGGTGAATGCGTCCAAGGCCGTCCCATTCCATCCACCGCCATATGACTGTCTGGTCCCGGCGCTCGGCAACCCGGAATGACGCCGCGCTCTCGGGTGATGACTCGGTTATTCATGTTCTCCTCCTGTGTGCAATACTTAACGACGCGCCTATTATACTGCGCGTTGCTTGGCGCATAAAGATGATAGAAAGTAATTATTCAGGTTTCGTTCTGTTTAGAAACAGAAATTGAGAATAGAGTATTGCGAGTCTTATCAATCGATTTACAAAAACGTCCCTTTACTTGCGACAAGGTGACTCGCAACGAAACCGCAACGATTTTCACGTTGTTCATGTGTGTGACAGTGTTCATGTGTGTGACAGTGCTCCGCCACAATTGGGCGGGCTGGGCGCTCAATGATTCCGTCGCGGGACCATTCGGAGAAGTGCCCCGCCATAGCGCTTTGGAACGCGCCGATGTGGCCGGCGTTGGATTCGAGCGTGTGGTTCTCGATCTTGCCCCACGCGGCCCCGGCCCCTGCTCCGCTATTCCCTCCCCGAAGGGCCGGGGCCTCAACCTCTGATCTTGGTCGCCCATGCGCAAGCAGCCCAACGGGACGCCCAGCCAATTGAATGTACATAGCTCGCGGTCGATACTGGACGTATGACGACCATTCGAAAACGCCGTCTCAGCCCGCAGCCCGCCGCACGCTAGAGCTGCTACAGCTGCTCGCCAGCAGCCGGCATGGCGGCAGCGAAGAGCTGCTCGGGCTCGGCCATGGCTGCAGCCGGCAGCGGCTGGCCGGGCTCGGCCGCTGCGGGCTGGCGGCGGCGGAGGGCGAGGTGACGATGGCGGGCAGTAGGACGGCGGTTACGCGCTTAGTGTGCTACTTTGGCGGCGGCGGGAAGGAGCGCGATCGAGGCCGGCTAGCGGGCGCGCTGCGCGGCGGGCTTCACGTAGCAACTATTCTAAGTTTAGGGCGTTCTGGCAGATAGTCGCGGTCAAGTTCGCTCGCTGGTAGGCCGAATAGGCGACTGAATTCCTCAGCCGTGTAATTCAGGCCGGTTACGTGAGCCTGGATCAGCCGCTTAAACAGGCTGGGGATTTCGATGGGATCAGTGATTTCTCCCGGCTCGTTACGCTTCATCCCGCGTCGCGAGATTTCGTAGTTGTAATAGCGATACTTACGTTCATCCATTTTGCCGACATCGCGTGCCTTGCGAACGATCGCCTGCATAGACGTCTTCCAATAGCGCTTGAGGTCAAGTAACCGCTCAATGGAGAAACTGTGGAGGCTTGGCCGAATATCTTCGGTCGGCATCAGAAACTCTGCGGCAAATCGATTCGCCTGCGATTCCTGTTCTTGGTTGGGCATCCGATGCATGACCAGATGACCAAGCTCATGCGCAAGCGTGAAGCGCAACTTGTCTTTTGGTTGCCTCGTATTCGTGAAAATGATTGGCGGAAAATCTTCGTTTTGGTGTTGGCTGAAACCGTCGATTAGATCAGTGCCGAAATCGTAAGATACCACCACGATGCCGGCGCCCTCAACTATGCGAGTAATATCGGCGACCGGTCCACGTGGCAGAGCCCAAAATTGACGAACGCCCTTGGCGATATCCTCAATGCGCCCGTCGGCGTCCTCTGGATCGCGACATGGCGGCAACATCCGCTTCGTCTCGACATTTGCCGAGCGCAGCAAAACACCGAGCATGATCCGATAGATTTCGGCGCGAGCATAGATGCGCAGCCAGTCGCTTTGCGATAGCTTTTGTCGCTTACGGTGATACGCTGCCGGACTAGAGCGCCTGGTCATTGGATGGAAGAGAAATTCAGTACGCACGGAAAGAGCCCGAGCGAGCGCTTCGAGTTCTTCCGTAGTTGGCGAATATAGGCCATTTTCAATACGCGATAGACGTGGCTGATTAAGAATACCCTTAACTTTCTCAGCTAGCTCGCCTTGCGACAGCGCGCGATATTGGCGCGCCAATATCAACATGTCTGGGTTGAAGGTTTCGGGCATCAGTCAACTGCGTCGTCCTTCTTATCGGAGTGACGCACCTCTGGGATAAGAGTGATTCTGACTTCATCGTCCTCAACGCCGAGGGACGACGAAATGTGCCCGACGACCTTACCGCTGCCAACTTCAAGTGCGCGGACCCAGCCATTTTCGCCTGGGCACATCATGTAGAACTCAACGGCAGTCGGGTCTACCTTTTGCGGTACGTAGAGAAAATAAAGGCATGTGGGCTCGAAATCGTCGCCCAGGCCTGGGCATATCGTTGTCGTCGAATAGCGACGATTGCCGGCTCTTGCCGAGTGCTATTTCGAATTCTTCATCGGCGTGATGGATGCGCGCCCGATACTTCGAGGAGAACCAAAAATCGGTCGTCTCACTGTGATCGTGAATGTGGACTCCGGGCTTGCCATCCAGTGCCTTGCGGAGTTTGTCAGCGACATAATCGCGGTTGACGTTGCGTTTCGTGACTTTTCTGAACCTGTGTGCCGCGCCAGCTTGCTCTTTGGTGCATTCTTCCAGGCCGCTCAGCATCGCCGGCCCAATCAATGGCAAGATGTCAGCGAGGTCCCTTTTCGGCTTCGGCCTGCGGTCGAATCATGGGCGTTCCCTTAGGTTGGAGGGAGACTGCGTTCCATACTGGCAAAACGCAACAAAAATATTCAAAATCCATTCACTTGCAAAAATTTAGTAAGTTAAACAAACAGTTATGACAAGCTTGCCCTAGCTGCCTTGTTGGCTATCTCCTTCCTTTTCTTGGTCGCACTGCGCTGCAGGCGCTGTTGGCCGGGCTTTACATCTAGACTTTCCGTATCTACATTAATTTTGTGAAGATCACCTATGACGAGGCCAAGCGAGTAGGTACCCTCAAGGAACGTGGGCTCGATTTCGAAGATTGTGCAGAGGTCTTCGCCGGACCAACTCTCGATACGCCGGACGACCGCCATAATTACGGCGAGACGCGCATAAGGACATTCGGAGTGTTGGGTGATCGCTTGGTGAGCGTAGTGTGGACGCTGCGTGAAGGCACGCGGCGCATCATCTCGATGAGATACGCCAATGACCGTGAGAAAAAGCGCTTTGAAAGGCACCTCGAAAAGGACCTTGGCCAAAGTTGACGACGAAAATCCCGAATGGATGGCGCGTGATTTTAGTCGCGCCGTTCCGCACATTGGCGGCAAGCCGGTGAGCAAGGCAGAATTTCGTGCGGCTGTTGTGAAGGCAATCGGTCGTCCGCGCTCAGAGAACCCTAAGAAGGCCATTAGCCTGCGCCTCGATCCTGATGTGGTGGAGTTTTATCGCAGCAAGGGACCTGGCTGGCAGAGTCGCATCAACGATGATTTGCGCCGGGCGGCTCATCTGTCGAAGCGCAGGGCTTGATCTGAAAACAAGCGGGGCGACCCGAAGGCCGCCCCTTGATTGCCGCTGAATAGATTCAGTCGCCGCGAAAGCTATAGACGGCTTGTACCCCAGATAGCTGCCGCGGCGGCCGGCCGACAGCAAAGGCAGCCAACACGAGACATTTGCTGTCACTGACCGCGGGTACCCAGTCCCACCCAAACCGGGGACCACCACGGGCGGTTATCCTCCCGCATCGAGGCCGGATGCTGTCACCGATCGCGGTTACCCTGCTTAATCCGGACGGCCGCTGGCAACGATTAATGCGGCTGAGCACACGACAGGGGCTCGGCCAAGCACCAAAGAGAAACACGAAAATGCACAAGCGCGTCAGGGCGGTGAAAAGGGAGACCTTAGAAGGGAGGCGCATGAACGGGCACGACAAATAGAAAAAGAACAAGGGCAGCAACAAGCTCAACAGCGCAAGGCTGAGCAGGAGAAATTGCGGGAAGAAACGAATAAACAAGCCCAGCAGGAGCGACTAAGACTTAATCTGGATTTAATCAACCAGAGGAAACAATAAGTCCAGGATCGCATAAATCAACAGTAGCTTTTGCCGCCGCCACGACGCGCCTCACCAAGTGAATGCCGCACACGTCCGGCCTTTTGCGCTGCGCTATTCCGAGCTGGCCGCTAGGGTACTAGCCCTGCGGGGCGAGGCTGCTGGGCGGGCTTGCTAGGCGCTCAAGCTGACTGCTGCTTGCGGGCAGTTAGCTGGCCTCTGCTGCCGGGCTTTGTGGCTGCCGGCGCCACTGCTTGGCTGCTCAGAAAAAAGCCCGCGACAAGGGGCGCGGGCAGGCACTGCGAGTCTGATCACCCGACTGGACAAAGGTGATAAGGGCCGATGGTGCGCTGATCGAGCGGCGTCGTCAATCGGGCGGCAAAGTGTTAATGCGGTGCGCCTGGACGATGCTTCAGCTTTCATGGTTGCGCCCCCATCAGCACGGCGGCCACTGCAAGCAACTGGCGCGTTACGACATCCTGGAACTCCACGTCGTAGTTTTGGCCGATTGTGGCGCCGATGCTGTCCCTCCCGTAATGTTCCGGCGATCCAAGATGCTGCAACCATGCCGCTACGCCGGCCACTGTTGTCGGCACGGTGGTGAACAGGGTCTTGAAGACTGCGCCCTCGTAGTCCAGAGCTTCTTCGCTCTTTGCCTCATCGTCGAGAGCAATACATGCCTCGACAGCCGCCTTGTGTTCAACAATGACGGCGAAGATCGGATCGGCGCCGAATAGGGCGGCGTTGCCTGCGGGAAGGCCGCCGAGCGCGATTGTGGCGACAGGCGCCATTGTAGCGGCGATGACGGAGACATGCGCAAGCAAGCGCCCGCGCGATAGATTGGTTTGGTTTTCCACGACTTTCCTCTGTGCGGATCGATGCCGCCCGCGTCGGCAAGTCGTTAACGTTTTCTTGGCAAATCCCGTTCCGCTGCCCGTTCATCGCACGAACGGGCAGAAGGTCGGGATCAAGATCAAGCGCTGATCGTTTCCGCCGCGTCGGCCAGGGTTTCGAGAACTTCTTTGAATAGACCGTCGTTGTCGGCGATGGGAGGCCGCTCGCCGTTTTCGTCGTCCTTTTCGAAGAGGCAATCGGTCCAGACTTCATCGTCGTGAAACTCGGCGATGTAGCGCAGCAGCGCGGCTACTCCAGCCAGTGTGCTCGGCCGGGTATTCAGTTCAGCGGTGGCCTCGACAAGCCGTCGGTGCGCCGCGTTCCATGCATCATAGGCCACCGATTTCGGCGAGCCTTCAGTGCTCCCGGACCACTCCTTAAGCTCGCGACGCTTCTGCGCCTTCCATGCATCAGGATCGGCGCAATCGGCAGGAACGTTGTCGTCGATCTCTCTGGGCAATGTCGCATAGCGCGGCACCATGCGGCCGGTGTGGACTTCACGCATCTGAAGGTCGCGCCACTCGCCAAAGAACTCCCGCTTGATTTCGGGAAACTCGCCGAGATAGATGCCATCGGGATTTCGTTGGGCTTCCCGTTCCTCCGCAAGCCGTTGGAAAATCTCGTGAGTGGCATTGTATGCTTCGAAGGCTTTGCGGTGCCGCTCGATGGCAGCGAATACGGAGTCTTCTCCATCTGTAGGAAGCCTGCAGATAGCGCTTGCAGCTGCCGGCGCCATGGCAGCAGCGGCGGCCGGCATGCTCGCCAGCAGCTTGCGGCGGAATAGGTTTGAGTCTCTGTTCATCATGGAATCCTCCGGCGGGCCAATCCCGCCCCGCATCACCCGGTTTGGCCGGGTGATGAAGGCTGAGATCAGCGCGGGGCCAAGCCTGCTTCTCGCAGATCGAACGCCACGAAATCCGCCGCCATGTCGGACGCAAGTGCGCCGATATCGTCGCGGTTGAGCACCTTGGCGCCGCCGAGCGTGGCGATTTCGAGCGCGTCGCGCGCCGTCATGGCGTCCGGACCGAAGCCGGCCCGTGCGAGCAGCATCGCCTGGCGAGCCTCGGCCAGCAGATGGCTTGAATCGTTCGAAGCGGAGCCGTCGACGCCGAGGCCGACCGGCACCGCGGCTGACCGCATCCGGCGGATCGGCGCAATGCCGGAGGCCAGCCGCATGTTCGAGCACGGGCAGTGGGCGACGCCGGTGCCGGTGCGCCCGAACAGCCTGATGCCGTGATCGTCAAGCTTGACGCAGTGCGCGTGCCAGACGTCGCGGCCGACCCAGCCGACCTCCTCGGCATATTGGGCCGGCGTCATACGGAATCTTTCGAGGCTGTAGGCGACGTCTTTGTCGCTTTCTGCCAAATGGCTGTGCATGCCGACGCCGCAGCTGCGCGCGAGCTTGACGGCTTCGCACATCAGGTCCCGGCTCACGGTGAACGGCGAGCACGGCGCCACCACGATGCGCAGCATCGAAAACCGGCCAGCGTCGTTATAGGCGTCGATGACACGCAGCATGTCCTTGACGATCGCACCCTCGTCCTCGACCAGGCTGTCGGGCGGGCAGGCCCCCTTTGGCGACGCCGACGCTCATGGCGCCACGGCTCGCGTGAAAACGCATGCCGATCTCACGGGCGGCCTCGACCTCGTCATCAAGTCGACAGCCGTTTGGGTAGAGATAGAGGTGGTCCATCGATGTGGTGCAGCCCGACAGGATCAATTCCGCCATGGCGGTCTTGGTCGAAACCTTGATCATCTCGGGCGTCAAGCGCTGCCACACCGCAAACAGCGCCGTCAGCCAGTCGAACAGCTCAACGTTCTGCGCCGCCGGCCATGCACGGGTCAGCGTCTGGAACATGTGGTGATGGGTGTTGATGAGGCCCGGGATGACGATGTGGCCTTTGAGATCGAGCACCTCGTCGGCCGTCTGCGGCAGCTCGGCGGTCGGCCCGACGGCGACGATACGTTGGTCAGCAACAAACAGGCCGCCGTTGCGGATCTCACGCCGCGCCGCGTCCATCGTCACCACGACATCGGCATTCTTGACCAGCATGGTCTTGCGCATGTTTGCTCCTCGTCCGGCGCTCTGCACGCTGCACGTATTGCAAGACAGATTCCTGCAAGACCGGTTCCAGTTTGGCGCTTCGCTTTAGAGGGGGCGTCGGACCGCGCGCGTTCGCGAGGCGCGCGAACATCGTTTGCGGCGGTGGTCCTGGCCGGCGGCCAGCGCTCATTTCCGCCGTCTTGGCAAAGCTGATAGTATAAGCGGCAAACCAACGACGACAGCGGAGCGAGACCGTGATGCGTGCGCTAACTATCATACTTCTTGCCATTGCCGCTGCCTTGCTGGGCGAAACGCAAGCTGGCAACGCGCAATCGCCTTATTCCTATCCATGGTGCGCGATCATGAGCGGAGGCGACAACTCCGGAGGAGGGGCGATGTCCTGCTATTACTCGAAGCGCTCCACGCCCGCTCGTTTGCCTGCCGATGCAGAAGGAAATAGGACGAACGAAAAACAAACGACCACCCGATAGGGTGGCCAAGTTGATCTGAAAGACTATTTCTTGTGTCTGAACGGGTCCGCGTGGGGAGGCTCATGGGGTGGGAGCGGAGATGCGGACCACTCATCCACATTATTTTTATTCTAGATCATGGCAACAAATTTTGCATCCAAAAATCTACGGGGCAAAATGAGACAACACGTCGCGCCTTTCGATCCAGCACCTTCTTTGTGACACGATTTAAATGATATTTTGCCGACATAATGATCAGATGATGTCATAATCGAGTAAAACTGAGGCAAAAGAGAGTCGAAGCGGACCCATTTTTGGGCTCTCTGCCCTGACGTCGGTTTCCTGCCTGCACGAGCCCGCGAAACCACCCGGGGAATAAGCGGAACACAGTCAACGTCTTCTTTTCGCTTTATTTACGAAGCCAAATTAGAATTGGATTTTGTTCCTTGCCGTGGGTCCTTGTCCGCTGCGTCACGTGTGCCGCGGAGAATGCTCCGGCGATCGAGGTGGGTCTACTCATTCAGGGGCGTTGGGGTTGGGGAAGAAAAGTCATTGCGGTCCACCGTTATCCGCGCTGGTCGCCGTCTGCGTGCTCGCGGGCTGCGCTGACATCGGCAAAATCGGCACCGTCGATCCGCGTTTCGGAATATCTTCAGGCGCGCGTTTGTTTGCGCCCGGCGAACCTATCCCGAAAGGCGGGGGCACCTACCGGGTGGGCTCTCCCTATTCGATCAGCGGGCATACCTACGTGCCGGCTGAAGACCCGCACTATCGGGCCGAGGGTTTGGCATCGTGGTATGGCGAGGACTTCCACGGCCGCCAGACCGCCAACGGTGAAATTTACGACATGAATTCCGTGTCGGCGGCGCATGCCACGCTGCCGATGCCCACCTACGTGCGGGTGACCAATCTCACCAACAACCGCTCGGTGATCGTTCGGGTCAATGACCGCGGGCCTTATCATGCCGATCGCATCATCGATGTGTCGGTCAAAACCGCAGTCATGCTCGGGTTCTACAGCAGCGGCGTTGCGCCGGTGCGGGTCGAATATGTCGGCACGGCGCCGCTTGAGGGGTCCGACGACAGAACGCTGATTGCGACGTTGCGCGAGGGCGAACCGGCGCCGGCGCCGTCCCTGGTGCGAGTCGCCACGAAGCCCTTGATACCGCGCAACGTGCCGATGCCGCTGGAGCGGCCTTATTCGCTAGGAGAGGAGCAGGCGATTTTAGACTCTCAGCCCGCAAGCGGGGTTCATCAGCTTGCGCGTGCGTCTGCTACGGATCGCAGTAATAAGTCCGTGAGCGCGAACGCCAGCGCGACGCCGGTCCGCCCGGCCGCGTCGGCCTATGCGCCGATGCTCTCCGAGATGCACAATGGCGATCTTGCGCCGCCATTCGTGATTCCGGCAACCAACGTCCGCAGCTTTTATTGAAGCTACAGCAGTTCCCGGTCGATTTGATCCATTCTCGGTCGTCATGCGCGGGCTTGACCCGCGCATCCATCACCTTTGCAAAATTTATGCGAGGAAGATGGGACCCGCGGGTCGAGCCGGCGGGCGACGGCGGTCGATGAACGAGCGCCCGCTCAAATCACCCAGGAACTGCGTGATTGTTCCGCGTCCGGCCCGGTTGCTATTGAAATACGCGACCGGAAACGAAAGATATTGGATCAAACGCGCCGCGCGGGCGGCGTTGGAACCTTTGAGAGTTCGACCGTGCCTGCATTACTCGGGAAACGTGCATGGGTGCGACGCGGCCTCGTTGTGCTCGCAGTCGCGGGTCTCGCCGCGTCCGCCGCGGCGGCGCCCAGCGCCATCGGACTTGTCGGCTCCAAGAAGGATGATTTTCAGACCACGGCGCCCTACGCCATCCTTCTCGATGTCGAGACCGGCACTGTGCTGTTCGAGAAGGGCGCCGATGTGCCGACACCGCCGTCCAGCATGGCGAAGCTGATGACGACGGAAGTCGTGTTCAATTCCCTCAAGCAGGGACGCATCAAGATCGACGACGAATATATGGTGAGCGAGGACGCCTGGCGTCGCGGCGGAGCCCCATCGCACACCTCCA